>Ga0070679_100002119_pt1 | contig 17879 bp, 13 predicted proteins | sample KBSC63BmetaG_FD_65652 | JGI IMG/M metagenome (GOLD analysis project Ga0070679, IMG submission 65652) | Corn rhizosphere microbial communities from Kellogg Biological Station, Michigan, USA - KBS C6-3B metaG | ecosystem: Host-associated > Plants > Roots > Rhizosphere | place: USA: Michigan... | reverse complement strand
TTTTTATAATTATCTATTCCTGTCAGTAACCTAGCAATATTGATAATGCTAACCAAATGACCTATACCATATAAATTAAGAGATTGATCTTTTAAAATGGACTCATTTATTATTTGATATTTATTTATCCCCGAAACAACACCAACCAATTTTCCGTTTTTTATAATTGGGCTTCCGCTACTCCCCGGAGTTATGGTTAAATCAACATAATAATGCTGTATTCCTGGATCATACATTGCTATTCTGCCTTTAACCACAAATGGAATTACAATGTCGGGCAGTTGGCGTGATGTAATACTTTTATCAACATTCAATTTACCAATTACCGAAACAAATTCGGGGAATCCTATTGTATATATTTCATCCAATTCTTTCAAAGGTTCATTTGTGCCAATTTTGACAATATCGATAGGTGCATATCCATCAGTTTGTAATAATGTATCTATAGATTTAAATTTTTTTCCCTGAAGTGATATTACTCCAATTCCATCACCTGTACTATCAGAAATAAAAAAGTACGGTTTTGCGCCGTGAACGAAATTGTTTATAAAAATGGCGAAATTATTGGCACAATTAAAAGTGGTATAATAATCAAAAGGCGTCCTGATTGATATTCTTGGATAGATAGCCTCTAATGCATTCCAATGGTTAGCTAAAGAGGTATTTTCATATTTTTTTTGCGCAACTAAAATATCATCATAAAGAACATGTTTAGCTGTTACTAAATATTTTCTATCATGATAACAAATATAAATAGCTGTACCGGTTTCAATTTTAGTAAGGTGTGATAAGTAATTACGTAAAGAATCTGCATACTTCTTAGAGTAACCAGAATCCTTTTTTACCTGACATAGTGAATCGATCTCAAAAGGGCTTAATAAATATCCTTCGGTTTCTATATTGACTACAGCTTTTTTCCAAATTTTTAAATCTTCTGCCATTGTACTTTGACTTACACATGCATTTGCAAAAAATAAAAGAGGAATAAATAAAAGTGTTTTCAATAAAAGAGCTTCCATATGAATAATTAGACTTAGTTCAGCTATTGCAGATTGAACTGAAATTGGTTTTCAAATCTCCTATATTCGATAGCTTGTACTAATGCCTCAAAATTTACCAGTTTGCCCATATATCTATTTGCATTGGCTTATAGCATTTTTGGACATCAGGATTTTCCCGGAAGAAATTATTGCCATAGGCGTCACTATCAAAAGGTTTTTCATAGGTCTAAAGGAATTGATGCGAAGTAACGATGAGAGAGGAAACAAAAAAATAGACGTCCCGCTATTTAGGTTGTAGCTAAGAGACTACAAGAAGCCAGCATTGGTATTCTTTTTATTAATCTTCAGAAATGCAGGCAGTCAGATTAATTTTTTTTCCAGAGCATAGCGGGTAACGTCCGAATTCGATTTCAATTCCATCTTTTTTAAAATGCGGGAACGATAGGTGCTCACGGTGGAAGAGCTAAGGGAAAGCTGACTTCCAATTTCGGACACTGATTTGCCGGTCGCCAATAACTTCAGTATTTCAAACTCACGATCAGAAAGTGATTCGTGGGAAAAGTCAGAGCAACGTCCGCCACCTGAATCAAAGGCGTCAACAATTTTTGCTGTAATAGATGGAGTGATAAATTTTTTGCCTAATAGTACGGCATGAATGGCCGGAATCAACTCATCATGAATTGATCCTTTGTGAAGATAGCCGGATGCTCCTGCTTTTAGCACTCTCAGGGCATACTGATCTTCAGGATACATACTCATGATGAGGACGGGTAACCCGGGAGAAATTTCCTTTATTTGTTTCAATGCGTCCATTCCATTACGTCCCGGCAAATTCAAATCACAAATCACCACATTCCATTCTTCATCAATTACTCTTTTAACGGCTGTTTCCGCATCGCCGGCTTCTCCAATTATTACAGAGGGACATTCTTCCAGCAAAAGTTGTTTCAAACCTTTGCGGACAATAGTATGGTCGTCTACAATCAGAATACGATCTTTTTGCATTAAAATCAGGTTTCTTCTTTTTTATAAGGTATAGTAACTGTTACTGTAGTTCCCCTTTCCGGAACGCTGTCGATTTCATAATTTCCGTTCATCATTATAGTTCGTTCTTTCATTCCCAAAATGCCAAGGGTTTTCTTTTTGTTTAATAGTTGTTTATCAAAGCCTTTACCGTTATCTCTAATACTCATTACCAGCTCTTCCTTTTTTACAGCAAGCTTAATCCATACTTTTTTAGCTTCAGAATGCTTTGCTATATTGGTTAAGGATTCCTGGAAGATACTGTAGAGGCCTGTTTTGACTGAATCTTCCAATTGTAATCTTTCTTCCGGTTCGTTGAAAAAAAATTTAATCCCCGATCTTTTTTTAAATTCTTCCAAATACCATTCAATAGCAGCACCTAATCCAAACTGATCAAGTAAACTGGGGCGGAGATTCGCAGAAATGCGTCTGACCAATTTTCCGGTTGTATCAATTAACCCGAGAATATCTTTTACTTTTTGTTTGACTGCATCATTTGCTGAAATTAACTTCTTGTCCAGCCAACTGGCATCTAATTTCAGGACAGTTAATTGCGCTCCAAATTCATCGTGAATTTCACGGGCAATACGAGTTCTTTCTTCTTCACGAATATTTTGCAGGTGAGCTGACAGATCACGCAGCCGGTTAGTTGCTTCCTGAATTTCTTCTTCCGACTGTTTACGCTCAGTAACGTCATGTACCAACGATAATATAGTAATCACATTTCCATGATCATCCCTTAAAACAGAGTTGTACCATTCGTTATAAATTACCTTACCATCTTTTGTATAATTTCTATTAAGACTTTGGTTACTGTTAACCATTCCTGTCATCAATTGCTCGTTAATTTCATCCACGGCTTGCATATCTTCTTTGAAGATGATGGGAAAGTCAGTGTCATACACATTTTTACCAAGCGCTTCTGATGCCTTCCAACCAAAAATTTCTTCGGCACGTTTCGACCATCGTTTAATAAACAGGTCTTTATCCAATTCTATTACAGCAAGTGGTGTGTTTTCTACATGATAAGATAAACGTTGATAAGCGAGGCGCAATTCATCTTCCGCTTTTTTGCTTTCCGTTACGTCCTGCATTGCCCCATACAACCTGGTAACATTTCCTTGTTCATCAGTTGCTACAGCTCCATGAACGTGAATGATCCGCTCTTCTCCGTCAGGTCGGATAATGCTATGATAAAAGTCGAACTGCTCGTGAGTTGTTACAGCTTCTTCTATAACCCCGTCTAGAAAGTCTTTGTCAGCAGGGCGCGTAAATCCGATTGCTGTTTCAAGAGTAAGATCAAATTCTGTTGGAGCTACTCCAAAAATTTTATACACCTCATCAGACCAGGTTACGGCTTTGTTAGACAAATCAATATTCCAACTGCCCACATAAGCCAGTCGTTCAGCCTCCATCAACAGACTCTCACTTTGCCGCAGTTTTCCTTCTGCGCTTTTGCGTTCGTCAATTTCTTTTTGCAATTGCCCAACTGCTTGGGCTAATTCTTTTGTTCTGTCTGCTACCCGTTGTTCGAGTTCGTCGCCTCTTTGCTGTAATTCGGCTTTGCGTTTTTTGATCTCGGGTTGTTCCAAAATTTCCCAACGTCCTTTTCGTTTTGCAATGGCGGCTTCATGCGCATGCGCCACGTCCAATACCATTCCTCCATCGGAATGTGAAAGCGGATAAGTGCACAAACCGATAATTCGACGATTTTTAAAAATACTATTGAGTCCTTGTTCATATTGCATGAACTTGTCCCAACCGTTTCTTTCGACCCATGTCTCGTTTCCGTTTATTCGCAGACCATCATATCCTCTTGCGAGCACCTCATCAAGTTTCCGTAACCACGCCTGATTGACTTGTTGTGCATTAAACTTTCCTGTTGCCATAAACCAACCCACGTAAGGCAATATTTCTATACTTTTCCTTTCAATGTATTTCTGAAAATGAGGGACGTTTTTTTTTAATCCATCCAATGCATCATCTATAGTCATGGGATTAGCGATGATCCACAGGCAGTATTCATTGTTTTCCAGCCCGGCCTTGAAATAAGGAACAAGTAATTCCAGCAGGTCTTTCTTTGTTTCGTAAAACTGGCAAAAATGGCTACCCCAGGGGACTTCACCTAGAACATCAATTCCAGTTTTCCGCAATTTTTCCTGCATAGAATTCTCTTTAAAATTCATTCGTGCATCTGACTGCAAAGTTAATGCTCCCTCGTTAACATAAGCATCAGTGCCCGTTGCACGGGCTCACATCATGTTAATAAAGGTAATTATTTTTCGAGGTTTGCATAAGTAACTTAAAGTATGCAAGGAAAAAAGCAATGTCAGGAAAAATTATTCATCAACTTTCAATTGAGTGATCACATTGAAGAAGATAATTTTTATAGAAGATTAAAAAACTATTGCCATTAGATTGGCTGTATAAAGTAACCGAAAAATATTACGGTACAGAAGGACAGCAAAGCATCGATCCGGTAGTTTTCTTTAAACTGATGCTGATAGGTTATCCCATTCCAGGGAGCTTTGTGACGGCATGCTTTCTTTATCATCAAAAGAAAATATATTGTATTTACTGATATTGCGAAGCTGGTTAATGATGCATTTTTAATTGATCAGTAAACCTCTGGATTTATAATATGAGCAAGGTCCCTTCGTTTCACCCATAATTTCACAAACAAGTCTGACGTTCTCATTTGCTGTTCCCGAAATGTCAGGTAAGCGATACCGTTAGATTAAGCTCCAAATTTTAAGTCATTTAATTCTTTTGAAAGTGAATCAACTCTTTCCTTAAGATGAGATTTTCTGATTTTAAATCATCGTATTGGTTTTCAGAAACTCCGCAACCATAAAAACAGAATATAACTATAAGCAGTTTGAAACATTTCATAATATGTCTATTTAATATCTAAGATGAAAGTTAGAGTTAAATAAATAATATCAGTATCTCCTGCCGGTATTCGTGCCGGTAACCCATCCGATGTCAACTCACGAGTTTAGCGCAAATCACGCTGTCAATTTTATTAAAAGAAAATTGATGTAATTTCGATAATAACGCAAACGGGTGCTCCAGTAAAGACAATCATGTCGCTTTTAAAATCGTATCTATTAAAGCTCCAAATTTGTAATTAGTTTATAAAACCCTACAACTTTGTCTTTTTCACATCATACAAAATTCAATCGGGCTAATCTTTTATTTACTGTTGTCATTGCATTTTTCAACAATACTGTTTTTGCGCAGCAAAGCGATACATTACATTATAAAACAGTTAGTGCAAATACAGAATTTAGCAAGCCAAAATTTTATCAATGGCTGTGGGGGCGCAATTGCAGAGTGGAATGGGCAACACCGGTAACAGTTCCTGTGCTGTGGCTTGATAGCTCTTATGGTAGTTTAACTCCTATTGGAACGGGCGGCGGTAATGAAACAAAAACATTGCATCTAAAATCTGCAAATGGAAAATTATATGTTTTACGTTCCATCAATAAATCGCGTAAAGATGTTATCGAGCCAATATATGAACATACTTTTATTGAGAACATTATAAAAGATGGAGTTTCTATGTCGTATCCTTACAGCGCATTTGGTATTAGTGAAATGGAAGAACATTCCGGCATTCACCATACAAAGCCGCAATTGCTGTATGTATTTACCCAGCCGGCTTTAGATACATTTAATAAAAAATTTGGGAATGATTTATATCTCTTCGAAGAAAAATTAGACGGAGATTGGAGCAATGAAACTAATCTCGGAAATTTTTCTGACTTTATTGCTACCGATAAACTGGTTGAAAAAATTTTAAAAGACAATAAGAATAAAGCAGATCAATATAATTTTTTAAAAGCACGTTTGTTTGATGTACTAATTGCAGACTGGGACAGGCATGAAGATAATTGGGCATGGGCAAGAAAAGACACAATAAGTTTTCTGTATCAAGCAGTTCCAAAAGATCGTGACCAGGCATTTTATACACACGATGGATTTTTAATAAATAAAGTGTTACGTGCTGAAGGATTAGGATTCATGCAAAATTTTGGCAATAAACCCGGTGACATGAAAACGTTTAATACAGAAGAAAAAAATTATGACCGGTTTTTTTTGAATGAATTAAGTTATAATGATTGGATGCGTGCCGCCAATGAATTGCAACAATCGCTTACTGACTCTGCTATTGATGCTTCAGTAAAAGAATTGCCTCCGGAAATATTTAAAATATCCGGCAAACAGGTTATTAAAATATTACAATCACGCAGAAAATATATTCCATCTTATGCCAGGCAATATTATCATTTTCTTTCAAAGCAGGTTGATGTTACCGGAAGTAAAAAATCAGAATATTTCAATGTAGAATCATCAGGCGATTCAACCAATGTAAGTGCTTATAATTTTAAAGATGGCGTAAAAGAAGGCACACCTTTTTACAATCGAACGTTTTATTCCGGTGAAACAAAAATTATTTATGTATATGGAATTGATGGCAATGATGTTTTTAAAATTGATGGTAATAATTCAATTCAAATAAAAATTATTGGGGGCCCTGGTAAAGATTCTGTAATACAAACAGGCAATGGAAAAGTTTTTGTGTTTGATAATAAAAAAAATGTATTCGTTACAAGTACAGCAAAGCTTCGCCTGTCCAATGATTCAAACATTCATCAATTTAAATATGATTGGTACAGGTATAATATTGGTAGGTTTGCGCCAATTGCGCTTTATAATAATGATGACAGGTTTTTTGTTGGCTTAGGATATAATTTTAAAACATATAAATGGGAAAACTATTCTTTTGCGACAAAGCAATCTTTCAATATACATTATTCCATTTCGCAAAGAGCATTTAGCGCAACCTATAAAGCTATTTATCCAAACATTATTGGCAAATGGAACTTAAATATTCTTGCAAATTATGATGCTATTCGCTGGACAAACTTTTATGGTTTGGGTAATGATACAAAACTCACCACTGTTAACAGAACTTATTTTATAATGCGCAGCCGCCAATGGTATGTAAGTGCAGGTTTGCAAAAGCAATTTAGCAAGAGCACTGTTACCGCATCTCCCTTTTTTCAGTCAATAAATATTTTGCAGGATAGCAGCAGGTTCCTTTCAAAAATTTATGCGCCTTTGCATAACAATACTTTTGGAACAAACAATTATGGCGGTATAGATCTTCAATACAGTTATGTTTCGGTGAATGATTCCATTGTGCCAACAAAAGGAATTACTTTTTTAGCTGATGCAACTTTTAAAAATAATTTTACGCGAAAACATTTTTATTTCGTTTACAAGGCAAGAGCACAGGCGTATTTGCCAATCACGCATAAATTTTCTTTGGCTGTTAAAGGAGGCATCACTACTATTGGTACAGCTGATGAAGATATTTTAAACACCGTATTGTTTTATGACTTTGCCGTTGTGGGTGGTCCTAATGATTTGCGTGGATATAATCGTGAAAGATTTTGGGGAAAGACTGCTTATTATAATAACAATGAATTACGATTTATTACTAACCTTCACACCCATATCATGAATGCAAAATTTGGTGTACTTGCATTTTTTGATAATGGAAGAGTTTGGTTGCCGGGAGAAAATTCAAACACAATACATACAGCTTTTGGTGGCGGAATTTTATTAGCGCCCTTCAATGCTATAAGTGCAACAATAACGTACGGCGTTTCCAATGAAAGAAGTCTTGTACAAGTTCACATCAATAAATTATTATAAACAAAAATTACTTAGTGATATTTTTTATTAACGAAATACAATATCCATAAGCAAGGAATTAACCACGACATTGCTAAAAAAAATCCTCCCAACACATCACTTGGATAGTGTACACGAAGGTAAGACCGGCTTAACGCAATCATGGTTGCATAAAAAAATAATAAGATTGTAAAAGTTAATTTCTTTTTTGTTTGGAAGTGTTTTTGCCAAATGATAAAGCTCATTAAACCTGCAAATACAAACGATGCAAGTGAATGGCCGCTTGGATAGCCATATCCTGTAACTCCCGTGATCAAAGGGTTTGAAGGGCGAATACGTTGATATACATCCTGCATTAAATACAATAACTCATTACCTAAAAAACCGATAAGCGCAATTGCAATACCAACCCATAATTTCTTTCGAAAGAATACATAATAAATAACCAGCAAAGTATAACATGGAAATAAAAAATATCTCGAGCCAAAGAATGTAATCACTATCACGCAGCTTGTCATAAAAGAACTGCGAATAGATTGCAGCCATAAAAAAATGATTGTATCAAATTGCAGCGGCTGATGATGTGTTGCAATATATCCTGTAAAGCAAAAAGCAAAAAGCATTATCAAAAAAAATACAAAGCTTACGAATCGTAAAATTGTTAGCTGCTTGTTATTGCATATCGCCGATGTCATTAACACGTAAGTAAAATACAACTTAATACAATAGCACGCTTTTTGTTCAAAATATAATCAGCAAATGAAAAATACCTTAGCATTTCTTGTCACACTTTTCTGTATTGTACCAACATTGGTTTTTGCACAACAGGATACACTTATTCATAAGCTCAACAGCCTTAGCAGAAAAAAAGATAGTGCTGAGATGCAGGCGAATAATATCAACGCTTCTGCGTATAATAAAAACAGTAAGATAACTTTTAAAAATTATTTTACTTTAGGCTTTAGTGATTTGAAACAAGAAGTTACCAAGCCTTTGCACATGACAAGTAAGGATTGGAGAAACCTTGTAAAGTTTGCTGTAGTAATGGGTGCCGCAAGCTTTGCAGATGAACCCATGCAAAAATTTGCTGTTCATCTTACCAGCAATAATCCCGGGTTAGTGCACGTGAGCAAGTATGTTACCTACTTTGGTGCCCGTTATGAAATGGCAACGCTGGCAACGATAACTATTTATGGGTGGGTTTTTAAAAAACCGAAAATGATCACAACAACATTGCTGGCTACACAGGCTTATCTTGTTGGCAGTGCCATTGAAAATATGCTGAAGTTTTTTACCGGTCGTACAAGGCCTACTTATTACGCTCCGGGTGTAGAGCCTGAGCCCAGGTTTATGGGCCCGGGCTTTTTATGGCATGCGCATGTAAATGGCGCATACCATCGCAGTTCATTTCCATCCGGCCATACCACAGTTGCGTTTGCGGCCGCTACTGTGTTTGCTTCAGAATATCGTAACACAACCGCGATACCTATTATAGCTTATAGTGCTGCTACGTTGATTGGACTCAGCCGTATCACACAAAATGCACATTGGTTTACTGATGTAATTGCAGGTGCTGCAAATGGTTTCCTCGCAGGAAAAAATATCGTGAATAACTATCACCGGTATGCGAAAATTAAAGACCCAAAGCATAATAAAAATACACTCACATTCAATCTTCAATATAATATGGGCAACCTGGAACCGGGAGTTGTTTATCAGTTTAGATGATGATTTCCGTCGTATTGTTAGATAAAGAGGGAAGGGTGATTCCCAGTTCAGCGAACGAATGACAGGCTGCAGTTAACAATACCTGCGTATAACCCTCACTTACTACCAGCTATCCCTTCAATACCTGGTACATGGTGCATCTGTTAAAAGCCCGATGGAGGATGCACTGTTCTTTGTTTGCGATGGCACACGATACCATTTACTGGCGTCACTGCGGGATGTGGCTATGGTACATTGGATGAGTGGCTTTCATAACCGCATCAGTGTACTAAAGCCAGGCTTTCCCGCATTTGAAATGGAAGTGCTGCGGCGTATCGAAGCAATGTACACAGTTGTAAAGAAATAATCGTCTTTCCGAGCCGCCTCTCATCCGGGCTTTGATGCTTAGCAGGACAAGGCCGGTGAGGCTGAAAAAAGTTAGGTATGTGAACGGCCGTTCGAAGATGGAATTGATACATTCGGATTGGTAACTCATTATGATGAATGAAAGTTGTTGATCACAACGGAAGATATTTTTCCTTAACCGCCCTTATTTTGTATAATTGCTTTTATGAAAAAGGCGAAGCTCCCGGAATTGGTATTGTCTGTTCCCTCAAAAGAAATCCTTGAACAGGAAAGAAAGACTTTACTGGAATTGGGAAATGATATTACCAGGGTTCGGGAGAAGAATGACCTTCTCATTCTTTTTAAAAAAAGGATCAAGGGCTTATTTTACTTTACACATACGATCGTTACTTTAATTGATTATAAAGACGAAACTTATTATCCTTTTCTGCTCGATAATGATGGCTCTGTCATCCGGTCGCATCACAGGTACCAGGAAATGGTGCAATCTCATTTTTCACTAAATGAGCCATTCATCCAGGCCGTTTTAAATGCTGAAGAATCTATATCTTTTTTGGTGGAGGATATAATGGATCAGCCGCAAAGCCCTTCTTTTCTTCGTGTTAATTATGAAAAAGGTGTAAGGGAAATTTTAATGACCAGGCTTATGAAGGAAGGGAAGCCAATGGGCTTTATTCATATTTATTCCGATAAACCTGGCAGCTTTAGCCACGAATTCAGAAGTGTTATTAAGGGTATTGCTCCCCAGTTATCGAGCGCCGTATCCAATATTATTAAAAATGAGGAGCTGCTTAATAAAGAAAAAGAGAAATCGTTCCTGCTTGATTTTAGCAGCGACATGGCAACGGTAAGAACGAAAGAGGAACTTGCCCGTGCCGTTCACACTGCGCTAAGCAGCTTAAATCCACTGAGCGGCTTTGTTATTCGCAGGATCAATGAAGACAACACCACAATAAGTCCCTATGTTTACGATCTTAGTAAAACACACGATCCAAAAATATTGAACGCCCTGGAAAAAGCCAGTTATCCTATCAACGACGGCCTTCAGAACCGCATATTAAATAGTTCCATTCCTTTATTATTCAATATAGACAGGGAAATACAACGCGGCATTACTTCATCGTATTTACAGCAATGGAAGATGATGGGGTTTAAAGATATTGTGGGTATCCGCCTTCGTAATGGTGAAACAAACCATGGAATTTTGTTCCTGGATACTGAAGAGGTAAATGTGCGGTTATTACAGGGAATCTGCGCACAAATATCCATCGCCGTGGCCAATATTTTGGCTAATGAACAGATCAGTAAAAAGCAGGAAGAGCAGGCCTTTTTGCTGGAATTCAGTAATGATGTTGCACAGGTAAGAACGAAACAGGACTTGCAGACAGCTATTTTCACAGTACTGGATAAAACGATGCATACGCAACTCGCCATGATCCGGGTGATAGACGATGATGGTTTTCACATGTCTGTGTTTATGTTCGACAGTACATTGTTTGAAAAAGCAAAACTGGATTTTAATAAGCTAATGGCGGGCAAAATCACTATCGAAGAAATATATACAGTGCAGGTATTGGCCAGCAAAGAGGGACTGATGTTTAATGTGGAAGAAGAACTAAAGAGTGGCAATGCTTATGCACGCCTATGGAAAGCAACCGGGTTAAAAAATGTATATGCCCTGCCTTTGCGGGTTGGCAACAAAAACATCGGCACCATCTGGTTGCTGGCAAACCGGCTGAGCAAATTGCTGTTGAAAGGTATATGCGCCCAAATATCCATTGCCATAGCCAATATTATGGCCAATGAGCAACTGCTGGCCTATAAAAAGCAACTGGAAGTGGAAAATGATTACCTGAAAGAACAGATCAAAACCATTTATAACTTTTCAGAAATTATTGGTGACGGCGACCCGATGCAAAAAGTATATCGCCTGATGTCGCTGGTAGCAGATTCCAATACCACCGTATTGGTTTTGGGCGAAACCGGTACGGGTAAGGAACTGATTGCAAGAGCTGTGCACAATGCATCGCCTCGCAAAGACAAGCTGATGGTAAAAGTTAACTGCGCTGCATTGCCTGCAAATTTGATCGAAAGTGAATTGTTTGGTCATGAACGGGGCGCATTTACCGGCGCCATTGACCGGCGCATCGGCAAATTTGAACTGGCCAATAACAGTACCTTGTTTCTTGATGAAATTGGAGAATTGCCGCTTGAGGCACAGGCAAAACTCCTGCGTGTAATACAGGAGCGTGAACTGGAACGGCTGGGAGGTAAACAAACCATAAAGATTGATGTACGTATAATTGTTGCTACCAACCGTAACCTTGAAGAGGAAGTAAAAGCAGGCCGTTTTCGTGCGGACTTATATTTCCGGCTGAATGTATTTCCCATTCACTTGCCGCCATTGCGTGAACGGCCGGAAGACATTGAACCGCTTACACATTTTTTTGTGCAGAAATACAGCCGGAATACCGGTCGCAGAATCAAAAAAGTTGCGCCAAAAGTAATACAGCAGTTACGCAGCTATACCTGGCCGGGTAATGTAAGAGAACTGGAACATTTAATAGAGCGCAGCATATTGCTGGCAACCGGCAGCGTATTGGATGAAGTATATATACCTCAAAATACGGATACACAAAAGCAGGAACAAGTACACCTTTTAAACCGTTCACTGGAAGAAGTTGAACGCAGTTATATTATTGATATATTGAAACGTTGTGCGGGAAAAATTTCAGGCGTAGGCAGCGCCGCAGAAGTATTAAAAATTCCCGGTAATACCCTGCATTCCAAAATGAAAAAATTGAGCATCAGTAAGAGTGATTATTTTGCCTGATGCCTCAAGCCGAAAGACCAGAAGATGGTAAGCCTGCAGAATTCTACATATAGCTTTCCATCTTTTTAAATTTTAAACTTTCTTCCAACTTCCGGATTCTCAAACTTCACTTTATATAATGAAACTTATCATGCTTTCACGAAATACAGTGAAAAATTGAATATCGTATCCAACCTTATCTATTGATAATCAATAATTTGTTGAATTGGCATTTGCTTCGCCTTTTCAGGCCAAACAAACAAAAAAATCAGATTATGAAAATCGTAGTTATCGGAGGCACCGGCCTCATCGGAACAAAAGTAGTTAGCCAGCTTCGTAAACAGGGACACCAAGTAATTGCCGCTTCCCCGGCAACCGGCATTAATACTATTACGGGTGAAGGCCTGGCGGAAGCCATAAGTAACACAGATGTTGTTATAGACCTTGCGAATTCTCCTTCCTTTGAAGATAAGGCAGTCCTTGAATTTTTCCAGACAGCAGGAGGCAATTTACTAGCCGCAGAGATCAATGCCGGCGTAAAGCTCCATGTAGCACTTTCTATTGTGGGAGTTGACCGTATGCAGAACATCGGTTATATGCGGGCCAAAAAAGTGCAGGAAGATCTGATCAAAAACTCGGGCGTGCCCTATACCATTATCCGGAGCACCCAGTTCTTCGAATTTCTGCCAGGTATAGCAAGCCAGGCTGCACAGGGAAACGAAGTACATATTTCTGATGTGCAATTCCAGCCGATTGCTTCAGATGATGTTGCCTCTTTTGTAGCTCAAGCAGCATTGGTTGCTCCTGTTAACGGTACCATAGAAATATCCGGCCCTGAGCGTTTTACTATGTCCGGGCTGGTAGCCCGTTACCTGCAAAGCACGGATGATTCCCTTAAGGTTGTATCAAACAATAATTCCCAATATTATGGTGGCCGTATTGATAATGATGCCTTGGTTCCCGCGGGGCAGGCACAGTTAGGAGGCATCAATTTTGAAAATTGGTTGAGCAATCAGTCGAAAAAAGCCTGATAGTCATAGGTCTGCCGCCTGTTGAAACGAAGATGAGAACAACACAACAAATCAACAGGTAGCAGATCAAACCTTCATGTTGGTTTCAGTAAATAAGCTATATCCGTTGTGATGATCCTGCCGGGCGGCACTTTTAAAAAAACAAATCATTCATTATTAAAATAAGTATCATGAATTTTTTCTTTTTACATTATCTAACAGGAAAACCGGGAAATGAGCCCGGTAAGTGTACACAGGTTTCATCAAGGGAACAGGAGTACAATATCATCGAAGGTTGCGAGTTTCTTGATGATGGTATCCGTATGCAGGATCAGCCCCTGATATATGCGAAGAAAGCTTTGTTTTCAAAAGCGCGGCGCATTTATAGCGTTCCCGAAATTGCACTACAATAACCTCACTTAAAATAAAATATTATGAAAAATTATGAATCACCTGGCGAGGCTTTGTCTGATCTGAAGACAAGAGGATATGTTGCCAATTTTACAGTAGAAACGGAAACAGCTTCCCTTTACGCTGGAGAGTTTGACGTGAGACTGGATCCTGAAGAATTTCATGTGGATGAAGTGTATAGGTTTGATTGCAATGCTATACGGGATAATAATGCAATAGTTTATGCCATTTCTGATCCTGCATCAGGAGTAAAAGGAACCTTGGTGAATTCATTGGAAGCGGATTTTTGCAGTTTAAGTTTCTTCCCGAGCCGTCTCAACTCCAGGCCATGAGCGTAGCTGGACACGAAACAAGTCTTTCACTAATTCAAACTTTCTTCTTTTTTTAAAATCCGTTTTAATTCCTCCATCGCATGGATAGCTCCAAAGCCGCAAAAGATGGAAACCTTTGGATACTTATTCAATAAAACAGCGGCTTTATGCAATTCCTCATCAACTGGACGCAGCAGTTTGGCAGAGCTATAATTATGCATTTTCGCCTTAAAGTAGCCTCGACAGGAATCGAACCTGTATCTGGAGCTTCGGAAACTCTTATACTATCCATTGTACGACGAGGCCTTTTCAGAGATTGTCGGTTATACGTTTTGAGTTATTAGCAGTAGTACAGTAGTACTGTGTTACAAATAAACTAATAAACTACCTAACCAATAAACCGAATAACTATTTCCCAAACTGCGCAATATTACTACCGAATATTTTAACAGCAATGGCCAGCAAAATAACACCAAAAAATTTTCTCACCACTATTAATCCATTCGGACCTAAACCCCTTTCAATCCATCGAAGTGATTTAAGAACTGTAAATATTACAACACAATTTATGAGAATACCAATCAAAATATTTATGTCATTATAATTTGCCTTCAGCGACATAACGGTAGTAAGTGTGCCAGACCCTGCGATCAATGGAAATGCTATGGGTACAACGCTCCCGCTTTTAGGATTATCATCTTGTTTAAAAAAATCGAGCCCCAATATCATCTCAAGTCCAATGATAAAGATCACAATACTTCCTGCTACTGCAAAAGATTGTACATCCAGTCCAAGCAGGCTTAAAAAAGGCTGCCCGACAAATAAAAATAGAATCATAAAAGCTCCGGATGCAACTGTAGCCTGGGTAGAACGTATAACGCCGCCCATTTTTTCCTTTAATGAAATCAATATAGGTATAGAACCAAGTATATCAATTACTGCAAACAAAGTAAATGTTACTGTGATAATTTGTTCAATATTGAAGTTAGCGATTTTACCCATCACATTTTTTAGCAAATGTAGCATAGATAAGCAAGTATGAAATTGCCAGGTTACTGTCCTTTGTTGCAGGGCAGCAAATCAATAAAGTAAAAACCGGTGACTGGCAGTGGCGTTGTAAAGCATTCTTTATTGCCATCATCGGGAGTTTTATATTCTTTATAAACAATTTCTCCTTTGGTAAATTCAATCGGAGATTTAAATATTGGGCCGTCAAAAACAAAAGTGTGAAACTCTCCGTTTTCGCCACATGCATCTACATTTAGTGGCAGATCTTCCAGGAATTTTTCATCAATTATTCTCCCACAAAAACTTTTATCTAAATATTTTTCATTAACACACACTATGACCGTTTTAAAACCAAGATCAATAAATTCGCGTATTAATTTAGTCGTATCTTTTTTCCATAATGGAAATACAGCGTTTAATTTAAGCTTTGCCAATTGGCTTTCGCGATAAGTTTTTAAATCTTCTAAAAAAATATCACCAAAAATACTGTGCGTAAATTTTTCGTCCTTCAATTGCTTTAATGCTTCGGTCATCTGCATTTCATAATCATTCATTGATGGCTGATCATCTAATATTATTTTTTGCAATGGAATTTGAAGAGCAGCAGCTTGTTGTTGTAGTAATTCTTCCCTCACACCGTGCATTGAAATACGCTTGTATTTATTATTAACAGTAGTCAGAAGTTTCTCAACAGAAAAATTTTTATTTTTTAAAGTATGATATAAAGCGAGTGCACTGTCTTTACCGCCACTCCAATTCATAAATGCTTTCATAATATTTTTGTTTACCATTCAAACGTAACTCCTCCATTAATTAAAAATGGAATAGAATTATATCCTCTTATATCAAAGAATTTTTTATTGAAAATGTTTTGTGCATTTGCAAAAAGCTTTATATACTTTTTAAATTTATATTCAGCATAAGCCCCCATCAAAAAATAACTGTCTAATAAAATGTCCGCTTCCTGGTAATCTCCCACATCATAATGTTTACCGGCATATTTTCCTGAAACGCTTATGTACAGCCCGTTTTCAAATTGATAGCCTACAGCAATATTGAAATTATTTGCCGGCCTTTTTATTAAATATGAATACGAAGAATCTTTAAATGTTACACGGCTTTGCGATTGTTCGGTGGGCTTTAGATAAGTGTAGTTTGCTGTAATACTTATTTTTTTTATAGGAATTATTTTAGTTTCAAATTCAATACCCTGTACCTTTTGGCTTGTGATATTAAAGTATTGAAAAAGATTGTTATCAAAGTCAATCCCATTTTTAATGTCACGATTAAAATAAACGATTCGTGTTGTGAAATGCTCATGCTTCTGTTGAATACCTGCTTCGTAGGTTGTAGATTTTTCCGGCTGCAAATCAAGGTTACCATACGAAGAATACAATTGGTACAACGTAGGCGCTTTAAAGCCTGAAGCAATGCTTCCAAAAATTCTGAAATGATTATTAATATTATAAGAAGGATTAAAAGTATAAGTTTGATTACTTCCATATCTCGAATGAACGTTCAATCTGCCGCCTAATTCAATATTCAATTTTTCATTAACCGTATGATATATTATTGAACCATACAAAGAAGACTGGCTTTGCGAGGTATCTTTAAAAATTGTAGTGAAATCTCCAAAAGAACTTGTTGAAAAATATTTACTATGAAAATCGCTGTAGCGAAAATCAGCGCCCTGTAAAAAACTAAAATTTTTGCTGATAAGGATATTGCTGAAAACTTCTGCGAATTGCGTTTGTCCGGCATAGTTATCTGTGGCAAATGTTACGAAACCCGGCACATCGAGGCTGTCATTAAAATAATCGCGTTTGTTATTGCTGTATTGGTAATTAGCATTAATGCTGATATTATTTTTTTTATAGTGTGCATTAAAACCCGTGATCACACTTTTGTTTTTTACCGAATAATCTTTCTCATCTGTAAATGCCGCCGCATCAAGATCCGTTTTATAACGGCTGTATTGAATAAAGGTTTTAAACGAAAGATCATTTGTTAACTGGTATTGCAAAGAAGCTCTTGCAACATCGCCATTATAAGCATCGTTATCAAAATTTTTTATTCCAGTGCTATCATAAGCCGATGAAAAACCATCGGAAACAAGTTTTTCATAACGTACATTATAAGTGAGTTTATTTGCCTTACCATACAATTGTACATTTTCCCTGAATGTATTATGGTTGCCCGCACTTGCTGTGGCTTTTATATTAAATGGTTTTGAAACATCCTTTTTTATAGTGATAATATTTATAACTCCTGCAATTGCATCAGAGCCATATAAAGTAGATTGGGCGCCACGGCATATTTCAATGCTTTCAACATCATTTAGTGATATTAGGTTCAGATCAAAATAATTATTATTAACCGACGGATCATAAACCGGGATACCGTCCATTAAAATTAAAGTGCGGCCCGCAGAGGCGCCGCGTAAATAAACTGTTTGATCAGAGCCTAAATTATTTAATGCGCCACTGATTGAAATACCCGCCTGTTCATTTAATAATTGTCCAAC
>Ga0070679_100002114_pt1 | contig 17888 bp, 14 predicted proteins | sample KBSC63BmetaG_FD_65652 | JGI IMG/M metagenome (GOLD analysis project Ga0070679, IMG submission 65652) | Corn rhizosphere microbial communities from Kellogg Biological Station, Michigan, USA - KBS C6-3B metaG | ecosystem: Host-associated > Plants > Roots > Rhizosphere | place: USA: Michigan... | reverse complement strand
GTCATTAACATGACAAACTGACCCACCACTCAGTCGGGCCTAACTTGTTTCAAGGAGTCAATTTAGCTATAGTTCTAAGCTCTACACGAACATTCTGAGACTCCGATGAAGCCCGATATCCATCCAGTGTACGCGACCGCGACCGTAAGGTGCGCCTGCGGCAATAGCTACCAGACCCGCTCCACCCAGGCGGAGATTCACACCGACATCTGCGCCCAGTGCCACCCCTTCTTCACGGGCAAGCAGAAGCTCGTCGATACCGCCGGACGCGTCGAGCGCTTCCGTCAGAAGTACGGCAAGCCGGCCGCTGCTGCGCCTAGCACCGAAAGCTGAGTCTCCGCGACCGGCTCAGAGACGCCGTCGAGCGTGCCTCTGAGGTAGAGCGAGAGCTCTCCGATCCGAAGACGGTTAGGGACCAGCAACGCATGGCGACGCTGGGCCGGGAGCTACGGCATCTCCAGCCCCTCGTCGAAATGGCCACCAAGCTTCAGAGGAACGAGCAGGAGCTCGCGGAAACCCGCGAGCTCCTCGACTCTGAGGACCCCGAGATGGCTACCGAGGCCGCATCCGAAATCGCGAAGCTTGAGAAATCAATCGCCGGCCTCCTCGAAGCGATCAAGCCCGCCCTCATCCCGCACGATCCTCTCGACGACCGCCCCGCAATCGTCGAGATCCGCGGTGGCACTGGCGGCGACGAAGCGGCAATTTTTGCCGCAGACCTCTATCGCATGTACACCCGCTTCGCCGAAGGGCGCCGCTGGCGCATCGAGGTCATCTCGCAATCGGACGGCACACTCGGCGGCATGAAGGAAGCAATCTTCAAGGTTAAGGGAGAAGGCGCGTTCGGGGTGATGCGCTGGGAGTCGGGCGTGCATCGCGTGCAGCGCGTGCCCGTCACCGAGAGTCAGGGGCGCATCCACACGTCCGCCGCTACGGTCGCTGTTCTCCCCGAAGCCGAAGAGATCGACCTCAAGATCGAAGACAAGGATCTGCGTATCGATGTCTTTCGCTCGTCGGGCCCGGGCGGACAGAGCGTCAACACGACCGACTCCGCTGTGAGGATCACGCACATCCCGAGCGGAATCGTCGTCAGCCAGCAGGATCAGAAATCACAGCTCCAGAACAAGCTGAAGGCGATGGAAGTTCTGCGCGCGCGACTCCTCGACGCCCGAATCGCCGAGCAGGAAGCGGCGAGATCGCGGATGCGGAAGACGCAGGTTGGAACCGGAGACCGTTCCGCCAAGATCCGCACCTATAATTATCCGCAGAATCGCGTCACTGACCACCGGATAAATCTCACGCTGCACGAGCTGACGAAGGTGCTCAACGGCGAGATCGAGCCGTTCATCGAGGCGCTCAAAGTCGCCGACGTAGAGGAGAAGCTGGGTGATTAAGACTGGCGGACCGTTCTTCCCGACGAAGATCCCGATCGGAACCATCGGCGACCTGCTCGCGGGCTGCGCGGCAATGCTCGATTCAGAGGGAGTAGCGGACGCCGAGCGCGAAGCGCGCGAGATTGTCGCGGCGGTTCTCGATGTTCCGAAGTTCTGGGCGGTCGCCAACTCCGTTGCTGATGCCTCGCCCGATGTCGCCCGCGCCGTAATCCGGGCCGCGATGAAGCGCGCCACCGGCGCTCCGATGGCGTACGCCGTCCGTCGCGCAAACTTTCGGCACCTCACCCTCGAGGTCGATGAACGAGTGCTCATCCCGCGCGTCGAGACCGAGATCCTCGTCGAGCGCGTTCTCGAGCGGTGCGGGCGCGATGCGCAAATCGTGGCAGACGTCGGCACTGGATCTGGCGCGATTGCGCTGTCCCTCGCTTTCGAGCACAAGTTCGAGCGGGTCATTGCGACCGATGTATCGCTCGACGCGTTGACTCTCGCGAAGACGAATGCGGTCTCATTTGCTCACGTCCTCAAGTCCGTCGTGGAATTCCGCCACGGCTCGCTGCTTGCCCCTCTCGCCGGCGAGAAACTGGACGTGATCGTCTGCAATCCACCATACATCAGCTTCGCCGAGATCAAGGATCTTCCCCCCGATGTGCGCGACTGGGAGCCGAGTCTGGCTCTGCTGTGCGCCGACGACGGGTTGTCGCTTACGCGCGAGCTGGTTCGTGAGGCGCCGGGAGTGCTGGAGGCTCGTGGATTGCTCGCCTTGGAAGTGGACACACGCCGGGCGGGGATGGTGGCAGAGATGATTGCCGTGGACGGACGGTACTCGGATATCGAAGTCCTGCTCGATCTCACCGGCCGCGAACGGTTCGTGTTCGCGCGACGCGCGTAGCGCTCAAGACTGACAGGAGATGTGATGCTGGAAGAGAAAGGAAGGGAGCTGGGTCGCATTATCGGGCAGAGCCCCGAATACCAGGCCCTCAAGCGCTCGAGCGAGGCGCTCAACGAAGACAAGGCGGCGGTGGCGCTTCTTCAGGAGATGGAGAAGTTGCGCGGCGAGGCTCAGCGCCTGATTCAGAATGGCGAGAATCCCACGCCGGAGATGGAGCAGCAGCTCGACTCGATGCTCGAGAAGATCCAGTCGCAGGCAGCGTATCAACGCGCTGTCGCGGCCCAGGAGAATTTCGACAAGCTGATGCTCCGCGTGAATCAGTGGATCATGGATGGCATGAAGAAGGGCGCTGCGAGTCCGATCATCACGCTCTCCTGAGCATCATGTCCCGCGGCAAGCTGATCGTCTTCGAGGGACCCGAAGGCGCCGGCAAAACCACCCAGATCAAGCTGATCGCGGAGAGGCTGGCGAAGGCGGGGATAGCTTGCCTTGCGGTGCGGGAGCCGGGCGGCACACCGACGGGCGACGCAATACGCGCCATCCTGCTGGACTCCGAGCACGAGATCACCGCGGCGACCGAGGCATTGCTGTTCATGGCGTCACGCGCGGAGCTGATTGCGCGCGAGATCCGACCGGCGCTGGAGCGGGGTGCCGTCGTGATGCTGGACCGTTTTTTTCTCTCCACGTACGCCTACCAGATCGTTGGGCGCGGGCTGCCGGAAGAAGAGGTGAGGGCCGCAAATGCTCTCGCAACCGGGCGTCTCGTGCCCGATCTGACCCTTCTGCTCGACGTGCCCGCGTCGGAGGGCCTCGAACGGGCCGACGCGCGGGGCAAGCGGGACCGTATGGAGCGGTCCGGAGTAGAGTTCCATGAGCGCGTGGGCAATGCGTTTCGAACGTTCACGGAACCGTCCTGGCAACACTCCCATCCCGAGTGCGGACCAATCAAGTTGATAGATGGAACGGGGGACGAAATGTCGGTGCTGAGGCGAGCGGTAGTCGTGCTCGCCACTGCGTTCCCGCAACCTTTTGGTAGAATAGAGACTTAACCACCGTATGAAACTCAGGCTTCCCAGCGCCCCAACGCGCGCACGCACCGTGATTGTCGCCGGCACATTGCTTGGCGCGCTTGTAACGGGTGGATGGCTACTGCAGCGCGGCTCACGCACCGGAACTTTCACGGCGTACGAGGGCGCGCAGCTGTTCCAGAACGTCTTCCGCCGCGTTCAGAACGATTTCGTGGATCCGGTGAGTGATTCGGCGCTCTACCGAAAATCGCTGGACGGCATGCTGTACGAGCTCAAGGATCCCTATTCGACGTTCCTCCCGCCCGACCGGTTCGCGCGACTCAGCGAGACCACGAGCGGGAACTACGCAGGACTCGGCCTCGAGACGGATCTTCGCGACGGCTGGCTCATCGTAGTTGCGCCGATGCCGGGCGGCCCCGCCGAGCGTGCGGGGCTTCAGCCGGGTGACCGCATCATCGAGGTCATGGGCAAATCCGCCAAGGGTTGGACGAGCGAAGAGGCTTCGCGCGCTCTCCGCGGTGCACCCGGCACTTCTGTGATCCTCAAGATCGAGCGTCCCGGAGTCGCGACACCCATCGTGCTGAGCCTTACGCGTACGACCATTCACCAGAGCGCGGTGCGGAGATCGTCGATGCTCTCCGACGGTGTCGGCTACATCGATCTCAAGGCATTCAGCGATTCCACCGCAAAGGAATTGAACGGCGCGATCGGCGGACTCCTCGATCACGGGATGAAGACACTCGTCCTCGACATGAGAACGAATCCAGGCGGATTGTTGACCCAGGGCGTGAGGGTTTCCGACCTCTTCCTGAATCCCGGGCAGAAGATCGTGAGCATGCGGGGGCGCCTCCCCGAGGCAAATCGGGAGTTCGCGGACACCGCGGCGCAGCGGTGGCCGGGTCTTCCGCTGATCGTCCTCGTCGACGGGCGGAGCGCCAGCGCGGCGGAGATTGTCGCCGGTGCGCTTCAGGATCATGACCGCGCGCTGATCGTGGGAAGGCCAACGTACGGGAAGGGAAGCGCGCAGAGCGTCGTGTCATTCGGGGATCAGGGCGGACTCAAGCTCACTACCGCCCGTTGGTTTACGCCATCAGGTCGGTCGATAGCGCGGCCCCCGGTCGACGATGAGAGCGACGATCCGCCGCCCGTGAGCCACGAGCGATATCGCACCGATGCGGGCCGTGTCATCTACGGTGGAGGTGGAATCCTTCCCGATGTCATCGCGGGTGACAGCGTCACGCCAGTGCCAGAAGCGAATTTCATTCGGCTGCTCGGCGCCAACGCCGGGCATTTCCGGGATGCGATCACCGACTACGCGCTCAGCCTCAAGGCGTCGGGTGTAGTCACCTCGCCGGATTTTGCGGTGACGCCTGTCATGCGCGATGAGGTATGGAAGCGGATGAAGGCGCGTGGAATCGACATCCCTCGCTCGGCGTTCGATGACGCGGAGCCGCTCGTCTCGCGGCTGATCGGGTTCGATATCGCGCGCTACGTGCTCGGTGGTGACGCCGAGTTCAGGCGTCGTGCCGCCGCAGACCAGCCGCTGCAAAAGGCGCTGGAGCTGGCGCGCGGTGCGCGAACCGAGAGCGACCTGCTCCGCAAGGCGACCGCTCAGACGCAGCCGCCCGACAGTCTCGCCGCCCAGTGAGCGAACGGGTTTTCATCATCGGACCAGGGCACGTTGGGCGCGGTCTCTTCCGCGCCTTTCGCGCATCCGGCGTCGATGTGGTTGGTCTTCACGGCAAGCGGCCATCGGGCCTCGCGACTTCCAATGGGGCGCTTCCGAAAGAAATTGGAGCCGCGAACGTCATAATCGTCTGCGTGCGTGATCCTCAGCTGGACGAGACGATCGAAGAGGTCAGCGTCGCTGCGCGCAAAGAGCTGATCGAGCGAGGGACGGCCATCCTCCATACGTCCGCGATCGCTGAGCCCGCCGGCTTGCAGGCGTTGAGCGGCGCGGGATTTCCAGGCGGGACTTTTCATCCGCTGGTGCCGTTCACCGATCCGGAGATTGCGGCCAAGCTGCTACGGCGCGGCTGGATTGGAATCGACGGCGAGAACGCGGCCAAGAGTGCTTCGCGCCGGTTGGCAGGTCACATCGGCGCCCGCACGCTCGACATTCCGCCGGGAAAGAAGCCGGCGTACCATGCCGCGGCCGTTATCTCGTCGAACTTTCCAGTAGTCCTGGCGTCAGTCGCCGGCCATCTGCTGCACGACATCGGAGTTCCCGATTCGAGCGCGTACCATGCGGTCGAGAGCCTCATGAATGGCGCGATGGCGAACATGAGACAGGCGCTGCCCGACGACTCGCTGACGGGACCGATCATGCGCGGAGACGCGGAGACGGTGGGAAAGCACCTCCGCGGTCTGGAAGGCCACGGAAGCGCGCTCGACGTCTATCGCGCGCTTTCAACGGCGGCAGCTGACATCGCCGAGCGGCGTGGCGTAGATGGGAAAAAGCTGGCGGCCCTACGCGGGATGCTCCGCTAGTATACCCCGCCTCCCATGGCCTTCTGATCCACCACTTTCACGCCCTTTGGTACCGAGAATCGGAATGTCGAGCGGTCCAATGTGGGATTCGGCGTGAACTTCGTGATTACGACGTGCCGCTTGAGGCCGTTCGACGTCTCGACATCGAACTGCCTGATGCTCGAGTCGGCGTCGTCGATCCAGATCTTCGCCGTCGAGAAGTGCGCATTGGCCCGCTTTGGGACGAGCGTGATCGCATGTGTCGGACGTCCGCCCACGGTTGCGGTGCCAGCTGAAGATACGTTGAAGCGTGTCCGCGGCGAGTTCAGAAATTCATCGGCGGGATCCATCGCGCTCGCATTGTCGCCGCTGTAGGGCATCTTCATCACCTGTCCGGGCGTGCTGCTCGGCAGATACACCCAGAGGGTCGAGCCGTCAGCAGCCACACGGTCGCCGCTCTCGAAGTTGATGCTGAGGAGATTGGGCTTTTTGCGCAGGAGGACGCCGCTCGTGGTTTGAGTGCTGCCCGTGAGCGGGTTAGTCAGCGTCTGCCGGAAATCGGCGCGCATGGTGTTGAGACGTCCGTAGGCGGCAACCGCACGATCGATGATTGCATCGGCGCTTTGCGCGCGAGATGTGACGGGAAGCGCCGCAAGAGCGATCGCCGCGATATAGGTGAGCTTTTTCATATGTAGGCCTACACTGCGACGGCTATGCCGTTCCGGTTTTCGAAGAAGTGATACTCCGTCCGATCGCCGTGGCCACGGCGCGAAGCTCCCCGACGAGTTGCGTGAACTGGTCGGGATAGAGGGACTGCGCGCCATCGGATAACGCCCGATCCGGCTCAGGGTGCATCTCGATGATCACCCCGTCAGCTCCAGCGGCGACGGCGGCGCGCGCCATCGGAATCACCTTGTCGCGCAGTCCGGTGCCGTGGCTCGGGTCGGCGATGATCGGCAGGTGCGACAGCCGATGTACGATTGGTATAGCTGTCAGGTCGAGCATGTTGCGCGCGGCAGGGTCGAAGCTCCTCACGCCCCGCTCGCACAGGATCACGTTCTCGTTCCCCTCGGCGAGGATGTACTCCGCGCTCAGGAGCAGATCGTTGATGGTCGCCGCCATCCCGCGCTTGAGCAGCACCGGCTTCTTTAGCCTGCCGACTTTCTTGAGCAGCGAATAGTTCTGCATGTTGCGCGCGCCGATCTGGATGCAATCGGCGACGTCCGCCACGAGGTCCGCGCCTTCGTCGTCCATCGCTTCGGTGACGATCGGGAGGCCGGTCTCTTTTTTGGCCTTGGCGAGAAGAGCCAATCCCTTCTTTCCCAACCCCTGAAACGAGTATGGTGAGCTGCGCGGCTTGAACGCGCCGCCGCGCAACGCAGTTCCGCCTGCGGCTTTAACGATGCGGGCCGCGGAAAGAATCTGCTCTTCGGACTCGACGGAGCACGGCCCCCCGATGACGATGACGTTGTCGCCGCCCACCGTAACACCGGGGGCGATCGTCACGACAGTGTTCTCGTTCCTCCACTCGCGGGAGACCTGCTTGTACGGCTGCGTGACGTGGATGATCTGCGCGACACCGGGGAGGGCTTCGATCCGCGATGCGTCTACGCGTCCGTCGTTGCCGACGAGTCCGACGGCGGTCCGTTGGGCGCCCGGCATCGGGCGCGCCTCGTAACCCATTTCCTTGATGATACTGACTACGCGATCGACGTCTTTCGCCGTCGCGTCGTGTTGCATGACTACTAGCATTTATGCGTTGACTGGCGCTGTGTCGGCGGCTTCGATGGGCTCGTCGTGCAGCTGGGGTATGTGCGCTGGATGATCAGGAGAGATCGTCTCGTCAACGGTGCGGCCGCGCATGCGGACGCTCACAAGCGACGATACGCCCGGCTCCTGCATTGTCACGCCGTAAACCGCATCCGCCGCTTCCGTCGTCGTGCGCGGGTTGTGGGTGATCACGATGAACTGTGTCTTGCCCTTGAATCGATTGAGCATTCGCACGAAGTGGCCGATGTTCTGGTCGTCGAGCGGCGCGTCCACCTCGTCGAGCAGGCAGAAAGGACTCGGTTTGGTGAGAAAGATTCCGAAGAGCAGCGAGAGCGCGACGAGAGCTTTCTCGCCGCTCGAGAGCAGATGGATTCGTTGCGTGCGCTTTCCGCGGGGCGATGCATGGATCTCGATGTCGCCATCGAGCGGGCTCTCGGGGTTCTCGAGGCGGAGGTCGCACTCGCCACCCCCGAAGAGCGTCATGAAGATATTCCGGAAGTTCTCGCGCACCTGGACGAACGTCTGGAGAAACAGCTCGCGGGCGGTCGTGTCGATCTCGCGAATCGCCTGCTGCAGCGATGCTTTCGCCGAATTCAGATCGTCGCGTTGTGCCGTGAGGAATTCGAGACGCTTCGTCTCTTCCTCGTGCTCCTCGATCGCCAGCGGGTTCACCGGTCCGAGCGCGTCCAGCTGCTCGCGCACCACGCTCGCTTCGGAGCGAAGCGTCTCGTCATCCATCTCGATTGACTCGACGCCGGCAAGAAGCTCATCGACGGGCTTCTTCCATTCAGCCTCGAGCCGCTCGCGGATCGCCGCTCTGCGTCCGGACAGCTCGGTGTACCTGAGCTCAGCAGAGTGGAGCTCTTCGCCGAGGGATGCGACGTGGTGGCGCATGCCGGCGAGAAGATGCTCGTCGCTCACAAGCCGCTCGTCCACCTCGTGCACGAGCTGCTCGGCGTCGGCGAGCTTCTGTTCGGCGGCCTCGAGCGTCGCCTGACGGGCGCCGAGATCGCTCTGCCACTGCGAGATCTGTTGCGTGAGCTGCGCGTCGGCGCTCGACAGGGTGCTGAGCTCCAGTTGGAGCGATTCAAGACGTCCGGTTGCTGATGCGAACTCGTCGCTCAGATGGCGGCGGCGGTCAGCCGCGACCTCGAGCTGTGCTTGTGCCTGCGCGCGTCGGATCTGGCTGGCTGTGCGCTGCTCGCGTGCCTCCTCCTGGCGCGCTTCTGCCGTTGCAAGCATTTCCCGCGACGACGCGACGACGGTCTCGTACTCCCCGACCCTCACCTCGATCTCGCTGGTGGTAGTCGCAAGAGTCTCGAGTCGCGAGATCGCCGCCGCTTCGCGTTCGGCCAATCTCTCGATGAGAGCGCGGGCCTCAGCTGCTTCACGCGCCGCACGCTGGTGCTGACGCCCGAGTGCGGCGGAGCGATCGGCGGCCTCGACATTCGCGCGCGCGGCCTGCGACGCGGCTTCCTGCGCGACAATCGACGCGCGTTCGGCGGCAGCAAGTGAAGCACGCTCCGCCTCCGCCGTGGCCGCGGCGCTGTGACGCGCCGTCGCACTGTTGGCGACAGCTTGCTTCAGCTCTGCGATCTCGGCGCGCCGGCGGAGGGGACCGGGACCCGCTTCGGCGGCGGGGAGCCAGATAGCACCCCGTGCGTCGACGAATGCGGTGCCGCTCTCCATGGACGTCACACGTCCGAGGAGTGAGCGCACCCAGCTTGTCGCCGGGGAAGATGCCTGCACCAGATCGGCGAGTCCGTTCGGAGACTCGGATGTCTGCTCCGTTACGGAATCGACTGGAAGCAGCAGCAACGGGCCCGGCTCCGTTGAAGCGTGCCAGGCACGAATTGCTTCCGCTACGCCTCTGTCGCGAACGAGAACGGCGTTCACCGTGGCTCCAAGGAAGCGCTCGACGAGTGACGCGGAATTCGCATCGGTGCTTATAAAATCACTGAGCGGACCGAGGATCGCTCCTTCGCCGAAGATGCCGCGCTCCTTGAGCAGCTTCGCCGCCGCGGGAGCGAGTCCAACGCGCTCCCGCTCCAGGCCTTCGAGGGCACTCAACTTGGATGTCGACGCGGTATGCAGCTCCTCGGCACGCAGGAGATCGGCACGCGCGGCGCTCTCACGCTCGCGGGCCTGCACGAGCACGTCGCGCGCGTCGTCCGCGGCGGCGATGGTCTCTGCGACAAGCGTGGCGGCGATTGCAGCGGCGTCCTCCGCCGCGGCAAGCTCTCGTCGCGAAGCTTCGGCAGTGTCAAAGAGCTGGAGCTGCTCGGTGTCGAGCGCGGCCCTACGGGCGGCGATCTCCGAACGCTCGCGCTCACTGCTCTGGCGGTCGAGCTCGGCGCGATGGAGCTCTTCGCGCAAGTCGCGCAGAGCACGTTCGCCGTGCTCCACGTTGGAACGCGCGACACTGAGGGCCGCGCGAACCTCTTCCTCGTGACGCGCGTGCGCCCCAAGAGCTTCGTCAGCGACTCTTTGCGCACCTTCGAGCTGCGCGAGCTCACTGGCCGCACGATCGAGCTCGCCGCTCACGCGTCCGGCAGCGGCGTCGCCCTCGCGCCGCTCTTCTTCAGCGCGCTCACGCCGCGAAGTGGCGTTGCGCAGCCTTTCTTCGGCGACGGCGATCTCGCCGCGAAGCTGTTGCGTGCTCTCCCGCTGATCCGATACGAGTCGCGCCAACTCGGTGCGTCTGGCTTCCGCAGTCGTGCGCTCCACGAGCGCCGTCTCGCGCGCTGCCTCAGCGTTGCGCAAACGTTCTTCTTCCGCGGGCACTTCGACTCTAAGCGCCGCAACGCGCGCCTCGAGACGGACCAGCTCACCGCGCCATGCGTCCATCTCGCGCGACGCATGGGCGACTTCGAGTGTGAACCGCCGCGCCATCAGCTCTGTGTGACGCTCAGCGCGTTTTCTCTGGCGCGCGAGGGAGCGAACCTGGCTTTGCACTTCGTTGATGAGATCGTCGATGCGCTCCAGATCGGCCGCCGTTTCCTCGAGGCGACGCTCAGCGCTGCGCTTGCGATCGCGATAGAGTCCAACTCCTGCCGCTTCCTCGAAGAGCTCGCGCCGGTCGTCCGGGCGATCGCTCAATAGCGCGTCGACCATCTTCGATTCGATCACAACGCCGGAATCGGCGCCGAGTCCGGTCCCGCGCACCATGTCGTGGATGTCGCGGAGGCGGCAGGGTGCGTTATTGAGGAAGTAGTCGCTTTCACCAGAGCGGCTGAGTCTCCGCGTCAGCACCACTTCACGGAACGGGATGTCGAGGGCGCCATCGTCGTTCTCAAAATGGAGCGAGACTTCAGCGAGATTCACCGCGCGCCGCGCCGAAGATCCCTGAAAGATCACTTCCTCCATCTTCGCTCCACGGAGAGCGCGCGCACGCTGCTCGCCGAGGACCCACCGCACAGCATCGGAGACGTTGGATTTACCGCAGCCGTTGGGGCCTACGATTGCTGTCACGCCCGGCTCGAACACCATCTCGGTTCGATCGGCGAACGACTTGAACCCATGAATCTCGAGCTTCGTTAGACGCACTAAGGCGTACTCCCTGTTCGGTAGACGAGAACGGGCTTGAGGCCCGCCGAGCGTAAAGACCTGATCAGATCCGCCGACTGATCGGCGGTCGCAAATGCGCCCATGTAGAGCCGCGCGCTACCATCATCCTGCATCAACGTGTAGACAACCAGCTTTCGGTCTGCGTACTTCTGTACCAATGCACGAACCGCGTCGGTGATTCCCCCCTGCGACGGCACGCTGTCCACCAGCAAAGCCAGCGGCGCGCGAGTGATTGTGCCTGCGGAATCGTTCGCGAGAACGCCCGCTCTCCGCAGCACCAGCAGCAGCGAATCAGCCTGACTTCGGGCGGGATAGGCGCCAGCCGTCACCCTGTACCATGTCGCTCGCTCCGGGCCAATTGGAAACGGCGAGACCGTCGCCGCCGGAAGTGCAGCGCCATTTTTCTGCACGAACAAGTTAGCACCTTCGGCGGTGTTTGCGACTAGCAACTCTACCGAGAACGCCGACGCAATTGCGGAATCATTGAGATTCGCCGGCGGGGCGATGTAGAGAGTCTCGGGCGCGGGGCGAGGCGGCGGTGGCACGGGCGGCGCGACAACCTTCGCCGTCGCCCCATTCCGCAGTCCCTCCGATGGCCCGCCATTCCGCAGGAATAGGGCGAGAGCCAATACCAAAACCAGCAGGGCGCCGATCCCTCCCAATGCGGGATAGAGCCATTTACGCCGGGGCCAACGGGCCGCGCCGGCGCCAATTCTGAAAAGGGCAATCTTCATCGTCCGCGTCGGCCCCGGGACGCGAGCGAGAATGAGCGCTGAGGGTGCTGACGGGAGGTCGGCATCCTTCACGAGCACGACGCCGTCGATCTGCTCGATGAGCTGAGCGATGCCAGGCGAAGACGCCTGCGCAACAAGAATCAGAAATGCACCGACCTCCCCGAAGCCAGCGGCAAGTTTTTTCCACCGCGAGCTTCCCATGATCTCTTCGTCGACGATCGGATCCGTTCCGGTCGGCATGATGTAGAGATTGTTTTCGCCAGCGACGGGGTAGCCGATCTTGTTGAGCGAGACGCCGTAAAGAAAGCTGTCGGTGATACCGTGCGGTTCATCCTCCTTGATCAGCGAGCGGAGCGGTGCGGCGTCACCCACCAGATCGCCGACGACCGAGCGCCGATGAGTAGCTTCCGCGCGCGCGATGCCCAACGCGACGTGTGCGGCGGCAATTGGGTCGGTCGAGACGACGAGGATTGCCGAGTAGCTACTCAGGAGTGGCGCGACCTGTCTTCCGGCGTCTTCCCAGGCTGCGGGGCGACCACCGGAGACTTTTTGACTCAAGGCGCGCCCTCGAAGATCCAGAAATCGCGTTTGGAAGCCCGGCCGACCTTCGCCGCCTCGTCGCGCGTCGCGTAAGGTCCCATCACCACGCGGAAGATCGGCGAGCCGGCGGTGGTGGTCGAGACGACGTGCGCTGGCACCCCGTTCACACTGATCGACCGTGCGACCTCCTGCGCCTTGTCCTCGCTGAGTAGCGCGGCGAAAGAGACGGTGAATCCGGTCGGCTGCGGCTGGGTGGCCGGAGGCGCCACGACGGTCTGGAGGGCGTGCGCGGAATCCGGACCTCCCGGTGCTGATGGAGAAGGACCACCTGGCTGTGTCGAGCTCGCGGTCAGGGAATCATGAGCGCTATCGCCTGGAAAAGTGACGGGCTGATCGAGACCCTGAGGCCGGGGACGAAATCCATCCCAGGCGAAGAAATACCAGAAGTCCCTGGCGCCGCCTTTGATGGTCGACTTTACCGTGAGTTTTGCTGGATCCACGATGCTGACGTCGGCCTGACCCAGAAGCGCCAGCGAGCCATCGGGAGCAATCGCAGGGAGATCCGTATCCCATCTCGTAGCCACCGCACCAACCACTCGATTGGTGCCGATGGCAATCACCCACGCTGAATCCTGGTCGGGAACACGCGCGAGAAGATAACGACCAAGCGCATCCATCCGCAGGTCGGTGGGAGCCGCCGGGAGAACGATATTCGTCTTGCCGCTCTCGGTGTATCGGTCGATGACCGTCAGGCCGCTGTCGGCGACCATCGCGACGTAAAGCCGATCACCACTCGGCGTTGGCGAAAGCGCGACGACGCGATTCGACAGCTTGATTGCGCCAACAGGCGAGAGATCCTTCGCCTTGATTCCTACGAGACCGCTGTCGACCGTGAAATAGACACGGTCGCCCACCTGAGTTCGCACGCCGCGGCCAGACAGCGGGAGCACGGCGCTGTCCTGTACCACATCGTCGGGCGGACGGACTCTCCACAGCAGGGTCTGCGCACCCTTGTTCGCGGCGACGATGAGCTCGCCGTTGGGCTGCGCGAAAACTACTCGCGCCGGGACCGACGGCGTGAAATGCCAGTCGCCGCCATTCGGATTGAGCCGGACTACCTCGCCCTTCGTATTGATGCCGTAGATGTCGGTCCCGTTGGCGGATGAAAGGGAAGTGAGCTTCGCCCGCGAGGCGGTGCGCACCTCAGTCATGCGTAGATCGATTCGCCCCGGCAGTCCCTTCGAGTCGACGAACGCGATCGTCCCGGCGTCGGGATCGAATGCAAGCACGCGCTCGAGCGATGGCGCAGCTGAATCAGTCCACACCGCCGAATCCAGCTTCGGGTACATGTAGACGCGGGCGAGCCCTCCTTTCCGTGGAATGCGAAGGAGGAGGGCGTCGAGGCCGTGAGGCTCGTCTAGCTGGCTGGTTGAAGTTGTGTCAGCTGGCGCTGCCCTGTCTTTTGTACATGCTGCACAGAGCAGCGCCAGAATCAGTAGCTGACGCAACGGTTAGTAGCTCGCTCCCAAGGAGAACGTCCAGTTCGGCTTCCGTCCGCCGACCAGGGGGCGTGCGTAGTCCCACCGCAGGATCGCGAGATTGAAAAGATTCACGCGCAGTCCCGCACCAAAGCTCGTCAACGGATAGCGGTCAGTGTTCGGATCGAACCCGGCGGGAGCGTTGCCAAGGTGCGGTTGAATTCCCTTGCTCCACGCAAGACCCGCGTCGTAGAACAACAGACCATCGACCGGCGGCAACCCGAAGGTGCTGCCGACATCGAAGCGGCGGATGATCGGGAAGCGCAGCTCCTCGTTGAAGACAGCCACGCGACTGCCGGCGAGCTGTGCGTTGTTGCACGTCGACTGTCCGCCGATTACGGAGGTGCAGTCGAAGTAATTGAAGTTCGCTCGGTCGTAGCCGCGGATGTAGTCCGGCCGTCCGATGTACTTCAGGAAGAAGTCTTCGTCCCTGCCGACAGAAACGGACGACAGAAACCGCGTTGCAAGCGTGAGGGTGTTGAAGATGATCGGATCGTAGCGGCGGTAGTCAACGAGGAAATCGGTGAAGTTGAGCCTGCCGAGATTTTGCGATACCGCAAAGCGCATGCGGCGCCCGATCACCGGGCCCGTGTTGCCGAATAATGTGTTGTCGGAGACGAACGCCGCCGTTGGTGTGACGTAGTTGATCGTCGCCAGGCTGGTGTCGGTGTGGAACTGCGGATCGCTGCAGAAACCGCTTCCGTCGCAAACCTGTTCAACGGCGATGACGCCCTCGGCGATGCTGTTGAATTGCATTCCCGTCTCGAACCGCGTGAAACGATTGAGCGGATACTGTCCACTCAGAAACAGATCACGCACCACGTACCGGAGATAATCGGTTTTGTAGTGGAGAAATCCTTGCTGATCCTGAGTTGGCGCTTCCGAGCCGAGCGGAACGTACACCGGGTCTTGCGAAATTCCGGTGGTGTACTGGAGCCGGTGGCTCAGATTCGCGTAGCCGACAAAAACGCTGGCATCGCTTAGTCGACCATAGACGTTTCCCGACACGGCGAGCTGATGATTGCCGAGCAGATCGCTGAATACGAACGCCGTTCCGCCGGCGACCGTGCCGTAGTTGGGCGTGTATCCAATCGAAGGATCAGCGATATAGTCCGGGTGGAAGGAGACGTGGTACGGTCCCTCCTTGAACCGCGTGGTGTCCGGCAAGCCGAAGACCGGATCGGCCATCAGGGATGCGATGGTAGTCGGCGCATCCTGCGCGACTTCCGTGACGGGCAGTACCGATGACTGCCGGGTGCCCGTTGGAGTGCGATACGTGGAGGTCGGCTCGCCGGGACGTGGACGGAGTAACAGCGAATCACTTCTTGCCACTGTATCCGCGACCGGATTGGTCGCCACGACCGTAGCGGTGTTGGGATTGAATGCCGTCTTCTTCAGCGCGCGCGGATTGTCGATCGTCCACACCGTGTAGTCGCCCTTCTCATAATTGGTGTAGGCGATTCTATCCGCACCGCGCGCCCAGCTTATTGCCGGGCTGTACTCAGTAATCGCAGAAACCCCGCCGAGCACGTTCGTGAGCTGGTAGTGCTTCTGGTCGTTGAAGTCGTAGAGGAAAATGTTGGGGACGCCCGTGCGGTCGGAGACGAACGCGAGCTGCTGCCCGTCGGGCGACCACGCCGGATTCAGATTCAGACCGTCCTGCCCTGGCAGCACCTCGATCGCGGAAGACTGAAGATCCATGACGGCGATGCGCCACTTCGAGAACTTGAGAATCGAGAGATCCGTCTGGGGACCACGATCGGTCGCGAATGCGAGCTTCTTCCCGTCAGGAGACCACGCCGGCTGCATGTCGCCGTACAAGTCGTTGGTCAGCTGACGCAGATTCTTTCCATCGACGTCCACCGTATAGAGATCGGTGATTCCGCCGTGCGTTCCGCTGAAGGCGATCTGTTTGTCATCAGGCGACCAGACCGGGCTCCAAATGGCATCCACTGAGGGAAGATCGATGCGCGCGGTGACCTTCGTGCTGGCGACGTCCATCAGGTACATCACGTCCTTGCCCTCGCGCTGGGCAGTGAACGCGATCCTGCGGCCGCTATTCGAGAACGAGCTCTGCGAGTAGAGCAGCCGGAGTTCTTCGAAGTTCGGGTTGAGCGTGCTTTCGACGAGACGCTTGATGCGTTTGCCCGTCCGCGCGTCGGCAAGCCACAGGTCGATGAACAGCTCGCCCTTCTTTTCGTTGCCGTTGGAAAGGAACGCGATGCGGTTGCCGTCGGGCGACAGCGACGGTGCCAGGAAGATCTGACCTCCGCTCCGCTTCTCGGTCAGGAGCGGCTGCGAGAAGCTGCGTGGCCGGTCGAGCGTCGCCGCCTGCGGCAGGTATTTGGCGTTGACTGACTCGCGCCAATCGTCGCTCAGCTCGTGGAGCGTGATGCCGAGTTGGCGCTGGACGGCGCGCGCAATGCCGAGCGTGGTGGTATTCTGCAGGATCTCGCCGATTGCGGCGTCACCCCAGCGCTGGCCGATGTATTCCCAAAGCGCCTCTCCGTAACGATACGGAAAGTATTTGTCGGGGCGCTCGGTCATCTGCTCGATGGTCGGCAGATTGCCGTTGACAGCCGCATCGCGGAGCCACGTCGTGGTCAGCTTGTGCTCCGGGCCGCTCGACAGGTACTCGGCCATACCCTCCATGAACCAGTAGGGAGGGTCGATCTGGTTGAGCGTCTGGACGTTGGCGCCGGCTTTGCCGCGCGCGATTATGTCGTACTGGAACTCGTGCACCATTTCGTGGGTGAGCACGTGCTCGAAGCTCCCGAGATCTCCGGTGAGCGGCAGAATCATCCGACCGCGCGAGTACTCGGTGACGCCTCCCGTACCCTCGCCCAGATCGCCCGTGACGTTGTTCTGCCCGAACTCGGCGCGCGATGCGAAGAGCACGATCGGCTTCTTCTCGCGGAACTGGTGGTCGAGCACCCGGGAGAGGCGAGCGTAGGAGCGCTCCGCCATCCGCGCGGTTTCCATCGCGCCGGCTTTCTCTTCCGGATAGTAGTGAATGAGCCAGTGCTCGGTCTCGAGCACTCTCCAGTCGAAGTGACGGTACTGCACCTGGTTCATTCCGAAATACTGCTGTGCGTCGAGGCGAGTCGCGCACAGGAGGACTGCCGCTATGGCGAGAATCCTTGCCGCTTTCATCTGGTGTTACTCCGGTGGCTCCAAGGCGACCACTTCCGCATCGCTCCAGAGTCTCTCGATCTGGTAGAATGAGCGGAGTGTCGGATGGAAGATGTGGACTACAAAATCGAAGAAATCGAGCAGCACCCAGCGGCCCTGTTGCAAACCTTCAGTGTGATGCACGCTCAACCCCGCTTTTTTCATCTCAGATATCACGTGCTCGCCGATGGATCTCACGTGGGTATCGGAGGTCCCGCTCGCGATGACGAAGTAGTCCGTCATGTCGGTGACGCCTGCCAGATTCATGAGCACGACGTCATTGGCTTTCATGTCCAGGCATGCCTGGGCGGCGCGCTGCACACGCTGCGCACCTTCGCGGGCGGAAACAGAAGGGAGAGATGTCGCCATGCGGTTCGGTGAAGGTTTATTTACGGCGCATCGCGCCGGATCTCTGTATGTAGCTTAGCTACGGCGTGAAAGTTCCGTGAGGGGTTCCAACTAGCATTTCGCACGCCAGTCACAGCCTCGAAATCGGACCGATGTCTGATCGCTAAGCCCGAGGCCGCCGGCCGCGCCGCCCACCGCGCCCGGCCGGTAGTGTTCAGTTAAGTCGTGCCCAACAGGACTACTGTTTGATAACCCAGACTTTGATCTCTGGATGCACGTCGGCGTGGAGGCGGATCTGCACCCGATAGACGCCCAGCGCGCGGATCGGCTCATGGAGCTCGATCTGGCGCTTCTCGATCTTGAAGCCCTGCGCTTCGAGCTGGTGCTGGATATCGGCAGACGTGACTGATCCGAACAGCTTGCCCTCGTCACCGACCCTC
>Ga0070679_100002113_pt1 | contig 17891 bp, 15 predicted proteins | sample KBSC63BmetaG_FD_65652 | JGI IMG/M metagenome (GOLD analysis project Ga0070679, IMG submission 65652) | Corn rhizosphere microbial communities from Kellogg Biological Station, Michigan, USA - KBS C6-3B metaG | ecosystem: Host-associated > Plants > Roots > Rhizosphere | place: USA: Michigan... | reverse complement strand
CGAGCGCGTCGGTGCCGCGGCGCAGGATGGGAACGCGGCCGACGCCGGTTTCCGCCATGCGGTCGGCGACGCGGCCGACCAGCTCGTCCTCATAGGCGGTGACGAGCTCCTGGCCGGCCATCTGCTCGGTCAAAGGCTTGTCGGGCGGCGGAGTCTCGACGGTCCAGAGCAGCGCATCCGCGCGCGCGACCATTGCAGCAAGCGTGCCGTCGCCGCGGATCACGGGATAGCTCTTGTGGCGCGGCGTCGCGCCGCGCGTCGTAAAGAACGTCACCGCCTCGCCGACCGTCGTATCGTCGGGCAAGGTGTCGACCGGCTGCGCCATGATCTCCGAGATGCGCATGGTCTCGAACGGATCGACGGTATATTCGCGCAACACGTGATAGCCGCGCCGTGCGACCTTCTCGGTGAGGATCGAGCGCTTGAGGAGCAGAACCGTCGTGCCATGCGCGACGGCGCAGGCGATCGCGAGCGGCACAAGCGCGCTGAGATCGCCCGTAAGTTCGAGCGCGAACACCGTCGCGGTGAGCGGCGAGCGCATCGTGCCGGCCATGATCGCCGCCATGCCGATGAGCGCCCAAGTCGCGCTGGTGCCGAAAGGCAGCGCATTGCCCATCAGCGCCGCGAGGCTTCCGCCCATCATCAGCAGAGGCGCGAGCACGCCGCCCGAGGTGCCCGAGCCGAGCGCGATCGCCCAGATGAGCGATTTGACGACGAGCAGGCTGAGCGCGTCCCAGCGGCTGAAATTGCCCTGCAGCAAAGCTGCGATATTGTCGTAGCCGACGCTCAGCGCATGCGGCTCGATCAGGCCGCCGAGGCCGACCGCGGCGCCGCCGATCAGTGGCCACCACATCCAATGGATCGGCAGGCGCTGAAACAGATCCTCGCTTTTATAGACCATGGCCGTCAGAAGCCCCGAGGCGAGGCCCGAGACAATGCCTACGCCGGCGCAGACGAGCAAGCCGAGCGCCGGCAGGGCCGGGCTCGGCGCCATCGGGAAGAGCGGACCGGGCGCGATCAGCCAAGGCCGCAGCGCCGCAGCGACCACGGAGGCTAGGGCCACCGGCACGAAGCTGCGCGGCTTCCACTCGAACAGCAACAATTCGACCGCGAGCAGCATGCCGGCAACCGGCGTGGCGAAGGTCGCCGACATACCGGCGGCGGCGCCGGCGACGAGCAGGGTTTTGCGCTCGCTGCTGGAGAGTTGGAAGAGCTGGGCGAAGAGCGAGCCAAGCGCGCCGCCCGTCATGATGATCGGGCCCTCGGCGCCGAACGGGCCGCCCGTGCCGATCGAGAGAGCCGAAGAGAGCGGCTTCAACAGCGCCACTTTCGGCTCGATCCGGCTGCGGCCGATCAGGATCGCTTCCATCGCTTCGGGAATGCCGTGGCCGCGAATTTTCTCCGAGCCGAATCGCGCCATCAGTCCGATGATGAGACACCCCGCGACGGGAACCAGAGCCGCCCACCAGCCGAGCCTGCTGTCGGCGATCGAGCGATGCGCGAAGCCGAACACGCCGAAATAGGCGATGTTCGTCACCAGATCGATCAGATGCAGCAAAGCCCATGCCGCACCTGCCCCGGCCGCGCCGACGGCAAGCGCCATGCTCGCAACCAGCAACAGGCGACGATCGGCGCTGAAATCGCCGAGACCGTCATGGATTGCTAAGTTCGCTGCGGCGCGATGGTCACGCCCGGAATGGAAATGGGAGCGCAATGTGGATAACAATCGCTTAACCATGGAACTTCAAGGCAATGGCAAAAGGTACTCGGCCCGTCCGCAGAGCCGGGCTATATATATCGCACTGCGATATAAATTACAGGTTTCTTTTTGCATGCCTGTCCATCGCGGGCGATGACGCGTCGCGCCGCTCCCCGCCCGTCGCTGGGCAAGCCCGATTACGAGACGCTGGCGGAGTTCCGCTACCTCCTGCGGCGCTTCGTTGCGTTCAGCGATGCCGCCGCCGAGGAGGCCGGGTTGCGCCCGCAGCAGCACCAAGCCCTCTTGGTGATCAAAGGATTTCCCGGCCGCGAGCGCATCACCATCGGCGCGTTGGCCGAGCGGCTCGGCATCCGCCATCACAGCGCAGTCGGGCTGGTGGACCGGCTTGTCGGTCACGGCCTCGTCCGCCGCCACGCGGAGCGTGCGGATCGCCGCCAGGTGACCGTCGCGCTGACGCCCGAGGCCGAGGCTTTGCTGGCGCGGCTGAGCCTCGCTCACCGCGACGCGTTGACGCGTCTCGCGCCGCTTTTCCAAGAACTCCTCGCGCAATTGGCCGTGCCGCCGCCGAGCGCAGACCGGAAGCGCCATCAAAGCCCTTGACCGGGCTTTCCGTGGGCGCGACCCTTCCCCTGAAGCGAAAGCGAGGGTGCCCCGTGGATCGAGCGCAACAGGCGGAGATGGCGAAAGCGTTTCGCGCACGGCACCGCGCCGCGTCGGTTCTGCTCCTGCCCAATGTTTGGGACGCCCTGAGCGCGCGGCTGTTCGCGGCGGCGGGATTCGAAGCGCTGGCGACGACCAGCGGCGGGGTGGCCTGGGCGCTTGGCTATCCGGATGGGGAAGTCGCGCCTTGGGACGAGGTCCTCGCCGCGACCGCGCGGATCGTGCGGGTCGCGCGGGTTCCGGTGACGGCCGATATCGAGAGCGGCTACGGCGCCACACCGGCAGAGCTGGGCGCTCATGTCGCCGCCGTGATCGAGGCCGGGGTGGTCGGGATCAATCTCGAGGACGGGCTGCATGGCGCGATCCGTCCGGTCGAGGAGGCGGTCTCCCGGCTGCGCGCGGCACGCGAGGCGGCGCATCGCTCGGGCGTCCCCATCGTCATCAACGCGCGCTGCGACGTCTATCACCTGCCGGAAGGCGCGGAGGATTGGCGCTTCGCCGAGACGGTCGGGCGCTGCAAGGCCTATGCGGAGGCCGGTGCGGATTGCGTCTATCCCTTCGGCCTGCGCGATCCAGCGACGATCGCGAGGCTGGTGAAGGCGGTCGATTTGCCGGTGAACATCACCGGCCGTCCCGGCATGCCCGATGCCGCAGCCTTCGAGCGCATGGGCGTTGCGCGCATCACCATCGCTTCGGCCCCAACCCTCGCCACGATGGCGGCGATCCAGAAAATTGCGACCGAATTCCATGCCCGGCGCGGCTTCGATCATTTGGCCAGCCCGATCCGCCACCCCGACGCGCAACAGCTCTTTTCAACGAAAGGATAAGGCTCATGAAAGCACGCCTCGACCCGCGCAAAATCGCCCCCGACGCCATGAAGGCGATGGGCGCCCTCCACGGCTATGTCCGCGATTGCGGCCTCGATCATCAGCTGCTCGAGCTGGTGAAGCTGCGGGCCTCGCAGATGAATGGCTGCGCCTGGTGCATGGACATGCATACCAAGGAGCTGCGCGCCGCCGGCGAGACCGAGCAGCGGCTCTATCTTGTCAGCGCGTGGCGCGAATGCCCGTTTTACAGCGAGCGCGAGCGCGCGGCTTTGGCTTGGACCGAGGCGCTGACGAAGCTCACCGACGGCGATGTGCCGGACGCGGTGTTCGAGACGGCGCGCGCGCAGTTCAGCGAGGAAGAGCTGGTGAAGCTCACTTTGGCGATCGTCGCGATCAACGGCGCCAACCGCATCAATGTCGGCTTCCGCGCCGTTCCGGGCGATTACCGTCCCGCCGCCCGCCGCGCGGCGGAATGAGCTTTCGGCGCGGTTCGGCGCGCGAGGAAATTCTTCAGCGCGACGGCGTTGTTGTGGTCGGAATCCTTGGCGGCAAAAAGCAGGGTCAGGCGCTTGTTGGCCTTGACGAGTGCGCGCAGCGCGGCGACCGCTTCGGGGTTCGCCGCGAGCTCGCGGCGATAGCGCCGCTCGAATTCGGCCCATCGGCTTGGATCGTGACCGAACCACTGGCGCAGCGCCGTTCCGGGCGCGATGTCTTTCAGCCAGACATCGATCTTGGCAGCCTCGCGCTTGAGCGCCCGCGGCCACAGCCGGTCGACGAGCACGCGCAAACCGTCCTCCTGCGAAGGCGGTTCGTAAACACGCTTCAGGCGGATCATGACGCCTCCTTTCTCGTGAATCGCCCCCAATCTATAGGTCGTCGAGGATAGGAGATACGAGTATGACCGATCATCGCGATGACGACCCGCCCGCGACCTTGAGCTCGCCCGCCTGCTCGATGAGCGAGGCGGACGATGTCTATATGGGTTATGCCGGCAAAGCGGAGCTGCTCGCGCTGCTCAACGAGCTGCTCGAAGCCGAGCGCGCCGGCGCGCGCGTCGCGCTCGAGAGCGCGCGGGCCGCGCCCGAGGGGCCGATCCGCGCGCTGCTCGATCTTGTCCACCACGATGAGGGGCGGTGGTGCGCGATGCTGCTGGGCCACATCAAGGCGCGCGGCGAGACGCCCTCGGCGAAGATGGGCGCGTTCTATGAGAAAGCCATGGCCATCGTCGAGCTCGGCGAGCGCCTCAAATTCCTCAATCGCGGCCAGGGCTGGGTGGTCAAGAAGCTCAGGGAGATTTTGCCGCGGGTGCGCGACGACCGGCTCCACGCCGATCTGGCCGAGATGCTGCGGCTGCACGAGGTGAATATCGCCCGCACCAATGAGGTGGCGGGGCTTCGCCCCGGCGCCTAAACGCTCCGCATCTGGGGAAAGCTAGGCTTTGACCGTTTCGCCGAGGGCGATGCAGAGCGCCAACTGGCCGTTGACCACGCTCATCGTCTTGCGCGCGGCGACGGGGACGGGGATTTTTCGGGTTTTGCAGTAAAGCAGAAGCGCCGCGGCAAGCTTTTCGCTCGCCACCGTCACGTGATCACGAATGTCGTTGCCGTCGACGACATCGCAATCGAGTTGACAGCCATTGGCCGCGCTCACGCCGACATTCTCGATCCGGCCCTTCGGAAAAGCCTGGTTGGAGCGCTGATAGAATTGCCGCAGCGCGGCCATCGCCTCGTCGCTCGTGAAGATGATCTGCCGAAGCTCGGATGGCATGGCAAATGACCTGTCCTGTCGGATCGGTGCCGCGACCGGCGCGGGCCGAGGAGCTCTCGCGCTGCCGATGCGCAAGGCAAAGTTTACGAGCGGGTTCGACACCAATTGGTTAACATCCCGGCGGGGCGGATTGGCTGGCCGTCAGCATCCATCGGCCGTCTGCTCCGCCCGCATACCACCAGCAAGGGAAGACTCGCCGGAATGAGCAGCATGCCAATGGATCGGCGCAACGAGACCAACCCGCTATTCGGGCCGAACAAGCTGAAGCTCGGCCTCTTCGGCGTCAATGTCAGCAATGGCTGCGCCATCACCAAGGCCGAGGAGCGCTTTCGCGCGACCTGGGCGGAAACCTTGGCGATCGCAGAGGCGGCGGACGGCTTCGGCTATGAGGCGCTGGTGCCGGTGGCGCGCTGGAAGGGTTTCGGCGGCGAGACCAATTTCAACGGCACCAATTTCGACACCTATACCTGGGCGGCGGGCATCGCCCAGGCGACGCGCCAAGTGGGCGTTCTCACCACCTCGCATGTACCGACGGTTCATCCGGTGATGGCGGCGAAGCAAGCGGCGACGGTCGATCACATCAGCAACGGGCGCTTCGCGCTCAACATCGTCTGCGGCTGGTTCGCGCCCGAGCTCGAGATGTTCGGCCGTGACATCATGGAGCACGACACGCGCTATGAATACGCCGCCGAATGGATCGAGGTGATGAAGCTCCTCTGGACGCGCGAGGAAGAGTTCGACTTCGAAGGCCGGTTCATCCGCATCGCCAAAGGCTTCTCGATGCCGAAGCCGATCCAAAAGCCGTTTCCGCCGCTGATGAATGCCGGCTCTTCGGGCAAGGGCCGCGACTTCGCGGCGAAATACGCCGATCTCGCTTTCATCCATCTCGATCCGGCCGATCTCGATCGCACCAAGGCGCATATCGAAACCTATCGCCGCCTCGCGCGCGAGGAGCATGGCCGCGAGATTCAGATCTGGGGCAACGCCTATGTCGTGCAGCGCGCGACGCAGAAAGAAGCCGAGGATTATCTCCGGCACTATGTGGTCGAGCTCGGTGACGATCCCGCTGTCGAGAACATCCTCACCATCCAGGGCCAGCAGATGCAGCGCTTGCTGCCCGAGGCGCGCGAGGCGATCAAATTCAGCATCAAGGCGGGATGGGGCGGCGTGCCGCTGGTCGGTACCGCCGATCGCATCGTCGGCGAGCTGCAGAAATTCGCCGGTATCGGCCTCGACGGCATTCTCTTGAGCTGGGTCGACTATCTCGACGGTCTCGCCGCCTGGCAGCGCGAGGTGATGCCGCGGCTGGAGCAGGCCGGGCTGCGCCGCGCGGTCGCGAAGGCTTAGCGCTTGAGGCTTGGCAGGATCCGAAGCGCGTTGTCGCGCTCGATCGCGCGGATGTCGCTTGCACTCAAGCCGAGCTCGTCGAGGCGCGATACCGTGAACTCCGCCTTCATATAAGGAATGTCGGTGCCGAAGAGCAGCTTGGAGACCGTGGTGAGCTGCAGCAGCGCTGCCATGGCCGGGCGGTTGGTGGCGCTGACGACGTCGAAATAGAGCTTGCGGAACTCGGCGATCGCGCCCTCGGGCAGCCGTTCGGCGAGGTCCTTGCGCACATTGACGAGGTTGGCGACGCGGTGGGCGAGCATCGGCACCGTGCCGCCGCCATGCGCGAAAATGAAGTTGATGTCGGGGCAGCGCCGCACCGTGCCGCCGAAGACGAGGCTCATGATGGCGCGCGTCGTGTCGAACGGATACTCGATCAGCGGCGGGTTGAGATCGGGCAGGAGATTGGTGCAGCAGCCGGGCACGGTCGGGTGGAAGAAGATCGTCGCCTTGCGCCGATTGAGCTCGTCGAACACCGGCGCGAAAGCCGGATCGCCCGGCCATTGCGTCTCATAACTCGTCTGCATCTTGAAGCCGTCGCATTTCAAGACGTCGGTGGCATAGGCGATCTCTTCGAGACATTGATCGATATGCGGCAGCGGCAGAAGCGCGAAGCTGCCGAAGCGGCCCGGATGGTCCTGGCAAAGCCGCGCCGCATATTCGTTGCAGTCGCGTGCCAGCGCCTGGGCGCGCTTCGGGTCATTGGGACGCACGATGACGGTCGAAATCGAGGTCACGGTGGTGGCGATGCCGTTGCGGTCCATCGCCTCGAGCGACATGGCGGGCGTCCATTTCGCGACCATGTCGAAATCGAGCGCTCGCCCCGCCATGCGCTCGCGCTCTTCCTCGAGCCAGCGCGCCGGCAAGATATGATGGTGAACATCGATCCGGTGCGGCGTCACGACCATGGCTTCCTCCCTCCGGTTCTCGCTTCTCCGAGTATAGAGCCCGCACGGCGGTGCGGCGCAACGACAGGCTGGAATTCGGTCCGGCCGGCCGGTAGGTTTCTCGTGGTAACGCGAAGAAACGCCGAGGAGACGCGCATGCAATTTGGCCTGTTCTCGAACAGCCGGCGCCCCAGCCGCGTCCTGAGCGATAGCTGGGATCGCGACATCGCCGAGATCGAGGTTGCGGACAAGCTCGGCTTCGCCGAGGCCTGGATCAGCGAGCACCAATCGCCGGCCGAGCTCATCATCTGCAAGGCGGCGGCGGTGACGAAGCAGATCAAGCTCGGCTCGGCCGTGCGTCCCCTTGCCTATTACCATCCCTTGCAGGTGACGATCGAGGCCAATGCCTGCGACAATCTCACCAACGGGCGCTATCAGCTCGGCATCGGTTTTGGCTTTTACGCAACGCAAATGGAGCAGCGCGGGCTCGATTTCGCCAAGACCCGCGACATGATGCACGCCTCGATCGAGCTGATCCTCAAACTGTGGAACAGCGCCGAGCCGGTCGACTATGACGGCCCGTTCTGGAAGGGCAAAGCGATGGTGGCGAAGCCCGACCCGGTGCAAAAGCCGCATCCGCAGATCGGCATTGCCCTCACCAAGACGGCGTCATCCGCCGAGCTTGCCGGGAGGCTCGGCTTGCTGCCTTTGACCGGCGATTTCATTCCCGTGCCGCGTCTCAAGATGATGGGCGATGCTTTCGTTGCCGCGGCCAAGGCTGCGGGGCGCCCGGCGCGCCGCAGCGATCTCCATGCGACGCGCGTGATCTATGTCGCCGAGACCGATGAGGCGGCGCGCGAAGATATGCGGGCATCCTACGAAGAGACGATCCGCTGGGAGATCAAGAACACGCCGCACCACCAGGTCGAGCGCATCCCGAAGGGCGGCAGCTTCGACGACATCACCTATGACTATCTGGTCGATACCGGCAATATCTTCATCGGCAGCCCGGACACGGTCTATCGCCGCATCGTCGATTTCTACGAGCAAAGCGGCGGCTTCGGCACGCTGATGGTCCATGCCGGGCGCGACTATGCGACCCCCGAGAAACTCGCGCGCTCGATGAAGCTGTTCATGGAGGAGGTCGCGCCGCGGTTGCGGCCGCTCGATCCCGACGCAGTGGCGGCGTAGATCGATTTGCGCAGCTGCTCGCCCGCAAAACAAAACGGCGCGGACCCGAAGGTCCGCGCCGCTTCGTTTCTAGGCGTTTTCTTGCTTTAGGCCGAGATGACGGCTTTGACGCGATCCGGCAGCATCGGCAGCTGACGCACGCGCTTGCCGCCGGTCAAATGCGCGACGGCGTTGGCGATTGCCGGCGCGACCGCGCCGACGCCCGCCTCGCCCATGCCGGTCGGATGGTTGTCCGTCGAGATCACCTTGACCTCGACCTCCGGCATGTCGGCCATCCGCTGCACGTGATACTTGTTGAAGTTCACCTGCTGGACTTCGCCGTTGACGATGTCGAGATGCTCGATCATCGCAGAGCCGAAGCCGAACAGCATCGAGCCTTCCATCTGGACCATGGTGTTGTGCGGCTGGATCACGCGGCCGCAATCGACCGCGCCCCACATCTTGTGCACCTTGACGGCGCCGGTCTTCTCGTTGAGCGAGACCTCGACCGCGACCGCCTGGAAGCCGCGGATCAGGAAGGACGAGGCAATGCCGAGGGCGTGGCCGGCCGGCAGCTTCCGCTTGCCCCAGCCGGACATCTCGGCGGCGGCCTTCAACACGGCCTGCGCCCGCGGCTCCTTGTGAAGGAGCTTCATGCGAAGCTCGACCGGATCGGTCTTGAGCGCAGCTGCCACCTCGTCGAGGGCCGTCTCCATCGCGAAGACGGTATAGCCCGGCGAGATGCCGCGCCATGCGCCGACGCGCACGCCGCGATCCGCGCGGACATATTCGGTCAACTGTGCCGGCAAATCGTAGCCGACATTGCCACCGCCCGCCGCGACCGCATCCATGCCGCCCGTCTTCTCCATAATATCGGGCGCAGTGCGCGCGAACACCGAGGCGCAGACGATGCGGTGATGCCAGCCGACGACGTTGCCCGACGCATCGAGTCCGATTTCGACACGCTGGCCCGCCAGCGGCCGGAAGGTGTCGTTGGCGATATCGTCCTCGCGGCTCCAGATCACCTTGATCGGCGTGCCGGGCATCAGCTTGGCGAGCGCCGCCGCTTCGATCACCTCATCGCCCTCCGAGCGCCGGCCGAAGCCGCCGCCCAAAAGCGGGGTGTGCACGACCACCTTGTCGGGCGCGGTGCCGACCACATGGGCGCAATGGAACTGCATCAGGCTGGGTGCCTGGTTCGACGCCCAAATCTCGACATTGCCGCCATTGACGATGGCGGTTGCGTTCATCGGCTCCATGCACGCATGCGAGACGTGATCGTTGGTATACTCCGCGCTGATCACCTTGGCGGCGCCGGCGATCGCCGCGGGCGCATCGCCCTTGTGGATCATCGGGAAGCCCTTCTGGGTCTTATCGCCCGCGATCTTGCGATACTCCTCGGCGATCTTGCTCGAGGTGTAGTTGCGCGCCTGGGCGGTGGTCGTCCAGGTAACCTTCAACAGGTCCTTCGCCTTCTTGGTGCCCTCGACCGTGGTGCCGAGAACGGCGACGCCGAACGGCATCGGCGTCACCGCCTTGATGCCCTTGACCGCCTTGGCGGCGGTGTCATCGACATGCTCCGCCTTCTCGCCCTGGACCGGCGGATGCAGCACGGCGGCATAGAGCATGTTCGGCAGCTCCGTGTCCTGGCCGTATTTGCCCGAGCCGTTGACCTTCGAGGGCACGTCGACGCGCGGCACATCCTTGCCGATATAGCGATAGGCGGAGGCAGGCTTCAGATCGTCTTTGGTCGCCTGCGGCATCGGGTTCGGCACCTTCGCCGTCTTGGCGAGTGCGCCGTAGCTGATCTTCTTGCCGGACTTCTTGTGGACGACCATGCCGTGCTCGGTCGAAACCTCAGCGACCGGCACTTTCCAGGTCTCCGCGGCGCTCGTCATCATCACCTTGCGCGCCTGCGCGCCGGCGATGCGCAGCTTGTCCCAATAGCCGAAGACGGTGCTGCTGCCATAGGTGATGAGCTTGCCGCCCCAGGCGGGGTTGCCGTAGATCGCCGCGTTGGAGGGCGACTGGATCGTGTGCACTTTGCGCCAATCGACGTCGAACTCTTCGGCGATGATGAGCGGCAGCGCGGTCATCACGCCTTGGCCCATTTCCGAAGCCGGCGCCATGATCGTGACGCTGCCATCGGTGCCGACGGAAATCCACGCCGTCGCTTCGAATTGCGACGCAGCCGCGGCGTGCGCGAGGCTCGGCAGGCTGCCGAAGGCGACGGCGACGCCGACGCCGCCCGAGCTGACGAGGAAGCTGCGGCGCGAGATCGCGCGGGTTTCGGTGACGGTCTTCATGTCGAAATTGTTATCCATGGATCAATCCTCCCTCAGCGCGAGGCCTGATGGGTGCCGTGCGCCGGTGCGGCTTCCTTACCGCCGCCCATGCGCGCCGCGCGCTGGATCGCGCGGATGATGTGCGCGTAAGTCGCGCAGCGGCAGATGTTTCCCGTCATGTAATCGACGATCTGCTTGTGCGTCGGATTCGGCGTCTTCTCGAGCAGCGCCGCCGCGGTCATGATCTGGCCTGACTGGCAGTAGCCGCATTGAGGCACCTGCTCCGCAACCCAGGCCTTCTGCAACGGATGGCTCGAATCCGGCGACAGGCCTTCGATCGTCGTCACCTTCTTTCCCTCGACCATGCTGATCGGCATGCTGCACGAGCGCGTCGGCTCGCCATCGACATGCACGGTGCACGCGCCGCATTGCGCGATGCCGCAGCCGAATTTCGTGCCGGTCATCTTCAAATGCTCGCGAATGACCCATAGCAGCGGGGCATCCGGCTCGGCATCGACGCTGACCGGCCGGCCATTGATCGTGAAGCTCGTCATCCGACAGTTCTCCTCCAGGGCGAAAAGGGCGATCCGAACGTCTCGGCTCGGTAAGACTAAAGGCAACTAGTTGTATAGAGATTACTTCCGGGGCGCCAGCGAGAACAACGCCGAGTTCAGAACAAGGCGCTGAATTTACGGCAGATATCCTGACTCAATTGGCCCAGCTCTTCATACTTTCTTAAGCAGTGCTCGCGCCGCGCGGCGAGTCGGGCTCGGTCGACTTCGGCGCAGCGGGTGCCGTGCTTGACGCTGGAACGCGGCCAAGCGAGGTTGCGGCGGGAAGCACGCCATGGCGATCTTCATCGGCAAACGGATTGCGCGCGTCGAAGATCTGCGCCTCTTGCGCGGGCGCGGCCGCTACACCGACGACGCCTCGTGTCCAGGCGCGCTCCACGCCGTCTTCCTGCGCGCGCCCCACGCTCATGCGCGCATTCGCGGCATCACCATCGCGGAGGCTCTCGCCGCGCCCGGCGTCAAGGCGGTGCTGACCGGCGCCGATTATCGCGCCGACGGGCTCGGCGGCATCGCGCATCTCCCCAATTCCAACGATGCGCTCGATGTGAGACAGCGCGCTTTCACCGCCGAGCCCGGCAAGTCGATCGCCGACATCCCGCAAATGCCGCTCGCCGAAGATCGCGTCCGCCATGTCGGCGAGATCGTTGCGCTCGTCCTGGCCGAGACGTTGGCGCAGGCGAAAGATGCCGCCGAGCGGATCGAGATTGCCTATGAGCCGCTGCCGGCGGTGGTGACCGTCGAAGCCGCGCTCGCCGCCAATGCGCCGCTGCTTTACGAGGACGTGCCCGCCAACACCGCGCTCGACGTCGGCCTCAACGATCCCGGCGCGGTCGAGCGTGCCTTCGCCGAGGCCGCGATCGTCATTCGCCATCGTTTCCACAACAAGCGCGTTATCGCCTCGCCGCTCGAGCCGCGTGCCGCCCTCGCGCAATATGACGCGGCTACCGGCATCTATTCTCTGCTCTGCGGCAGCCAGGGCGCGCATCGCATTCGCATGGGTATTGCCGGCGCGCTCGGCGTCCCGCAAGAGCAAGTCGAAGTCGTCACGCAAGATGTCGGCGGCGGCTTTGGGCAGAAGACCACGGTCTATCCCGAATACATCGCCCTCTGCTGGGCGGCGAAGCGTCTCGGGCGTCCCGTCCGCTGGACCAGCGAGCGCGGCGAAGCCTTCCTCGCCGATCATCACGGCCGCGATGTCGTGAGCCGTGCTGCTTTGGCGCTCGATGCGGAGGGCCGGATTCTCGCCCTCGATCTCGAACATCTCGGCAATATCGGCGCGCATACGGTGAGCTATGTCGCGCTCGGCAATCTCTATCGCGCCGCCGCGACCGTCTATCGCGTGCCTCTGCTGCATCAGCGTCTGCGCGCGGTACTGACCAACACCGCGCCGACCGCGCCCTATCGCGGCGCCGGCCGGCCCGAGGCGCATTACGTCCTCGAGCGACTGCTCGATATCGCGGCAAGAAAGCTCGCCATCGACCGGATCGAGCTCAGGCGGCGCAATCTCATTCCGCGCGCCGCCATGCCGGCAATGAGCGCGACCGGCATCACCTTCGATTGCGGCGATTTCACCGGCAATATGGAGCGTGCGGCGGTGCGCGCCGATTGGCGGGGTTTCCCCGAGCGCCGCGCGGCGGCGCTCGCTCGTGGCAAGCTGCGTGGCATCGCCATCGCCAATTCAATCGGCATTCCGGTTGGCGCGCCGATGGAGAAGGTCGAGATCGCCGTCGCGGCCGAAGGGATCGAGCTGCGCGTCGGCACGCAATCGACCGGCCAGGGCCACGAGACGAGCTTTGCGCAAGTGGCGGCGCAATGGCTCGGCGTCAGACTCGAGGAGGTGACGCTCGTCACCGGCGATACGCGCCGTGTCGCCCTCGGCGGCGGCACCCATTCCGACCGCTCGATGCGGCTTGCGGGCGCGCTGATGGTCGAGGCAGCGGAGGCCGTGATCGCCAAAGGCAAGACCGCTGCGGCATTCGTCTTGGGCGTCGCGGCCGATGCAATCGACTTCGCCGATGGCATCTTTCGCGCTGAGGGTACGAACCGCGCCATTGCCATCCTCGATCTCGCGCGCGCGCTCGAAACCCGCACCGATCTTCCCGAAGGGCTCGGATCGCTCGCCGCGGCGGCGGAGATTTTCGGCCGCATCCCGGCCTTCCCGACCGGGTCCGGCATTGGCGAGGTCGAGATCGATCCCGAGACCGGCGCCGTCGCGGTGATCCGCTATACTGCGGTCGATGATGCGGGACAGCTTATCAATCCGATGATCGTCGAAGGCCAGATCCATGGCAGCATCGCCCAAGGCTTGAGCCAGGCGCTGGGCGAGGCTTGTGCGATCGATGAAACGACCGGCCAGGTGCTCGCCGGCTCCTTCATGGATTACGCGCTCATCCGCGCGGGCGACCTGCCGTTCTTCGAAACGGAGTTCGTCGAGGATCCGACCGCGCGCAAGGACAACAAGCTGCGAGTCAAAGGCGGCGGCGAGGCGGGCGTCAATCCCGCGCCGCCCATCCTCATCAACGCCGTGCTCGACGCGCTGGCGGAGTTGGGGGTCGAAGACATCGACATGCCGGCAACGCCGCACGCCATCTGGGCCGCCATCAATCAAGCACAAAGGATCGGGTAAATGGATTCGACCGGAGCGTCTTCCGCCGCGGCACGGCGCGGCAATGACCGCGACCGCTTCAGCCTGCGGCGCTTCCTCGAAGAGTTGGTCGCGGCGGGCGAATGCGAGCAGCGCGACGCGCCGATCGAGCTCGCCGATATCGCCCAGGCGCTCGAGAGCGAGAAGGCGGTGTGGTTCCGCGCCGCGGGACCCGAGCGCGCCGAGCTCGTCGGCAATGTCGCGGGCTCGCGCGCGCGGCTCGCCCGCGCCTTCGGCGTCGCACCCAAGGATTTGCTCGCCGAGGTGATGCGGCGTTTGAATACCAAGCCCGAGCTCGTCGAGGTCCCCCGCGCAGAGGCGCCGGTGCAGCAAGTGGTCGTGACCGGCGAGGCGATCGACCTGACGACGCTTCCCGTTCATCTCCAGCACGGGCTCGACGGCGGGCCCTATATCTCGGGCTCGATCGACTATGTGAAGGACAAGGCGACCGGCCTCACCAATGTGGGCATCCGGCGGCTGATGCTTCGCGGCAAGGCCGAGACCGGCGTCGATCTCGTCAGCCCCAGCGATTTGCGCGCGATCTATGAAGCGCATGCCGCGCGCGGCGAGAATTTGCCGGTTGCCTTCACGGTCGGCTCGCATCCGATCGATTTCGTCGCCGCGACCATGCGCCTGCCCGTGGACGAGTTGGGTCTCGTCGCCAGCCTGCGCGATGCGCCGCTGCCGGTCGTCAAGTGTGTCAGCAACGACATCCGCGTTCCGGCCGACGCCGAATGGGTGCTCGAAGGCTATTTCGATGCCAAGGGCTATGTCGAATCGGAAGGGCCTTACGGCGAGTTCCTCGGCTATTACGGCGGGGTGAAGCAGAACCCTGTGTTCCGCTGCACCGCGATCACGCGGCGGCACGATGCGATTTTCCAGACGACGACGATCGGCGGCTATCACATGAGCCGCACCGATTCGGCGCCGCTTGTCGCGTTGCGCACCGAGGCGACGGTGTGGCAAGCGCTGCAAAGCGCGGTGCGTGAGCCGTTGAACGTCTATGCGACGACCGCGACCGGCGGCATGTTCAACGTGCGCATCTCCTTGCGCCAGCGCGTCCCCGGCGAGGCGCGCAACGCGATCCTCGCGGCTTTCGCCTCGCTCGCCAATGTGAAGAACGTCTTCGTCGTCGATCCCGATATCGACATCTTTTCCGATGAGCAGATCGACTGGGCGCTGGCGACGCGCTTCCAGCCCGACCGCGACATCATCATCGAAAGCGGGTTGCGCGCGCTGCCGCTCGACCCCTCGCTCTCGGGCGGCAGCCGCATCGGCGCGAAGGCCGGCTTCGATCTCACCTGGCCGTTCGGTACGGGCGGCGCGTTGGAGCGCACCGTGCCCAAGCCGCCGGCCTATGCCGGCAAGCGCTTTACCGATTTGCGCGCCGCCCTCAAAGAGGGTCCCAAATATTTCGAAGAGCTGATGACGGGTCTTGCCAGCCGCGACGGCCGCGAGATCGTCCGCGCCCTCGACCGGCTTCGCCAGGAGGGCGATCTCAAACGCGACGAGCGCGGGCGCTGGGCCTTGCGCGGCGCGCCTTCGCCATAGATAGTACCCGCAAAATCCGCTGAAGGAGGCTTCGATGGCACGCAAAGTCATGATCGCCTGCGCCCTGACCGGCGCGGCGGACACGCCCGGCAAGAACCCGGCCGTGCCGGTGACGCCCAAGCAGATCGCGGAATCGGGCATCGCGGCGGCGAAAGCCGGCGCGGCGATCGTCCACATCCATGTGCGCAATCCCGAGACCACCGGCCCGAGCATGGAGCTCGCCCATTATAAAGAGGTGGTCGACCGCATCCGCGACAGCGGCACCGACGTCGTCATCAACCTCACCACCGGCGCGGGCGCACGCTTCATCCCGGGCAGCAACGATCCGATGGTGCCCGATCCGCGCTCGACGATGAGCACGCCGGCGCAGCGCGTGCGCCATGTCGTCGAATTGAAGCCCGAAATTTGCAGCCTCGATATGGGCTCGATCAACATGGGCAATTACGCCTTCGTCAACACCGTGCCGCATATCGAGGAGATGGCGATCGCGATTCGCGACGCGGGCGTCACGCCAGAGATCGAGGTGTTCGAGCCCGGTCACATCCTCCTCGCCAAGCGCATGATCCAGACCGGGCATTTCAAGACGCCGACGCTTTTCCAGATTTGCCTCGGCGTGACCTGGGGCACGCCGGCAACGCCCGATGCGATGAAATTCATGCGCGACCTGCTGCCGCCGAGCGACAATACCTGGTTCACCTTCGGCTGCGCGGCGCAGCAATTCCCGATGGTGGCGCAGGCGATGCTCTATGGCGGCCATGTGCGCGTCGGGCTCGAGGACAATCTCTATCTCGCGCGCGGCAAGCTCGCGCCGTCCAACGCGGCCTTGGTCGAGAAGGCCGTCGACATCATCGAGGCGATGGGCGAAGAGCTGGCGACGCCCGCCGAGGCGCGGCAGATGCTGGGGTTGCGAAAAGCCGCTTAAGTAAAGGCGAACCACCAAGACACGAAGGCACCAAGAAGGAATTCCTTGGTGTCTTGGTGCCTTGGAGGTTAAGTCTTCTTCCCGAAATTCTTCTCGAACCCGGCCCAGACGGAATCGTAATCCGTCTGCAGCGCCGGCGTCTCGAGCGCGAAGCGCGTCGGGTGCAGCACGAAGCGCGTCTCGAACATGAAGGCGAGGCCGAGATCCCAATAAACCGGCTTCAATTCCGCGCTCGATGATGCATCGAAGCTCGCGCGGTCGGGCCCATGTGCGCTCATGCAATTGTGAAGACTGCCGCCGCCCGGCTCGAAGCCCGAAGCCTTGGCGTCATAGGCGCCTGTGATCAGGCCCATATATTCGTTCATGACGTTGCGGTGGAACCACGGCGCGCGGAAGCTGTGCTCCGCCACCATCCAGCGCGGCGGGAAAATGACGAAATCGAGATTGGCCGTGCCGGTGAATTCCGACGGCGAGGTCAGCACGGTGAAGATCGACGGGTCGATATGATCGAAGCTCACCGTGTTGATCGTGTTGAAGCGCGCGAGGTCGTATTTGCACGGCGCGTAGTTTCCATGCCAGGCGACGACGTCGAAGGGGCTGTGATCGAGCTCGGTCGCCCAGAGATGGCCGGCGAATTTCTGCACGACCTCCACCGCGCCTTCGCGCTCTTCGAAGGCGGCGACGGGGGTTTGGAAGTCGCGCGCATGGGCCAAGCCGTTGGAGCCGATCGGACCGAGCTCGGGCAGGCGCAGCAAGGCGCCGTAATTCTCGGCGAGATAGCCACGCGCTGAGTCTTCCATCAGCTCGACGCGGAATTTGACGCCGCGCGGGATGATGGCGATCTCGCCCGGAGCGATCTCGAGAATGCCGAGCTCGGTCACGAGCCGCAGCGCGCCCTGCTGCGGCACGAATAGCATCTCGCCATCTGCGTCGACGAAGGCGCGAGTCTCCTCCATCGAGCGAGTGACGAGATAGTGATGAATGCCCAGCCCCGAACGCAAACTCGCATCGCCATTGCCGCAAAGCGTCACGAGCCCGTCGATGAAATCTTTGTGCTCTTGCGGCAGGGGCAGGGCGTTCCAGCGCAGCCGGTTGGGCGATGCCTCCGCCTCGTCGAAGGGGGCGCTGCGCAGCAAGCCGTCATCGATCCGTTTGAACGGCCGATGCATCGCCGCGGGCCGGATGCGATAGAGCCAGGAGCGCCGGTTCTCCGCGCGCTGCGCGGTAAAGGGCGTACCGCTCAGCTGCTCTGCGTAAAGTCCCAAAGGCGCGCGCTGCGGCGAGTTCTGGCCTTCGGGCAGGGCGCCTTTCACCGCTTCGGTCGCGACATCATTGCCGAAGCCCGAAAGATAGGCGCGCGCGCCGCTCATCGTCAGGCTTTGCACATCAGCGGCGTGCCGAGGCGGTCGCGCGGTGTGCCCAGCGCGCGCTCGGCGGCGCAGGCGATGGCGATGAGCTTTTCATCGTCGCCGCCCTTGGCGATGAATTGCAGCCCAACGG
>Ga0070679_100002112_pt1 | contig 17895 bp, 19 predicted proteins | sample KBSC63BmetaG_FD_65652 | JGI IMG/M metagenome (GOLD analysis project Ga0070679, IMG submission 65652) | Corn rhizosphere microbial communities from Kellogg Biological Station, Michigan, USA - KBS C6-3B metaG | ecosystem: Host-associated > Plants > Roots > Rhizosphere | place: USA: Michigan... | reverse complement strand
CGCTGTCGATGAAGCTGTCGATCGGCGTCGGGATCGGCCTGTTCATCACGCTCGTGGGCATGCGTGAGGGCGGCATCGTGATCAACGATCCCGCCACAGGGATCGCGCTCGGGGACCTCACAGCGGGCCCGCCGCTGATCGCGCTGGCCGGCGTGCTCACCGCCTCCGTGCTGAGCGCGCGCAGGATCCGCGGCTCGATCCTGATCGGCGTCCTCACGAGCACGGCGCTCGGGCTCATCTTCGGCGTGCTCGACGGCCCCAGTGGCGTCGCGCAGTGGCCGGGCTCCGGTTCGTTCTCCACGATCGGCGACTCCCTGGCTTGGCACAACATCCGCGACGCCCTGGCGGTGGCGCTGATCCCGACGATCTTTGCCCTCTTCATGAGCGACTTCTTCGACACCCTCGGCACTGTCGTGGCCGTGGGCGGTTCGGGCGACCTGCTCGACGAGGACGCGCACCTGCCGCACATCCGCAACGTGCTGCTCGTGGACTCGGCGTCGGCGTCGGTCGGTGGCGCGATGGGCGTCTCAAGCGTGACCACCTACGTGGAGAGCGGCGCGGGCGTGAGCGAAGGCGCGCGCACCGGGCTGTCGAGCATCGTGGTGGCCGGGCTGTTCGGGCTCGCGATCTTCTTCGTCCCGATCATCTCGATGGTCGGCCAGTCGGTGAAGTACCACGGCACCACGATCAACCCAGCGGTGGCGCCGGCGCTGATCATGGTCGGCTACCTGATGCTGCAGCTCGTGCCCGGCATCGACTGGACCAAGCCGGAGTCGGCGCTGCCCGCGTTCCTGATCATCGCCGGCATCCCGATGACGTTCTCGATCGCGGCGGGCATCGGGCTCGGCGTGTTCGGGTTCGTGGCCGTGATGGTCGCGCAGGGCCGCTGGCGCGAGATCCACCCGCTGATGTACGGGCTGGTGGTGCTGTTCGGCGTGTACTACGCGGCCGACTGGCTCAGCGCCCACGTGTTTTGAGCACCGCGGCCGAACCGCAGCCCGCGTCCCTGCCGATCGCAGGCGGGCGCGAGGGTGCGACGGTCAAGCTGCACCCGCTGCTCACCGCGGTGTGCAAGGGGCCGCCGGCGTGGTTCCTGCGCGAGGAGGGCCGCCGAGGCGCGATGCGCGCGCTCGGCTTCCGCGTGCCCAAGTCGGAGTGGATCGACGTGCCGGTGGTGGCATTCCTCGTCGAGCACCCGGGCTTCGGCCCATTCCTGATCGACACGGGCTTCCACTCGTCGGTGGCCGTCGACCCCAAGAAGAACCTCGGGCGGATCAACGCGCTCTTCTTCAAGGACATTTCCATGCAGCAGACGGACGCGGTGGCCGCGCAGCTGCGTGCACGTGGCATCGAGCCGGGCTCGATCCGGCTGGTGGTGATGACTCACATGCACACCGACCACGCCAGCGCGATCGTGGATTTCCCGGCGGCGACTTTCCTTGTGTCCCGGCGCGAGTGGGAGACGGCGGTGGAGCCGCGCGGCGCCATGCGCGGGTACGTGCGGCGCCAGTTCGACCACGCGTTCGACTACCGGCTCATGGACTTCGACTCCTCGGCGGCGGACTCGTTCGCGTCGTTCGGTCGCTCCTACGACGTGTTCGGCGACGGCAGCGTGCGCGTCGTGTCCACGCCGGGGCACACCTTCGGCCACCTGTCGGTGGTGCTGCGGCTCGACGGCGGTGAGGCACTCGTGGCCGGCGACGCGATCTACACGATGGAGACCATGCGCACGGGTCACCTTCCCTACCGAGTGGTGGACGAGCACCTGTTCCGCCGCTCGGTGCGCGAGATCCAGCTCTACGCCGAGCAGACCCCGGGCGCGCTGATCATCCCCGGCCACGACATGGAGGCGTGGCGGGGCTTGCAGCCGTCGTACTAGCTGCCGGCGATCGGGCGGCGGCCGGCCGCCTCGGCGGCTTCGCCTGCCTTGCGGCGCGCAGCCCGCGCGGCCTTGACGGCGCTCTTGCGCCCACCATCGCGCAGGCCGTAGTAGAGCCTCTGCACGTCGGTGAACACGACCTCGGACGCCGCCTGCGCCTGCTCGCGCGTGGGGTCGTCGACCTGCTCGAAGCGAATCGGGTCGCCGAACTGCACGGTGACCTTGGGGAACTGGAGCCGTTTCCAGTTGCGCGCGCCCTGGGAGCCGAAGATCGCCACGGGCACGACGGGCGCGCCGCTCTCGAGCGCCAGCCGGCCGACGCCCGGGCGCGCCTCGCCCAGGTCGCCGCTCCGTGAGCGCCCGCCCTCCAGGTACATCAGCACCATGTCGCCGCGGCCGAGGATCGTGTGCGCCGTCTTGAAGGCCTCCTCGTCGCGGCGGCCGCGCAGCACGGGGAACACGCCGCCGTGCGAGTAGATGAACTGCATCGGCCGCGCGAACAGCTGTGACTTGGCCATGAACTGCACCTTGCGCCGCAGGTAGGCGGCCACGAAGAAGTGGTCGAGGAAGGAGAAGTGGTTGGGCGCGAGGATCACTGGGCCGCCGCTCGGCACCTTCTGCGAATCGATGCAGCGGCCGCGGTAGAGGATGGCCACGTACGGGACGAGCAGCAGGCGCACGAGCTCGTAGACCCAGTCGGGCCGCCGCGTGCGGGCGCGCTCGTGGAAACGCGTGAAGTACTCCGCCGGCCGCGGATCCTTGTAGACCTGCTCCTTCACCCTCGCATTCTCCTACCCGGTCTTCGCGCTCTCGTTACTTCCAGGCTCCGCCCAGGCGCGCGAGCGCTCGACCGCGCGCAGCCAGCCCGCGATTAGCTCTTCGCGCTCGTCCTCGGTCATCGTCGGCTCGTAGCGGGCGGCCTCGCGCCACATCTCGCGCGTGTCCTGCTCCGACCAGAGGCCGGTCGCCACGCCGGCCAGGTAGGCGGCGCCCAGCGCGGTCGTCTCCGAGATCTCCGGCACCACCACGGGCGCGCCCAGGATGTCGGCCTGGAACTTCATCAGCCAGGCGTTCACCACGGCGCCGCCGTCCGCGCGGAGCTCCTCCAGGCGCTTGCCGGACGCGGTCTCGCAGGCGCGAACGGCGTCGGTGGATTGGTAGGCGATCGCCTCGAGCGCGGCGCGGGCCAGGTGTGCGCGACCGGTGCCTCGCGTCAGCCCGACGATCGTGCCGCGCGCGTACGGGTCCCAGTACGGGGAGCCCAGGCCGGTGAGCGCGGGCACGAAGTACACACCCTCGTTGCCGTCGGTCGAGCGGGCCAGCTCCTCGGTCTCGGAGGCCACGCGGATGATGCCGAGGCCGTCGCGCAGCCACTGCACCGCGGCGCCGGTCACAAACACGCTCGCCTCGATCGCGTAGTCCACGCGGCCTTGTACGCCCCAGGCGATGGTGTTGATCAAGCCCTCGTGGATTGGCGGGGCGGTTGTGCCCGCGTTCTGCAGCACGAAGCTGCCGGTGCCGTAGGTGTTCTTGCCGAGGCCCGGCTCGTGGCAGGCCTGGCCGTAGAGGGCCGCCTGCTGGTCGCCCGCGATGCCCGCGACCGGCACGCTGCCGCCGAACTCGGTTGTCTCCCCGTACGCGTGCGCGCTCGGGCACGCGCGCGGGAGGCTCTTGGGATCGACGCCGAGGATTTCGCACAGCTCGCCGTCCCAGTCCAGCTCGTGGATGTCGAACAGCATCGTGCGCGACGCGTTCGAGTAGTCGGTCACGTGCTCGCCGGTGAGCTTGTGTACGAGCCAGGAGTCCATCGTTCCGAAGATCGCCTTGGCCGGGTCCACGTCCGCGTGCTTAATCAGCCACTCGATCTTCGTGCCGGAGAAGTAGGGGTCGATCACGAGGCCGGTCTTCTCGCGCACTCGTTGTTCGTGACCCTGCTCGCGCAGCTCGGCGCAGCGACCGGCCGTGCGGCGGTCCTGCCAGACGAGCGCGCGATGGAGCGGCTCGCCGGTCTGTCGGTCCCAGGCGACGACAGTTTCTCTTTGGTTCGTGATGCCGATGCCCTTGAGCGCATTGCCGCTCGTGCCCGCCTTGTCGAGCGCCTCCTTGGCGACCTTGCGCGTGACGGCCCAGATCTCGTTCGCGTCGTGCTCCACCCAGCCGGGACGCGGGAAGTGCTGCTGGAACTCGCTGTAGGCGCGGCCACGGATGTGCCCGCGCTCGTCGAAGACGATGCACGTCGTGCCGCTCGTGCCCTGGTCGATGGCGAGGATCACCGGCGAGAAACGCGTTCGACCCGGGCGAGATCCCATAGCTGCCGCCCGCGGTGGATGAAGCCCCCCAGGGTTCGCCCCGTGGCGCGGTGCTCGAGATCCAGCTCCACCTCGACAACTGTAAGTCCGGCGCGGATCGCGTCGATGTTCATTGCGGTCTCCATCCCAAAGCCGGGGGCGAACGGGAGCACTGTCCGTAGAGCCGCTGCCGTGAGCGCCCGCTGCCCTGAGAGTGGCGCATCGAGGCGCCTGCCGGTCTGCCTCTCGACAATCGTGCGCGAGCTGTTGAGCGCGATGCCGAAGCCGCCGCCGGCGCGGCGCGCGAACTTGGCGATGGCGAGGTCCGCCTTCCCGACGAGCCCGGCTAGCGCCGCTGCCGAAGACCCGAGATCCCCGTCGCAGAGGATCACCGTTTGCGGATCGCCGGACAGGGCATTCTCGGCGGCCGGCGTGTTCGCTCCCCCCTTGCCCACGTTTTTCTCGCTGCGCACCACCTCCGCGCCAGCCTCGCGGGCGATGTCGGGCGTCCGGTCGGTGGAGGCGTCGTCGGCCACGATCAGGCGCGCGTCCGGGAACGCCGACCGCAGCGCGGCGAGCGTGTCGCCCAGCCGCTCCTCCTCGTTGCGAGCGGCCACCACGACCGCGATTTCCGCTGGCACTGATGGGTATCGTGCCGCAAACCCGCGGACAGGAGGACTTCAGTTGCCAGACGTCGAGGCCCACATCACTGGGACCGTGTGGAAGATCGAGTGTCAGGTTGGGCAGAGCGTCGAGGAGGGCGACACGCTCGTCATCCTCGAGTCGATGAAGATGGAGATGCCCGTCGAGGCGGAGGACGAGGGCACGGTCAAGGAGATCCGCTGCGAGGAGGGCCAGTCAGTGTCGGAAGGCGACACGCTGGTGGTACTTGAGTAGTCCCGGGGTGCAAGAACTGGCGTCGGGCAAGCTGCTGCTCGACGAGCCGGCGCCACACGTCGCCCGGCTGAAGATCTCGAACCCCGAAAAGCGCGGGGCGCTCGACCACGAGATCCTGGACGCGCTTGCGGAGACGGTGCGGGGTCTGGACGCGCGCTGCCTCCTGCTGACCGGCGACGGCAAGATGTTCTCCGCCGGTTACGACATCGGGAACCTGTCGGACGCGAAGTTCGAGGAGCGGGCCGAGGCGCTGGTGGCGCACCCGTTCCATGACGCGCTTGAGGCTTTGGAGGCATACGAGTATCCGGCGGTTGCCGCGTTGAACGGGCACGCGATCGGCGGCGGGCTCGAGCTGGCTTTGACCTGCGACATCCGTGTGGCCGCGCGCGGAATCAAGGTCGGGATGCCGCCCGCGCGGCTGGGGCTCATCTACTCGCACACGGGATTACGCAAGTTCATCGAGGTGTGCGGCGTGGCGAATACGGCGGAGCTGTTCTACGTGGGTCGGAACGTGGATGCCGACCGGGCGGCTTCGATGGGACTCGTGAATCAGGTGGTCGAGCGGGACGAGCTGGGTTCGGTAGCGCTTGAGTTGGCGGCTGAGATCGGCTCGAACGCGCCTCTGTCTTTGAAGGGCAACAAGAGGGCGATGCGGACACTGCGCGCGCACGCTCTGTCGCTGCCCGAGGACGTGGCGCGGGAGCTGGTGGAGCTACGCGAGTCCTGCTTCACGAGCGAAGACTTCCGCGAGGGAGTTCAGGCGTTCGCGGAGAAGCGAAAGCCTGAGTGGAAGGGGCGGTAGCGTTGACCAACTTGGTCAAGTTGGCCTACCATTGCGCCTGTGAAGGAAGCAAAGATCGGCGAGGCCAAGACTAACTTCTCCCAGCTAGTCCAGCGCGCTGAGGCCGGCGAGGAGATCGTCATCAAGCGTGGCAACACGCCCGTCGCCGTCCTGTCGAAATACCACGCCCCCACCGCGCGCAAGCCGGGACGTCTCAAGGGCCGCGTGAAGATCCACAAGGACTTCGACCGCCTGCCGGACGACCTCGCTGAGGCGTTCGGGCTCAAGAGCTGAGTGCTCCTCCTCGACACCCACACGCTGCTGTGGTGGCTCGGTGACAGCACCAAGCTGTCGGCGTCCGCGCGGAAGATGATCCGGGATCCGGCCGCCGTCGTTTATGTGAGCGCCGGCACCGTGTGGGAGATCGCCATCAAGCGCTCGCTAGGGAAGGTCGCCATCTCGGACGAGTGGTACGGCGCGACCTTCCGGGACTTCGCGGAGCTTCCGATCACGGCTGGGCACACGCGCCGCGCCGGCGAGCTGCCGCCGCATCACCGCGATCCATTCGATCGCGTCTTGATCGCTCAGGCGTTGAGCGAGGGCCTGACGATCGTCACCGGCGATTCGGCCTTCGACCCCTACGGGGTGCAGGTGACCTGGTAGCCGCGGTTCGCGCAGTGGTCTCACGCGAATCCGAGTAGCAGCGCGAAAGCCGCGATGAAGGCATAAACCCAGGTCGCCGGATTGCGGCGGTACACGAGCGCATCGTACGCGCCGTCCCCCGCTCTACAAAGCCGTCCGACCCTCCCCATACCTTGGCGAGAATCGACGCCGCACCAGGGAGGTTCAGCTTGCCGCCGCTGATCACGTACGAGGAAGCGCTGGTCCTCGGGGAGATCGAGGACCACGACGAGATCCTCGCGCTCGTCGACCGTGCCTTTGAGGCGCGGATGGAGCGCTTCGGCGACTCCACCGACCTCTGCTCGCTGGTGAACGCCAAGTCGGGTGGCTGCGCGGAGGATTGCGGCTTCTGCGCGCAGTCGAAGTACGCGGAGGCGGACACGCCGATGCACGCGATGATGACCCCCGAGCAGATCCTCGAGCACGCCAAGGCGGCGGAGGCGGCGGGCGCGCACCGCTTCTGCATGGTCACGCAGGGCCAGGGGCTCTCCAAGCGCGACTTCTCGAACATCATCGAGGGCGCCAAGCTCGTCGCCGAGCACACCAACCTCAAGCGCTGCGCGTCGATCGGGCACATGTCTGTCGCGCGCGCGAAGGCGCTGAAGGAAGCCGGCATCCAGCGCGTTCACCACAACGTGGAGACGGCCGAGTCGTACTACGGCGAGGTCTCCACGACCGTCCAATACGAAGGCCGGATCCGGACGATCGACGCCGTGAAGCAAGCGGGCCTGGAGACCTGCGTCGGCGGCATCCTCAACCTCGGGGAATCGCGGGAGCAGCGCGTGGAGATGGCGTTCCAGCTCGCGTCGATCGACCCGACGAGCGTCCCGATCAACCTGCTCAACCCGCGACCGGGCACCAAGTTCGGCGACCGCGACTACATGGACCCGTGGGAGGCGGTCAAGTGGATCGCGATCTTCCGGCTGATCCTCCCGGCGGCTCTGTTCCGGCTCTGCGGCGGCCGCATCGAGAACCTGGGCGAGCTCCAGCCGCTCGCCGTGAAAGCGGGCCTGAACGGCGTGATGATGGGCAACTTCCTCACCACTCTCGGCTCGGAGCCGGAGGACGACCGCGCGATGTTCGAGGACCTCGGCCTGAACACCGCGGCGCAGCCAGACAACGGCTCGAACCCGCGCCCGGACAACCGCTCCGGCTGGCTGGCGGGCGACTCGCCCGGCACGCCGATCGACCGGCTGATCCGGCACCAGGACGAGGCCAACTTCTGGAACCCGGCGACGCAGCTCAGGCACCGGAAGAAGACGAGCGTGCCGCCGCGCCCGGACGGCGCGCCCAACCGGAGCCCGGTCGGCGGTCGGCCGTCGGCGGACGGCGGACGGGAGCTGGAAATCGTGCAGGTCGAAGCGGGGGGAATGGCATGACTGACATCCAGGAACGGCTGGACGAATTAAGGGAGCAGGGGCTCTACCGCCGCATGCGGCTCGTCTCCGGGCCGCAAGGACCGCGCGTGCTGCTCGACGGCAAGCCGGTGCTGCTGCTCTGCTCGAACAACTACCTGGGCCTGGCCGATCACCCGCGCGTGCGCGAGGCGGCGGCCGAGGCGGCCATGCGCTACGGCGTGGGCGCCGGGGCGTCGCGGCTGGTGTCCGGAAACATGACTGTGCACCGGCGGCTCGAGTCCGAGCTGGCCGACTTCAAGGGCAGCCAGGCCTGCCTGCTGTTCGGCTCGGGCTACCTGGCCAACGCCGGCATCATCTCCACGCTCGCGCGCGAGGGCGACGTCGTGCTGTCCGACTCGCTCAACCATGCCAGCCTCATCGACGGCTGCCGGCTGTCCAAGGCGCGCACGTTCGTCTACGACCACTGCGACGTGGATCACCTCGAATACGGCCTGCGCGAGGCGGCGGGCCGTGCGGCGCTGATCGTGACGGACGGCGTGTTCTCGATGGACGGCGACGTCGCACCGCTGCCGGAGATCGTCGAGCTCGCGCGCCGCTATGACGCGCGGGTAATGGTCGACGAGGCGCACGGCACCGGCGCGCTCGGTCCGGGTGGTCGCGGCGCGGTCGCCGCGGCGGCGCTCGAGGACGAGGTGGACATCGTGGTCGGCACCCTGGGCAAGGCGCTCGGCTCCTACGGCGCCTACGTGTGCTGTGACGAGGACATGGCCGAGTACCTGGTCAACCACGCGCGCACGCTGATCTTCTCCACCGCCCTGCCACCGCCGGCGGTGGCGGGCGCTTTGGCGGCGCTCGACTTGCTGCGCTCCCAGCCGCAGCGGGTGGACAAGCTCCAGCGCAACTCGCGCACCCTGCGCGACGCGCTGGCTGAAGAGGGACTTCACACGGGGGACTCGGAGACGCAGATCGTGCCGTTGATCGTCGGCGGGGCGCGCGAGGCCATGGGGGCGTGCGAGCAGGCGCTGAAGAAGGGCGTGTTCGCGCAGGCCATCCGCCCGCCGACCGTTCCGGACGGCACGTCGCGTCTCCGGCTCGCGGTGATGGCGTCGCACACGAGCTCCGAGCTCAAGCAGGCGGCCAAGGCGCTCGGGTCTGTTGTGCCGCGTCAGCCCGTCGCCCCGCGTGAGCCTGAGCCGGTCGCGAACGAGCGTCCGCGCGTCTACGACGGCTGGGCCGAAGCTGCTTAGTGCGGGGCGTCTTCGTCGCAGGCACGGATACCGGGGTCGGCAAGACGATCGTCGCGGCTGCCGTGTGCGCGGCGCTCACCGCGCGCGGCCAGAAGGTGGCGGCCTACAAGCCGGCGGTGACCGGGCTGGATGAGGCTCCGCCGGAGGGATGGGCGCGCGATCACGAGCTGCTCGCGTCGGTGGCCAGCATGGGACAGAGCGCGGACGACGTGGCTCCTCATCGTTACGGCCCGCCCGTCTCTCCCCACTACGCGGCCGAGCTCGTCGACGAGCAGATAGAGCCCACCGAGCTGCTCGCCAAGGCGCGCAACGCGGGCGACCAGGCCGACGCCTTGGTGTGCGAGGGCGTCGGCGGCCTGATGGTCCCGCTCACCTCCGGCTACCTGATCCGCGACCTCGCGCTCGACCTCGACCTGCCCCTGGTGATCGCAGCACGGCCGGGGCTCGGCACGATCAACCACACCCTGCTCACGCTCGAGGTCGCGCGGCAGTCGGGCCTCGACGTACGCGGCGTGGTGATGACGCCATGGGAGTCCGACGGCATGACCGAGTCGAACAGGCAGACGGTCGAGCTGATCGGCAACGTGCCGGTGAGCTGCCTACCGCCCATCACGCGCGACCAGCTCGCCGGCGAGGGCGCCAAGCTACCGCTCGAGGACTGGCTCCATGAGGGCTAGACCGGGGCGGGGTCGCGGCTGTCGGCGCTCGCGGGCTCTAGCTGCTCAAGGCCTAATCCCTCGGGGGCGTGCAGCGCGAGCATTAAGGGCTCTGGGTCCGGGCGCGCGCTGGGGTCGAGGAGCGACACGCTGGTCATGGTGAGGAAGGCGATGGGCACCGAGACCACCGCGGGCTGAGCCAGCAGCGCGCCCAGCGCTCCGTTCACGTTGTCGCCTGCGATCAGCCCCGCGAAGATCCCCACGCTCGCCACCGTGGCCCCCGCGATCATGCCGGTGGCCGCGCCGCGCGCCGTCAGCCCCGACCACCAGATGCCGAGCAGAAACATCGGGCAGAAGGTGCTGGCCGCGAGCGCGAAAGCCCAGCCCACCAGCAGGCCGATGTCGAGCCCGCCGGCGGCGAGCGCGAGCAGCGCGGGCACGATGATCCCCAGCACCGCGCCGAGGCGGAAGCGCGCGCGCCGCGCGCGGGCGCTGATGGCGCCCGACCGCCGCACGCGCCCCCACACGTCGTACGACAGCGTTCCCGCGATCGAAACGAGCAGGCCCGACGCCGTGGACAGGAACGCGGCGAACGCGCCCGCGGCAGTGAGCGCCGACAGAAGGTTGCCCGGCACGCCCGGCCACGCCAGGTGCGGCAGACGCAGCACCACGGAATCCGTCTCGCCGGTGACGTAGAGCCCGCCGGCCAGCACGCGCCCGAGCAGTCCGTACACCGTGGGGAAGAGATAGAACAACCCGAGCAGGCCGAGCACCCGCACCGTGGTGCGGCGAGCGGCCGGCCCGTCCGGATTCGTGTAGAAGCGGACCAGGATGTGCGGCAGCCCCATCGTGCCGAGCACCGTGGCGATCAGCAGCGAGTAGACGAACAGCGGCCCGTCGCGGCCGCCGTGTCCCACCGGCCGCGACCACACCACGCCCGGCCCGCGCTCGACGCCGGAGCTCAAGGGCACCGCGGCTCCCGCGGGCAAGGACAGCTTCCCGGCCGCGAGTTCCACCTTCTCCCCCGCGCGCGCGCGATGAAGAACCCCGTTCTCCCGGAAGACCGTGGGCCGCGGGAAGGTGACCGTGCGCGGCGAGTCGAGCTTGACCACCAACCCGTCGGCCGGAGCGCGCGGCACGTCCGCTCCGAACAGCGCCGACTTGTGCGGCAGCCCGCCGAGGTAGATGAGCAGGAGGCATGCGGGCAGCGCGATCGCGAACGTCTTGATCCAGAACTGCACCGCCTGCACGTAGGTGATGCCGCGCATCCCGCCGAGCGACACATTCACCGCCACGATCGCGCCGACCACCACGACCCCGACCCAGTAGGGCGCGCCCGTGACCTCGCGGAGCGTGATGCCCGCGCCCTTGAGCTGAGGCACGAGGTAGAAGCCCGCGATGCCGAGCACGATCGCCGCCGCCAGCAGCCGCATCTGCGGGCTGCCGAGCCGCGCCTCCACGAAGTCCGAGATGGTGAACGAGCCGAAGCGCCTCAGTGGCGCCGCCACGAACAGGAGCAATGTCAGGTAGCCGGCGCTGAACCCCACCGACAGCCAGATCGCGTCCATCCCCATCTTCATCGCGAGCCCCGCGATGCCGAGGAAACTGGCCGCCGACAGGTACTCGCCCGACACCGCCGCGGCGTTCCACCACGGCGTGATTGCGCGCGAGGCCACGAACAGGTCCGACGTGGTGCGCGCGAAGCGCACCGCCCAGGTGCCGAGCCCCAGCGTGCCGATCGTGACGACGCTGACGGCGATGATCGCGATCATCGCTCGACCAGATCGCGGAAGGCGTCGTCAAGCGCGTCGGCGCGCTGCTGGTAGAGCCAGCCGAGCGCCCCGAACAGGGGAAACAGCGGCACCGCCACCAGGAACACCGGCAGCGGCACGCCGATCACCGAGATGGTGCGCAGACCGGGCGCCAGGAACAGGAGCAAGGGCAGCGAGCCGAGGATGCCCGCGAACGCCACGAGCGCCAGCAGCGACAGCGCGAGCTGCGCGCGCACCAGCCGGCGCAGATACAGCCCGCCGTGGGCGGTGGCTTCCGCAAGCTCGTCGCGGGGTGTGCGGCGGCGCCCGCCCGCCGGCGGCGGGGGCGGACTCACCGCGCGTGCCTCACAGGTGGAGCCTCCGGCGCAGGTCGGCCACCTCGCGGCGCGACACCGGCACCTCGCCGCCGCCCGGGAAGATCAGCGAAGCGGTGCCGTTCAGGTGCGGCCGGATCTCCGTCGCGCGCCGCAGGTTCACCACGTACTGGCGGTGCACGCGCACGAAGCCGAGCGGCTCCCAGCGGCGCGCCACCTCGCTCAGGCTGCCGCGCATCAGGTACCGCCCGTCCGCGGTTACCACGCGCACGTAGTCGCCGTTCGCGCAGAGATACAAGATCGAAGAGCGCTCCACGAGCCGTGTGGTGCCGGCGGCCAGGCTGTCCACCGGCACGATCTCGTCGTCCTCCTCGGGTGCCACCGGCACGGGCGCGGACGCGATCGAACGCGCACCCGCCACCGCGGCCGGCTCGAGCTCGTGGACCTCGATCGAGCTGACGGCTTGGATCCGCTCCACCGCCTCCTGCAGCCGCTGCTTGCTCACCGGCTTCACGAGGTAGTCCACCGCCTGCACCTCGAACGCGCGCACGGCTGCGTCCTCGTAGGCGGACACGAACACGATCGCGGGAGGGCTCGCAAAGCGGCGCAGTATCTGCGCGAGCTCGATCCCGTCGAGGTCGGGCATGCGGACGTCGATGAACAGCCCGTGGTAGTCCTCGGCGGAATCGTTCAGGCGCCGCAGCGCCTCGCTGCCGCTCATCGCGGAGTCGACCTTGCCGACAGAGTCGTAGGCCCTCAGCATGCGCACGAGGTCGTTCAGGGCGGGCGCCTCGTCGTCCACCGCGAGGAATCGAAGCGGTTCGCTCACGCGGCTCGCACTCCGGCGCGGAACTTCGGAATCGTCATCACCACTGTGGTACCCGCACCAGGGGCAGAGTCCAACTCCAATCCGTAACCGTCGCCGAACGCCGCACGCAGGCGCCCATGCACGTTGGAGAGCCCAATGCCCTCGCTGGCGCCGCTCAGAGCGGCACGCGCGCGGGCCTCGTCCATGCCCACGCCGTCGTCGATCACGCGCACCTCGGCATCGCGGCCCAGGTCGAGCGCCACGATTTCCACGTGCCGCCGCCCCAGGCTGCGCTCCACCCCGTGGCGCACCGCGTTCTCCACGAGCGGCTGCAACGAGAGCACCGGCAGCACCGCCTGCAGCACCTCGGGCGCCACCTCAAGCCGCACGTCCAGCCGCTCGCCGAAGCGCGCGCGCTCGAGCCGCAGGTACTTCTCCACGTAGCGCAGCTCCTCGGCAAGCGTCACGTACGGCCGCTCGCCCTGGAACGCGTAGCGGATGAACTCGGCGAACTCGGTGAGCAGGTCACGCGCCTGCTCGGGGTCGGCGTGAATCTCGGCGGCCACGGCCGCAAGAGCGTTGTAGATGAAGTGCGGGGAAATCTGCGCCCGCAGCGCGCGCAGTTCGGCCTCAGCCAGTCGCTCCTCCTGCGCCGCGAGCGCGGCCAGAGCGAGCTGCGCGCACACGAGCTCTGCCGTCTCCTCCACCCCGCGCGTGTCCTCCGGACGCAGGCGCCCGCCGTCGTGGTAGAGCGTGACGAGCGTCCCGATCCGATCGCCCTGCACCACCAGGGGCGCGGCGATGGCGGCGCGCAGGGGACAGCCGGGATGCGAGCACTTGAAGCGGGTCTGCACGTGAACGCGACCGTCGCGCCCGGTGTCGACGCCCAGGAGGTCGCCCGGCTTGTGGTGGTCAGAACCGGCTCCCTCGAAGGCGAGAACGCTGCCGCCGGACAGCAGCGCGATCGCCGGCGCCTGCGTCAGGGCGCGCAGGTGGGGCGCGGCGGTCTGGGCGCTCTCGCGGGTGAGGCCCTTGCGCAGATGGGGCAGCGTGGCCATGGCCTCGTGCAGGGCAGCCTGCATGGCCTGGCGCTCCGGGCTGATCACGCGTCGCGGACCGCTCAGCAGCCGCCACGCGGCAAACGCCGACGCAGCAATCGCGAACCCCACTACGACACCTAGTGCAACCCCGATTTCCCCTCACCTCCACCCTGCACGATAAAGCGCGGTAGCCGGTCTGCGGTAGCCGCTCGTCGCGTTTCTGACGCCGCTCATCGCGGGCCTCCCGCCGTACATCCCAACCCCCCTTGTGACGTCTGGCACCACGCGTACCTTCGCACCTGAAATCGCTGCAATGTCGCAGTGACTGAGGAGAGGGGACCGATGGAATCAGCAACAGTCAGGCGCGGTGACCCGACCGGTGGCACCGATGCGGCAACCCGTGCGCAGACGGGGGCGATGTGGACCCCGGCCGATCCCGCTCCACTGGGACTCGCGGGATTTGCACTCACCACCTTCGTGCTGAGCATGTTCAACGCCCACCTGGTCAGCTCCGCAGGCGAGCCCGTGGTGCTCGGCCTGGCGCTGGCGTACGGAGGCGTTGCGCAGCTCCTCGCGGGCATGTGGGAGTTCCGCACCGGCAACACGTTCGGCGCCGTGGCGTTCAGCTCGTATGGCGCGTTCTGGATCTCGTTCTGGGCGCTGGTCACATTCTTCGCGCCCAAGATCCCGGCGGAACACGCTGGTGCCGCGATTGGCCTCTACCTGTGGGCGTGGGGCATCTTCACCACGTACATGTTCGTGGCGTCCCTGAGGACCACCGGTGCCGTGGCGCTCGTATTCGCGCTGTTGGCGATCACGTACATCCTGCTCGGGATCGGCAACTCCGGCGGGCACGAGAACATCATCAAGTGGGGCGGCTACGTCGGCCTGGCAACTGCCGCTGCCGCCTGGTACGCGTCGTTCGCCGCGGTGGTCAACCACACGTTCAAGCGCACGGTCCTCCCGACCGTTCCGCTAAGCCGGTAAGAGCACGTCGGGCGCGGGCCGCCTCCCGCGCGGCCCGCGCCCCGACCCCCGCCGCAACGAGAAAGGACTGCGAAAAGTGACACAGGAAGCCACTGGCTCGGCAGCTGACGCCGTAGCCGAGATCGAAGTACTGGCTAAGGAGGGGCACTCGTTCCCGCCCCCCGACGACTTCAAAGCGCAGGCCCTGATCACAGACGACTCGCTGCACAAGGCGGCCGAGGACGACTTTGAGGGTTTCTGGCTCGACCAGGCGAAGCAGCTCGTCTCGTGGTTCAAGGAGCCGTCGAAGTCGCTCGAATGGGATCCGCCGCACTGCACCTGGTTCGCGGACGGGGAGCTGAACGTCTCGTACAACTGCCTCGACCGGCACGTGGAGGCAGGGCTCGGCGACAAGATCGCCTACCACTTCGTGCCCGAGCCGATCGAGGAGGAGCCGCGGCCGATCACCTTCGCTGAGCTGAAGGACGAGGTCTGCCGCTTCGCCAACGGGCTGCTCGAGCTTGGGGTGAAGAAGGGCGATCGCGTCGGGATCTACATGGGCATGGTGCCCGAGCTGCCGATCGCGATGCTCGCGTGCGCGCGGATCGGCGCGCCGCACGTGGTGGTGTTCGGCGGCTTCTCGGCCGACTCTTTGGCCGAGCGCATGGACTCCACGGGCGCGAGCGTGATCATCACGCAGGACGAGGCGCGCCGTAAGGGCGGCCTCATCCCGCTCAAGCACATTGCCGACCAGGCTCTCGAACGCACGCCGTCGGTGAACAAGATGGTCGTGCTCCGCCGCACCGGCGGCGACGTGCCCATGACCGACGGCCGCGACATCTGGTGGAACGACCTAGTCGAGGGCAAGTCGACCGAGCACGAGCCTGAGCACATGAATGCCGAGGACGTGCTCTACCTGCTCCACACCTCGGGAACGACGGCAAAGCCGAAGGCGGCGCAGCACACCACCGGCGGCTACCTCGCCTATTGCGCGTTCACGCACAAGTACGTGTTCGACATCCACGACGACGACATCTGGTGGTGCGCGGCCGACGTGGGCTGGGTGACCGGCCACTCGTACATCGTCTACGGGCCGCTGACCAACGGCTCGACCGGCGTGCTCTACGAGGGCGACCCGACCTATCCGGACGTGGACCGCCATTGGGCGATCATCGAGCAGTACAAGGTCAACCAGTACTACACGGCGCCCACGCTCATCCGGGCGTTCATCAAGTCGGGCCCGGAGCCGGTGCAGCGCCATGACCTGAGCTCGCTCAAGCTGCTCGGGACGGTCGGCGAGCCGATCAACCCCGAGGCGTGGCTCTGGTACTGGAAGTACGTCGGCGGCGAGCGCTGCCCCGTTGTCGACACGTGGTGGCAGACCGAGACGGGCGGGATCCTGATCTCGGCCCTGCCGGGAGTGACGACGCTCAAGCCGGGTTCGGCCACCAAGCCGCTGCCCGGTGTCGCGCCGGCGATCCTGGACGAGAAGGGCGGCGAGGTCCCGCAGGGCCAAGGTGGCTTCCTCGTGTTGAAGAAGCCCTGGCCCGGGATCTTCCGCACGCTCTGGGACGACGACGAGCGCTACGTGTCGAACTACTTCTCGAAATACGGGCCGGACACGTATTTCGTGGGAGACGGCGCGCGGCAGGACGACGACGGCTACTACTGGCTGCTCGGGCGCATCGACGACGTGATGAACGTGTCGGGGCACCGGCTGTCCACGATCGAGCTGGAGTCGGCGCTCGTCGCGCACGAGGCGGTGGCGGAGGCGGCCGCGGCCGCGGCGCCCGACGACCTGACGGGCCAGACGCCACTCTGCTTCGTGATCCTCAAGTCGGGCTACGAGCCGTCGCCGGAGCTGGCGGCCGAGTTGCGCGACTGGGTCGGCGAGCAGATCGGCAAGATCGCGCGGCCGAAGGCGGTGATCTTCGGCGCCGACCTGCCGAAGACGCGCTCAGGCAAGATCATGCGCCGGCTGCTCAAGGACATCGCCGAGGGCAAGGAGCTGGGCGACACGACCACGCTCCGCGACCCCGACATCGTCGAGGAGCTGAAGGAGCGCGCGGACGACCTGCTCGGGCGCTCGGGTAGTTCCGGGTAGACCGACCGCACTTCGCACGTAGTGCGCCCGGGCCGCTCATGACCCGGGCGCACTACGTCGACCTGGCGTAGTCCTCGCTGCCCATGATGTGCAGCGACACGTAGGGCTCGTCCCCTACCACCCAGCTGTCATGGCCGGGCGGCACGTAGAAGAGGTCGCCCGGCTCCATGATCTTCTCGGTGCCGTCGTCCATCTTCACGGCGGCGCGGCCGCTCATCACGAGGCCGACGTGCTCGACCTGGCACGAGCCGTCGCCCACGTGCTCGGACCAGCGCCAGCCGGGCTCGTAGGTGGCGCGGCCGAGCGTCATCGGGCCGACCTTGAAGACCTCGAAGCGGCCGTGGTCGAACTCGCGCCTCTCGGTCGGGTCGTCGAGGTTGACGAGAGTGAGATCCACGGTCGCTCGCTATGACGCGATCGGCCGGGCGCGGTTCTGCTCGCCCTCCGGCACGCGGCCGTCGCGGCCCACGTAACCGTCCTTGCCGCCCACGCAGATGTAGATCGCGTCGCCGTCGCCCACGTTGCGCAGCTGCCTGACCGTGTTGGGGGCCACGCGCACGATGCCGCCCGGGCCGACGCGGTGGCGCTCTTCGCCGTCGCCGAACACGAATTCGAGCTCGCCCTGGTGGACGAAGTAGAGCTCCTCCTGTTCGTCGTGGAAGTGGCGGCCGGACTCGATGCCGGCGGGGATCACGACAGCGTTCACGCCGAAGGCGGTCACGCCGAGCGGCGAACGGACCTTGCGGAAGCCGGGGCCCTCGCCCAGGTCGTCGAGGCTGGCGACGGAATAGCCCTCTCCGTTAACGACTTCGCCCATGATGGGTCTCCTCTTCCTCGGGACAGTTTCATGATGCTACCCAGTTGCGGCGTACGATGCCGGAATGAACGATCAGGAACGGCCTCGGCGGAAGCGCCGCCTGTTGTGGGGCAATCTCGCCAAGGTCGGCAAGCCGCCACTGACCACGCCGCAGTGGAAGGACGCGGTGCGAGAACAGGAGCTCCGCGGGCCGAAGAAGCCACCTGGTCGACCTGACCCGCCACAGTGACGGGTTAAGTCGACCACGTCCCCTTCAGCTACGCCCGCGTCCCTGGCTGCTTGCGCTC
>Ga0070679_100002110_pt1 | contig 17906 bp, 16 predicted proteins | sample KBSC63BmetaG_FD_65652 | JGI IMG/M metagenome (GOLD analysis project Ga0070679, IMG submission 65652) | Corn rhizosphere microbial communities from Kellogg Biological Station, Michigan, USA - KBS C6-3B metaG | ecosystem: Host-associated > Plants > Roots > Rhizosphere | place: USA: Michigan... | reverse complement strand
GCCTTTCCGGCGCATTCGCTGCACCCCGACCTGCCGTGGCACCACCGCGCCGTGCTGGCCATCCCGCACGGGCGCCGCTTCGTGCGCGTCGCGACGCGGATTCCCGGGCCGATCGTCGCGCTCGTCACGCTCTCTCTCCTGGCGACGTGGCTGAAGCTGCCGGTCGAGACGATCGGCACGCGCTTCGGCGGCATCCCGCGCGCGCTGCCGGCGTTCGTCTGGCCGGCGTTCGACTGGGAGACGGTGCAGCTCCTGTTCGTGCCGACCGTGACGATCGCCATGCTCGGCGCGGTCGAGTCGCTGTTGTGCGCGCGGGTCGCCGACGGCATGGCGAGCCAGCGCCGCCACGATCCGAACCAGGAGCTGATGGCGCAAGGCGTCGCCAACATCGTCGCGCCCTTCTTCGGCGGCATCCCGGCGACCGGCACGATCGCGCGCACGGTGACGAACCTGCGCGCCGGCGCGACCAGCCCGGTCGCCGGCATCGTCCACGCGTTGACGCTGCTGGCGATCGTCCTGGTCGCTGCGCCGCTCGCAGTGCACGTTCCGCTCGCCGTCCTCGCCGGCGTGCTGCTGTTCGTCGCCTGGAACATGGGCGAATGGGAGGCGTTCGCGCGCATGAGCGCGTTCTCGGTCGAGCAGCGCGTGAAGCTGTTCAGCACGTTCCTCCTCACGGTGCTGGTCGATCTGACGGTGGCGATGGAGGTCGGGCTCGCCGCCGCGTGCCTCGTCTTCGTCTACCGCATGAGCACGCTGTTTCGCGTCGAGGCCGACCCGGAGCGGCCGCCGACCGCGCCAGGCGTCGTCGCGTATCGCCTGTACGGCGCGCTCTTCTTCGCCGCGACCGCCAAGCTCGAGGCCGTTGCCGATGCGCTGCCGCCCGGCACGACGACGCTGGTCCTCGACATGCGCCAGCTCGTCTCGATCGACGCCTCGGGGCTCGACGCACTCGAGAACCTGCACCTCGCGCTCGAGCGGGCGCACGTCCGCCTGGTGCTGGTGGGCTTGAACGAGCAGCCGCTGGAAGCGGTCCGCAAGTGGGGGCTCGACGCGATGCTCGGCGCCGAGAACGTGTTCGCCGACCGCGACAGCGCGTTCGCCGCGCTCGCCGGCAGCCGGGCGCAGTAGTCCTGCACGTTTCCAGGGCGCTCTCGGCGACTGCGCTCGGCTATCCTCCCGCGCGGCACATTCGGCGAGCGAGCGGTGGGATATCTCGAGCAACTCAAGCGGCAGGCCGACGACCTTCTCGCGCAGCAGCACCAGGACATCGGCGCGCTCCAGCGCAACACTCTGCTGACCGACGCCGCGTGCCAGACGGCGGCGCGCTACTTCGCGACGCTCGCGCGCCAGCTGAACGTGCTGCAGCCGCTCTCGAGGACCGTCTGGCGGCTCGATCAGCGAACGTCGTTCAGCCAGCTGCGCTTCAGCGACTTCCGCGCCGACTCGCGCATGAAGAGGCTGCGCGACGCCGAGGTCTTCGACCACATCGTCCTCAACTTCTCGGCCAAGACCGGCAGCCGCGTCACGATCGCGAAGGATTTCCCGCCCGAGATCGAGAAGCTCGAGGCGCGCCTGCGCCAGTGCGGCGCGCACTACGACAGCGAGGTCATCCGCGATCCGGCGAGCGGCAAGTTCGTCGAGAAGCGGTTCCAGCTGGTCGCCGACTTCCAGAGCAGCATCCGCGTGCTGCCCGAGCACGACGCGGGCCGGATCACGGTGCACGTCGCCAACCTCGACGGCTTCGAGACGGTGAGCGTCGTCTTCCCCGCCTTCGAGCTCGGCAGCGCACGCCTGGACGAGCTGGCGCGCTGGATCAACGGCGAGCCGCACGCGTTCCTGCGCGACGGCCTGCACGTGCGCCGCGTTCCCGCCTGAGCCGGTCCGGGACGCCGCCGCCGGCGAACGCGCCGGCTAGACTCGATCCTTTTGCACGCCCGTCCATGCCGCTCTTCTGGAAGCCCTACAAGTCCGACGTCACCGCCTTCATCGAGGAGCTGAAGGCGAAGAAGCCGACGCTCGAGGACGAGCAGCGCCGCGGCCGCGCGATCTTCTGGGACCGCCGCATCGACCGCGCCGCCGAAGCCGACCACGCCGTGTCGCGCGTGCCGCAGCAGCCCTACGTCTACCAGACGCGCCAGCGCTGAGCGGGCGCGCGCCGCCATGGCAGAGATCGCCGAGCCGGAGGTCGCCGTCGAAGTCGTCGACAGCATCGCCGTCGCGCGGCTGTACGGCGAGCCGCTGTTCGACCTGCCGCAGGATCTCTACATCCCGCCCGACGCGCTCGAGGTCTTTCTCGAGGCGTTCGAAGGCCCGCTCGACCTGCTGCTCTACCTCATTCGCAAGCAGAACTTCAACATCCTCGACATTCCGCTTGCCAGCGTGACGCGCCAGTACCTTGCCTACGTCGAGCAGATCCGGGCGCGCAACCTCGAGCTCGCCGCCGACTACCTGCTGATGGCGGCGATGCTGATCGAGATCAAGTCGCGCATGCTGCTGCCGCCGAAGAAGAACGCGGACGGCAAGGAGCCCGACGACCCGCGCGCCGAGCTCGTGCGCCGCCTGATCGAGTACGAGCAGATGAAGCTCGCCGCCGCCAGGATCGACGCGCTGCCGCTGCTCGGGCGCGACTTCGCGCGCGCCCAGGTGGCGATCGAGGAGGCGGCCGCGGCGCGGCTGCCGACCGTCGAGCCGCGCGAGCTGCAAGACGCCTGGCTCGAGATCGTCAAGCGCGCACGCCTGCACCAGCACCACCTGATCTCGCGCGAGCACCTGAGCGTGCGCGAGCACATGAGCATCGTCCTGCGCGCGCTGCAGGGCCGACGCTTCGCGATGTTCGAGGACCTGTTCGATTCACGGCGCGGCGCGCCGGTCGTCGTCGTCACCTTCATCGCCCTGCTCGAGCTGGCGCGCGAGCACCTGCTCGACGTCACCCAGGCCGAGGCGTTCGCGCCGATCTACGTGAGGCTCGCGTACCAGCCCGCGTGAGCCCGGGGCGCGGTTAGCGCGTCGGATGGGCGGCGATGAAGTCGAGCAGCCCCTGGTACTTGGGCGATGCGGCCGGATCCTGCGTCACGTACTGCAGCGACCCCCAGAGACCCCACTTCGACCAGCCGCCGACGTCGCTGTACTGGTTCATCGTGTCGCCGCCGGCCGCCGCCCACTGCCCGTAGTACTCGAGGTAGACGTCGCGCATGCGCGGGTTGCCGTGCGCCGAGACGAAGAGCGCCGTCATCGCGTCGATCTTGTCGGCCGGAAAGTACGAGCTGCTGTCGCCGGCGCCGCTTTCGTACGCCTTCAGCTTCAGACCGTAGCGCGCCGCGAGCGCCGCGTTCCTCGTCATCGCGGTCTTCACGCCGCCGCGGATGTTGGCGAGCATCTGGTCGACGATCTGGTCGCTGCCGAGCGTGAGCGTTGTCGCCACGCGCGCCGGATCGCCCGCCTCGGCGGCGTTGAAGTACGGCGCGATCGCCAGCACGTCGGCGTTGGCAGCGGTGTCCTGGTACGCAAGCGCGTGGGTGAGGAAGTTGTCCCACACCGCCTGCCCGGCGATCACCCGCACGACGCGGGCGCGGTCGACGCCCCAGGCGTCCTGCACGATCTTGAACATCTGCACGGCGCGCGCCGCATAGAAGATCGCCGGCTGGCCGAACGGGCTGTCGAGACCGAGCGCCTGCGAACGCAGGTTGGCCCACTGCCCCTGCGCGAAGCCGGTGTTCCAGACCTCGTTCGAGTACTCGACGTGCGGGTGCAGCGCCGGGTCGAGCCGATCGTGCACGAGCTTGGCGAACTGGCGCACGTAGTCGTCGCTCGCCTGGTGCGGGATGCAGAACCACGGGTCGACGTGCAGCGTGTTGGCGAGGTCGATCATCACTTCGATCGGCACGCCGGCCGCCGTCGCGTACGTCACGTCACCGACATGCGCGCGGTCGGCCCACTCGACGACGGGCGAGCCGTTCGTCGCGCCCCAGTCCATGTAGCGAAGCAGCGAGAACGGCGCGATCTTGGCGAGAAACACCGGGTTGAACGGCTGGCTCGCAACCGTCGCTTCGGTGCCCGGCCAGAGGAATCGAAGGTTGCGCACCGGGTTGGTCGCGCTCGTGCGATCGATCGCCACCCAGAGGCTGCCGCTCGTGTCGACGACGTCGATGGCGATGCGGTTCGGCGCCGACTCGGCGACCGTGACGTTGCTGAGCGGGAAGCTGATCGAGCCGTCGCCGTCCCACAGCACGACGTAGCGGCCGGGCGCGAAATGGCTGCCCTGCCAGGCGACCGCGTTCAGCGCGTGCTGGCCGGCCGCGAGCGCTGCCGGATAGCCGTCGGCGGTCAGCGACGGAAACGGCTTGCCCCAGGTGCCGTTGTCCTCGCGCGAGGTCCAGCCCATGCCGCTCTTCATCAAGTCGGCGAACGGGAACTCCGACGAGTAGTAGGCGATGCCCGCCAGATTCATGCCGACGTGGCGCGAGCGCGCCGGAATCGGCGTCGTCCCGCGCACCGAGAGCGTCCCTGAAGCGGACACGCCGTTCACCGACACCTTGATGGTCGTGAACCCGACCCGCAGCGGCTTGACGACGCCGTCGGCGTTGACGGTCGCCACCGCCGGATCTGCGCTTTGCCAGACCAGCGCCCTGGCGGCCACCGCTGCGCCCGAAGAATCGGTCGCCTGCACGGCCATCGGCGTCAGCGCGCCCACGGCGGTGGCGGTCGTCGCCGGCAACGACAGAGCGGCGATCTTCGGCGTCGGCGTCGGCGAAGGTGGTGGCGTCGACGTGGTCGGGGGCGCGGGGGCGGCGACCACGGCCGATGCGGGAGACGACGCCGAGCTCGCGGCGGTCATGGGCGCGTCGTCCTTGGCGCCGCCGCAGCCGCACAGCGAGACGAACACGAGCAGGGTCAGGGGTCGAAAGACGTTCACGATCGCGCCTCGCAAATGCAGACAGCGATCGCGATCTTCACGGCGGCGCCGCGGGGGCGCGTTACAAGACGTGCAGGTGCCGCGCGGCGCGCGCGCCCGACGACGCGCCCGTCGCCGAACCGCTCGCGCTCAGTCGGCGGCGAGGATCAGGAGACCGCCGAGGCCGAGCACGCCCGCCGGCAGGCCCCAGCGCTCCCAGCGCGAGACGGCGTCGCCCGCGACCACCTCCACCGGCACCGTCGTCGTCTCGAGCACGCGGTGCGTCACCGAGTCCTGCAGCATGCGGGTGAGCGAGTTCTTGCGCGCGGTGCCCATGACGATTCGGTCGACCTCGAGCTCGCGGGCAGAGCGGCAGATCTCGTCGGCGCGCCTGCCGATCGCGCAGTGCGTCCGGTGCGGCACACCGGCGTCGTTCAGGAGCGTGACCGCGCTGGCCATGGCTGCCTGCGCGCGGTCGTTGAGCCACCCCTGTCGGTTGCTGCGGCTGACGAAGCGCGCTGCGTGTCGCGAGACGCGCGGCTGCACGTTCAGCAGGTGCAGCTGCAGCTCGCGATCGCGCCGGTGTTCGGCGATCACGTGGCGGACGGCCTGCAACGCGTTGCGCGAACCGTCGACGGGAACGAGGATGCTCGACACGGGCGTTTCTCCTTGGGTGAATCTGCGCTCGCCTTCGCGCGCCGGCGCGCCCGCGTGCGCGGGCAGAGCGACCTGCGCGGCGAGACGCGCATGGATGCGCGATTGCAGGTGGCGGTGGTTGGCGACAAAGGCAAGGCCGAGGACGAGCGGGATGGCGAGATAGGCGAGCGCGCCGAGCGCGGGCGCCTGCTCGAGCCACGGCCGCAGCAGCGGCTCGCTCGAGACCATCTTGACCGCCGTCCAGACCAGCACGCCGGCGCCCAGGTAGACGACGCCCGGAAAGCGATCGACGATCTTGAGGACGACCGTGCTTCCCCAGACGACGATCGGCACGCTGATGACGAGCCCGGCGACGACCAGCAGATAGCTGCCGTGCGCTGCGCCCGCGACGGCGAGAACGTTGTCGAGCCCCATCACCGCGTCGGCGACGACGATCGTTCGCATCGCGCCCCAGAAGGTCGCGGGAACGGGCGCGTGGCGATCCTCGGCGTGCGCCTCCGGCATCAGCAGCCGATACGCGATCCAGAGGAGGAGCAGGCCGCCTGCGACGAGCAGGCCGGGAATGTGGAGCAGCCAGACGACAACCGCCGTCATGAGGCTGCGCACGGCGACCGCGCCGACGGCACCCCAGACGATCGCGCGCTTGCGCAGCTCCGGCGGCAAGCCGCGCGCGGCGAGCGCGATGACGATCGCGTTGTCGCCCGCGAGCACGAGGTCGATCAGAACGATCGCGAGCAGGGCGGAGACGAAGCTGGCGGCATCCATCGGGCTGGGACAAGCGATCCGGTCGGGGCGATCGTCCATTCTCGCGACGCGATCCGGCGCGAGCTTCGCGAATCGCGATCGATCGCGATTCGCGATCAATGGCGCCCGGACCGCAAGGGCAATCGGCGCTCGCCACAATGGCGACGCGCACGGCTCCTTGCCGTGCGTGCAAAGCGGGAGTAGTCCGCGTCCCGGCAATCCGGGACGTCCGATTCGTCGTCAGTACGGGCCTTCGGCCCCGGCGTCTCGGGTGCGTCTGCACGGACGAGACCTTTGCCTTCCCTCGAACAGGAACGGCAATGACGACTCCGCTCGCACTCTCCTCGTTGCGGCGCTACACGCGCCACGGCACGCTGCCGCAGCTCGCCGCGTTCGAAGCGGTCGTGCGGCTCGGCAGCGCGACGCGCGCCGCCGACGCTCTCTGCATCGCCCAGCCGACGATCTCCGGCCATCTGCGCAAGCTCGCCGATGCGCTCGGCGTGCAGCTGTTCGAGATGCGCGGCAAGCGCCTCGTTCCCACCGAGGCGGCGCTCGCCCTGCTGCAGGCGACCGACGAGGTCTCGGCGGCGCTCGCCCGCTGCGAGCACACGATCGGACCCTACCGCGCCTCGCCTAGCGACGTGCGAGCTTGAACGCGATCATCGCGCGCAGCTTGTTCGGCAGCACCGGCTTGATCAGCACGTGGAAGTCGTGCTCGAGCGCCTCCTGCTCGTGGCCGCTCATCGCGCTGCCCGTCACCACGATCGCCGGAACCGCGGCGCCGAACCGCCCGCGCACGGCCGCGATCGCGTCGACGCCGGTGGCGCCGTCCTCGAGCCGGTAGTCGGCGATGACGAGCGCCGGCGCGCGCACCGCGTCGCCCGCCGTTCGCGCCCACGCTCGCGTCGCCGCCGCGCTCTCGAGCGCGACGATGTCCGCTCCCCAGCCGGCAAGCAGCACCTCGAGGCCCTCGCGCACCGCCGGCTCGTCCTCGACGATGACGATCGAGCAGCCGGCGAGCGTCAGGGCGATCGGCGACTTGGCGGCGAGCGCGCGCTCGAGCGCGCGCGGCGACGTGCCGAGCGGCAGCGACAGCGAGAACACGGTGCCGCGGCCATCCTGCGAGCGCAACTCGAGAGGAGCATCCATCAATGCAGCGAGCCGCTTGACGATCGCCAGCCCGAGCCCCAGACCTCGTTTCTGCTCCGCGCCGGTGACGACCGTTCCGGGCACCTGGTAGAACTCCTCGAACACGCGTTCGCGCTGGTCGGCGCGGATTCCCGGGCCGGTGTCCCAGACCTGCAGCAGCAGCCGCTCGCCGCGCTGGCGGCAACTGACGAGCACCGAACCGTCGCTCGTGTAGCGGATCGCGTTGGAGACGAGGTTGCGCACGATCCGCTCGACGAGCAGCGGGTCGGCGCAGGCGACGCGACGCCCGCCCCGGGTGCGCAGCTCGAGCCCCTTCTCGAACGCCGCCGGCTCGAAATGCAGCGTGATCTTGCGCAGGATGTCGGCGAGCTCGAAATCGACCGGCCGGACCTCGATGCCGCCGCTGTCGATCCGCGTGATGTCGAGCAGCTCCGAGAAGAGCCCCTCGAGCGCGTCGACCGATTCGTTGATGCTGTGGACGAGCCGGGCCACCTCGGGGTCATGGCTGCGCGCGCGCAGGGCCTCGGCGAACAGGCCCATCGCGTGCAGCGGCTGGCGCAGGTCGTGGCTGGCGGCGGCGAAGAACTGGGTCTTGGCGCGGTTGGCGATCTCGGCCTCGGCACGCGCCGCGTCGGCGACGACCTTTTCCGCGCGCAGCTGCACGGCGAGCGCCTCGGTGCGCAGCTTGAGGCCGACGATGCGCTCGAACGACTCGCGGTAGTTGCGGCCGAGCAGCATCGTCATCGCCATCGCGACGGTCATCACGAGCGCGACCTGCCAGCTGAGCGCCGCGTCCTGCAAGGCGACGCGCACGATCGCCGGCGCGAACACGAGGACGACGAAGAGGACGAACAGCCGGAACTGCGGCGCCAGGATCGGCACGCAGGCGACGCAGAACGTGTAGACGACGAGGACGAGCGCGAGCTGGTGCAGTCCGCTGCCGTAGGCCGAGAAGAACCACGCCGCGGCCCCCCAGAGCACGCCCGACGCGAGCACGCCGGCCTGCCAGATGCGAAGCCGCCGCTGGAGGCCCGCGCGCGTCGTCGGCTCGTCGCGCGCGAAGCGCACGGCGAGCACGGCGCGCGCGAACCAGACGAGCGCGAATGCCACGCCCCAGGCGATGCGCAGCGCCAGCGGCGCGGCGCTCGCGAACACCATCTCGACGATGATCGCGCCGATCGCGTGGCCGGCGAGCGACGTGCGGTTGAAGGCGAAGGTGCCGCGCACGTGATCGCGCAGCAGCAAGGTGTCGTCGACCGGCGCTTCGCCGGTGCGCGCCGGTGCCTGGGCTGCGCCGATCGCGCCGGTGCCGGCGGCCGCGCCGGCCGCGCTGCTCAGTGCAGCGGCCTGGAGAGCCATGGTGCGATCGCTCCCTGGCTCGACATCTGGCTGACCGCGAGCACGGCCTGCGTGCGCGAGTTGACGCCGAGCGCGCGCAGCACCGCGGCGACGTGGTCCTTGACCGTCTCGACCGAGAGATCCAGCTCGCGCGCGATCAGCTTGTTCGACTGCCCGCGCAAGAGCAGCCCGAGCACCTCGGTCTGGCGCGGCGTCAGCTTGAACTGCGCCAGCGCGTTGGGCCGCAGCGGGTGACCGATGCCGGCGGACGCCTCGCGCTCGGCACCGGCGGTGGGTGCGCGCGCGGAAGCGTCGCCGCCCTCGCCCATCGTCATCGACGGCACGTAGATGCCGCCCGACATGACGACGCCGAGCGCTTCGATCAGGGTCTCGTTGCTGGCGCGCTTGGGCACGAATCCCATCGCGCCGAGGTCGATCGCGCGGATCACGTCGGCGCTGCGGTCGGACGCCGAGACGACGACGACGGGGATCTGCGGCCATCCGCTCCTCAGCTCGACGAGCAGATCGAAGCCGTCGACGTCGCCGAGCATCAGATCGAGCAGCACGAGATCGAAGCTGCTGTCGGCCGCCAGCGCAGCGCGTGCCGCGCGCGCGCCGCCAGCGCCGACGACGGCGACCTCGCCGCCCATTCCCTGGATCACGCTTTCGAGCGCGCTCAGGATCAGCGGGTGGTCGTCGATGAGGAGGACTCTCATGCGCCAGCCTAGAGATACCTGCGGCCGACCGACTCGGCGATGCAGACCGGCTTGTCGCTGCCCTCGCGCTCCATCTTCACTTCATACGTGAGCTGCGCGCCGCCGTCGAGGGGCTCGAACCGAAGCAGCTTGAAGTGGCCACGGACGCGGCTGCCGCTCGGCACCGGGGCCGTGAAGCGCACCTTGTTGAGGCCGTAGTTGACGCCCATGCGAACGCCCTCGACGGCGATCGCGCTCGCCGCCATCTCGGGCAGGAGCGACAAGGTGAGAAAGCCGTGCGCGATGGTCGTGCCGAACGGCCCTGCCTTCGCCCGCTCGCGGTCGATATGGATCCACTGGCGGTCGCCGGTCGCCTCGGCAAACAGATCGATTCGCGCCTGCGTGACGTCGATCCAGTCGCTGACGGCGGCGGCACCGCCGACGTCCTTTTCCATCTCGGCCAGCGTTGCGTACGTCTTCATCGGTGCGCCGTCAGTTGACCCAGGTGACGATCGGCTCCCACTGCTCGCGATCGCCCTGGAACCGCGTCGAGGCGACGTCCCAGAGCGTGAGGCCGTGGGCGGCGAGGTGAACGTAATTCTGCGTGTCGCGCAGGAAGCCGAGCAAGGGGACGCTGACGCTGTCGAGGAACTGGCGCAGCTGGTCGGTCGAGATCGTTCCTTCGCGCGTGCGCATGCCGACGACCGCCGTCTGCACCTTGGCGCTGCGCCGATGGGCGAGCAGTTCGTCGATGAACGCGTGCGTCGCGTGGATGTCGAAGATGCTCGGCTGCAGCGGGATCAGCACCTTGTCGGCGATCTTCATCACCTCGTCGAGGCGCTTGCCCTGCAGGCCCGCCGGCGTGTCGAGGACGATGTGCGTCGTTCCCCTCGGCGGCCGCACGACCTCGTCGTGGCTGACCTGCCAGCTCGCGATCTTCGGCAGGCCCGCCGGGCGCAGGCCGAGCCAGGTGCGCGACGACTGCTGGCGATCGACGTCGCCGAGCATCACCGCGTGGCCGCGCGACGCGAGATAGCCGGCGAGGTTGGTCGACAGCGTCGTCTTGCCGACGCCTCCCTTCGGGTTCGCGACGACGATCACCGGCATGCGGCGCTCCCTTCCCGTTTTGCGGGTATGTTAGCGCCGGCGCCCACCGGGCCTCCTGCCTCGCGGCGCACGCGCGCGACCGACTGTCCACCATGCAAGCCACCGCATCCGCCGCCGCCGACGCAGACCGGCCAGCGCCCCAAGGCGCCGAGATCGTCGTCCTCGTCGCCCATCCCGAGCTCGAGCAGTCGCGTGCGAACCGGCGCTTGATGGAAGCCGCGCTCGCGCTGCAACGCGACGGCCCCGCGGGACGACTCGAAGTGCGCGACCTGTACGCGCTCTACCCCGACTACCTGATCGACGTCGCGGCCGAGCAGGAGGCGATCGCGTCGGCACGACTGATCGTCTGGCAGCAGCCGATCCGCTGGTACGCGATGCCGCCGCTCCTGAAGCTCTGGTGCGACGACGTGCTCACCTTCGGCTGGGCTTACGGCGCCGAAGGCACCGCGCTGCGCGGCAAGGACCTGTGGCTGGTCGCGACCACCGGCGGCGCCGAGGAGTCGTACCGGCCGACGAGCTACAACCGCTATTTCTTCGACGCCTTCCTGCCGCCCTACGAGCAGACCGCCGCGCTCTGCGGCATGCGCTTCCTGCCGCCGCTCCTGCTGCACGGCGCGCACCGGGCCAGCGAAGCCGAGCTCGCTGCGCAGGCGGCCACCTACGCGCAGCGCCTCGCCGATTACCCCGGCTGGCCCGAGCTCGCAGAGCTCGAGCAATGTCCCGAGTGCGCCCTGCCCGCCAGCGCACGACCGGTCGAGCGGTTCCGTTCCGTGGAAGCCGCCTGATGCACAGCGAGTGGCTGAACGGGGCGCTCGTCTATCTCGCCGCAGCCGTTCTCGCCGTCCCCCTCGCACGCTCGCTCGGTCTCGGCTCGATCATCGGCTACCTCGCTGCCGGCATCCTGATCGGCCCCTGGGGGCTGAAGTTCGTCACCCGCCCCGAGGACATGCTGCAGTTCGCCGAGTTCGGCGTCGTGCTCATGCTCTTTCTGGTCGGCCTCGAGCTCGATCCGCAACGGCTCTGGGCGCTGCGAAAGCCCATCTTCGGCTGGGGCAGCGTGCAGCTGTTCGGCTCGGCGCTCCTGCTGGCGCTCGCAGGGCTGGCGTTCGGCGTCGACTGGCGGATCTCGCTCGTCGCCGCGCTCGGGCTGGCGATGTCGTCGACGGCGATCGGCCTCGGCGTTCTCGCCGAGCGCAACGTCATGTCGACGACCGCCGGCGAGAGCATCCTGAGCGTCGCGCTGCTGCAGGACATCGCGGCGATCCCGATCCTCGCGCTGCTGCCGCTGCTCGCCGTCGCCACCGCGGGCCAGGAGGCGGGCGGCGGCTGGCTCGGCGCGGCCAAGGCGATCGGCACGATCGCCGCGATCATCCTCGGCGGGCGACTGCTGCTGCGCCCCGCCCTGCGCTGGATCGCCAACAGCGACAGCCCCGAGATCTTCACCGCCGCCTCGCTGCTGCTGGTCGTCGCCACCGCGGCGCTGATGAACGCGGTCGGGCTGTCGATGGCGCTCGGCGCGTTCCTCGCCGGCGTGCTGCTCGCCGAGAGCGAGTACCGGCGCGAGCTCGAGACCGACATCGAGCCGTTCAAGGGCCTGCTGCTCGGCCTCTTCTTCATCGCCGTCGGCATGAACATCGACTTCGCGGTCGTGCTCGCCGAGCCCTTGCTGATCGCCGCGACGGTGGTCGGCTTCCTGCTGCTGAAGGCGGCCGCGCTCTGGGCGATGGCGCGCACGATGCCGATCCCGAAGCCCGAGCGGCCGCTCTTCATCATCCTGCTGGCACAAGGCGGCGAGTTCGGCTTCGTCGTCTTCCAGACGGCGACGCAGGCGGGCGTCGTGTCGGCACCGGTGTCGTCGTTCCTGATCGCTTCGGTGGCGATCTCGATGCTGCTCACGCCGCTCGTGCTGGTCGCCGCCGACCGCTGGTGGGTGCCGCTGCTCGGCGACGACAAGGACCTTCGGCTGGAGGAGCTGAAGGAGCCGCAGCACGAGCCGGTCGTCATCGCCGGCTTCGGCCGCTACGGACAGATCGTCGGGCGCATGCTGTTCGCGAACGGCATCCGGCCGACCGTGCTCGACCACGACGCGGAGCAGATCGAGGCGATGCGGCGCTTCGGCTGGCGCGTCCACTACGGCGACGCGACGCGTCTCGACCTGATGCGCACCGCCGGTGCCGACAAGGCGCGCGTGATCGTCGTCGCGATCGACGACATCGAGCAGAGCATCGACTGCGTGAAGATGGTCGTCGCCAACTTTCCGCACGCCGCCATCGTCGCCCGCGCCCGCAACGTCCAGCACTACTACGCGCTCTACGAGCTCGGCGTGCGGCTGATCGAGCGCGAGACGCTCGACTCGGCATTGATGAGCGCGCGCAGCACGCTCGAAGCACTCGGCTGGCAGCCGCACCACGCGCGAAAGCTCGCGCTCCGCTTTCGCCGCCACAACGTCAAGCAGCTGGCAGAGACCGCGCCGCACCGCAAGGACGAGGCACGCCTGATCGCCGCCGCCAAGCAGGGCCGGCAGCAGCTCGAGGAGCTGTTCGCGCTCGAGCGCCGGCAGGCAGCCGAGCGGCAGGCGCGCGCCGGCTGGAGCGAGCGGGGAGAGTCGCCCTAGCGGCTCGCCGGCCGCGCGCCCGGCGAAGCTTCTTTACATGCGCTTGACCGTAGGCACGCATCCACGAGCGCCGTTGCGCGTTGAATGTCCACGTGCAGCCGCGAAGCCTCGTGGCCGCGAACCGAAGGAGCAATTCCATGAACGCCAAGAAGCTCGCCATCGCCGCGGTGGCACTCGCAGCAGGCCTCGCAGCAGCGTCCGTCGAGGCGCGCGGCCGCGACGACGTCCAGTGGTCGATCACGATCGGCAACCCGGCCCCGTGGGCCGTGCAGACGCTCCCCGGACCGGCCCTGCTCGTCCGCTCGCACGACGGCTTCTACGGTCGCTCGTACGATCGCCGTCACGACCGCTTCCGCGCAGCGCCGACGCGCTGGGACCGCGACGGCGACGGCATCCCGAACCGCTACGACCGCGTCTACAACCCGCGCTGGGACCGCGACGGCGACGGCATCCCCAACCGCTACGACCGGCACGACAACCTGCGCCACGACGGGCGCGCCGTGCGGCGCTGGTAAGCGTCCGGCCCCGCCATGAGCGCCCGCGTGGCGCTCATGGCGCACGGCGACGGCGGCGGCGGCGGCCGCAGCCACGGCGGACAATCGGCCGATGTTCACGCCAAGCCAGAGCGACGTGCGACGCTTTTTCGTCGATGCCGCGAAGAGGCGCGGCCAGGGCCTGCCGTTGACGCCGCTGGAGACGATCGCCGCCGACTGGATCGACGAGCACCCGGAGTACCGCGCCGACCTCGCGGACGCGGAGCGCGCGGCGGCCGCCAGCTACTCGGGCGACGACGGGCGCGAGAACCCGTTCCTGCACCTGTCGATGCACCTGTCGATCAGCGAGCAGGTCTCGATCGACCAGCCGCCGGGCATTCGCGGCGCGGTCGAGGCGCTCGCAGCGCGGCTCGGTTCGCTGCACGCGGCGCAGCACGAAGCGATGGAGTGTCTCGGTCGCATGCTGTGGGAATCGCAGCGCAGCGGCCGGACGCCCGATGGCGAGAGCTACGTCGAATGCGTCAGGAAGCGCGCCGGCCGCTGAACACTGCGGCGACGACGAGATCCTTCGCTTCGCTCAGGAGGACGATCCGCCGGCGCAGCGGCCCGATCGTCAGTTGCCGACGAGGCCGCGGCGGATCGCGTAGACCGTCATCTCGGAGTTGTTGGCGAGGCCGAGCTTCTCGAGCACGCGCGCGCGGTACACGCTCACCGTCTTCGGGCTGAGCATCAGCTCCTCGGCGATGTCCGAGAGGCGCTTGCCCGAGGCGATCATCACCAGCGTCTGCATTTCGCGGTCGGAGAGCTTGTCGTGGGCGTTCTCGATCGTCGGCGTCGTCAGGCTCTCGACCAGCATCTGCGCGATCTCCGGCGTCACGTACTTGCGCCCTTGCGCCACGGTGCGCACGGCGCTGACGATGAGCGCCGGATCGCCGCCCTTGTTGACGTAGCCGAACGCCCCCGCTCGAAGCGCCCGGATCGCGTACTGGTCCTCGGGGTACATGGAGACGACGAGCACGCGCATCGCCGTGGTCTCGTCCTTCAGCGCGTGCAGCACGTCGAGGCCGCTGCGCCCCGGCAGGTTGATGTCGAGGACGAGCACGTCGGCGCTCTTTTCGCGCATCAGCGCGCGCAGCTCGCCGTAGTCGCCCGCTTCGCCGACCACCTCGATGTCGGCCGCGTCCGAGAGCGTGTCGCGGATGCCGCGCCGGATCAGGGCGTGGTCGTCGCAGAGAAAGACCTTGATCATCGCGCAGCGGTGCTCAATGCGTCGGCCCGGCGCCGGGCCGCGCCCCCTCGGGGCGCAGCGACCGGAAGCAGCACGGCGACTGATGGGAGCGCGGGGGCTTCATCTCACACGTCGGCCCACTGGCTCGGGTCGTACGACTTGTCCGGGGGCTCGGGGACGGCCATGCTCTCCGGCGTGTCGAGCGGCACCGAAAGGATCAGCGTCGTCCCGTGCGGGCCGCTCGAGAGGTCGATCCAGCCGCCGACGGTCGTCGCGCGCTCCTGCAGACCGCGGATGCCGAACGAGCGCGCCTTGGCGAGGTCGTCCTGGCTGACGCCGCGGCCGTTGTCGGTGATCTCGAGCGAGAGCACGCCGCCGGCGAGCGAGAGGTCGATCTGCACGCGCGTCGCCTGCGCGTGCTTGCTGATGTTGGTGAGCGCCTCTTGCGCCGTGCGGTAGGCGACCAGCGGCACGCCCTGCGGCAGCTCGAGCGGCTGCCTCGGCAGGCGGATCTGGCACTCGACGCCGCTCCGGCGTTCGAAGCGCAGCGCGATCCAGTGCAGCGCCGCCGCCAGGCCCTGCTCGAGGATCGCCGGGCGCAGGTTGTGCATGATCCGCTGGCTCGATTCGACGGCGTGCGAGACCGTCTCGAGCGCCGACTGCACGCGCGAGACGACCTGCGGCGAGCTCGAATGGCGAGCGATCCACGCGAGGTCGAACTTGAGCGCGGTGAGCGAGCCGCCGACGTCGTCGTGGATCTCGCGCGCGATCGCAGCGCGCTCGTGCTCGACGCTGGTCTGCAGGTGCTGCGCCAGCTCGTGCAGGCGCTGCTTCGATGCCATCAGGTCACGATCCGCGCGCACGCGAGCGCGCCGCGTCTCGGCGGCGTCGACCGCGTGCAGCAAGGCCGGAACGAGGCGCGCCAGGTTGCTCTTTTGCAGGTAGTCGTTGGCGCCGTTCCTCATCGCCTCGACGGCGGTGTCGTCGCCGATCTCGCCCGAGACGAGGATGAACGGGATCTCGCGCATGCTCGCCTTCAGCAGCTCGAGCGCGACGAGGCCGGAAAAGCCCGGCAGGTTGTAGTCGGAAACGACGACGTCCCACGGCTCGTCGAGCGCTTCCAGGAAAGCGATCTCCGAATCGATGCGGCGCGTCTGCGCGCGCAGCCCGCCGCGCGCCAGATGGGCGACGAGGATCTCGTGGTCGAGCTCGGAATCCTCGAGGTGGAGGACGCGATAGACGCGCTCGCGAGGCTGTCCGGGCATAGCCGCGCAGTATGCCGACTGGGCAGTGCTCTTCTGCCGCCGGCAGCGTCGAGCCCCGGTGGGCGATGACAAACCGCACGAAGCGCTCAGAGATCGGCCGCCTGGCGGAGCGTCTGCACCACCGGTCTTCTCAGCACCTCGCGCAGCCCCCACCAGCCCGCCGCGAGCGCGAGCACGGCGCCGGCGACAGCGCCCACGACCGGGACGAACGGCGACGGGTTCCAGCTGAACTCGAACACGTAGCGCGCGAGCGCCCAGCTGACAGCGATCGCGGCGACCGACGCCAGCAGCCCCGCGAGGGCGCCGACGCCGAGCAGCTCGGCGCGCTGCACCTGCGCGAGCAGCTTGCCGCTCGCGCCGAGCGCGCGCATGACGGCGAACTCGCGGGCGCGCGATTCGCGCGTCGCGCTCACTGCCGCGAACAGGACGACCAGGCCGGCCGCGAGCGTGAAGCCGAACAGGAACTCGACCGCGCGCACGACCTGGTCGAGCACGCGCTGCACCTGCGCGATCGACGCCGACACGTCGATCGAGGTGATGTTCGGGAATTCGCGGCTGATCGCGTTGTCGAAGCCCGGCGTCTGCGGCGCGCGATAGGCCGCGATGTAGCTCACCGGCGCGTCGACCATCGTGGCGGTCGGAAAGAGGACGAAGAAGTTGACCCGCATCGACGACCAGTCGACCTTGCGCACGCTCGAGATGCGCCCGTCGACCTGCTGGCCGCCGAGGTCGAAGCGCAGCGTGTCGCCGAGCTTCAGGCCGAGCGTTTCCGCCATGCCGTCCTCGACGCTCAGCCCGCCCTTCTCGTCGTCTGTCCAGCGCCCGCGCTCGACCGTGTTGTGCGCCGGCAGCGTGGCGCTGTGGCTGAGGTTGAACTCGCGGTCGACCAGGCGGCGCGCGCGCGGGTCGGCGTAGTCGTCGGGCGCGACCGGCTTGCCGTTCACGGCGACCAGCCGGCCGCGGATCATCGGATACCAGTCGTAGCGCGTGACGCCGAAGGAGCGCAGCCGTTCCTGGAAGGCGTCGGCCTGCGGCGGCTGCACGTTGATGACGAATCGGTTCGGCGCGTCCTTGGGTGTCGCCTGCCGCCAGCTCGAGACGAGATCGGTGCGCAAGAGCGCGAGCAGCACGAGCGCGAGCAGGCCGACGGCGAGCGCCGACACCTGCAGCACGGCGAACGCCGGCCGGGCGGCGAGCTGGCGCGTTGCCAGGATGAGCCAGCGCGGTGCGCGCGCGTCGGGGACGGAGCGGCGCAGGACGCCCAGCGCCAGCCACGACAGCAGCGCGAAGACGCACACCGCGCCCGCGAATCCGCCGACCGCGATCAGGCCGAGCTTGACGTCGCTCGACACTGCGAGCAGGAGCGCGGCGAAGCCGAGCGCGCCGGCACCGAGGACGGCGAGCGACGCCGGCTTGATCGCGCCGACATCGCGCCGGATGACGCGCAGCGGCGGCACGCGCGCGAGCTGGAGCACGGGCGGCAGCCCGAACGCGAACAGCAGCGTGAAGCCGACGCCGGCGCCGAACAGCGCCGGCCAGAGGCCCGGCGGCGGCAGCACCGTCTCGACCAGGCCGGCGAGCAGCCAGACGAACACGTGGTGCACGGCGAAGCCGAGCGCGAGCCCCGCAACGCTCGCCAGCACGCCGACGAGCGCGAACTCGACGAAGTACTGCAGCGCGATCGTCCGTTGCGACAAGCCGAGGACGCGCAGCATCGCGCAGTC
>Ga0070679_100002109_pt1 | contig 17912 bp, 18 predicted proteins | sample KBSC63BmetaG_FD_65652 | JGI IMG/M metagenome (GOLD analysis project Ga0070679, IMG submission 65652) | Corn rhizosphere microbial communities from Kellogg Biological Station, Michigan, USA - KBS C6-3B metaG | ecosystem: Host-associated > Plants > Roots > Rhizosphere | place: USA: Michigan... | reverse complement strand
TCCACTCGGGCGAGAGGTAATCAACTCCGGCGACGTACTCGCGGTCGCTGGCGCGCAGGACGCGGTAGCGGTGGCGCGGGCGATATTCGCACCGGATCCGGCGAAGATTCGCGATGACATCGAGGGCGCTGAGATTCAGGCGGAGATCGAGGCGCTCAACGATGCTCTACTGACGGAAAAGCCGCGTCGAACGAGCCTCCTGCCCTAGTCCAATCTGCTGGTTGCCACAAAAAAAAGAAGGGCCGCCTCTGCCCTCGAGGCGGCCCGTCTTCCGGGTGGGCCTACTCTCCTGCCGCGCGGCGTCGCTTCGTTCGACGCGGTGTCGCGGCTTTCTTGCGACTGATCGGTACCACTCCAACTTCCGCGGCCGCGACTTCCACCGGAGCTGCCGGCGCCGTGTGCGGCTGCTTGTAAGCGAAACGCTTTCCTTCGTAATTGCGGAAGATCACCTCGTCATCGGTGATCGATTCCACGTACTCCGGAAGGAGCGGAACCTTGCCGCCGCCGCCCGGAGAGTCGATTACAAATTGCGGAACCGCCAGGCCCGATGTCCAGCCGCGCAGCGCCTGCATGATCTCGAGTCCCTTCTGGACCGTCGTGCGGAAATGCTCGCCGCCGGCCACCTGATCGGCCATGAAGATATAGTAGGGACGGACGCGGGCCTTCAGGAGCTCGTGCATCAGTTTCATCATCACCTTGGGGTCATCGTTGACGCCCTTGAGCAGCACCGTCTGGCAGCCGAGTGAAACGCCGGCCTTGGACAGGCGATCGAGTGCCGCCACCGATGCGGGCGTCAGCTCGCTCGGGTGATTGAAGTGGGTGTTCATGAAGATCGGGTGATACTTCTGCACCATCTCGCAGAACTCGGGCGTGATGCGCTCCGGGAGGTGCGAGGTGATGCGGCTTCCGATCCGGATGATCTCGATGTGCGGGATCGCGCGGAGCTGCTGGAAGAGATACTCCAGCCGCCTGTCGCTCAGCATCATCGGGTCGCCACCGCTCATGATGACGTCGCGAATCTCGGTATGCTCGCGGAGGTACTGGAACGCCGACTCGTACTGATTGAGCGGGATCTTCTCCGGATCGCCGACCTTGCGGCGGCGAGTGCAGAACCGGCAGTACGTCGCGCAGACCGGGCTGACGAGGAACAGGGCGCGGTCGGGATAGCGATGGGTGATGTTCGGCACCGGGGAATCGCCATCCTCATCGAGCGAGTCGATCACGCCGTCGACGACGTTGAGCTCATCGACGGTCGGGATGTACTGATTCCACATTGGATCTCCAACTTCCTTGATCTGCTCCAGCGCCGCTGGGGTGATCCGCATCTGGAAGTTGTCGAAAGCCGGCTTGAGCGCCTCGACGTCGATGACGTCGTGCCCGAATTTATCGGCCAGCTTCTCGAGCGTCGGAATGCTCTGATCCTTCAGGATTTGCTGCCAATCGCTCATGCTTGCACCACTCCGGCCCCGTGAGGGGCGTTGTAGATGATCCGAAACTCCTCGGATCGGGGCGATACTCCGGTGGCGAACGACTCGCTGCCGGTTTGCTGCAAACCTTCACCAGCCATTACAACCATCGAGCCAGTCTCAACCAAGCCCCGAAAGGCGAAGGGTCTTCGCCCAACGCTCTGTATAGTTCTCGCCGCGCTTGGCGAGAGCCTGATCGCAGATTTTTCGAATGAGGCCTGAGTAGCCGACGGTAGCCACGCCCGCCATCCGAGCGAGACCCGCTGTCGGCGAGATATCCGGATTGGCATTCACCTCGAGCAGCCATGGACGGCCCGACGGGTCGATGCGGAAATCGCAGCGCCCGTAACCTTCGCCGCCGACGATGCTCCAGGCGGTGCGGGCAATGACGGCGATCTCATTGGCGAGATCCTCCGACAAATCGGCCGGACAATTCGGCTTGGCGCCGAGGTCCTCGTCGCTTCCCGTCTCCCACTTCGAGCGATACGACACGATGTGCCACATCCCCTGCGGCATCTGGCCGAAATCGATCTCGGCGATGGGGAGGATCTCCTCTCCCAGGATTCCGACGTTGACTTCGCGGCCATCGATGAAGCGCTGGACGAGCACCTCGTCCCATCCCTCGAACATCGCCTGGACCCGCGCGTTGAGGGCGCGCATGCTCCTCACCACCGAGCGCTGCTCGATTCCCACCGATGCGTCTTCCGCCACCGGCTTGCAGATCGCCGGGAATCCGACGCTCGATACCTCCTCGCCACGCCGAATGTGGGTCCAGCGCGGGACAGGCAGCCCGGCGCGGTCGAGGACTCCATTGACGACGTTCTTTCTGAGTGTGAGCGCGGTCGTCCAGCTGGAGCTTCCGGTGAACGGGATGCCCAGCAGCTCGAGAACCGAGATCACCATCGACTCGTAGACGGCTTCGCCGTCGATTCCTTCGCAGAGATTGAAGACGAGGTCGAACTTGCCTTTGCGCACGCGCTCGACCCAGCGCCCGTCGTTGCTGACGGGAACGCGAACGACCTCGGTGGCCCAGTCGAGCAGTGCGCTCTCCACCGCTTCGATGGATTCGAGCAGCTGAAGCTCCGGGGTCTTGCCAAGTGCCGATAGACCGTCGAACAACAAAGCAATTTTCATCGCGTGCTCCCCCTCTCGTGTCTTCTGTGGGTCACGCCAGTCCACCGGCAACGAGCGCGCGCTCGCCGGTGACCGCCTTGCCCGCGCCGCCAAGCTCCACTCCCTGTCTCGCCGCCGCGTATTTCAAACAACTCTGAATGAGCTCGTCATAGCCGATACCAGCCGCCCGCGCCGCCTTCGGCAGACACGAGTTGTCCGCCGGATCGGGAAGAATTCCCGGCAGCGGATTCACTTCGAGCACGTTGGGGTTACCAGCCGCGTCGAGCCGAACATCGATTCTCGCCCAGTCTCTGCATCCGAGAACGCGGAAAGCATCCAGCGTGACTCGCTCAATGGACGCCTGAAGCTCCTTCGTGATACGCGCCGGGCACTGAAAGATCTCGAGCGGATTGTCGGGTCGATCCCAAACGAACTTGGCGTCGAAGCTGTAGATCGGCAGGGCGCCATCGGGCAGCGACTCGAAATTCATGCCGACGAGCGGCAGCACCGTCGCCCGATTTCCGTTGCCGAGGACGGCGCAGGTGAATTCCTTGCCCGGCAGATACTCCTCGACGAGGACAGGCTGCTGATAGTTCTCGAGCAGGAACCGCGTCTGCCTGGCAAGGTGGTCGCGGTCGAAGCAAAGATTGCGGTCGGTGATCCCCTTCGACGAGCCTTCGTGAAGCGGCTTGACGAAAAGAGGAAGCTGCAGGTCCGCCGTCCGGGTTTGGAGCTCGCCGACATCCTCCACCACCGCGAACCGCGGCGTGGGAATCCCGTGGAACGCCAGGGTCTCCTTCGTCTTTGCCTTGTCGAGGCAGAGAGTGAGGGTGAACGGATCGCTGCCGGAATACGGAATCCCGAAGAACTCGCAGATCGCCGGCACCTGCGCTTCGCGGTTCACGCCGCGAAAGCCCTCGGCGATGTTGAAGACGATATCGGGTCTGATCTGGCGGAGGCGCTCCGGAAAATCTTCCGTCGCCTCGAGTCGGACGACTTTTCCCAGGCGCGAGAGGGCCGACTCGACCGCCGCGATCGTCGCGGGTGCGTCCCACTCGGCAAATTCATCGCGGGCGATCAGCCGCGCGATAGAGAGATCGAAAATATTACTGGGAGGCTCTTCATCGGGACGCGAAAGCTCCCCGTCTTCGTGACGGCCGCCCTCTTCCACTGGGCTGGCGAGCTCTGTCGGCTCGGGCTTTTGGTTGTAGGCGAGACCGATAAGAGTCATCGAAACCCTACAGAAATTTTCGCGCGCGAATCATGGGACCGAGTATATAAACGACGACGAGGTGGCGCAATAATTATTCCGCAGATCTGAAAATTATTTTTTCGCCGAAAAAAAATTTTCGAAGGAAAAAAATTGGCGGAGTCGCCGCGACTGGATCAGACCTTGTGGTAGACGATCCTCGCCGCTTCTCTCCGGTCCTCGGCCTGATAGATCTCGAAGTCCGAGAAAAATGCGGGAGACTCCTTCTGTAGCAGCTTGAGCATGGCCACCGCGCAGCGTCTGATCTCCAGCTCGGCGCCCTCACTCGATCTGAGCTCCAGCATCGTTCGCCACGCCCTCGCGTTGGCGGTCACCACGATTTTCGTCTCGGTAGAATTCGGAAGAACTCCTCTGGCCGCCTCACGCGCCATCTTCCGGCGGTGGACCTTGTCTCCCACCCAGCCGTACTTCTCCATCAGGTGCTCGACAAGTCGGACGTAGCTCCTCTGAGCTTCGTCGATCTGGTTTCGCCACTCCTTCTCCAGCGATTCCTCACCGACGATCGCCGGAGGAACCACGAAATTCGCCTCGGACTCGTCGACGTATCGCTGACTGAGCTGGCTGTAGGCAAATCCGGCTCGATGCCGAACCAGCTCGTGGGTGAGCGAGCGGCTCACGCCTTCGAGCAGGAGAGAGTAATTGGCGTGCTCGAGGACTGACCCATGCCCCTGCTTCTTGATGTTCTCCAGATAGTCCCGCGTGGCGCGACTGGCCGGATTTTTCTGGCTCATATAACAGAGGCGGCCGGCAAATTCGGCGAGACGCTCGCCATCGGTGCTCTCGCCGAGCCAGCGGACCTGCAGATGATCGGGCTCGATGAAAACCGGGCGGGCGAGGAGAGTGATTACCGGTTCGGTATAGTACAAGGCGGAATCCGTATTAGAAAAAAGGACGACCAGCTAAAGGCTGCGAGCGGAGCGGCTGGGAGCGCCGGGCTTGTTCGAAGGGTGCCGCGCGCGCGGCAGAAAGCTAAGACGGTCCGCCTATCAGCGACAGCCGGAAACGATCGTAGGCTCGGTCCTTCACGACATCGTCCAGAGCTGCTCTCGCTTTTTCAGGCAATGGCGGCAGCGAAGGGTCGTACTTGATATCCGTGATCGGCTTCTGATCCTTGAGAGGAACCTTCACGCCCGGATTGAAGATGTTCTTCGGATCGAACGCCTTCTTGATGAGCGCGAAAGCCTTGATCGCATCCTTGTGCCAGACCTTGTGGAGCAGAGGAGTGCGAACGCGGCCGTCGCCGTGCTCGCCGGTCAGCGTCCCACCGAGCCGGGCGGTGAGCGCAACGACTTCATCCAGCAGCTTCAGGACACGCTCGCGCCAGTCGGATTGATTCACATCGATCAGAGGATTCACGTGGACATGGGCGTCACCAGCGTGCCCGAAGATCACACCGGCGATCTCGCGGTCGGCGAGCGCCTGCTTTACGCCTTTGACGTACTCCGGAAGCTTGGCCAGCGGCACGGCACCGTCTTCGATGAACTGCATCGAGGTCGAATGCTCGAGCGCGGCGAGGATCGGACTGGCGGAGTGACGAAGCTTCCATAGCTCGGCCTCCGCTTCCGGGGTCAGAGCCACGTCGACTTCCGTCGCTCCCGCCTGGCGAAATGCCTTCGCCAACTGTTCCGCGGCCGCTGCTGCCGAATCAGTGCTGTATGACTCGACCTCGGCCAGCAGGATGGCGGCCGCGCCCTCAATGCGGTCCTTGAATTTCTGGTCGGCGCTTTCGTTGGCCGCCGCGTAGGAAAGGAACGTCTTGTCGAGTAGCTCGCACGCGCTGGCTCCTTCGTCGACAGCCTTGGTAGCCGCAGCAGTCGCCTCCTCTATCGACGCAAAGGATCCAAGAATGCTGCTCGTCGCTACCGGTAACGGCGACAGCTTGAGCTGGATCCCGACGATGATCGCCAGCGTGCCTTCGCTGCCCACCATCAGATCGATGAGCTCGGCCTTGGTCCCGTAGTCGTGAACCGCGTACCCCGACGATTCCTTCCGAACACCGAGGTGCATGATGGGGCGCCGCTTGTCGCTCGCAACAATCTCACCGTGGACGTCGCTCATGAATCGGTTGACGGCCTCGATTCGCTTCGGTGGCGGTTCGCCACGCGTGATCACCGCGCGGTCACCATCGCTGAAAACGCAATCGAGCGCGTTCACCCAGGCGCGTGTCGCGCCGTATCGCAGACTATGGGCTCCCGACGCGTTGGTCGAAACCATCCCGCCGAGTGTACAGAAATCCCCACTCGACGGATCGGCGGGAAGGCGAAGACCCTTTCGTCGCGCGGCGACGTCGAGAGTCGACCACAGAACCCCGGGCTCGGCCCAGACCGTCTGATCGCGCTCGTCGATGCGGCCAAGGTGATTTATCCGCGAAAGATCGACGATGACGCCCGATCCGATGGCGCCGCCGCCCATGCTGCTACCCGACCCACGCGGGATGAGGGTCGTTCCGGATTCTGCCGCCCATTTCACGAGCACGACTACATCTTCCGCGTCGACCGGAACAGCAACCGCGGATGGAATCGCGCGTCCGATGCCGGCTGCCTCGGAATACACGGCGCGGGCGAGCTCGTCCTCGCGGAAGTAGCCGCGAAATCCGGGGAGGCTCACAATCCCAGATTGCTGACCCGCGGTGGGTTCGACGAGTAGTCGTAAAACCCTTTGCCGGATTTCTTGCCCAGCATGCCGGCGAGCACCATTCGCTTCAGGAGGGGCGGCGGCGCGTATCGGCGCTCTCTGTACTCATCGAACATGATCTCGGCGATCTTGTAAACCGTGTCGAGCCCGACGAAATCAAGAAGCGTGAAGGGACCCATCGGGTGGCCCGCGCCGAGCTGCATTCCCTTATCGATGTCTTCGACCGACCCCACCTTCGACTCGAGCGCCTTGATCGCATCGATCATGTACGGGATAAGCAGCAGGTTTACCACGAAGCCGGAACTGTCCCGCGCCCGAATCGGCTCCTTGCCCAGCGCGCGGACGAAATCCATCGCCCTCTCTTCGGTCTCCTCGCTGGTAGTGATCGTGCGAACGACTTCCACCAGCTTCATCAACGGTACTGGATTGAAGAAATGAAGTCCGAGCATCCGGTCGGGTCTTCCACTCGCCGCCGCCATCGCGATGATGGTCAGGCTCGAGGTGTTCGAGGCAAAGATGGCGTCCGGTCTGGCGATTCCATTGAGCTGCGACCAGAGGGAGTTCTTGACGTCCAGGTCCTCGACCACCGCTTCGATGAACAGATCTGAATCGGCGAGGTCCTTGAGCCCGCTGACGAATCGCAGGTTGGCGAGAGTCCTGTCTCGTTCAGCCTCGGTGACTTTTCCCCGTTCGATTCCCTTGGCAAGCGTCTTCTCGATCGATTGCCGGGATTTCGCGCCGAGCTCGTCGGAGATTTCGCGGACGACGGTTGGGAACCCGGCCGCTGCGGACACCTGGGCGATGCCGCTGCCCATCAGACCACCGCCAAGGACGGCTACTTTTTCGATCTTCTTCATCAGGCGTTCGACCGTTGGGCAAGTTCGCTTAATCTATCGCGGCGGGAGCTTGGCCCGTGAAGAAAGCGCGCCAAGAAGCCCGGCTGATCTCTCGAACTCGCCGTGCTCGAGGCGATCGAGAATCTGCTCGAGGGCCAGCTGCACTCCTGACAGGACACTGCGATGTGTTCGTGCGACGCGGTACCCGCCCACCGCTCCACCGGCAAATGGCAGCACGGCGACGCCGGCGGCAAGCAGCAGTGGGAGATGAGCGATGACAAGGCCGAGCCCGAGCACGCCACTCGCCACCGTGCCCACCGCGCCAAGCGTCCCACCGGCCGCCACTCGACGCGCCCTGCTGGCGCGGATGTCGGCATCCAGTCTGACGACCGCGCGCGAGGCGTCCACCGCCAGGACCGTCGCGGATACCTGCTCCGCATCCATTAAATAGTAGGCGCGGCCACTGAAGTTGACCGTGCGGCGGAATTTTCCGAAGAGACCGCGCTGGGGCTCCCAGGTGATGCGATCGGCGAAGCGCCGCTGAACCTGGAGACATTCTTCTCGCAGCATCCAGGCATCGATCCTGGCGAGAATGTCACGCGCGGAGCCCGGCACCGTTCGCGTGGCGGTGGCGAAGCCTGCTCCGGCGATCTGCGCGACGAGCCCGCGTTCCTCGGGAACGTTGATTCGAGTTCGCTCTTCGGCGAGCGCCTGGTTGAGGACAGCCGGGCTGAGACCGACGTCGTTGCCGATCTCCAGCAACTGATTCTCGCTGATCAGATCACCGGATTCGGGCATGGCGCTGGCGCCCTGCAGCTCCGCCGCGCGAGCCAGCACGCGTTCGAGGGCCTGTCTGTCCAGCGGTGGCTGCCGCACCGGAGAAGGCGCTGGCAGCGGAGACTTTTCGTCAGCCATGCAGAATTATATCTGCTTAAATCCCTCCCAGTACGAGCTCCAGCTGACGAATCAGCGCATCGCGAATCGTGTCGGGAATCACGAACGCGGCAAGGAACGCCGTCTGGACGTTGGAACCGGCCGGCCGGTTCACGGAGCGCAAATAGTAGCGCATGTAGGCGTCGAGGTTTTCCGGCGAGATGCGCTGGATGAGAAGCGCACCGGCCCGTACGGCAGCGGCGCTCTGATAGCGATCGCCGAGTCCGGTCCGCCGCTGTTCCGGCGTGATGTTGTCGGTGACGGCGGTGGCGGCGAGCTGGCCGACGGCCTCGTGGGCAATCACGTAGAACGCGTCCGCGGCGTCGTTCGGCCGGTCCGGAAAGGCGACCGCCATGATATTCGACCGCGATCCCGCGGTCTGGGTCCTTCCTTCACCATCGAGTGGCAGCGACAGCAGGATCTCGCCCTGTGGCTGCTGTGTGTTATTCAGGAATCTCTGCATGCGGGGCCGATAGGTTCGCTGCCAGAGCGTGTCGGCCAGCTCGAGGACATTGGCCCGCTCCCGCTGTTGTTGCAGCCAGTAGGAGTGATAGAACCGGTTGCTCTCGTCGGTGAGGGATTGAACGAAGAGTCGCAGCCAGTCGCGGTCGGGACCCGTCTGGAAGTAGGCGGCGAAGAACGCAATGGCCGCCGCCTGCTGCTGCGATGAAGCCGCGCGCGGATCGCCGTTGGCGCGGATGAAGAGATCCACTGCCTGGGCGAGCTGATCCCAGGAAGCAAAATTCAGCGGTACGAACTGCGCGTTGACCAGCTGCGGATTGGCAGTCAGCCTCGCGCGCAACCTGTCGCGGTTCGCGTCGAGCTGCGTTACCACGTTCGCGCGGTTCTTGAGCACGGTCATCTCTGTCCCGTAACTGCGCTTGAAGAATGGAACGAAGCTCGAGTCTTCCTGCAGCAGGGCGAATCCGTGCAGCCACAGATCGACGTGCTCGCGCACTTTGATCGGCCAGATCTCGTCCGGCCTGCCTTGATTCGGGCCGGGTACGGCGGGGACATTGGCGCCGCCGCCGACGGATGCGCACGCTGCCACGGACGCCACAACCCACGCCAAGGCGAATGCTCTGACAAGTCGCTTCATGTTTTCCTCGATCGCTGCGCGATGCGCAGTTTTATTGGATGGATTCGATAACGAGCGCGATTCCCTGACCGCCACCGATGCAGGCAGTGCCAAGTCCGTACCGCTTACCCTGAGCACGCAAAGCATGCAGTAGATGGGCCGTTATCCTCGCTCCGGACGCGGCAAGCGGGTGGCTCAACGCGATGGCGCCGCCGTGGACATTGAGTCGCTCGCGCGGCAGCGAAAGCTCACGCTCGACCGCGCATGTCTGGGCGGCGAAAGCTTCGTTGACCTCGATCAGATCCATGTCCGCCATGGTCAATCCGGCCTTGGCGAGCGCCGCTTTGGACGCGGGTACGGGTCCGATTCCCATCACCGATGGATCGACACCCACCACACCCCACGATACCAGGCGGCCGAGCGGCTTGAGACCGCGATCGGAGGCAAACTTCCGGCTGGCGATGACCAGCGACGCGGCGCCATCACCAATCCCCGACGCGTTGCCGGCGGTGACAACGCCGCCCTTTCGGAATACGGGCTTGAGCGCCGCCAAAGCTTCCGCGGTCGTCTGGGGTCGCATGTGCTCGTCGGAGACAAGCTCCTCGGTCTTTCCGCTCTTCGCGTTGGTCACCGGAACTGGAACGACCTCATCATCGAACACGCCTTCTTCCCACGCCGCTTTCGACAGCTGCTGCGATCTCAACGCAAACTCATCTACGCACCCGCGATCGAGTTTGTAGCGCTCGGCGAGATTCTCCGCCGTCTCGGCCATGCCAAGCCCGACGAAGGAATCGGTCAGACTCTCCCACAGCATGTCCTCCATCACCGGCGCCTTGCCAAGCGGTGTGCCCCAGCGAAGTCCTCGCGTGACGTGCGGGGCCTGCGACATCGATTCCGCTCCGCCCACCAGGCAAAGCTGTGCATCGCCGAACATTATCTCCTGCGCTCCGCTCACCACCGCCTGAAATCCGGATCCGCAAAGGCGATTCAGCGTGAGGGCGGAGGTCTCCTGGCGGCAACCCGATTTCAGCGAGACGTGCCGCGCGAAGTAGATCGAATCGCGCGTGGTGTAGAGCACGTTGCCGAAAATCGTCTGGTCGACATCAGTGGCGTCGACACCGGCCCGCTCGATAGCATGCTTCGACGAGTGGACAGCGAGATCGACTGGCGAGAAGTCCTTGAGCTTCCCGCCGAAAGTGCCGAACGGGGTGCGAACCGCCGAAAGGAAGACAACATCGGTGGACCGGTCCATCACGTCTTCTTTCCGCAGTTGATGCAGAATTTCCAGAGAGGATCGAGCTCGGAGCCGCAGCCGGCGCAGTGCTTGGCAGACAGGTTTTGTCCGCAGTGCGGGCAATAGGTGACGGAACGCCCTTCGGGCAAAGTTCCGCCGCAGAATCTGCATGCCACATCGGCTTCCGTCCCGGGCACGACGAAAGAAGAACCCGCCTGGGCAGGCGCGCCGCCGTTTCCATTGCCGACGGCGTATCCACCCGGATTCTGCGTCGGCACGGAGACGCCGAGTTTCTGCAGCGCGTCCGGCGCGAGAGAAATTCTGGTTTCGGCATAGTCACGAAATGCGCCGACGTCAGCGTGCGCTGACGACATCTCCTGCTTCAGGCGATCCTGCATGGCTTTGTCGGCGCGGACGTATCCCTTCTCGCCCGAGAGCAGGCGCGTGACGGCAGCCTCGTAATCCTGATTCGTCTCGATACCCAGATCGCGCCGGTAATGACGGTAGGGAACGAGTGTGTCGTAGAGCTCCTGGACCGTGAACGGCACACTCAGATACTCGGCGTGGCCGTTTCTAATGTTATGAACCAGTCGCTGAAAAAGCCGGTCTAGATCGTCCATGTTCGCTTCATAGGACGGAAAGTTTGAGGATCAGGGAAAGGCGAAGGCTCGTTCAAACGGACGCGAGTTCCTTTCTGCTTTTCCACCCAGCTTTCATACTCTGACTGACGTAACCCGCCTGAATTCGATAGTTCCGCCGCGGCGCGCGTGGCGAGGTGGTTTGCGTATTCATTCTGCGGATGGCCAGCGTGGCCGGCAACCCATCTGAAATCGACTTCGTGCGGTGACACTGCTGCTACCGCCTCCTTCCAGAGCTCCAGATTCTCTATCGGCCCACCCTTTCGCTTCCATCCACGTTCAATCCATGGGCCAACCCACGATTTCATGCCTTCCACGATGTACTTGGAGTCGCTGGTGAAGAGCACCTTGTAGGTGTTGCCGCGTCGCGAGATTTCGCGAAAAGCCTCGATCACTGATCGAAGCGCCATGCGATTGTTGGTAGTGGCCGGGTCGGAGATCCAGTAGTCGAAGCGTTCGACCTTGTTTGATTTGGGATGGAGCCACTCGATTACTCCCCCGGCACCGCCCGGGTTGTCGCCGTCGCGGCCGTTCCCCAGGCAGGATTCATCGGCATAGATTGCGACGAGGTCGCCGGGTCTGGCTTTGCTTTTGGTCAACGCACTACCTCGAAGCTTTCCAGCTCGTCGAGGTAAAGAGTAATCGCGTCACCGGTCGTGGGATGCGTGGCGTCGACAGCTTCGCGGCCGCTGATGACGCGAAGACGGGTCGGAACCACAACGAACTCGGTACCGCGGCGATAGGCAGCGATTCTTTTCCCGTTCGTGATCGCGCTCTCGAGCGCATCGTACTGCTTATGGTTCCATTCGGTCATCGGGATTACCGTCGGTTACCTGTTCCGCACCATTCTCGAACGACCCTCGTCAGGACTTTTCGCGCGACATCGATCTCGGCAACCGGGACGAACTCCTCCGCGGCGTGAGCGAGGGCGATATCCCCCGGACCAAAGCACACCGTCGGGATTCCGGCTTCATTGAGAAGAGCCGCATCGGTCCAGGCGGACAGGCCTTCGATTCGGACGGCGACGCCTTCCTGCTCCAGCGCGGCGCGCAGCGTTTTCACCACCGGTGAATCGGTCGCCACATCGCTCGGGAGCTGCGCCGTAGTCAATGTAACGCTGGCGTCGAGCTGTGGGTGAGTCGCCTTCACGGCGGCGCACGCATCGGTGACCTCCTGCATGGCCATCTCGGTGGACTCACCCGGCAGCGTCCGTCGCTCGATCGCCACAATGCATTGCTCCGGATACGTCGACATTCCTACACCCCCCTGAATCGTCGAGGCATGGAGTGATCCCCGACCGAGGAGCTCGTGTCCGCCCCGATTCGCGGGAGCGCTCCAACTTCTCCAGCTCGGCGAGCACCAGTGCAGCGTGGGTGATGGAATCGACGCCAATGTCGTAGCGGCTGCCGTGCGCCGCTCTTCCCCTGAACCGGACTTCCATCCAGACGAATCCGCGATGCGCAGGACAGATTGCGAGTCTCGTGGGCTCGGTGATGATGGCGAGGTCGGCGCGAACTCCTTGCTCGATCAGCGCGCGCATGCCCACGCTATCGTATTCCTCGTCGACCACGGCGGTGACGAGGATCTGCCGGTCGTCGACGGCATCTGCCGCGGAGAGAGCCGCGGCGCACATGGCGGCGATGCCGCCTTTCATGTCGGCCGATCCCCGGCCATAAATGCGGCCTTCCCGCAGCTCGGCCGCGAAGGGGTCGTGCGACATGCCCTGCACGCCGACGACGTCGAGGTGGCCGTTGAGCATGAGGGCAGGAGCATCGGCCGAGCCCAGTCGCGCCACCACGTTGGGCCTGCCGGGGACGCCCTCGATCAGATCGACAGAAAATCCCCAGTCGTGGAGAACAGATGCGAGAAAGCGCGCGCAGTCGCCCTCCCCGGGTGAGTCAGGGGCGAGGGTGGGATTTCTCGAATCGATTTGTACCAGGGCGCGGGCGAGCGCGATTGCATCGCCACGCGGTATTGCCACGGACTACCTTCTTTTCGCGGTCTTGCCCGAGGCTTTCGGCTTGGACTTGGCGGCCGCCTTCACCGCGTGCTTTTTCGCAGCCGGCTTCATCGTCGGCTTCTTGGCGGCGGGTTTCTTGGCGGGCTCGTGCGCCTTTGGCGCGGCGTGTTTTGCCGGAGCGTGTGTGGTCGGAGGAACGTGACGCGCCGGGGCAGGCGCGTGGTTCGTCGCCGCCACTGGCGCTGCGGCCTTCGGCGCGGGCGCCGCGGGAGGAGTCACCGGCTTCCGCTTGGCATGTGACGCTTCCACTTCACGCATCAGCTTGTCCGCTTCTTCCTGCGTCATCTGACCGCGGCGAACCATGTACTGAAGGAGGTCGCGTGCGCTCTCAAGGACGAGCCCAGTGAGACCGGCTGCCGCGCCGATGACATCCTTCATAGCCGCGGCCATTTTGCTGCCGGCCTCCAGGCTGATCTCGTGCGCCTTCGCCGCCATCTCGGCGACCGTATCTTTAACGTCGGCGCCTCGGTGGCCGGGGCTGCGTTTTGGCGGAATCGGAGCGGTCGCGGTCGCGCCGACGGTGGCGCCGGGAGTGGGGGGTGGCGCGGGTACCGTGGCAACTACAGGCTTTTCTCTTTCGATCATCGAGGGGCTCCGGTCAGCTGAAGAGCGGTGCTGACGGGTCTGAACATCACAGAAGTGGGAACCAGCCCAGCATGGACCGGAATGGCGCTAAGTATATGATTTTTCGTCACTAAAACAAGGTGGCATGATCCCGCTTCGCCGAGGTGTCTAAATACACAATAACTGGCATAAGTAACGACAGTCTACTGCCACTCACATAACAATAACGCGCCACAACATTGAAATGAAGCTCAAAGTGCTGGATCTTAGCAGGGTATTGGCTGGACCCGTATGTACTATGGTATTGGGCGATCTGGGCGCCGATGTCATCAAAGTCGAGCGACCCGGGGAAGGCGACGAAACGCGGCTATGGGGGCCGCCGTTCGCCGACGACGGCGAGAGCGCCTACTTTCGCGCCATCAATCGAAACAAGCTGAGCATTGCCCTCGATCTCTCGGACCCCAGGGAGAGGAGGGTAGTGCTCGAGCTGATCGAGACCTGCGATGTCGTGCTCGACAACTTCCTTCCGGGCGCACTCGATCGCCTGGGTCTGTATGTGGATGAGCTACTTGCCCACCACACCGGTTTGATCTGGTGCACGATCTCTGGATTCGGCGCGACGAGCCGGAGGCCTGGGTACGATTTCGTGGTTCAGGCAGAGTGCGGATGGATGGCGATTACCGGCGAGCGAGAGGGGTCGCCAATGAAAGTCGGAGTGGCGCTGGCCGACGTCATCGCCGGGAAAGACGCCGCGATTGCGATTCTGTCCGCCGTCGTGGAACGCGCGTCCGGATCGCTGCCGCTGTCGAGAAGGCGAATCAACATCTCGCTCGCCGACAGCGCTCGAGCGGCGCTCGTGAACGTCGCGCAAAACGTTCTCGTCTCCGGCGCGGATGCCGAGCGGTGGGGCAATGCGCATCCAAATCTGGTTCCGTACCAGTTATTCGACGCGGCCGACCGCCCAATCGTGATCGCCGTGGGAAGCGACGGACAATGGCGTGCGTGCGCCCATGCGCTTGGACTGGGGGAGCTGGCGGATGACGACGCGTTGAAGACCAACGCTGGACGAGTAGCGCATCGCGCCAAGCTCACCAGTGCGATCGCCGACCGTGTTGCAGAGATGGCAGCGGACCACTGGATAGCTCGTCTCGAGGGTGCGGGCGTGCCGTGTGGATTGGTGAAGACCGTAGCGGAGGCTCTCGAAGGTACGAATGCGGACGCACGAACCGGAGTTCCGCCAAGTGTGCCAGGAACTGTGCGCCTCGCCCCGCCGCGCCTCGATGAGCATGGGGATGCCATCCGCAAGCTGGGGTGGCGCGCGTTTGAGCGATGACAGATATTATCAGCCGCTTGTTTCCCGCCCTCGTCGCACGTCCGAATCGCTCACCTTTTGGAGAAGTTATGAAGCGTAACTGGTCCCTGGCTGTCGGCGCCCTTACTCTGGTCTTCTTCGCCTCGTGCGATGAGGACAGGACCACAGGTCCGGCGGGACAGGAAGCGTTCCAGCGCTACGTCGCCATTGGTACGAGCGTCAGCATGGGCGTTCAATCGGACGGCGTGTATTACGCGACGCAGCAGCACGCCTGGCCGGCGCTCCTCGCGCACCAGGCTTTCGCTCCGAGCTTCACCGAGCCACTGGTGGCCGGCCCGGGATGCTATTCGCCACTCATTGCCCCGCTGCAGTTCCAGCGCCGGTTGAGTGGAGCGCAGTATCCGAGCATCAGCACCAGCACCAACCCGCCGGGCGATCAGGTCTGCACGCTCCTCGGCAGCATCACTCTGCCGACCAACAACGTCGCCATCGATGGGGCTACGACGTACGCGGCGCTGCGCGTGACACCTGACACAGTCGCCAATGCGCCAGCCAACGTCGAATCAGATCAGCGCAAGCGGTTGTACAAGGCGGTTCTGGCCCCGAAGCTGAGTCAGGTCACCTCGATGATGCAGCAGAATCCGACGCTGGTTTCCGTCGAGCTCGGCGCAAACGAGGTTCTGCGGGCGGTCACCGCCGGCATCCTCGTTCCGGCGCAGGCGTACAGACAGCCGGACGGAACGTTCACGTTTTACCCGATCACTCTGTGGCAGCCGCAGTACGATGCAATTGTCGATAGTGTCGCGAAGACGGGCGCGAAAGCACTGCTCGTCTCGGTTCCGCAGATTGCCAGCCTTGTTGGTATGTATCCGGGAGACGACTTCTATCAGGAGGCGGCGGCATTCCAGCAATTCGGCATCATCGTGAATCCGGATTGTCAGGGCAATACGAATCAGATCTTCGCCTTCGCCAAAGTCTTCACCGCGCTCGCCAGTCCAAAGCCGGCGAACTTCAGCTGCACCGACAACCCAAGCGCGGCCGATTTCATCCTTACGCCTGCCGATGTCGCGTTCATCACCAATCTCATCACGCAGATGAACACGCACATCTCGGCGGCAGCAGGCGCGCACGGCTGGGCGTACCTCGATCTCAACACCGCGCTCGCCAGCTTCGTGGCGGTCAAAAGCCATTTCAGCCTGTCGGCCTTTCTCTCCTGCACGAGGCCGTTCGGCCAGTTCATCAGCCTCGACGGCATCCATCCAAACGCCGATGGTCAGCAGATCGTCGCCAACGCCGCGGCCGACGCGCTCAATGCGACGTATGGATTCGCCATCCCGAGAAACGAAGTGGCAGTGCTGACGCCCGCTCAGATCTGCCCGTAGTGAGGTCGTAATTCGTGTCAGAGGGCGAGGCCAAGAACCTCGCCCTCTTTGCATCATGAGGTATATCGGAAACAAAACCCGGCTCCTGCCATTCATCCTTCGCACGCTGGAGAAGGAGAAGGTCGAGGTCGGGTCGGTGCACGATGCCTTCGCGGGCACCGCGAGCGTGAGCAGAGCGCTCAAGGCAGAGGGGTGGCGAGTCTGCTCGAGCGACCTGCTGATGTCCTCCTACGTTTTTCAGCGTGCGTACGTGGTTGCGGACACCGCTCACCCTTCGATACGCGACATGGCGGACGAACTGGCGAAGGTCGCCCCCGTGCGAAGCTTTATCAGCCGCCATTTCTCGCCGGCGGGAGGAAGCGCCAGCGAGGGCCGGATGTATTTCACGCCGGAGAACGCGGGTCGGATCGATGCATCTCGCGAGACGCTCGAGTGCTGGCGAAGCGCCGGCAGGCTGGGCGACGACGACTACTACCTGCTGCTTGCCGCAATCATCGAAGGCGCCGACAGGGTGGCGAACACCGCGGGCGTTTATGCTTCGTACATGAAGCGGTGGCAGCCGAACGCGCGCCGGCCGTTTGACATCGATCCGGAGCTGCCGGTGGCCGGCCGGGCGCCGGCGCAGGCCTATCTCATGGATGCGGCCGAGGCGGCGCGGGAGGTGGGTGAGGTGGATCTGCTTTACATCGATCCGCCCTACAACTCCCGCCAGTACGTCGCCTACTACCATATACCGGAGATCCTGGCGCGGGGGTGGTCGAACGGCTCTCCCGCGATACGGGGGAAGGTGGGACTGCTGGCCGGCGAAGAGGGACGCAGTCAGTGGTCGCACGGCCGGAGGGTCCAGAAGCTATTTGCCGGGTTACTGGCCGATTCGGGGGCAAAGTGGGCGCTAATCAGCTTCAATTCGGAGGGTCATTTGAAGCCGGAAGCCCTCCAGCTACTGCTTGGCAGGGCGTCTGCGGATGGAAAGGTATCCCACTTCACCCAGCGCTATCGGCGGTACCGGGCCGACAGCGATCGGGAGGGGAGGCGGTATCACGCCGATATCGCAATCGAGCACCTGTACCTCGTTCGGCTGCGTTAGCTTTGTTGCTTCCACGAGCCGATGATCGTCCGAACTGTGTAACGGTGATAAGGTGTTATCCCGTCGCCATTTCGGTCTTTGCAGGCGCTGGCCAACGGGTTACACTAGGCAGGTGAAGATGACAGCCACACCGCTGCAAAATCAGGGATCACAAACGTTGGGCGGAGGGGCCTCGACGCCGGATGCAGCGGCGCCGGGCATCGACGCCGATCAGGAGATCATTGCCAAGGTTCTGGCTGGTCACAAGGACTCGTTCGGGGTTCTAATCACCCGGTATAGCGATCCCTTGTACCGCCATGCACTTGGAATGACCGGAAGTCCTGATGTGGCGGAAGACATACTCCA
>Ga0070679_100002101_pt1 | contig 17945 bp, 15 predicted proteins | sample KBSC63BmetaG_FD_65652 | JGI IMG/M metagenome (GOLD analysis project Ga0070679, IMG submission 65652) | Corn rhizosphere microbial communities from Kellogg Biological Station, Michigan, USA - KBS C6-3B metaG | ecosystem: Host-associated > Plants > Roots > Rhizosphere | place: USA: Michigan... | reverse complement strand
CGTTGTTGCGCGAGATCTTGCACACTCAGGGTTTCTGCCGTAGCCAGAGGATGGTGTGCGGGCAGAAGCAGGGCCAGTTGCTCGACAAAGAGCGGCTCAAAATCCAGGCCAGATTGAGCCTCTGGCGGTGAACAGATGCCGATGTCCAGCGCGCCGGAGATGAGACGCTGGCTAATCGTCGGCGTGTTGCCAACTTCGATGGTCAGTTGCATGCGCGGGCGTTCCTGACAGAAAGGGGCCAGAATTTGCGGCAGACGGCGGCTGGCGGTCGGCTCAATCACCCCGATGCGTACATGTCCGGCATCGCCAGCCACAAGATCGAACATCGTCTGCTGCAAAGCCATCGCGCGCGCCACCAGCGAATCGGACTGCTCCTGAAGTGACCGCCCGGCCTCAGTCAACTGCACCTTCTTTCCCTGGCGCAGAAAGAGCTTGACACCAAGTTCGGCCTCCAACTGCTGGATGTGCAGCGTGATGGTTGACTGGGCGTACATCAGTTTTTCAGCCGCTTTGAGAAAGCTGCCTTCCTGTACGATGGCCTGGAAGGTATAAATATGGCGCAGTTCCACCGCGATCGCTCCTTTTTCTCCACAAAACCGATTTGAACAGATCATATATTGATAATTGCTAAGATAGCATGCCTTTTCCAGCATGGCAAGAGCGATTTGCTTTCACGCAAGGCTACTTACGCACGTATCCCCGCGAGCAGTGTTTGAACCGACATCTCGATCTGTGCATCCCATTGCAGGCCGTGAGGATCAATAAAATAGAGCAGAGCGATACCCTCGAAGAGAGCGGTGAGAGTGATGGCGAGGGAGTTTGCATCGACGGTGCGAAACTCGCCGCGTGCGATTCCGCGCTCGATCAGGCGAGCCAGGTCGCCGCGATAGGTGAGATAATATTCGTTGAGGAACTGACGCACGTCTTTATCGCGTCCGGCCAATGCATAGAATTCGAAGGCGATGGGCATAAGCCGTCCCATCCACTCCATAGCCTCGACCATCTTGCGAGTTAGAAGCATGATTTGCTCAGTCACGGGTTCTGGGCGTTCGGTCACTACAAAATCCTGTAGATGTTTAAGTTCCTGGGTGAAAAAATATTTGAGCAACGCGCCGATGATCGCGTCCTTGCTTTTATAGTAGAGGTAGAGCGCACCTTTCGAGAGGCCCGCCTGACCGGCAATATCATCCATGCGCGTCTGCTGAAAACCCAGGCGTGCGAAGACGGCAATCGCCGCCTCTAGAATTTGATTTTTTCGCTCTTCGCTGACATCAGGACGCGGCGACATACAAAAACCTCCAGCAGATGTATCCGACGCGGGCGCTCTGTCGTGCCAGCGTCGGACTCTATGGTATCACATTAACGGTGTGGTAGGGGTAGTCTCGTTGGTTCAAACACATGTGCAGGCCGATCTGCTAAGAGGCTCTCCGCCCCGAATTGCTGTCGGAGTAGGCCGCTAAAAGCCTCGCGCAATAGAAACTTCAGGCCGATCTGCTGGACAACTAAGCCCAGCGGACTTCCTGGGAGATAGTTTTTCGCAAATTTCCGCGCGTTCTCCTGACGCTGCTCAATGTATGGACGCACACGTTGCTCGTACTGGCGGAACGCTGAGGCATAATCGGGCGCGGTGTGAAGCGCCTCTGCCAGCATATACGCGCCTCCCATCGCCATCGACGCGCCCTGACCAGATAGCGAGGTGGGACAGCCACAGGCGTCACCAACCAGCGCGACTCGCCCCTGATGCCAGCTCGGCATGTGGATTTGCGTCATGGCATCCATGAAAATTGCGTCGGGATCGGGCGCGTCATCCAGCAATTGTTGCGTGACCCAGCCCATGCCCGCGAAGACTTTGCGCAAACGTGGTAAGCGCTGCTCGCGTGGAATCCGCCCCTCATCTGGCGTTTTGTACATGAGGAATGTGGCAATTTGATCTTCCTGACTGCTGCAATACGCTGAGGCCAGGCGACCGGGCTGGACATAGTTTTTCCAGGCGTGCCCGATCCCATAATGGTCGGTGAGCTGGTAGCTGGCAAAGTAGTAGCCGAGATAGCGTTCAAACAGCACGTCCTCACCAAAAACCAGGCGGCGTGTATTTGAATGCACGCCATCAGCCCCGATGAGCAGGTCAAACGTGTCGCTTGTCCCATCGCTAAAGGTTACTTCCACCGCATCCGGCCCTGGCCGAATCGCCGTGAGCGTTGTGTTGTAGCGTATCTCTACTGTAGAGGGCAAGGCGTCATGCAACACATCCTCTAACATCCAGCGCATCAGCGCCATATATCGCTGGTGCATGATTTTCTGCATTAGCGCATTATTGATGCAGATTACCATTTTTCCAGTGTCATTAACATAGGCTACATTATCAAAAGGGAGTTGACGTTCCCTGAGCTTTTCAAGTAGCCCCATACGTTCGGCCACATCGTAACCTGTCCCGTAAAAATCTAACCCATAGCCATCGTGGCTCACTCCTGCCGCTTGCTCGATTATAATAGATGTTATCCCATACTCGTGTAGCCAGTATGCCAGCGTCAGCCCGGCAATGCCGCCGCCAGAAATCAAGACACGCATTGTTCTGTCCTTTCCGCTCCTCATAAGCGTACCCTTTTTGATAGGGTATTTGCTTGTCATTAATAATAACTGACCGGTCAGTTATTATTATAAGAGAAGGACGGTATATTGTCAAGGGCAGATCAAGCAACCCTTGCTAGAACACAGGATTTTCCTGGTTGGGCGTTTTGCTCACTGCTGTAGGACCGTTCCCCAGGCGGTGAGCATGACAATGGTTCCGACAAAGCCTGGATCGTTCATCTCACGCACCATGCGCTGGTAGATTTCATCGTAGTCGTCAGGCAGACACATCCATTTTTGCAAGAACGGCTTGAACGTCCGAAAAAGACGTTGACCATCTTCGATAAAGGACTGTCTCCCTTCGGTTCCGTCACGATACTCCAGCGGATATGCGCGAGTTTGCACGTTTTGCAGACCATAACGGGAAAGCAGACCCGGTAGTTCAGAGGTGATCTTTGAGTCGCTTGTGTGAAAGAGATGGCCCGATTGGTACATGGCTTGCATCATGAGTTCGTTGAGTTGCTGAAGCGCCGGGCTGTTCCCCGTGGGAAATGTCTCGATCTCGGTGAGACGAATCACCCCCTGCGGGCGACCCACACGCGTATATTCCTGCAAAAGCTTGGGCCAGTCCCAGGTGCGGAGCCAGCTCATCGCCGAGCGCTGATTCACCAGGTCAAAGAAGTCGTTAGGAAATTCAAGCATGCGTAGCGCGTCCATCACCAGAAATTCCACGCGTTCAGCGACCCCTGCTGCTCTGGCCTGCTCGCGGGCGAAATCCAGCATTTTATTACTGACATCTACGCCAATTAATTTATTCATTGTAGGGTAGGCTTTGGCCAGTTCGATCAGCCAGCCGCCGGTGCCGCAGCCAACGTCGAGGATGTTGTGAAAGCGTTCCGGGTGTTCCTGTTCCGCTAGCAAACCGTCCATACTGCGATTGGCCATCTGATCTTGCAAATGTAAACGTTGCATCTCTTCTTCATTCGAGCGGTCCTGTACCGGATAGGTGCTGGAATGTTCTGGGCGAGGGGGTAATTGGCTTGACATGGTTGTATCTTCCTTGTCTACTTGCATGTGCGCGCCTTATTGGCTATTTATTTCACATGCCGAAAAAGTTATCCAAAGTATACATCAGCTTTGTGAATCATGCAACTGCTCCCGGCCCTATTGTAAACGCGCGGCGGGCCGATTATAGAAAGTTAGGGATGAGGAGCAATTGAGGTTGAGCTTAGTTTAGCGAGATAGCTGTCAAATCAGGCGCTGAGAGAGAGGAGCGCGCATATGACGCAAGCATATAATCCAAAGTTTCCGCAGACACCGAGCGGGTCATTGTATCCAACCAACTATATTGTGTGTGTGTTTGGCAGTCTGGAAGATGGACAACAAGCGTTGCAGGCGTTTCACGATGCTGGCTACGAAGAAGATACGGTGCGGCTGATGAACGCGGACGAGACGATTACCAAAATGAGCGAGTTGGAAGAGCGCAAGAATCCTTTCCAACGTTTCTTCTCCAGTTTCCAGGGCGCAACCGATGAGACAGGCGCGGAGATCTATCTGCTTGAGGCGAAAGAGGGCCACCACATCCTCTATGTGCGTGCCTGTGCCACGTCCATGCGTACCTGCAATACCGACGAGATCAGTGGGATTCGCGCGATCCTCAAGGCCCACAATGCTCGGATCGTGAAATTTTTCGGGACATGGGCGGTGGAAGACATTCCACTTTAAGCTGAGAGGGATGGGTACCTGGCAATAAGAGAGTGCTCCCAGGGCTTAACAAAGCGTGTATAATAGGCTGGTGATTTTCCGAAAGCTCCACGACGACGTGGGAGATTGGCTTGAGCGGAAGAGGCCGCGCGAACGAGGCGCGCCAGAGTAACTGGGCTGAAGGGAGCTTTTTACTTATGCAGCGTATCTTTTTAACGGGCCTGTCTGGCGCGGGTAAATCGACGGTGGGCAGGCGCGTTGCCACCTTACTCAACTGGGATTTTGTGGATACGGATGAACTACTGGCACAGCAGGCCGGAATGCCTGTAGGCCGGGCATTGACCACGTTTGGCGAGGAGCGTTTTCGCCAGCTTGAGAGCGAGGCTTTGCACGCAGCGCTTAAGCGTGGCGAACGCGTCATTATCGCAACAGGCGGCGGCATCGTCATCTCCGCAGGTAATCGCGCGCTTTTACAGGAACAGGGCCTGACTATTTATCTACAAACCGATGCTGAGGCGGCCTGGCAGCGCGTACAGGAGCATTTGCGCGTTGAAGGCGCGCAGGCGGAGCGGCCACTGGTCGCCGGCTCGGATGGGCAACAACGTTTGCGCGATCTGCTCAATACACGTGCCGCCTGGTACGAGCAGGCTCCGGTGCATATCTCGACCGCCGAGCAGACACCCGAACAGGTAGTGCAGCAGGTGATCGTCAGCGCGCTGGCCAGCGGGCAACTGTTGGCCGACGATTCGGCGCGTACCTCGTTGAATATGCGCCTGACCGGCGCGGTTTCTCAAGCTATCATCGAATGGGGCAGCTTCTGCCAGTTGCCCGCCGCGCTCCAGGCTATGAACAATCATGGCCGAGTCTTTATCGTGACTGATTCCTCTGTCGGCGCGCTCTACGCCAGGGCCGCGCGTTCGCTCTTTCTCCAGGCTGGTCTGGAACCACAGCTTTTCACGATCCCGGCTGGCGAGGGCAGCAAATCTTTCGCCAGCTTCCAGCAGATCATCGATTGGCTGGTTGAGAACCATGCCGAACGTTCTGAACCGGTGGTCGCACTTGGCGGCGGCGTGGTTGGCGACTTGACCGGTTTCGTGGCTGCTTCTTATCGGCGTGGAGTTCCGCTGATCCAGGTACCCACAACGCTGCTGGCTCAGATCGATTCGTCCATCGGAGGCAAAACAGGCATCAATCATCCCCACGCAAAAAACATGATCGGCGCGTTCTACCAGGCAAAGCTCATTTTTGCCGATCCGGCGATGTTACTGACTCTCCCGGAGCGTGTCTACCGCGAAGGCTGGGCCGAAATTGTCAAAACTGGCGTGATTCTCGATGCTGAACTGTTCGCCATGTTGGAAGAACGTCTGGCCGATTTACAGAGGCGCGACGAAGAATTGTTGACTCAGGTGGTGGCGCGCTGCATTCGCTTGAAAATGGATATCGTGCAAAGCGATGAACGCGACAGCGGCCTGCGCAACATCCTCAACTACGGTCATACCTTCGGTCACGCACTCGAAACGATCACTGAATACGGTACATGGTTACACGGCGAGGCTGTCTCGATCGGGATGGAGGTCGCGGGCAGGATCGCAGTCGCGCAGGGCTTGATTTCCCAGGACGATCTACTGCGCCAGCGCAAGCTGCTCCAGGCCATCGGGCTGCCTATCGCCTGTCCTGGCGTTGATGGCGCGGCTGCACTCGTGGCCATGCAGAATGATAAAAAAGTGCTGGCCGGGCGTTCGCGCTGGATTTTGCCCACGCGCATCGGACAGGCGCAGATGTACAGCGATGTGCCTCTAGAGGTCGTGCAGGAAACCATCGCCGCTGTGTGCCAGGTTGGGAGCGTGGTGCGATGAAATACGCTGGCGTGATCGGCTATCCAGTCAAGCACTCGCTCTCACCACAAATGCATAACGCGGCCTTTGAGGCTCTGGGCATTGATGCACGCTACGATTTATGGGAGACGCCGCCAGATGAGTTGGCGGCGCGGGTAGCCTCGTTGCGCGCGCCAGGAATATACGGGGCCAATGTGACGATCCCGCATAAAGAGGCTATACCATCATTGTTAGATGAGGTTGATCCGCAGGCCGCGCGGATTGGCGCGGTCAATACGATCGTGAATCGCGATGGCAAACTAATCGGCTATAACACAGATGCTCCGGGCTTCTTAAGTGCGTTGCTGGAAGGCGCAAGCCCTGGTTTCAACTTGCGCGATAAGCGCGTGGTGTTGCTTGGAAATGGTGGGGCGGCGCGCGGCGCTGCCTTTGCACTCCTGGAATGCTATGTGGATGAGCTGACCATCGTGGGACGCACAGAGACGCATATTGCGGCCCTCCTGGCGCGTTTACGCCAGAACACGAATGATTCTACCGTTCTGCAAGGCACAATATTCGGCTCGCGTGAGGCTCAGCGTGCTCTAGAGCAAGCGGATGTGTTGGTAAATACCACCTCGGTTGGTCTGAAAGAAGGCGATGAGACGCTTCTAATCAATGCTGAGCTACTCGCGCCGACCGCGCTGGTCATGGATATGGTCTATAACCGCGTGCAGACGCCGTTATTGCGCGCTGCTGCTGAGCGTGGTTGTATGGTCCTCAATGGCCTTTCGATGCTGCTCTATCAGGGGGCGCTAGCTTTTGAGCTATGGACAGGTCGCGATGCGCCATTGGATACAATGCGCGCCGCACTGATACAGTAAGCAATTATTCAGAAGGATATCATTTATGTTGAGATTTCTCACCTCCGGTGAATCGCATGGGCCGGGTCTGACGGCTCTTATCGAGGGGCTGCCTGCCGGGCTGCCCCTGAGCGCGGAAGAGATTGACGTTCACCTGGAACGTCGTCAGGGCGGGTATGGGCGCGGCGGACGCATGAAAATCGAAAAAGACCGGGCAATTATTCGTTCGGGCGTGCGCCACGGCCTCACACTTGGCTCTCCGGTGACGCTAGAAATCAATAATCGCGACTGGGAGAACTGGCTGGTCAAGATGAGCATCACACCCGTGGATGAGCAGGTTGAGCCGGTCACGCTGGCTCGTCCGGGCCACGCGGACTTCGCTGGCGTCATCAAATACGGCCACCAGGATATTCGCAATGTGATCGAGCGGTCCAGCGCCCGCGAAACCGCCGCGCGCGTCTCCGTGGGCGCGGTCTGTGCTGCTCTGCTCAAACAGTTCGGCGTGGAAATTCATAGCCATGTTCTCTCGATCGGCCCCGTCGGCGGGCGCGACGATGCCGGACGTAGCGCTGTGAGTCAACATTTCGAGTCCGACTACTGGACCGCAATCGAAACTTCGCCAGTGCGCTGTGGAGATAGCGTGTTAAGCGAGAAAATGGTGGCGTTTATTCAGGAGTGCAAGAGCAAAGCTGAGACCTGCGGTGGCGTCTTCGAGGTTGTGGCAACAGGCGTGCCAATCGGGCTGGGTAGCTATAGCCAATGGGATCGACGCTTGAGCGGAAAGGTTGCTCAGGCCATGATGAGCATTCCTTCGGTCAAAGGCGTTGAAATTGGTAGTGGCTTTGCGAGTAGCGCGAAATTCGGTTCGCAGGTGCACGATGTCATTCGCAAAAGTGAGACGGGCGAGTGGCAGCGTTTGAGCAACAACGCGGGCGGCATTGAGGGCGGAATGAGCGATGGCGAGCCGATCGCCGTACGCGTGGCAGTCAAGCCCATCGCCTCGCTGGCCCACCCGCTGCCCACCGTCGATATCCAGGCGCAGGAGAATGTCGAGGAGGGCCGGTACGAGCGTAGCGACGTCTGTGTTGTCCCGGCTGCTGGAGTGGTGGGTGAAGCCATGCTCGCCATCGCGCTGGCCGAAGCCTGGTTGGAGAAATTCGGCGGAGACAGCCTGGACGAGATGCGAGCTAACGTCGAAGCCTATACAGCAAGAACTAGGCCGCGCTAGAAAACGGCCTGGTTCTCACTGAAGCAAAGAAGGGTAGAAGTAGTTTGTTCAGCTTAACTGTTTCATCAAAGCCAGCACATTGTTGACATATTGCCAGTTAAAAATACCCTCGTGTTCGACCGCCCAACCGCCCTCGTTATAGGCGCTGATCACCTGGGGCAGATCACCGTTGAAGTCGTGATAGAGCCACTCCAGGTAGGTCGCGCCCAGATTGAGATTATCCCAGAGCGAGTAGGGATCGAGGCGCTGGCCGAGGCCCGAATTGACGCTCATGGCAGTATATGGCATCAATTGCATGACGCCGATGCCGCCATCCCAGGCAATCACATGCTGGGTCCAGCCACTCTCCTGCCAGGCAATAGCCAGCAACAGGCGCCGCGGCAGGTGATGGCTGTCCGCAACCTGATAGAGCAGACGGCGCACCTGCGTGCGATTCGACGAGTCCAGCGCGTCATAGGCATACCAGCGCACTGTGCCGTTAGCCGTAATGCCCGATGCGGAACTGCGACCGCTCGTTGGAATACAGATACGCTGGCTCACAAAGATCATATTGACATTGCGAATGCTATTCACGTGCGCTAACGTTGAGATAGTGGTATGATAAGAGGCGGCGATATTTGTGAGCGTATCACCACTCTCAACCGTATACCAGTTGCAGGCATCAGCGTTATTACGTCCGGCCAGTCCAGCCTGTAAACCATAGATAGCCACGCTCGCGCAAAGCAGCAGCACGCTCGCCAATAAGAGCGTACTCATCGTCATAGATTTGCGCAGGCGACGAGCCAGTCCCCGATAGAGGCGTCCCGGCATCGCTCGTAACCTGGCCCGACCAGGAAGATAGTCCTTGAATGCGGTATTCATCCGTGACTCCTTTCTGTTCTCACTATAGAGGGCCTCGGAATACATGCGCGGGAATATAGTGGGACGCAAAATTCTCAGGGCAGTGATAACGGCAGCAAGCAAACAGAGGAGCAGCATCATGAAGAGCGAAGAAGCGTTAACGGCAACCGTCGAGGAGTATTTAGAGACCATCTATAACATGGCAGCCGAGCAAGAAGTTGTGATTGGGGCGCGGCTGGCCGAAAAGTTCCACGTTGCGCCGCCGACCGTGACAGAGATGCTCAAGCGCCTGGTACGCGATGGCTACATTGAAATGGATCAGAAACGCCTGGTGAGCCTGACCGATGCTGGTTATCAGGCCGCTGAAGCCGTGTTACGTCGTCACCGCCTGACCGAGCGTTTCCTGGTCGATATGCTGGGCATGCAGTGGCACGAAGTCCACGAAGAGGCCTGCCGCCTGGAACACTTCATCTCCGGGGCGGTCGAGGCGCGCGTCCTGACCAGCCTGGATTTTCCAACCACCTGCCCGCACGGCAATCCCATTCCCGGCCAGGTACCGAGTGCGCGCACGTATCTCCAGGACCAGGGCGCGATCCGCCTTTCCACTGTGGCTGAGGGCGAATCCGCTAAAATCCTCTGCATTTCAGAGGTCGTCGAAGATGAAGAGGCGTTGATCCACTATCTGCACGAAAAGAATCTGACGCCCGGCACTAAATTGACCATCATCGTTCCCGCTGACCAGACGGGTGAGCGCGAGGACTCCGACTGCCAATTGCGAGTGAGTGATCAGGAGATTCGTATTAGCAAAACCGTCCCGGCCAAAATTTGGGTCACGCGCGTGTAGTGCGTGACCATCTCTTGACTTTTCAAGTTAGGTCGTGCTAATATCTGACTAGCCTACTAGGATTTAGGAAACGCTCCTGTTGGATGAACAGAATAAGGAGCGCATCGTTAGGAGCAGGAAGCCGTCGTTTGTAGAGAAGGTCAGTCATGTTAGCAACCTATGTACTTTTCTTGCGTGAGGGGCTGGAAGCCAGCCTGATCGTCAGTATTCTCTTTGCCGTTCTCCGCCAGCTTGGCCAGATGCGCCAGGCGCGCGCAATCTGGATTGGCGTCGGCCTGGCGCTCCTCGGCTCTATTTTGGGCGCGATCCTGATTTTTACGCTCGTCCACAACTATGTGGATACGACCGGCCAGACTATTTTTGAAACCTTTACCTATCTGGTCGCGGTCATTCTGCTCACCACCATGACTTTCTGGATGCAAAAGCATAGCCGTTCGCTCAAACAGGAGATTACGCGCAAAGCCGAAGTGGCTGGATCGAGTTTTGCCCTGGGTCTGCTGGCCTTTACATTTGTCGGTCGCGAAGGTCTGGAGACGGCCTTTTTTACGCTCGCCTTTGCTTTCCAGACGAACGGCTGGCTACTGGTGTCTGGTGGCCTGCTCGGCGTTCTCTCCGCCATCGTCCTCTGCATCCTGGTATACCGCATGGGTTATCGTTTGAACTATCGCATCTTTTTCCGCGTGATGGGCATTCTCCTGCTCTTCTTCGCCGCCGGGCTGCTGGCCGATGCTGTGCAGAATATGCAGGAACTCGGTTGGATCACCTTTGGCCTGACGCCGCTCTGGAATACCGCGCATGTTCTCAGCGAAGATAGCGCGCTTGGCGATCTTTTGCACGGCCTCGTGGGCTATGCCGAAGAACCAACCGTCTTGCAAGGGACGTTGTATATTCTCTTCCTGTTCATCTCGTGCAGCCTCTTTGGCTGGATGACGCGCAAACCCTCTTCCGGCAAACAGGCTAAAGCTCCAACCGTATCAACGACACCAACACTGACTGGCAAAGCTTAATATCCTTCCACCATCGTGCTGAAAAATCGATGTCATGCCGATAATTCTCTTGCTTTCAGATAAACAAGGCATTCCGCTTCTCAAAAATGGTGTGGCAGCTTGATAGGCCGCCACACCATTTTTGTTTCAACCAGCTCCAGGTGTTATCAACTGTCTATTTTAGTCGTTACCAGCCGGGGCGAGCGCGCCATCGGCGATCGTCAGCCCTTCTTCGCTGGTAATATCCGCGTGAGTCAGATCCTTCAGAGCCAGGACCGAGAAGAAGGAGATCAACGCCAGTACGATGATATAGATAGCAACCGCTTGCCAGGAGCCATTTCCGCCAATACTGATGCTCACACCGCCCAGGCCGAGATCCGCCAGGCTCGTCTTGCCATTGAGCAGGAGCAGCGCAATGATTGGAGCCAGACCACCGGCGAAAGGCGCGGCCAATTGGTAGCCCAGCGACGCTCCGCTATAGCGCGAACTTGTGCGGAAATTCTCTGCAATCATGGCTGCTTGTGGTCCATAAACCCAACCGTGGAAGAGAGGGAGCGAGATGACAATGCCCAGGATGACCAGTGCAGTCACGCCGCTATTCAAGAGCCAGAAGTACGGAAATGCGAACAGCAGCATGAGAACACAGCCGATCAGATACCAGCGGCGACGGCCAAAGCGATCGGAGAGCGCGCCAAAGAGCGGAATGGTGAACATCTCAATCACAGCCGCAATCGTGATGCTGGTCAGGACCATCGTTCCGTTTAGATGTTGCGTTTTCCCATATGCGATGGCGAACACGGCGAAAAGGTAGAACGGAGCCTGCTCAACGAAACGTGATCCAGCGCTCAGCAGAATTTCCTTCGTGTTGTGCCTGAACGCCTCAATAATTGGTGATTTGGCTTCGCGCTTCTGCTCTTTAATCTGAGCGAAGAGCGGCGTTTCCATCACGCGCAAGCGGATATAGAGGCCCACGATAATCAGCAGCGCGCTGACCAGGAAGGGGACACGCCAGCCCCAGGCGAGAAATGTGCTGGCGGATTGGGAGGCCTGCACAACGGCGACGATAACGGTTGAGAGCGCCAGACCAAGCGGCGCGCCCAACTGTGGCCAGCTTGCCCAGAAGCCGCGATTGCGTTTGTAGCCATACTCCATCGCCAGCAGGACCGAACCACCCCATTCACCGCCCACGCCCAGCCCCTGGCACAGACGCAGTATAATCAGTAGCACAACCGCACCAATACCCAGCGTTGAGTAGCCGGGCAAGATGCCGATGATAAAGGTTGCAATACCCATAAGCAGGAGTGTTGCAACCAGCGTCGATTTGCGCCCGACGCGGTCGCCCAGGTGTCCGAAGAGCGCGCCGCCAAAGGGACGCGCCAGAAAACCAAAAAGGAAAGTCAGCAGGGCAAGCAAAGTGCCGATAAAGGCATTGGATGAAGGGAAAAAGATTTGCGGGAAGACCAGCACCGCGACGGTGCCATATACGAAAAAGTCGTACCATTCGATGGCGGTTCCCAGCGTGCTTGAGAGAATCACGAGTTTCATTTGTCCTGGGGTTGGATCGCCAGTTACCGAAGTGTTTGCGCTCATACAATCCTCCTGTGGAATGCGTTCAGGTGACAAAAAACGTTCCTGAACCTACAAGTGCGTTTCATTTGTGCCGCATCAACGTTGATGCAATCGAGATATGCGCGCCTCCTTTCTACGCATGAGATGCGCGTTGTTCCATGCCCTCTTCTGGCTCCTCGCAAGCGGCTTTTCCCGCGTATTCCTTGAGGAAGAGCGCGGCCAGCAGCGAGATCAGGGTCATGGCAAGAATATAGAGAGCAACCAACACCCAGGCAGTTGCAGCCTGAGGTTGAGAGCGGTTTAACAAAAATGTGGCAATCAGCGGCGCCGGTCCGCCAGCGATGATCGAGGCCAGTTGATAGCTGAGCGTGGCCCCGGTATAGCGCAAGCGCGTTGGGAAACGTTCGGCGATCAGCGCCGCCTGTGGCCCATAGAGCAAAGCATGACAACCGCCAAGCGCGGCCACCGTTGCCAGCAAAACCAACCACGGATTGGTGGTGTTGAGCAGGAAGAAATAGGGAAAGGCAAACGTTCCCATCAGGAGCGCGCCCACAATGGTTAGCCTTCGTCGTCCATAGCGATCGGAGAGTGTGCCATAGAGCGGTGCCAGGCAAAAGGCCATGCCCGCAGCGAGGATCAGGCAGGCATAGAGCAGGGCCGTATTCAGATGGAGGAACGTGCCGCCATAGGTGAGCATAAACATCGTGAAGATATAAAACGGAGCCTGTTCACCCGAACGTACGAGGGCCGAGAGCAGAATAGAGGGCCAGTGACATTTCCAGGGATGGTCTGCCGGCGTGGTTGTCTGCTGACGCGCTTTCATGCGCAGAAAAGCGGGTGTCTCAGGGACGCGCAGACGGATATACAGTCCAACCAGGAGCAGCATGGTGCTCAAGAGAAAGGGCATACGCCAGCCCACGTCCTGAAATGCACTTCCTGGGTAGAGATTTTTGAAGAGCAGTAAGGAAGCGGCTGAGAGTCCCAGGCCAATGAACGCGCCAGTCTGGGGCCAACTGGTCAGAAACCCGCGTCGACGGTTACTGCCGAACTCCATCGTGAGCAGCACCGAGCCACCCCACTCGCCGCCCACGCCGATGCCCTGCAAAAAGCGCAAGAGCGCCAGCAGGATCGGAGCCGCGATGCCCCACGTCGCGTAGTCGGGCAGGACGCCCATCAACATTGTGGTCGTGCCGAGCAGGAGCAGCGTACTCACCAGCGTCGATTTGCGCCCCACGCGATCGCCAAAATAGCCAAAGAGCAGGCCACCCAATGGGCGTGCCAGAAAACCAACGAAGTTCGCGGTAAACGCTGCCACGACCCCGGCATAGGGGTCCATGCCAGGGAAGAAAATCGCGGGAAAGACCGTCATGGCGAGAAAACTGTAGTAGAAAAAATCCAACCATTCGATGGATGCGCCAACGGTACTTGCAATCATGATTGAGAGAAGCGTTTCGTGCGCAACGGCCTCTTCGGCAGCATCAAGACGCAGCATTGTCATTGAGCCTCCTACCTTGTGCTGACCTGTGAACATCGGGATTCTCCGTTCGCACCGAAAACACTGGAGCGTGCGCTCGCTATCTCTTGCCAGAGAGTATACCTGGGGCGTGTAACAAAGTCGTAAACGGCAGTGGCTTCGGTGTAAACAAATCCGTAAACATTTTTCCCACCCACCTGTCAGAGAGTTGAATCACTCATCATATTAGTGCATACTATAGCTATCAGAGCAGAGTTTGTCGAGCGGAGCAGAACGATGCTGAAAATCCTGGAACGCAAGATAACCTTGCAACTGCTAGTCTTTTATTGTCTCTTCGTGATCCCGCTCTTATTGGGCGGCGCTGAACTCTATTTTTTCCAGCACAACGCCTTGCAACAGAGCGCGCAACAGGCCGATCTGGGATTGGCTCAGGCAATCGCACAGGATGTCGAGACGCGCGTGCAGATGCACGATCTCGCACCTGCTCAGTTGAACGCCCAACTGGCGGCGGTGCAAAAGCAACTCAGCGCGAACGGCGAGGTGCGCATCTGGCTATTTGCCCGCGACGGCGCGTTGATTGCCGCCTCCTCAAGTTCTATACCTACCGGACCTACCGGTGATCTTTTTCAGCGTTTACCCGGCTTGCGCGCGGCAACGCTGGACAAAACGGGCAATCTGATCGCCACGGATGAGCAGCGCGATTGGCTGTATAGCTATGTGCCGGTGAGCGGGACCAATTGGGCAGTTGCAGTGGGCAGACCAACCGACGAGACGTTTGCCACCGTGATTAGCTTTCAACATAGCCTGATTATTGCCCTGATAATGTTATTGGTCGGAGCAAGCGTTTTCTGGTTCATCATGCATGGCTGGGTTGTCGCGCCCCTGAGCCGACTCGCCCAGGCCGCCACGCTGATCAGGCCAGATCACACTACCAATGTCACCGAGAGTCGTTTGCTCGCCAGGGAAAAGAGCCGTCAGGATGAGATTGGACGCCTGGTCAACGCTTTTTCAGCAATGGAAGCAAAGATTCACGAGCTTTTCCGCGCCAGCGATGAGCAGAGCCACACGCGTCTACAAACCCTGGACGCGATTATGCGCAGTATGGATGAAGGCGTGTTGTTAGAGAATCCAGACGGCGAGGCCATTTATGCCAATCATCGCTTTACGCAATTTGTGGGCTTATCCAATCAACAGATCGCGCAAGACACCTGGCAAAAGACCCATCTCATGGAACGCATGGAGACGCTTATCGAAGACCCGGAAGTTTATCACGAGACGTTGCAGCGCGCCGAGAGCGACGGGGGATCGCAGGGGATCGAATTTCATGTGCGCGGCTATTACAACCAACTTGGTCAGCTCGTCGCGTCCAGGCGCGCCATCCGTATGCGTCTCTTCCAGGTGCGAGATTCGTCCGAGCAGGTGATTGGGCGTGGTAAGCTCTTCCATGATATCACACGCCAGAACGAGGCCGAACAGATCAAGAAAAATCTGCTGGCCATCGTCTCCCACGAGTTGCGCACGCCGCTCACCGCGATCAAGGGCTACGCGACGAGTTTGCTAGAGACTGATGTCGAACTCGATCAGGCCACCCAACGCGCATTTGTACAGCGCATCGTGGCTGAAGAGGACCGCATGGCGGAGCTGGTCACAAGCCTGTTAGAGATGTCACAATTGGAGGCGGGCACGCTGAAACTCTCGCCTGCCCTGTGCCGCCTGGATGTATTTATTAAGCACGTCATGGAGACGGCAAAAAATGGGCAATCTGTCCAGGTTGTTTTGCCGCTTGAGATCCCACTGCTCTATATCGATCGGCGCAGGATGGAGATGGTTTTGCGCAATTTGCTGGAGAACGCACAGCACTACGCCGGAGAAGAGGCGGAAATATATTTGCACGCTCGTTATGCGCAAGCAAAGGAGGATGGTGGCATCTATCTGAGCGTAACCGATAACGGTCCTGGTTTGCCTGCGGATCAGACCGAGCGCATTTTTGAGCGTTTCTATCAAATCGACGGGGGACGCGAGCGCGCGAGCAGCGGTGTTGGCCTGGGCCTGGCAATCTGTCGCGGCTTCGTTGAGGCACATGGCGGGCGTATCTGGGCCGAGAATCGGACCGATGGAGCAACGGGCGCGGTTTTTTCCATCTGGCTGCCAGATCGCTTAATGCAAACTTCCCATGCGCAGCAGCACGTATTTAAACTGGAAACGGCGCTTTAACGAGCGAGAAAGTGGATTCACTGTATGCCACAGGAAAAACATCTGCTGATTGTTGATGATGAACCGAGCATTCAGGATTTTGTGAAGCGCAACCTGGAATTGCGCGGCTTCAAAGTCTCGCTGGCCGCAAACGGCCTGGAGGCGCTGGCGTTATTTGAGCGAACCCATTTTGCCCTCATCATCCTGGATATCATGATGCCGCGTATGGATGGCCTGGAGGTTTGTCGGCGCATCCGGCAGCGCAGTACCGTACCGATTATCGTGCTCACCGCGCTCGGTGAAGAGGCTGACAAAATCGCCGCGCTCGATCAAGGTGCCGACGACTATTTGACCAAACCATTCGGCGTTGGCGAGCTGCTGGCGCGGGTCAAAGCGGTCCTGCGTCGCAACCATTGGGCGGATCAGCCCACGCTACCTGGCACGCGGCGTCTGGGCAATCTCGAAATCGATTTTGAGCAGCGCCTGGTCTGGCGCGATGGGACGCTTGTCAGGCTCTCGCCAACCGAATTTGGCTTATTACAGGAGCTAGCTCTGCATCCCGGCAAAATCTTCACGCACGAGGCGCTGCTCCGACGCGTGTGGGGAACCGAGTACCATAGCGAGTCCGAATATGTGCGCGTCTATATCGGTCGTTTGCGCCGCAAGCTTGAAAGCGATCCCACGCAACCAACCCGCATCTTGACCGAGCCGGGGATTGGCTATTACCTGGTCAATTGATCCGGCGCGGCGCGCTATGAAGCCGAGATTTTGGCTTCGCCGCGCATCAAACGCCGCGTAATGGGGAGTTCGCGCAACGTTGTGGGAACGTGGGGAAGCACAAAACGGAGACTACGCGCGGAAAGCTCGAAGGCGCGCTGCTGACGGTCACTCCATTCCAGGCCGTAGATTTCGCGCAACGGTTGAGGCAGGAGCGCGTTAGTGATATTGAAATTGAGATGCATGAGTGGCCGGAGCGCGCGGGAAGCTGGCGGAAAGAGCGTCTGATGCGCCAGCTCACGCGCCTGAAGCGTGGGAGCAAGCCTGTCGCTATGAACCATCTCGTGGACGTACTGTTTGAGATCGTCAATGCCCTCCGGCATTCGTTTGGGGAGCAGCCCCAACAGATGCGCGACCTCTTTCGACTCCTGGTAATACTGTTCCTCTTCAGCATGGGTAAGCGGCCCGATGAATATTTTGTAACTGAGGAGCAGCGTATCCACCAGGGTCGCGTGTACCCAGAGCAACAGTTCAGGATCGCGCGCGTCATAGCGGGTTCCCTGGGCAAAATCGCCCGCGTCTATAGAGAGATGGCCATGCACATGTTTATGCAGGTTATTAATGGTTTGCGCGGCCTGGCGAGCTTTGCGCGTTGACCCGAAGGTGAGGTGTTCACCAAGGACAAAGGTGCGTTCAGCCCGTCCAAAAGGGTCAGTCATATAGCTGCTGTGGTTTCCCACACCAAGCGCCACCAGCGGATGAGCGATCTGCATCAAGACGGCTCGCGTGCCGCCGAGCAACACAACCCATTCGCGGTTGACCTTCCAGGCTACACTGCCGGGACCATAATACCCAAAATCATACATATGTGCTGGCCATTTCATGAAAATTCCTCTGTTATGCCTCTTGAGTCTGTTGCGCGGCTCGTAGAGCAAATTGACCCATCGCGCGTTCAGCCATATCCTGATTGGCGCTGAAGAGTTTCAACGCGCTACTGATATCGGGATTGGGAGCCAGGGTCAGATCGCGCTGTTCCGTACGCACTGCCTGGAGAATCTCGCTGGCAACCTGTTCCGGCGTCAGCAGCGCTTCAATTTGCAGATTGCCAACGCCTTCTTGATGGATCATAGGCGTATCAACCCAGGCTG
>Ga0070679_100002100_pt1 | contig 17947 bp, 18 predicted proteins | sample KBSC63BmetaG_FD_65652 | JGI IMG/M metagenome (GOLD analysis project Ga0070679, IMG submission 65652) | Corn rhizosphere microbial communities from Kellogg Biological Station, Michigan, USA - KBS C6-3B metaG | ecosystem: Host-associated > Plants > Roots > Rhizosphere | place: USA: Michigan... | reverse complement strand
CGAGCTGTTCGGGGTCAGAGACGCCCTGACCTGATCACGCCGATCAGGAGCCAGACGCCGAGCACCGTCGAGAGGGCGAAGCCGATCAGCGAGATCACGTGCAGGCCGAGGACGTGCGGGCCGCCCGTCGCGAAGATCCCGATCAGGCTCGAGCCGATCAGCCCGCCGGCGACGACGAGCGCGATCACGAGCCGGTTGAAGGCGACGTCGAGCTTGTGCATGAACTCGTCGAGCCCCTTGTGCACGAAGCCGACCTCGATCTGCCCGTCGCGCAGCGACTCGAGGATGTCGTGCACCTGGTAGGGCGTCTCGCGCATGATCCCGACGAGCGCGCGCGCCTCCTTCCGCGCCCGGGTCATCACGCGCCGCGGCGTGTAGCGGTGCAGCATCAAATCGCGCGCGTATGGCTTCGCGACCTCGAACACGTTGAAGTCCGGGTACAGCTCGACGCCGACCGAGCCGACCGTCGCGATCGCCTTGTCGAGCAGGACGAAGCGCGTCGGCAGGCGCAGGTTCTGCGAGTAGATCAGCGCGAACCCTTCCCGGATCACCTGCAGCGGGTCGATCTCGGAGAGCCGCGCGCCGTAGTACTTGTAGTACAGCTCGCGCAGCTCCCGGGTGAGCTCGGCCTCGCGGGAGCGGTCGTAGCGGACGCCGAGATCGCCGAGCCGCTTCGCAAGCGCGTCGACGTTCTCCTCCGCGGCGTCGATGAACAGCGCCGTCAGCTTCGACATGTCGTCGTCGGAGAGATTCCCGGCCAGCCCGAAGTCGACGAGGCCGATCTGCTCGCCCCCGATCAGGAGAATGTTCGCCGGGTGCGGATCGGCGTGGAAGAAGCCGTGACGGAAGATCATGGTCATCCACGCCTCGGTGATCAGGTAGGCGATGTGCCGGCGCTCGTCCATGGTGAACACCTGGAGCTCGAGATCGGCGACCTGCTCGCCCTCCAGGAGCTCGAGCGTGAGCACGCGCTGGCGCGAGTAGCTCCAGTAGACGTGCGGGATGCGGACGTGCGGGTGGCCGGCGAAGTTCCGGTGGAACGTCTGGGCGTTCCTCGCCTCCAGCCGGTAGTCGAGCTCGTGCCGGATCGAGCGGGAGAACTCGTCGACCAGCTCGCGGGCGTCGATGAAGTCGAGCGAACGGACGCGCTCCTTGGCGATCTTCGCCGCCTGGTAGAGAAGCTGCAGGTCGGCCTCGATCTGGCGCGGCGCGTCCGGGCGTTGCACCTTGACGGCGACGCGCTTGCCGTTCGGGAGCACGGCGCGGTGCACCTGGCCGATCGACGCCGCTGCCATCGGCGTCTCCTCGAACGACGTGAACAGCTTCTCGATCGGCAGCTCGAGCTCCTCGCGGACGACCCGCTCGACCTCCGCGAATGCGAAGGGGGTGACGTCGTCCTGGAGGGCGCGAAGCTCGGTGATGATGTCCGGCGGTACGATGTCCGGCCGCGTCGAGAGCAGCTGGCCGAACTTCACGAACGTCGGCCCGAGCTCGTCGAGCATCTCGCGCAGGTGACGCCCCCGCTGGGTCGGCGACGGCTCGGCGTCGAGTGTCGCCTGCGGCCGCGGCCAGGGCAGCAGGTCGGTCAGCTTGTGGGTCTCGAGCCAATAGCCGAATCCGTGCCGGACCGCCACCTGCGCGATCTCGGACATGCGGCCGAGGCTCCGCTGCGCGGGCTGCGCCATGCGGTCAGTGTGACACCTTGCCGGGTCGGAAGGTCTCGACTCTTTCTGAGGGTCTGACCCCGAGGGGTCTGACCCTAAGGCTCGCGCGCTTCCCCTCTTGCGGGACAGCCCCCTTCGGGGACAGTCCCTACGCGGAAGCGGGCGGAACCTCGCGCGGCCGTTCGAGCAGCCGCAGCCGGTGCTCGAGTTGGGCGACGCGGAGCTCGAGCTCGTCCATCTCGTCGCGCGTGACGAGGCCGAGCTGGCGCGCGACGGCTGCCAGGCTCTCCCCCGCCCGCTCGCCGAACCTGGCCGCGTCGCCGCGCCAGCGGGTGACCGCCTCCTCGAGCAGCTGTCGCGCGTCGTCGCGGCGCATGCCGCCGCGCTCGCTCAGGTCGCCGGCCAGCTCCTCGATGCGCTCGGCCGTGAGCGAGACGACGCCCACCGCCGCGAGCGCGAGCCGCTCGGTCAGGTCCCGATCGGACTTACCGGGCTCTGCCATGCGGCCGGGTCCGTCGGCGCTGGCGCCTGCGCTCGCGCTTCGCCTGCGACTTGGAGACAGCGCCGTCACCCGCCGGCGCCGGAGCCGCAGTGGGCGGCGGCTCGGTCGAGGACGGCGCAGCCGCGACGAGCACCTCCTCGGCCTCCTCCTCCGGCTCGGCGACGGGCCGGGCCGTCCCGCGCAGGACGACGTCCTCCTCGGTTCCCGTCCGGCGCTTGAACTCGTCGCTCCGTTCCATCAGGACGGTGAGGAACGGCGTCGCGACGAAGAACGTCGAGATCGCGCCCAGGCCGATGCCGACGAAGAGAGCGAAGGCGAAGTCCTTCAGCGTCGCCCCGCCGAAGAGCAGCAGGCTCGCGATCGGCAGGAGCGTGATGAACGTCGTCGCCAGCGAGCGGCGCATCGTCTCCCAGAGCGAGATGTTCGCGATCGTCGCGAACTTCGCGCGCGGCATCAGCGGCATGTTCTCCCGGACGCGGTCGAAGACGATGATCGTGTCGTAGATCGAGTAGCCGAGCACCGTGAGGACCGCGGCGACCGTCGCAGTCGTCACCTCCCGGCCGCTCAGCGAGTAGACGCCGAGGGTGATCAGGATGTCGTTGAAGAGGGTCCGCAGGATCGGAACGGCGAACCTCCACTGGAAGCGCAGCGAGATGAAGATCGAGATCAAGAGGAACGAGACGAGGACGGCGTAGATCGCTCCTCGAGCGATCTGGCGGCTGAAGCTGGAGGAGACGTTCTTGACGCCGGACGAGGTGGCGCCGAGTTCGTTCTCGAGCAGCGACTGGACCTTGCCCTGCTGCGCCGCCGTGAGCGAGCGCGTCCTGACCTGGAAGCTCCGGTAGTTGTCGCCGGACGACGCGCCGACCCCCTGGACGATCGCGTCCGCTCGGCCGATCGAGCTCATCTGGTCGCGGACTTTGGTGAGCGAGACCGGATTCGGCGTCTTGAACGTGAGCTGGGTGCCGCCCTTGAAGTCGATCCCGAGGTTCAGACCCTTGAAGACCAGGAGGACGACGCTGGCGACGATCGCGACCGTCGCGATGGTCAGGAAGAGCCGCCGCCGCTTCGGGCTGTTGACGTCGATCTTCTGCCAGCTCGAGATCGCCTGCCCCTTCGCGCCCATGAACGTCGGGTTGTTGAACCAGCGTGTGTCGGCGAGCATCCCCAGCATCGCGCGTGTCGCGGCAACCGCTGTCAGGAGCGAGAGCGCGGTACCGATCAGCAGCATCAGGGCAAAGCCCTTCACGCCGGCGGTCGCGACCGCGAACAGGACGAGCGCCGTGATCGCCGTGACGACGTTCGCGTCGATGATCGTGTGGAAGCCCTTCGCGTAGCCGGCGCCGATCGCCGCCCGAACGGACTTCCCGGACCGCACCTCTTCCTTGATTCGTTCGAATATCACCACGTTCGCGTCCGCGGCGACTCCGATGGTGAGGATCATGCCGGCGAAGCCCGGCAGGGTCAGCGTCACGTGGAGGAGCAGGATGACGCCGTACAGGAGCGCGGCGTAGATCGCGAGCCCGACCACTGCGATCACGCCGAGGAAGCGGTAGAAGAGCAGCAGGAAGAGGGCGACGACCAGGAGGCCGATCGCAGCGGCGATCTTGGCCTGCCGCAGCGAGTCCTTCCCCAGCGTCGCCGAGATCTGCGACTGCTCCTGCTGCTTGAAGACGTACGGCAGCGCACCCGTCTGGAGCACGATCGCCAGGTCCTTGGCCTCGCCGTACTTGCCGATGTTGGTGATCTGGCCACCGCCGGAGATGCCGTTCGAGAGGCTCGGATCGGTCGGGTCGATCTGCGGCCAGGACTTGATGTCGCGATCGAGGACGATCGCGAACATCTGCGGCGTGTTCCACAGACGGCCGCGCTGGTAGAGGTTCTTCGTGATCCGCTGGAAGATCCGGTTGCCCTTGCCCGTAAACGCGAGCCGTACGACCGGCTGCCCGGTCTGGGGATCGAAGTCGGCCTGGGTGCCGGACGACTTCAGCTCGGCGCCGGTCATCTCCGGGATCCGCTTCTCCTCGTTCGGGTTCGTCGGGTCGTACTTGAACAGGTAGTAGTAGGTCGTTCCGACCGTGCCTCCGCTGCCGTCGCTCGTCGGGCACGGGTTGTCCGCGGTCGGCGTGCACGTGATCACGACGGTGCCCGCCGGGACGGCGAAGACCTTGCCGCCCCTCGGCACCGTCCGGTGGCGCGAGTTGAACAGGCCCTGCCTCGTGTTCGCAGGCCCTGCGAGCAGCCGCTTGTTCCTGTCGAAGAGGTAGTAGGCGGTCGGCGTGCCCTGTTTCGCCTTCGCCTGCTGGCCCGAAAGCAGGTTGTAGAGGCTCGCGGTCGCCACCGGGATGCGGGCGAACCCGGAGCTCGTCACGGACGGCCCGGTCAGATCGGCCTGCAGGTCGTAGAACTCGAGCTGCGCCGTCTTGCCGATCAGCTGCGCCGCCTGGGCGGCGTCCTTCACGCCCGGCAGCTGGACGACGATCTGGTTGCCGCCCTGCTTGCGGATCTCGGGCTCGGCCACGCCGAGCTTGTCGACGCGGCTCCGCATGATCGAGACGGCGTTGTCGAGCCCCTGCTGGGTCACCTTCTGGCCCTTGGGCGGCACCGCCTGGAGGACGACCTCGAGGCCGCCCTGCAAGTCGAGGCCGAGGCGCGTCTTCTTGTGGAGCGGAGACGACGGGACCCCGATCAGGGCCACGCCGACGAGGGTGGCCAGGATGATGCCGACGAGGATCAGATGGTTACGGCGTGTGTGCACGGCGGATCAGCTTAGCGCCGGTTTTCGCCGACCGGCTCGGAGGCCTCCGCCTCCGGTTCGACGGGCTCGGCCTCGTCCTCGTCCGGCATGACGACGGCGATCGCGCGCTTGGAGAGGCGCGCCTCGGAGCCGGGAGAGAGCTCGACCGTGACCTCGTCGTCGTCGATCCGGACCACAATCGCGAAGAAGCCGCCGGCGGTCAGCACCTCGTCGCCGACGCGCAGGTGGTCGATCATCAGTTCCTGGTTGCGCTGCCGCCGCCGCTGCGGGCGGACGAGCATCAGCCAGACCAGGAAGAGGACGAGGAGGACGAGGATGAAGATCCCGCCGCTGCTCATGCTTCGCTCGCCATTCGTTGCCGCATTTCCAGGGTGAAGTCTGCCAGCCGTCCGTCCTCGATCGCGGACCGCGCTCCTAGTGTGACGTCGAGCAGGAAGCGAAGATTGTGAAGACTGAGCAGACGAAGGGCGAGCAGCTCCTGCTGGTTCACCAGGTGGCGGATGTACGCGCGCGAGAACCGCGTACACGCCGGGCAGGAGCAGCGCTCGTCGAGCGGCCGCGCGTCGCGGGCGAACCGGGCGTTGCGGAGGTTGAGGCGCCCGTGCGAGGTCAGCGCGGTGCCGGTGCGGCCCAGCCGCGTCGGCAGCACGCAGTCGAACATGTCGATCCCGCGGGCGATCACGTCGAGGATCCCGTCGGGGTCGCCGATGCCCATGAAGTAGCGCGGCCGGTCGGCCGGAAGCAGCGGCGCCGCCCACTCGACGGTGTCGATCATCTCGGGGCGCGGCTCGCCGACGGAGAGGCCCCCGAGCGCGTAGCCGTCGAACTCGAGCGCCGTGATCTCCTCGACCGAGCGAGAGCGGAGCTCGCGGTCGGACCCGCCCTGGGTGATCCCGAAGACGAGCTGGCCCGTCGCCCTGGGGGCCTCGCGCTGCCGGGCCGCCCACGTCGCCGTCAGGCGCACCGCCCGGTCGAGCTCCGAGCGCGTTACGCCGGCAGGCGGGCAGACGTCGAGGCACATCGCGACGTCGGATCCGAGCTTCGTCTGGATCGCCGCGGCCAGCTCGGGCGTGAAGCGGGCCTGGTCGCCGTCGTAGACCGAGCGAAACGTGACCCCCTCGTCGTCCACTCCGAGCAGGGTGTCACGCAGTGAAAAGACCTGGAAACCACCCGAATCGGTCAGGATCGGACCGTCCCAGCCCATGAAGGCGTGCAGCCCGCCGAGCCCAGCGATCAGGTCCTCGCCCGGTCGGAAGTGGAGATGGTAGGTGTTCCCGAGCAGGATCGCCGCGCCCGCCTCGCGGACCTCGTCGGGGTGCAGGCTCTTGACGCTGGCCTTCGTCCCGACCGGCATGAACGCCGGCGTCGGCACGTCGCCGTGCGCGGTGCGAAGAACGCCGGCTCGGGCGGCCCCGTCGGTCGCGGTCACCTCGAAGACCGTCACGACCGCCGCCCCCTTCCGGGGCACCCCTGCCCACCACCCACTGCGAGCCTAGCGAGGAAATCCGCAGGGGTGTGTGACCGGACCGTGCCGAAATCGTGGATCTGGTGGGCGCTCACAGGACGAGCATCGCATCGCCGAAGGAGTAGAAGCGGTAGCGCTCGGCGATCGCCAGCCGGTAGAGCTCCCTCGTCTCCTCGACGCCGGCGAAGGCCATCACGAGCGCGAGCAGCGTGGAGCGCGGCAGGTGGAAGTTCGTCAGGAGCGCGTCGACGCGGCGGAAGTCGAAGCCCGGCGTCACGAACAGCTCGGTGCGGCCGTCGAGGGGACCGGCTCGGGCGAGTGTCTCGACGACGCGCACGGTCGTCGTCCCGACCGCGACGACACGCGCCGCGGCGCGAATCCGCTCCCACGCAGCGGGACTCACCGAGTAGCGCTCGCCGTGCAGCCGGTGCTCGGCGAGATCGTCGACGGCGAGGGGTCGAAAGGTGTCGAGCCCGACGTGGAGCGTCACGAGCTCCACGTCCAGCCGACCCAGGAGCGCCGGCGTGAAATGCAGCCCGGCGGTCGGCGCGGCGGCCGACCCCGCCTCGCGGGCGTAGACGGTCTGGTACCGATCCGGGTCGTCGAGCGGCTCGGTGATGTACGGCGGCAGCGGTGTCTCACCGGCCGGCTCGCCGTCGAGCCGGACCCTCCAGCGGCCCTCTCCGAGGTGTTCGAGCAGCTCGACCGGCCCGTATCTCCGCCCCGCCCGCAGGCGCCGGGTCGGGCGCGCCAGCGCCTCCCACTCGCCGTCGCCGAGCGCCTCCAGCAGCAGCACCTCGCCCTTCGGTCGTTCGATCGGGATCCGGGCGGGGACGACGCGCGTGTCGTTGACGACCACGAGCGCGTCGCCGATCTCCGCCGGGAGCTCGCCGAACCGCCGGTGCCGAACGCTCCCCTCACGCCGCTCGTAGACCAGCAGCCGGGACTCGTCGCGGCGCCCGGCCGGGCGCTGCGCGATCAACTCGGGCGGCAGGTCGTAGTCGAGCTCGGATGACTTCATCCGGTGAACACGCTATCGTCGCTCAGGTGGAGAACGAGGCTCTAGAGCGGGCTCGCGAACGGCTCTCGGAAGCGGTCGAGGGGAAGGCGCAGCCGGGCGACGTCGAAGCGGCGCTCGACCGGGCGCGGGCACAGGTCGAGGCGCTCGCCACGACCGCCGCAGCGCTCGAATCGACGCTCCCCGACCGGGTCGGCGAGGCGGTCCGGGACGGGATCCGGCTGGAGGCCCGCCCCGTCTCTCGCCAGCTCGCGGAGGTGCGCGGCCTCCAGAACCAGACGATCCGCCGCCTGGAGCGAATCGAGACCGAGCTCCTCGCCGAGCGCAACTCGCGCGTCGACGACCTCGGCCTGCTGGTCGACCTGATCGAGTCGAGCTGGCGGGCGGTCGACGAGCGGCTGCGCCGGATCGAGGAGACCGTGCAGAACCGCCAGGCCGCGACCGTCTACCGGCTCGGCGAAGCCGGCTGACGCTCGTTCCGCTCGCTTCACGGGGGAAACTGCCACGGCACGCGAAGCGTGCCCAGCAAACAGAGCCCCCCGCGCACAGGCGGCGAAACCCGCTGCGACGTTAGGTCAGCGCAAGGATCACGGCGCTCGTCGCCGCCCAGGCGACCAGGGTCACGATCAGCGGCGCGTCCGTGAGCAGGACGTTCTCCGGCTCCTCGCCGAGATCGTGGCGGTGGAGCAGGAGCAGGTAGCGGAAGACGCCGTAGACGACGAACGGGACGGTCGCCATCATCGCCTTCGTGTCCCGGGCGCCGAACGTGTACAGCGAATAGGCGATCACAGTGGACGCGGCGACCACGGAGACGAGCTGGTCGACCAGCGCCAGCGAGTAACCCTCCAGCACCGGCCGCCCGGGCGTCTCGTCGGCGCCGACGAGGACGAGCTCCGCGCGCCGCTTCGCGAGCGCGAGGAACAGCGCCAGCAGCCCCGTGCAGATCAGGAGCCACGGCGAGATGTGGACGTCCACCGCCTCGGCGCCCGCGCTCGCGCGCACCACGAACAGCGCAGCGATCACCAGCACGTCGATCAGCACGACGTGCTTGAGGCCGGCCGAGTACGCGACCTGGAGGGCGAGGAAGCCGGCCATGAACGCGATCGACCACGGGCCGAGGTACGCGGCGAGGCCGAAGGCTGCACAGGCGAGGACGACCGCGAACGCGATCGCGAGCCGCACCGGCAGCTCGCCGCTCGCGATCGGCCGCAGCCGCTTCACGGGATGGGCGCGGTCGTGAGGAGCGTCGCGAACGTCGTTCGCCAGGTACGACGCGCTCGACGCAGCGCAGTACGCGACGAAGGCGACGCAGGCGTCGAGCCAAAGGCTCGTCTCGCCGATCTTCCCGGCGAACAGCAGGCCCGCGAACAGGAGGAGGTTCTTCGTCCACTGGCGGGGGCGCAGCGCGACGAGCGCGGCGCGTCCGGCCGAGCGCGGTGCGGCGACGGCGGTCACGGCCATCGGCGTGATGGTAGTCGCCCTGCCCGCCGGCCCGCCGGCCGGCTCAGAGCGTCTAACTCAACGGTGAGGGCGGCATCACCGGCAGGCGCAGATCGAACCGGCTGCCTGCGCCGAGCTCGCTCTCGAGCTCGATCCGGCCGCCGAGCGCGACCGCCAGCTCCCGGGCGATCGCCAGGCCCAGCCCGGTGCCACCGCCGTCCCGCGACCAGAACGGCCGGAAGATCCGGTCGCGGTCGGACGGCTTGATCCCCGGTCCGGTGTCGGCGACCGAGACGGAGACGGTGCCGTTCGCAGCCGCGAGCGCCAGCTCGACCCGGCCGCCGTCGGGCGTCCAGCGGAAGGCGTTCGAGAGCAGGTTGGAGACGATCTGCAGCACCCGGTCGCCGTCGGAGACGATCACCGGGGCGCCGTCGCTGTCGCAGCGGTAGTCGATCTCCCGGCGCCGCGCTTCCTCGCCGAAGGTGGCGTAGGCCTGCTCGACGAGACGGCTCATGTCCACCTCCTCGTGCAGCACCGTGAAGCGGTGCGCGTCGAGCTTGGCCAGGTCGAGGACGTCGCCGACGAGGCGTTCCAGCCGCTCCGCCTCCGCCGCGACCACGCCGAGCGACTCGGCCTCCATCACCGGGTCGATGATCAGCCCCTCGCGGAGCGCCTCGACGTGGCCCCGGATCGCGGTCAGCGGCGTCCGCAGCTCGTGGGAGACCGACATCAGGAAGTTCCGCTCGCGCTCGTCCGCCTCCTTGAGCCGGGCGGCCATGTCGCGGAACCGTTCGGACAGGTGGCTGATCTCGTCCGTCCCTCGCACGTTCGGGATGTCGACGTCGTACCGGCCCTTGGCGATGCCGTCCGCCGCCTTCGAGAGCGCCAGCACGGGCGTCGCGATCCGGCGCGACAGGTACCAGGCGAGGACGGCGGCCACGAACAGCCCGACGCCGAGCGCGACCAGGAGCAGCTCGAAGAGCGAGAACCAGCCCTGGGTCAGATCCGTCTTCTTCCGCGCGACCACGAGCGCGCCGAAGTTCTGGCCGTCGAGCACGAGCGGCTGGCCGACCGCGAGGAAGGTCTTGTGCTCCCTCGGCGGCGTGAACTCGAAGGTGGTCACCTGCTTCCCGTCGATCAGCGTCTGCCATTCGTCCCCGACCTCGGAGCGGGACAGCTCGCGCAGGCCGGAGCCGTGCCGGAAGAAGACGGGCGCGCCGACGTAGTAGAGGCGGGCCCCGGTCGCCTGCTCGAGCTGCGGCCGGTCGAAGACCGGTGCGGACCGGCCCTCGTCGATCGAGCGGAGCGCCTGCTGCGCGTACAGCTGCGAGAGCCCGCGCGCCTCGCGCTTCAGCTCGGCGAGCGACTGCGAGCGGACGTGATCCTGGAACAGCTGGACCGCGATCACGGTCGTGACGACGCCCGCCAGCGCGACGCCCGCCAGGTAGAACGCCGGCAGGCGGAAGCGCAGCGACCGGAACATGGTGTCTCCTAGGCGGCCGCGTCCTTCGCGGGCGCGACCTTGTACCCGACGCCCCAGACGGTCACGATCGGCGAGGCGTCTCCAAGCTTCCGCCGGAGCTGCCGGACGTGGACGTCGACCGTTCGTGTGTCGCCGGCGAACGTGTAGCCCCAGACGCGCTCGAGCAGCTGGTCGCGCGTGAGGACGAGCCCGCGGTGGTCGAGCAGCTCCCACAACAGGTCGAACTCCTTCGGTGCGAGCTGGATCTCCTCCTCTCCGACACGCACTTCGCGCCGGCCCGCGTCGACCAGGAGGCGACCGTGACGGAGCTGCTTGCTCTCGATCTGGCGCCGCTCCGGGGAGGCGCGCCTGAGGATCGACTTCACGCGGGCGACGAGCTCGCGCGGGTTGAACGGCTTGGTCAGGTAGTCGTCGGCGCCGACCTCGAGGCCGATGATCTTGTCGACGTCCTCATCGCGGGCGGTCAGCATCAGAATCGGGACGTCGGAGCTCTTGCGAATCCGGCGGCAGACCTCGATCCCGTCGATGTCGGGGAGCATCAGGTCGAGGACGATCAGGGCCGGCGCCGAGGCCTGGAACTGCGCCAACGCCTCGTTCCCGGTCGCGGCCGTTCGGACCATGTAGCCGGCGTTCTTCAGGTACAGGGCGACGAAGGACGCGATCGAACTCTCGTCCTCGACGACCAGGACGCTCTGGTTGGCGCGGCTGGTCACTTCGCCGGCAGGCTGGGCGTCTGACCGAGCGTGTAGGTGGTCGCACGACCGGGAACCGGGTGGAACGGCCCACCGTCGATCGAGTAGCGGCCCGGGAAGTCGGTGAAGCCCGAGGCGTCGAGAACGGCGGTGCCCCGCCCCACGGCGCTGACGTCGATTCCGGTCGCGTTGACCTGGACGCGGAAGAGCCCACCGATCATCCGGAAGCGGATGTCGTCGCCGCTGTACAGGGTGCGGCCGCCGCTGAGGAAGCGGAAGGTCTCCGCTCCCGAGACCACCGGGACGCGGCCGTCGGTCGGGTCGAGGTCGGAGATGATCACGCTCCCCTGGTCGAAGCGTCCGAGAATCCCGCCGCGCGCCCGCACGACCACGCTGCCGTTGCCGTTGTCGACGACGAGCGTCCCGTCGCCGGGCGCCCTGGACGTGCCGAGGGATGCGGTGGCGGCCCACGCTGCCGCCGGCAGCAAGAGCGCCATCACGAGGACAAGCGGAAAGAAGCGACGCATCGCCTGAGTCAGTATCGCCATCTGTGTTGTTGTCGGTCTAATCGCCGTGTAAGGAGAGTGTAAGAGCCTTCAGCAGCTCGGAGCAACAGCCCGCGCAGGCGGTCCGGCCGGTACCCCGTATCGCCGGAGCAACGTGCCGAGGCGCGCCCGGTAGACGCTCATGTCCTTGCGGCTCCAGTCGCCGTGGGTCTGGCAGCGCCAGGAGGCGTAGCGCTCATGGTGATACGGGCTGGTCAGGCTCTCGTTGTGCCCGATCACGTTGCGCAGCTGGATGCCGTAGCGGCCCATCAGCCACGCGGTCAGCCGCAGCGACGCTGCCAGCTGCCGCGGGTTGCCGAGGATCTCGGCGTCGCTCGTCCCGACGTGCTCGATCCCGATCGCCGTGTAGTTGAGCCCGACGGTGTGCCGGCAGATCGTCGTCAGCGAGACGAGCTGGTAGATCGTCCCGTCCCGGTCGATCACGAAGTGGGCGCAGGTGCCCGGCAGCTCGTGCAGCTCCGAGTCGGGCGTGTCCGCGGCGAAGGTCGAGTACGCCGACGAGAAGCTCTCGGAAGCCGTGTAGTGCTCGACGATCACGCGCGGATTCTCGAGCCGCCAGGTGTCCAGGCCGTAGTGCCGCCGCGCGTAGGCGGCGGTCTCGGCCTTCCGCTGCGCGCCGAACGGGATCGGCTTGGAGACGATCGCCGGCCTCGGCGGGGCCGTTGCGGGCGCGAGCAGCGCCAGTGCGACGAGGAGGGCGGCCACGGCGGCCCAGAGTAGCTATGACAGGAGCATCGGTGAGAGGCTCGAGCCTGTCACCGATCCCGTTCCAGCCGCGCGAGCGCGAGCCTGGCCGCCCGCCCGGCGAGAACGTCGGACGCGGTGCCGACGCCGTTTCCGTAGGTCATCACGGCCGCCACCAGCACCCCGCCCGGCCAGTAGACGAGACCGGCGTCGTGGCGGGCGTACGAGATCCACCCCGCCTTGTGCAGGAGCGTGTCCGGGCCGCCGCCGATGAAGCGCCCGAGCTTGCCGCGGTCGGGCACGTGGACGAGCAGGTAGAGCAGGTAACGAGCGTCCGACGGAGTGAACGCGCTCCCGTAACGGGCGATCAGCGGGCCCTTCCCGTCCGCGGCGAGGTGAATGTCGGTGAACAGCCGCGCGAGGTCGTAGGCGCTCGTGTACTTGCAGCACGGAAACGACGGCTGGCTCTCGACCCTGGCGCGGATCGGAGGCAACGCCGGCGTCCCGTGGAGATATCCACCGCCCATCCAGGTGTCGCCGATCCCGAGGCCGTGGAGGAGCTCGTCCACCCGGGAACCGCCGCCGAAGGTCGCCTCGGTCTCGTTGGCGGCGTCGTTGTCGGACTCGATCAGCATCCGGTGGAGGAGCAGGTCGAGGTACGAGCCGGGCGCAGGCTTTCCGACGTGGCTGCGCAGTGCCTCGACGGCGATCGCGACCTTCAGGGTCGAGGCCGCCGGCAGGCGCGCCCGCGCGTTCCAGGCGCCGCCCCGGCCGGTGACGAGATTCTCCACGTAGAGGGCGCTGGTTCCCGGAAAGGACCGGGCGAGGGCGCGGACAGTGCGCTGCAGCCGGGAATCCTGCGTCGCCCGGACGGCGCGCGGCGCCGCCGAACGGGGCAGGCCGAACACGCGCGGGACCGTCGCCCGCTCGGTCGCGTGGCCCGCCGCGTACGCGGCCACCCTCACCGTCACCTCTCTCCGCGGGAGCGCGACCGTGAAGTCGAAGCTGCCGCCGTCCACGCGGCGTACGGCGATCGACCTCTCCCCCACGCGGACGACGACCGCCCAAGCGCCGCGCGGCAGGCGGCCCGCGATCCGCCCGAACGAGACCTCCCGCTCCGCGGGGGCCACGAGCGCGAGCGGCGGTGGCGGAGGCGCGTCGGCGATCACCCGGCGAGCGCGTCGCGCGTGTAGACACCCTCCGGGTTCCAGAGCATGTATCCGCGCGCGTGCTGCCGGCGCGCTGCGGCGATCTGGTCGGTCACCTCGATCAGCCCGTAGCGGTGCGCGAGCGAGAAGTCCTGGAGCCAGGGGATCAGCACCGCGCGCCCCTTCACCTGGCGGCGGAAGTCGAAGAGCGCCCGCGCGACGGTTCGGCCCGGATAGGCGTCGGGATCGGTGATCCCGTACTCGCCGGGCGAGAAGTGCGACGGGTAGACCATCGGGTAGATCGCGTCGAGGTCGCCGGCGATCCGCTTCGGCACCTGGCCGATCCCGAGGTCGTGGGTGGCGGCAAGCCCGAAGACGTCCGCGGAGACGCGGACGCCGAGGGGGTGCAGCGTGTCCGAGGCGTACTGCAGGAACCGCGCGATCGTCGCGCCCTTCCGCTCGGCCCGCCGGTGGCGGTAGACGATCTGCGACAGGTCGCCGTCGCTGGGGAAGCGCACGTAGTCGAACTGGATCTCGTCGAAGCCGGCCCTGGCGGCCGCGGCCCCGATCCCCACCGCGTAGCGCCAGACCCGCTGGTCGTACGGGTTCACCCAGCCCAGGCCGCCGCTGGTCAGCCAGCGCGAGCCGTCAGGACGTAGCACGGCGAGCGCCGGCCGCTCGGCCGACAGGGTCGGGTCCTCGAAGACGACCACGCGGCCGACCAGGTACATCCCGGCCGCGTGCACCTTCGCGACCACCGACTCGACGTCGTAGTAGGGCCGGGCGGCGCCCGTCTCCCGGGCGAGCGCCGGCAGGCCGCGCGAGACGAAGCCGACCTGGCCGTTCTCGTCCTTGACGTCGACCTCGATCGTGTTCAGGCCGAAGGCCTTCAGCGCCGTGTAGTCCTCGAGCTTCCCGGGGAGGCCGGCGAGCGGAGCGGTCACGTGGACGCCGCGCACCTCGCTCGGGTACGGCCGCGGAACGAGCGGCTTGTCGACGCGGATCGGCGGGCGCGACGGCGGCTGCGCTGTGTGGTTGCCGCCGCTGATCTGGGTGGCGCCGAGACCGATCCCGGCGCCGATCGCGAGGAGCACCGCCGCCGCGGCAAGTCGGCGCCGGCCGCGCCTGCGGAGCGCCTGGCGACGCCGTTCCCGGAACCGTTCGTTCGGATCCAGGCGCGGGTGGATGTACCTCGGCACCGAACCTCGAAGCGTATGCCCGTTCCGGCTACGCCTGCAACCAGCCGAGGCCCGTTGGGGCCGGTGCAGGCGGCAGCGGGCTGGTCGGCAGGTCCGAGGGCAGCGGCGTGACGTTGTAGCCGGACGGCGCGACGTCGTTCGCAGCCCCGGGGTGGAAGAGCGACGCGAGGTACTGGATGTGGCCGCGGCCGGGGCCGAGCTCGAACTGGCCGCCGCCGTACAGGCGGATCCCGCGCTCGGCGCAGACATCGTAGAAGTCGAAGAGCCCCTTGACGGAGCCGAAGCGCGACGGCTTCGAGTTCAGCATCTTCGGCGCGAACGGCAGCGCGTCCACGTCCGCGACCGAGTGGATCGGCGCATCCCAGGTGATCCGGTCGCGATGCGGCTCGAGGATCGCGCCCTTCTCGGGATCGGCCACGTTCGGATCCTCGATCAGCGCGTCCGGCAGCGCCTCCACGATCAGCCGGTACAGGCTCGTGGGCGGCGTCCGCTCGTGCGCGCGCCAGGTGTAGGCCTCCTTGAAGTCGACCACGTCGACCGCTCCGAGGGCGGCCAGCTCGGCGACGAGCTCCTCGCCCCAGCTCGCCTCCGGGTCGAGCTTGAAGCGCATCCCGGGCAGCGCGTCCAGCCTGGCCGCGGTCCCGTCGGGCAGCGAGGTCGAGACGACGAACGTCACCGGCCGCGGCTCGCGCCCGAGCACCTCGTGCAGCGACCGCCCCGCCTGCCGGAGGGCGAGATCGAGCGCGGCGCTCTCGAATCCCCAGCGCCGCAGGTCGAGCACTCCCTCGAAGCGAGCCGAGAGCGAGGCGAGCGTGTGCTCGCCCGCCAGGTCGAGAACCGGACCGGCAGCCTGGAACCGCCCCTGGTCCTCGGCGTCGTAGACCACGTCCTCGCCGATCCCCTCCTCCCCGCCTCCGCGCAGGTGGACGACGGTCGTGCGCCGGACGAAGTCGGAGGACACGGCCTGCTCGAGCCCCTCGAGCTCGTAGGAGTCGACCATGACCGGCAGGTCCGCGACGAGGGAGTACGTGCTCATCGCCTGCGAGAGTATCCGCCGTGAGCGAGCTGACCGACTTCGGCCTGGTCGTGCTGGTCGTCTCGGGGGCGTTCCTCGCGGCGCTCGCCGCCCACAAGCTGACCGAGTTCTTCCCGGTGCCGCCGCCGGCGCTGTTCCTGGTCGCGGCGGCGGTCGCGTCGGACATCTGGCCCGGCCTGTCGGAGCTGTCGACGGTCGACGTCGAGCGGATCGCGGTGGTCGCGCTGGTCGTGATCCTCTTCGACGGGGGCATGCAGGTGGGCTGGCCGAGCTTCCGCGAGTCGGTCGTGCCGATCAGCGTGCTGGGCGTGGTCGGCACGTTCGCCACCGCCGGGGTGATGACGGTCTTCGCCCACACGCTGTTCGGCTTCGACTGGACGACTGCGGGGATCCTGGGAGCGGCGGTCGCGCCCACCGATCCTGCGGTGATGTTCTCGGTGCTCGGAGGACGCGAGATCGCCGGCCGCAGCGGGACGATCCTGAAGGGCGAATCCGGCGCCAACGACCCGGTCGGGATCGCGCTGATGATCGGGATGCTCGATTTCGCGACCAGCGACCATGGGACGTTCTGGACGGTGGTGAAGGAGTGCGCGGTCGAGATGTCCGTCGGGCTGGCGATCGGCTTCGCCGGCGCGGCGCTGCTCGTTCCCGGGTTGCGGCGCATCTCGTTGCCGAGCGAGGCGCTGTATCCGCTGGGGGCGCTCGCCGGGGCCGGCGTGATCTACGGCGTCGCCGCGGTCGCTCACGGATCCGGTTTCCTGGCCGTCTTCGTCGCCGGTCTGTGCGTCGGAGGGTCGGGCGTTCCGCACGAGCGGCAGATCGAGCAGGTGCAGACGTCGCTCGCGAGCGTGGCGGAGGTGGTGGTCTTCGCCGGCCTCGGCCTGACGGTCGACCTCGGGAGCCTCGACGGCCGCCTGGTCTGGGTCGACGGGATCCTGCTTGCGGCGCTCCTCGCGTTCGTGGCTCGCCCGATCGTCGTCGGGCCGCTGCTCGTGCCGGTCCGGCTCCGGTGGGGCGAGCGGGTGTTCATCGTCTGGGGCGGTCTGAAGGGGGCGGTTCCGATCCTGCTCGCGGCCTTCGCCGTGATCGCGGGCGTCGCGGACGCGCAGCGCATCTACGGCCTCGTCTTCGTCGTCGTGCTCTGCTCGGTGGTCGTGCAGGGGACGTCGCTGCCGTTCGTCGCGACCAGGCTCGGCGTGCCGATGCGCGTCCCGGAGCCGGAGCCGTCGTCGTGAGCGAGCGGCTCAGGCGACCTTGCGGGCGTGCCAGGTGCCGCCGAGGGTCGTTCGCCGCTCCGGCGGCCGGTCGAGCCGCACCCACCCGATCCGCTCGGCGTCGTCCTCACACAGCCGGCAGACGACCTGCTCGCTGCCGGCACCGTCGGCCCGCCAGTGCCCGAACGCCTCGCCGAGCAGCATCGTGCGCCCGCAAAGGGCACAGGTGATCATGGGTTCAGGGTACGACGCGGGCGCGACGACACCTGCCGGCCGCGTCTGCAGAAGCGCGCAGATACAGGGACTGTCCCCGAAGAACCGAAGCGCGCTCAACCTGCGGGGTCAGACCCTGAAGAGGGAAGCAGCCTGCCGGCGCGTTCGACCAGGGCGTGTGCCGAGTCGAACTGCTCGTTCGTCAGCCGGATGTACGAGTGGCGCCAGAGACTCTGCGGGAAGATGCCGGCCTCCTCGACGGCCGGGGCGCGCTCCAGGTCTTGGACGACGACGAGGGGGCGGATCGGGAACCGCCACGCCCAGCGCGCCTTCGCCGGGTCGTGCTCCGGCTCGCCGATGACCTCGACGACGCCGAAGATCGCCTGCCAGACCGAGGCGTAGAGGATCGCCGACTCCCCGGGAGCGAGCGAAGGCCGCTTCGAGGAGCCGTGATACGCGATCGCATCCGCGTCGACGTCTCGGTGGAGCGGCCGCTCGCCGCGGCCGCGCACGAGCAGCCAGCGTGTCAGAGGCGCTCGAGCACCGCGGCGATCGCCTGGCCCTGGCCGATGCACATCGTCGCGATCCCGTACTGCGCCTGCCGGCGGTCGAGCTCGTTCAGCAGCGTCGCGGTGATCCTGGCGCCGGTGGCGCCGAGCGGGTGGCCGAGCGAGATCCCGCCGCCGTTGGGGTTCACGTCGTCCATGCGTTCGCCCAGGCCGGTGTCCTGCACGAACTGGAGCACCACGGAGGCGAACGCCTCGTTGACCTCGATCACGGCGATGTCCTCCCACGAGAGCCCGGCGGCCGTCAGCGCCCGCTCGCAGGCCTGCGGATTGCCGTGCAGCATCCGGTACGGGTCGAC
>Ga0070679_100002098_pt1 | contig 17957 bp, 18 predicted proteins | sample KBSC63BmetaG_FD_65652 | JGI IMG/M metagenome (GOLD analysis project Ga0070679, IMG submission 65652) | Corn rhizosphere microbial communities from Kellogg Biological Station, Michigan, USA - KBS C6-3B metaG | ecosystem: Host-associated > Plants > Roots > Rhizosphere | place: USA: Michigan... | reverse complement strand
CCCTGCACGATCGCGTAGTTGTTGAACATGCCGCCGCTGCTCGCGCAGACGCCCATCGCGAGCACCCACTTCGGCTCCGGCATCTGGTCGTAGATCTGCCGCAGAACCGGCGCCATCTTCTGGGACACGCGGCCGGCCACGATCATCAGGTCGGCCTGCCGAGGTGTCGCCGAGAAGCGCTCCATGCCGAACCGCGCGATGTCGAAGCGCGGGCTGCCGACGGCCATCATCTCGATCGCGCAGCAGGCGAGCCCGAACTGCGCGGGCCACACGGAGTTCTTGCGCGCGAGGTTGAGCATCTTCGCGACAGTCGTCAGCAGGATGCCTTCGGGAAGCTTCTCTTCCAATCCCATGACGTCAGTCCCACTCGAGCCCGCCGCGACGCCACACGTAGGCGTAGACGACGAAGACGGAGAGGATGAACAGCAGCATCTCGACCAGGCCGAATATGCCGAGCTTGTCGAAGGCGACGGCCCATGGGTAGAGGAAGATGATCTCGATGTCGAAGACGATGAAGAGCATCGCCGTCAGGTAGTACTTCACGGGCATCTTGTGACCGCGGAAGGCCTGCGGCGACGGCTCGATGCCGCATTCGTAGGCCTCGAGCTTCGCGCGGTTGAACCGCTTCGGACCGGTCAGCGAACCGGCGACGACGGAGAAGATGGCGAAGCCCGCGCTGAGGATCAACAGCACGAGGATGGGGACCACGTCGTCTTCCTCCTCCTGTTTTCGGCGGTCAGTCTAGGTAGCGCGCGACGCCCGCTACGCGGCGGGTGCGAGGCGGTTGAGCGCAGTGACGATGCGGTCGAACGCATCGCCGCCGCGCGGGTCGGCGAGGTTGGCGAGCAGCTTCAGGCAGAACTTCATCAGCGTCGGGTGCGGCAGGCCATGTCGGGTGCACAGCTTCATCACCGACGGGTGCCCGATGGCCTTCACGAAGATCCGGCCGACGGTGTAGTAGCCGCCGTACTCCGCGTCGAGTGCACGGGGATAGCCGGCGAGCACGCGCTCGCGACGTGGCCCCGCGGGCTCGGCCAGCGCCTGCGCGACGACCTCCGCGGCGAGCCGTCCCGACTCCATCGCGTAGGCGATCCCCTCGCCGTTCATCGGGTTGACCATGCCGCCGGCGTCGCCGACGAGCAGTGCGCCGTCGGCGTAGTGCGGCTTGCGGTTGAACCCCATCGGCAAGGCCGCGCCCCGGGTCGGGCCGGTCGCGTTCTCCTCGACGAAGCCCCAGTCCGCCGGCACATTGACGAGCCAGCGGTCGAGCATTGCGCGGTAGTCGGTCTTGCCGAACGCGTCGGAGGTGTTGAGGATGCCGAGCCCGACGTTGCTCGTGCCGTCGCCTACGCCGAAGACCCACCCGTAGCCGGGCAGCAGGCGGCCGCGACCGGGCTCGCCGTCCCAGAGCTCCAGCCACGACTCGAGCCAGTCGTCGTCGTGACGCGGCGAACGGTAGTAGCGCCGGTAGGCGACGCCCATCGGCCGGTCATCGCGCTTGCGCAGACCGAGGGCGAGGGAGAAGCGCGAGGAGTTGCCGTCGGCCACGATGACGAGCGGAGCCCGGAACGTGCGACCGTCTTTCGTCTCGACGCCGACGACACGGCCGGTGCGCTCGTCGCGGACCGGCGCCGTCACGGTGGTGTTCTCGTGCAGCTGCGCCCCAGCCTTCTGCGCGGTGCGCGCGAGGATCTCGTCGAAGTCCTGGCGCGGCCGCACGAGGCCGTACGACGGGAACGACGCGAGGTCCGGCCAGGGCATCTCCAGGCGCATCCCGCCGCCGATGATCCGCAGGCCGTGGTTGCGGATCCAGCCCTGCTCGGGAGTGGTCTCGATGCCCATCGCGACGAGCTGCTTCACCGCGCGCGGTGTGAGGCCGTCGCCACACACCTTCTCCCGCGGGAACTCGGACTTCTCCAGCACCAGAGCGTCGATGCCGGCCTGTGCGAGGTGGTAGGCCGCGGTGGCCCCGCCCGGTCCGGCCCCGACGATGATGACGTCGGCGTCGTCGCCCGTCGTCACCATGGCTGCCTGCCTTACCGGGGTCGGCTTCGAGAGTTTGTGAAAGCCTTCACAAGTGCCTCAGGAAGTCTAGCCCGCGGCCTCCGCAGGTTTGACGGCGCTATGCACCGCCACCGCACCGAAGAGCAGGTCCCGCCACCCCACTCCGGTCCAGCCCGCTGCGCGCATCACGTCGGCAAGAGCCTGCTGGTCCAGCCATGCGCCCGCCGACTCGGCGAGATAGACGTACGACGACGCGTCGGAGGAGAACAGTCGCGCCAGTCTCGGCATCACCGTCTCGGTGTAGAGGCGGTTCATCGCGCGCAACATCCGGGCGGGAGGCTGCGACGTCTCGAGGATCACGAGGCGGCCGTCGGGTCGGGTCACCCGAAGCAGCTCGGCGAGCGCTGTGTGCACGTCGGCAACGTTGCGCAGACCGAACGAGATCGTGACGGCATCGAACGTCTCGTCGCCGAACGGCAGTCGTAGCGCGTCACCTGCGACGAACGTGAGCTGTGGGTGGGTGCGACGGCCGACCTCGAGCATGCCGGGCGAGAAGTCGCACGCGACCGGCAGCGCCCCTCGCTCCGCGAAAGGTACCGATGACGCGCCCGTGCCCGCGGCGAGGTCGAGCACGCGGTGGCCGGTTCGCAGCGCGAGCGCGTCCGCGACCACCTCGCGCCAACGGCGCTCCCGGCCGAAAGTCATGACGGCGTTCATGCGGTCGTAGCGGTCGGCGACCGCGTCGAACATTCGCGCGACGTCTGTCGGCCGCTTGTCGAGCGTCGCGCGCGCCATGTGGCCCATCCTGCCCGAACTCGCTGTTGACCGAGCGACGGGGCTCGCTCAGGCGGGACGGCGGCGCAGCTCACGCAGCTCGGTGACCAGCTGCGTGACGCTCGTGCCCTTCTCGATGTAGGCGTCGGCGCCGGCTTGCAGTGCTTCTTCGGCAAGTGCCTGGTGCTCGAACCCGGAGAAGATGACGATCCGCGCCTGCGGGAGATGCTCGCGCAGTGCGGGAAGAGCCTGCAGCCCGTCCATTACCGGCATGGCGAGGTCGAGCAGGATGACGTCCGGCTGCAACGAGACCGCTGCCTCGATCGCCTGCCTGCCGTCGCTCGCGGTGCCGACGACCTCGAAGTCGTCCTCGATCTCGAGGAGCAGGGTCAACAGCTCCCGCAGGTTCGCGGCGTCGTCAACGACGAGCACGCGGTCCCGCTGTGCAGCCAACCGACGTACCCCCTGCCACGCGATCAACCTTGTCGAAGCCGACGGCTGGCCTCACCGCCGAGTGTGCGCCGCCGTCGACTTACCCGTCTCTAGCCTTCCGCTACCGGTCCGGACGGGTGACACCGTCCTCTGTAGACGTCGGCTGGGAAGCGACTGAGTCGACGTATGCGTCCTCGGCCTCGGTGCGTGCCGCGAGTCGCCCACGTCCGCGCGTGACGGCTGAACCGACGACGTCGGCCATCGCCGCGCGTTGGCGCGCAAGCAGGAACCACGACAGCACGCCGGACACGAGCAGCGCCGCCGCGATGAGCACCAGGCCGCGAAGTCCGGCCAGAGCACCGAGCACCGCGCACCCGAGGAAGAGGCCGAGCCGACACAGGTTGTAGGTCATGACGGCGCGAGCGGCGGAGCCTTGCACGTGGCGAGGGTACCGCCGCTCGCGCCACCCGTTCGTGGCGCGCGGTGTCGTTACAGGTCGTGGGCCGCCAGCCGGCGGCGGCGCAGCACCGCGAGCGCGACGATGATCAGCACCGCGGCGAGGACCGGGATGGTCCGGGACAGGCCCGTGCTCGCGAGCGACGGCTCGTTCGGCGAACCGGTCGTCGTACCCGGCGTCGACGTCGTCGTGGTCGCCGGCGTGTAGGCCGCCGACTCCGCCATCGTCGCGACCGCCACGGAACCACCGAGGACGCTCACCGTGCCGTTGCTGATGCCGACACCCCCGGTGATCGCGTTCGTCACCGTCGACAGCGCGGCCGGCAGCGCGATCGACGGCAGCGTGATCGTGAGGCCTGTGATCGATGCGGTCGCCTTGCGCGTCTGGCCGACCTTCGACGTCGACGTGTGCCCGGTGCCGACCGAGATCGCAGGCGGAGTGAACGCAACGCCGCTGACGCTGGTGAGGACGTCGGTCAGGGTCTTGGTCGCGGCGTTGAGCGCCGAGGTCAGCTGCGACACCGACTTGCTGACGCCCAGGACGCTCAGAGTGCCGAGGTTCGCTTCGGCGACGGGCGTCGGAGACGTGCCGGCGGCCACCGCCTTGGTCTGCACGGTGATGTTGCCCAGCGCCGCGAGCGGGTCGCCGTTGCTGGTGACGGCGTTGGCAACGCCGTTGACCAGGTTCTGCAGCGCGTCGATGAGGTCGTTGACGAGTGCCAGCACCTGCGTCGCCGTGTCGAGCAGCGTCTGCGCCGCCGTCTCGGCGGTCTGCGCGCTGACGGCGGCATTCGCGGCGTCGACGAGCGACTGCACCGACAGCGCCGAGTTGCCGGCGACGAGTGCGAGGTACTCGTCCGGCGTGGTCGAGGTCGTGATGCCTGCACCGCTCAGCACGCCGCCGATGACCGGCAGCCCAAGCGCGTTGGTCAGCGCCGTCGTCCACGCGCTGTTCGCGGCCGACAGCGCGCCCTGCGCGGCCGACAGGTTCGACGTGGCGGTGTTCACCGCGTCGGTCGCCGGCGTCAAAGCCGCCGTTGCGCCGGCCAGGGTGTCCGGCGCGGACTGGTGCGCTGCGACCAGCGCGGCCTGAGCGCTGTCGACCGCGCTGTTCAACGTCGCCAGCGATGCGTCGACGAGGCCACCGAGCTTGGTCAGGTTGCCCTGGGTCAGCTGGTCGAGCAACGCGTTGAGGTCGATGCCGAGCGCGTTGAAGAGCTGGTTGATCGACGGAAGCGAAAGGTCGCCGATGACGAGCTGCTTGCCGGCCTCGCTCGAAAGGGCCGTCACCTTCGCCTGGTTGTTCATCGAGACGGCCGACAGGTTGATCGGCAGCGTCGCGAGCCCGGCCGGCGTGAGGGACACCGAGCCGATCGCCTTCAGGGCCGCGGACGTCAGGACCTCGGTGGCCGATTCCTTCGCGCTGACGTCGAAGGTCGGCCCGTTGACGGACAGCACGCCTGGAACGCCCACCGGCGGGATCGCGGTGGATGGCACGGTCGCCGGAGACGACGACGACGTCACCGTCTGCTGACCCGTCGCCGCGCCGTCGACGGCGACCGGCGTGACCACCAGCTGCGCCAGCCGGGACGGCGTGTTGCGCGCGACCGCGGCGATGCCACCGGCCTGCACGGTCTTGCCCGCGACGCGCAGGTCCAGGATCTGCAGGCTCGACTGCGCCGTGCCGGTCGCGGGCGTCGTGTGCGTTGCGCCCAGCGCGGGCGCCGCGGCGGCGGTCAGGCTGAGCGCTGCGGCGAGTGCGAGCGCGGAACGAAGACGGCGCACAGTGAACCCCCGGGCAAGATCAATCGGGCGAAATACTCGGAATCTCCGAAAGCCTCCGGGTAGTTGGAGCCCTGGTCCATAGCCCGTCGTGACTAGCCTTGGGTGATATCGCGGACACCCTCAGTCACCGGAAAACCGACCACCGAGCACGAAACACCGGTACTTTGATGCGAATCGCCTGACGCAGGGGGCTTCCTGCGTGTACACATTTGCCTAACCACTTGCACCGAGGGGGACCCACCGTGGAAGCACGAGAGCGACTGCTGACACCGGGCGAGGTGGCCAGTCTGTTCCGCGTCGACCCGAAGACGGTCACTCGTTGGGCTGCCGCCGGCCGGATCAGCAGCATCCGTACGCCGGGTGGTCACCGACGCTTCCGCGAGTCCGAGGTGCGGGCACTTCTGCGCGGCGACGCCGCCGCTGCGTCGACGCCGGCGCCGCGGTCCTCGGTCGAGGACGAGACCCCGGTCGCCTGACCGCGTTCTACCCAGTCGCCTGAGGCCCTTCGGGCTCAGTTCACGCCGGCGTAGCTGTGCAGGCCGGTGATCACGGTGTTGACGACGTAGTAGTCCACCATCAGGCAGCCGAAGCCGACCAGTGACAGGTACGCCGCGCGTCGGCCGCGCCAGCCCGCCGTGGCGCGGGCGTGCAGGTACGCCGCGTAGGCGACCCACGTGATGAACGACCACGTCTCCTTCGGGTCCCAGCCCCAGTAGCGGCTCCAGGCGTACTTCGCCCAGATCGCGCCGGCGATGATCGCGAACGTCCACACCGGGAACGCGAAGCCGATCACCTGGTAGGAGAGCCGGTCGAGGCGGTCGGTGGACGGCAGCCACCTGGCCACCCCGTCGACCATCGCGCGCGCGCTCCCGCGCAGGCCGGTGGCGGGCTGGCGCAGCTCGACCGCGGCCGCCGTGCCCGGACCGAGGCTGACCGCTGACGCCCGGCGCTCCAGCCACGACTTCATGAGGTAGAGCAGCGTGATCACGCCGGAGACCATGAACGCGCCGGACGCGGTGATCGCCGCAACCACGTGGATCTTGATCCAGTAGGAGTTGAGCACCGGCTGCAACGGACCGGCCGGCACGTAGAGGACGGTTCCGGCGAGGCCGAGGTAGAGCACGACCGGCGCCAAGACGAAGGCGCCGAGGAACCGCACCGGCTGACGCAGCAGGAGCGCGAGGAAGACGGTGACCGCGACGAGCGCCACCATCGTCGAGAACTCGAACATGTTGCCCCACGGCACCCGGTGTGCTGCGAGGCCGCGGGTCACCACGGACGAGACGTGCACGGCCCAACCGATGACCGTCAGGACGACGGCGGCCTTGCCGATGCGCTGCGAGCGCACGGGGTCCTCGCCGCGCGCCCGCGCGATGCGGGCGAAAGCGAACTCGGCCGCGAAGCCGAGCATCGCGACGGCGTAGGTCAGGACTGCCCACGCGAACAGCACATCGCTGGTGTGCGCGAGGGAGACGTTGGGAGCCACTTGCTGGTCAGTCCTTCATTCTTTGCACGAGTCGGGCGAACTCCACGGCGAACCCGTCGGCGTCGGTGCGGGCGAGCCCACCCGCCTCGACCACCGTAGCCGCCGCGGCCCCTGCCGGTGCCGGTCGGGCCCGCACCCACAACCGGCGCCGCCGCACCCGCAGCGACACCAGGAGCCCGGCGACGATGAAGACCGCCGCGACGAGCACCACCTTGGTCCCCGGGTCGCGGGCGACCTGGAAGGTCGCCCACTGCTCGACGCCGACGAAGGTCACGCTGGTGCCGTCCCGGAGCCGCCAGGTCTTGCCAGGTGTCAGCTGGGTCGTGCCGACGTTCTTCAGCTGCGCGACCGGAAGCTGGTAGACGGACTGCGGCGTGCCACCGGACAGGCCGAGGTCGCCCTGCCATGCGGCGAGGTCGAGCACGGGATCCTTCGGCGCCGGGAAGGTCGACTGCGCACCCAGCGGGCTCGGACCGTAGGTCGGGTAGAAGAACCCGGTCAGGCCGATCTGGTGCGGGAGCCCGGCCGGCACCTTCACCACGCCGTGGGAGGTGAACATCGCGTCGTCCGGCAGGAACGGCGTCACCTTGTCGTAAACGAGCGCACCCTTCGCGTCCCGCACCTGGAGCCGCAGCGCGTAGCCGTGCCCCACGAGGTAGACGTCGCTGCCGCCGATCGACAGCGGGTGGTTCGGGCTGATGTCGAACGGTCGCGCCGCGGCCCTCGGCGTCGCGCGGTAGTCGACCGTCGCGCCGAACGATCTCGGCTGTCCGTTGGGTTCGTAGGACGCCGTGAACTTGCGCAGCGTGAAGGAGAACGGCGGAAGGCTGGAGTCGGCGAACAGACGTGACGGCGAGAAGACGTCGTACGACGACCGCACGTTGGCGAACCCGGAGCCCTCGGGGACGAGAACGGTGCCCTTGTAGCCGAACAGGCCTCCCAGCGCGATGCCGACGAGAAGCAGCAGCAGGGCGACGTGGAAGACGAGGTTGCCGGTCTCGCGCAGGTAACCCTTCTCGGCAGCGACGCTGACGACACCGTCGCCCTCGTCCCGGACCTCGACGCGCCAGTGCGCATCGCGCAGGACGGCGCGAGCCGCGCCGATGACGTGTGCAGACGACGCCTGCGCGGACCATCCGTCGGAGGCTGGTAGCCGCTGCAAGTTCCGGGGGGCCCGCGGGGGGTTGCGCCGCAGCGCGCGCGTGTGCAGCCGGATCCTCGGCACCAGGCAACCGATGAGCGACACGAACAGCAAGAGGTAGATCGCAGCGAACCAAGGCGCGGCGAACACGTCGAACAGCGAGAGCTTGTCCAACAGCGGCGCCAAGCTGGGGTGGTCGCGGTAGAACTGCGCGACGTTCACCGGGTTGAGCCCGCGCTGTGGCAGCAACGTGCCCGGCACCGCGGCGAGCGCGAGCAGGGCCAGCAGCAGCAACGCGGTCCGCATGCTGGTCAGCTGCCGCCAGGCGCGCAGCAGAGGTCGCCGTCGGTTCGACGGCGCGGGCGGCGCCGGTGCCGTTGACAGCTGCTCGGTGGCCGCGGTCTCGGTTGTGGCGCTGTCGGTTGCGAGGTCGGTCATCGCGTCACACCGGAGCCGTGTAGTTGGTGCCGACATGGCGCAGGTCGTTGGCGATGGTGTTCCACGTGCCGGTGAGCAGCAGCACACCGACCGCGATGAGCAGCAGGCCACCGCCCCAGACGATGACGCCGTAGTGGCGCTTGACCAGCGCGAACGCGCCGAGCGCGTGCCGGAAGGCCAGTCCGGCCACGATGAACGGGATGCCCAGGCCCAGGCAGTAGACGAAGGTCAGCAGCGCACCGCGGGCAGCGGTCGCGGTGTGGTCGTTGACGGCGAGACCGAGCACGACACCGAGCGTCGGTCCGGTGCACGGTGTCCATCCGACGGCAAAGAGCATGCCGAGGAGCGGAGCGCCGATCAGGCCGGCCTGCGGCAGCCGGTGCACGCGCCACTCCCGCTGGGTGCGCGGCAGCACACCGATGAACACGATGCCCATGAGGATCGCGATGATGCCGCCGATCCGGTTGACGGCCGTCGGGTGCGCGAGCAGCCGGTTGCCGATGTTGCCGAACAGCGCGCCCTCGCTGACATAGACGACGGCGAGGCCGAGGACGAACAGCACCGAACCGAGCAGGACCCGGCCGGACACCCGGCGCAACCGGCTCTCGTGTTCGGCGAGATCGGCGCCGGAGAGTCCCGTGACGTAAGACAGGTAGCCCGGCACCAGCGGCAGCACACAGGGAGAGAGGAACGACACCAGGCCGGCGACCAGCGCAACCGGCATCGCCAGCAGGAGCGACCCGTTGGCCGCGTGCTGGAACGAGGTGCCGACGTCGGCGACGACTGTCATGCGGGTTCCGCGAGGACGCGGTCGACAAGGTCACGCAGCTGGCTGTAGAGGATCTCGCCGCTCTGCCGCGCGGCGATGCGCCCGCGCCGGTCGAGCACGAGCGTCGTCGGCGTCGCGTTGGGTGGCACCCCCCGGAACTGCAGGGCGACGACGTTGTCGGGGTCGCTGAGGCTCGGGTAGGTGACGCCGTACTTGCGGTCGAACGCTGTTGCGGATGGGACGTCGTCGCGGATGTCGACGCCGAGAAACTCCACGCCCTTCGTCTTGTCGTCGGCATAGACCTGTTGCAGTGCCTGCGCCTCCGCGTGGCACTCGGCGCACCAGCTTCCCCAGAAGTTGACGACGACGACCTTGCCGCGCCAGGCGGCGAGGTCGAAGTGCGATCCGTCGAGGAGCGTGCCGGTCACGGTGCCGGGCGTGTGGCGGTGCGCGGCGGAGACGTAGTCGAGGGCGAGGTTGCCGCCGACGTAGCCGTTGGTGCCGCTCACGTCCTGCTTCACAGCGCCGTGCCCTGTGCAGCCCGTTACCGCGAGGATGGCGACGAGGGGAAGCAGCAGCAGAGCGCGACGGAGCATCGCTGCCATTGTCGCTCAGGCGCCGCCGACGGTTCGCCGCCCGATGGGGCCGGCCGGCTCCTGGTAGCCGATCTGCACGATTTGGTCGTCGTCGTACGTGAACGACGTGATCGAGGCCAACGCGCACATCCGCCGGTCCGGGCGGTGCCACAGCCGCTCCTGCGCCGCGGCCAGCCGCGCCAGCCAGATCGGGAGCTGGTGGCTGACCAGCACCGCCTCGTGGCCGCCGGCCGCGTCGCGCGCGTCGGCGCAGGCGGCGAGCATCCGCTGGGCGACATGGCGATAGGGCTCGCCCCAGGACGGCCGGAACGGGTTGTAGAGGTGCCGCCAGTTCGCCGGCCGGCGCCAGCCGCCGCGGCTGCCTTCGAAGACGTTGTCGCTCTCGATCAGCCGCTGGTCGACCTCGGCGTCGAGGCCGAGCGTCTCCCCGATCGGGCCGGCCGTCTGCCGCGCCCGTTCCAGCGGGGAGGATCGCAGCACCGTGATGTCGCGACCGGCGAGAGCCTTTGCGGCGTGCAGCGCCATCTGCTCGCCCAGGTCGGACAGCCGGAAGCCGGGGAGCCGCCCGTAGAGCACCTTGTCAGGGTTGTGCACCTCACCGTGGCGGACGAGGTGGACGACGGTGCGCGTCACGTGCCGGCCTGTGCAGCCGCCGCCGCGTGAGCTGCTCCGGGCGCCGCGTCGGCGATCCGCTGCAGTGCCGACTCGTCGTGCGAGGCGCCGACGAACCACGCCTCGAAGGCCGACGGCGGCAGGTAGACACCCGCGTCGAGCATCGCGTGGAAGAACGCGCGGTAGGCACCGGTGTCCTGCCGCTTCGCCGTCGCGTAGTCGAACACCTCGGCGTCGGTGAAGAAGACGCTGAACAGGTTGCCGGCGCTGTTGACGCGGTGCGCCACGCCGGCAGCGGACAGCGCGTCGGCGACGATGCCGGCGACGACGAGCGCCGTCTTGTCGAGCGTCGCGTAGACGTCGTCGGTGCACTCACGCAGCTGCGCGAGCCCCGCTGCCACCGCGATCGGGTTCCCGGAAAGGGTGCCCGCCTGGTAGACCGGGCCGGCCGGCGCGAGCTGCGCCATCACGTCGGCTCGGCCGCCGAAGGCCGCGGCCGGCAGGCCGCCGCTCATCACCTTGCCGAAGGTGAACAGGTCGGCGTCCACGCCTTCGAGCCCCCACCACCCTGCGCGGCTGACGCGGAACCCGGTCATCACCTCGTCGAGGATGAGCAGCGCGCCGTGCGCGTGCGCGAGGTCGCGCAACGTGGCGTTGAATCCGGCCAGCGGCGGGACCACGCCCATGTTGGCCGCTGCGGCTTCGGTGATGACGCAGGCGATGTCGGCACCGTGCTCGTCGAACGCGGTGCGCAGCGCGGCGACGTCGTTGTAGGGCAGGACGATCGTGTCGGCGGCGCTCGCACCCGTGACGCCGGGCGTGTCCGGCAGGGCGAACGTCGCGACGCCGCTGCCCGCGCTCGCGAGCAGCGCGTCGACGTGACCGTGGTAGCAGCCGGCGAACTTCACGACCTTGCTGCGCCCGGTGAAGCCGCGAGCGAGGCGTACGGCGCTCATCGTCGCCTCGGTCCCGGAGTTGACCAGGCGAACCTGCTCGACAGGGCCGACCCGCTGGACGATCTCCTCGGCGAGATCGACCTCGCCCGGGGACGGCGTACCGAACGACAGCCCGCGCGACGCCGCCTCGCGCACGGCCTCGACGACCGCGGGATGTGCGTGGCCGAGGATGGTCGGCCCCCAGGAGCACACGAGGTCGACGTAGGAGTTGCCGTCGGCGTCGTACAGGTAAGGCCCTTCGCCGCGCACCATGAAGCGCGGGGTGCCCCCGACGGCACCGAAGGCGCGCACCGGCGAGTTGACGCCGCCGGGGGTCACGGCCTGCGCCCGGGCGAACAGCCGGGCAGAGGCGTCGTCGGTCACGAACCCATCTTCGCAAGGTCCCGAGAAACGCGGCCGTTCGGGTGATCTTTGCGTTTGCCATCAATCTCTGGCTCCGAACGGACGATTCCATCTACGCCAGGCGTACCAACAGGAGGCAAAAGTGCAGACCCAGCTGATCGGGGTCGAGCAGTTCACCGACGGTGCGCTGTCCGAGATCATCCGACCCGCGGCGATCGTGCCCGAAGAAGCGGCCCGCGAAATTCTCAAAGAGCTCGAGTCCCGCTCGATCAAGCGCGGCGGCTGCTGGTCGGCCAACGCGCGGCAGTGGGCTCGCTACGACGGCCCCGGTGTCGACTCGCTCGGCACTCCCGTCGGGCAGCTGCTCGGCACCATCGAAGCGGTGTACGGCGCGACGACCCGGTTCGAGGTGACGCTCTACCGCGTAACCGTCACGCAGGCCGGGACGACGGCCGGCTGGACCGTCGAGTCGCTGTGCAACGAGCCGCTCGGCTACGGCGGCCTGACGCTCGGCACCTGCCCGCGCGCTCAGATGCAGCCGCCGCCGAAGCCGTTCCGGCAGAGCTACCTCTCCCTTCCACAGCAGCAGCAGTAGGTCACGGGGCCCCTGCCGCACGACCGCCGCCCGCGCCACCTCACACGACAGCGCGGCCGGCCGTGCGGCAGGATCGCGTCATGGCGGACTTCGGCATCGACGTCGACCCCGGCGAGGTCGGGCTCGACGAGCAGCGGCTTGCGCGCATCGACACTCACTTCCGGCGCTACGTCGACGACGGGCGGCTACCTGGCTGGCAGGTGATGGTGAGCCGGCGCGGGAAAGTCGCGCATCTGTCGTCGTACGGTCTCGCCGACGTCGAAGCCGGTCGCGCGGTGGAGCCGGACACCATCTTCCGGATCTACTCGATGAGCAAGCCGATCACGTCGGTCGCGGCGATGATGCTGTGGGAGCAGGGCGCGTTCGAGCTCAACGACCCGATCAGCAAGTGGCTGCCCGAGTTCGCCGACATGCGCGTCTACGTCGGCGGCCCGGCGGCGAAGGCTTCGACGCGTCCGGCCAACGAGCCGATCCGCGTCTGGCACCTGCTCACGCACACGGCTGGCCTCACCTACGGCTTCCACCGGGTGCACGTGACGGATGAGATCTATCGCAACGCCGGGTTCGAGTTCGGCAACCCGCGCGGGTTCAACCTCGCGCAGTGCGTCGAGGCGTGGGCCGGGCTGCCGCTGGCGTTCGATCCCGGCACGGAGTGGCTCTATTCCGTCGCGACCGACGTCCTCGGGCGGCTGGTGGAGGTCGTCAGCGGGCAGCCGCTCGACCAGTTCTTCGACGAGCACATCTTCACTCCGCTCGCGATGACCGACACAGCGTTCACGGTCGCGCCCGACCAACAGGACCGGCTGGCCGCGCTGTATGCGGTGGCCGCCGGCAACCCGACGCCCGTCCGTTACGACCAGATGGGCGACGTCATCAAACGTGAGCCGCAGTGGTTCTCCGGCGGCGGTGGTCTCGCCAGCACGACGCGGGACTACACCCGGTTCACGTGGATGCTGCTGCGCGGCGGGGAGCTCGACGGCAACCGCCTGCTGTCCCCTCGCACGATCCGCTACATGACCCGCAACCACCTGCCGGGCAACCAGGACCTGCAGACGTTCGGCCGGCCGGTGTTCGCGGAGACGAGGTATGACGGTCTCGGTTTCGGGCTCGGTTTCGCAGTGATGGTCGATGCCACGAAGGGCAAGGTCATCGCGAGCGAGGGTGAGTTCAACTGGGGCGGGCTCGCGAGCACGACGTTCTGGGTCGACCCGGTCGAGGATCTCAGTGTCGTCTTCATGACGCAGCTGATGCCGTCGAGCACCTACAACATCCGCCCGCAGCTTCGCCAGCTCGTCTACCAGTCGATCGTCGACTGACCCATCCCGCTCCATGGCGACGAGCACAGCGCGGCCGTTCACGGCCCGGGTTCCCGACGAGTCCCTCGACGACCTGCGCGATCGACTCGGTCGAACACGGTGGCCGGAACGGGAAGCCGTCGATGACTGGTCGCAGGGTGTGCCGCTCACTTACGTGCAGGAACTATGCGCCTACTGGGCGAGCAGCTACGACTGGCGGGCGGCGGAGAAGCGGCTCAACGCCTATCCGCAGTTCGTCGTAGAACTGATGGACCTCGACATCCACTTCCTTCACGTCCGCTCCCCGGTCCCGGATGCCCTACCGCTGGTCATCACTCACGGCTGGCCCGGGTCTGTCTTCGAGTTCCTGAACGTTCTCGACCGGCTGACGAACCCGAAGGCACACGGCGGCACCGACGCAGACGCCTTCCATGTCGTCTGCCCCTCGCTACCGGGCTACGGGTTCAGCGGGAAGCCGGCCACGACCGGTTGGAGCGTGGAGCGGATCGCCGACGCCTGGGCAGAGCTGATGGCGAGCCTCGGTTACGACAGGTACGGCGCGCAGGGCGGCGACTGGGGCGCGGCGGTGACGACCGCGATCGGTCACCGCGACCCGAAGCATGTCGCCGGCATCCACCTGAACATGCCGATGGTGGGTCCGGATCCGGCGACCATGAACGACCTCACCGACGCCGAACGCTCCGCCCTCGACGCGCTGGCCCACTACCAGGAGTGGGACTCCGGCTACTCGAAACAGCAGTCGACGCGGCCGCAGACCATCGGCTACGGCCTCGCCGACTCTCCAGCCGGGCAGTGCGCATGGATCATCGAGAAGTTCTGGGCTTGGACGGACTGCGACGGCCACCCGGAGAACGCGCTGTCACGCGACGAGCTACTCGACAACGTGTCCCTCTACTGGTTCACGAACTCGAGCGCCTCTTCCGCGCGGCTCTACTGGGAAAGCTTCAACCGGCCGTCGCGAGACCGCGTCGAAGTGCCGGTCGGATGCTCGATCTTCCCCAAAGAGATCTTCCGCAGCTCGCGCCGCTGGGCGCAGCGGCGGTTCAGCGACCTCCGCTACTGGAACGAGCTCGAGAAGGGCGGTCACTTCGCAGCCTTCGAGCAGCCCGAGCTCTACGTCGACGAGCTGCGCTCCTTCTTCCGCCTGGTGAGATAGCACCGCGGGAACGTCGGCGCGTCAGTCGCGCAAGAGCCGGGTTGCCGCTTCGGTCGCCCAGTAGGTCAGCACGATGTCGGCGCCGGCTCGCTTGATCGAGGTCAGCGTCTCGCGGATCGCGCGGTCGCGGTCGAGCCAGCCGTTCGCAGCGGCGGCTTCGACCATCGCGTACTCCCCGGACACGTTGTAGGCCGCGACCGGCACCGACACGGCGTCGCGCACCCGGCGTACGACGTCGAGGTAGCCGACAGCAGGCTTGACCATCACGATGTCCGCGCCCTCGTCGACGTCGAGCTCGGCCTCACGAACGGCCTCGTCCACCGCCCGACCGGGGTCTTCCTGGTACGCCGCTCGATCGCCGAACTGCGGCGCGCACTCGGCGGCATCCCGGAAGGGACCGTAGAACGCAGACGCGTACTTCGCGGAGTAGGCGATGATCCCGACGTCGGCGAAGCCATTGCTGTCGAGCGCGGAACGGATGGCGGCCACCTGCCCGTCCATCATGCCGCTCGGGCCGACCATGTGCGCGCCGGCCGAGGCTTGCGCCATCGCGATCGACGCATAACGCTCGAGCGTCGCGTCGTTGTCGACGTCGCCCGTCTCCGTCAGAAGACCGCAGTGTCCGTGGTCGGTGTATTCGTCGAGACACAGGTCGGCCATCACGACGGTGCGGTCCCCGACCTCGGCGACCAGGTCCCGCAAACCGAGCTGGACGATGCCGTCGGGATCGTCCGCAGCGGAACCGCGCGCGTCCTTGTGCGCGGGGATCCCGAACAGGATCAGCCCGCCGACGCCCGCTTCGACCGCCTCGACAGCGGCCTTGCGCAGCGACTCACGGGTGTGCTGCACGACGCCGGGCATCGACGCGATCGGTGCGGGTGCGTCGATGCCCTCCTTGACGAACAGCGGCAGCACCAGGTCAGCGGGCTCGACACGCACCTGCGTCGTCAGCCGGCGCAGCGGCGCCGTGCGACGCAGTCGCCGGGGACGCGCGGTCGGGAACCCGCTGTCGCTCACCGCGACTTCTTCAACCGTGCGGTCGCCTTGGCGCGATTCGCCTTGCCCGGCGGCAGCGGATCGTCGTTGTCACGGCGGTCACGACCGAACTCGGCGAGCGCCTCCGCGAGCAGCGCCGCCGACGGCTTGGGCGCGGTGACGTCGACACGCAGGCCGAGCTCCTTCGCCGTGTCGGCGGTCTGCGGCCCGATGACAGCGATGATCGAGGAGGTGTGCGGCTTGCCGGCGATGCCGACGAGATTGCGCACCGTCGAAGACGACGTGAACAGGACGGCGTCGAAACCGCCCGTTTTGATCGCCTCGCGGATGTCTGCCGGCGGCGGCGCTGCGCGGACGGTTCGGTAGGCGGTGACGTCGTCGACCTGCCAACCGCGCTCGATCAGACCGGCGGACAGCGTCTCCGTCGCGATGTCCGCGCGCGGCAGGAACACGCGGTCGAGCGCGTCGTAACCAGGCTCGTGGCCCGGGAACTCGGCGAGCAGACCCTCGCTGCTCTGCGCTCCCGTCGGCACCAGCTCGGGCCGGATCCCCCAGGCCCGAACGGCCGCCGCCGTCTGCTCACCAACACACGCGACCTTGACTCCGGCGAGTGCGCGGGCATCGAGCGACAGCTCCTCCAGCTTCTCCCGCACAGCTTTGACCGCGTTGGTCGACGTGAACGCGACCCACGCGTAGCGACCGCTGACGAGGCCGCGGATCGCACGGTCCATCGCCTGCGGGGTGCGCGGCGGCTCCACCGCGATCGTGGGCACCTCGACCGGCACGGCGCCGTACGCCGACAGCTGCTCGGACAGCGCTCCGGCCTGGTCCTTCGTCCGCGGCACCAGCACGCGCCAGCCGAACAGCGGCTTGGTCTCCCACCACGACAGCTTGTCGCGCAGCTTGACGACATCACCGACGACGACGGTCGCGTTGTCGCTGACGCCGGCGGCATCGCGCTCGACGTTGTCGAGCGTGGACACGACAGTGAACTGCTGCGTCGAGGTCCCGTCGACGGTCACCGCGACAGGAGTGTCCGCGCGCCGGCCGTGCTCGATCAGTGCGTTCGCGACCTTGCCGATCGACCGCGCGCAGTTCAGCAGCACGACCGTGCCGGTCGCGGCCGCGAGCGCCGACCACTCGGGCTCCTTCGCGTCCGGCCCGGCGTCGACGATGTGCAGCGCGGTTGTCTTCTTGTCGGTGACGGGGATCCCGGCGTACGCCGGCACACCCACCGTCGAGGAGATCCCTGGCACGAGCTCGAAGGGCACCTTCGCCTTGGCACACGCGTCGGCCTCGGTCGCGAAGCCGCAGAAGACGGTGGGGTCGCCGACGAACACGCGCGCGACGTTCTTGCCGTCCTTGGCGGCGGCGACGTAGCTCTTGACGACCTCGGTCGACTCGGCACCGCTGATGGCGACCGGCTCCACGTCGACACGGCACAGCGGCAGCAGCCGCTCGTGCAACGTGGCCGGCGCCACGAGGACATCGGCGTCGGCAAGGGTCTCCGCCGCGCGCACCGTGAGCAGACCCGGATCGCCGGGCCCGCCACCGATGAACGTCACGGTGCCGAACTTCTTCTTGCTTCGCGAGGTGCTCACGGGTTCTCCCCGATCAGGCCTGCGGCGCCTGCGTCGAGCAGGTCGCCGGCCAGGCGACGGCCGAGCCCCTCCGGATCGGAGCGGGGCCCGGTAGCGGACAGACGGATGGTGTTCGAGCCGTCGACGGAGGCGACGACGGCTCGCAGGTAGATCTCCTCCTCGTCGTCGTCGCCGATGGCGACGTCGGCGAGAGCACCCAGAGGGGCCGTGCAGCCGGCTTCGAGCGCGCGCAGCAACACGCGCTCCGCGGCGACTGCGTCGCGAGTGGTGGGGTCGTCGAGTGCGGCGACGGCGGCGACGACCGAGTCGTCGTTGCTGCGGCACTCCACGGCGAGCGCGCCCTGGCCGGGGGCGGGCAGCATCTGGACGGGGTCGAGGATCTCCGCCGCCTCGTCGATGCGCCCCAGCCGCGCCAGCCCTGCCGCCGCGACGACCACGGCGTCGAGCTCTCCGTCGCGCACTCGGCGCAGCCGGGTGTCGACGTTGCCGCGGATCGCGACGA
>Ga0070679_100002096_pt1 | contig 17974 bp, 12 predicted proteins | sample KBSC63BmetaG_FD_65652 | JGI IMG/M metagenome (GOLD analysis project Ga0070679, IMG submission 65652) | Corn rhizosphere microbial communities from Kellogg Biological Station, Michigan, USA - KBS C6-3B metaG | ecosystem: Host-associated > Plants > Roots > Rhizosphere | place: USA: Michigan... | reverse complement strand
GCCCCGCCCCCGCACACCGCGGTCCCGCCGAACCCCGCCGCCCTACCGCGAAGCCCCTACCCAAGCCCCGGTCGTCAGCACCATCCGGAAGCGGGCGTCGCCGGCCATCATCTTCTCGTAGGCCTCTCCCGCCCGCTCCAGCGGCATCGTCTCGATCCGCGGGCGCACTCCCTGGAGGGAGCTGAAGGCGAGCGTGTCCTGGGAGTCCATCGAGGTCCCGGAGGCATGCCCGCTGACCGACCGGTTGGCGCCGATCAGGGCGAACGGCGCGGCCTCGACCGGTTCCGGCGAGGCGCCGACCACGATCAGCTTGCCGCGCGGGCCGAGCCCTTCGATCACCTCGGTGTTCGCGGCGCCGCTCGAGATCGTCGAGAGGACGACTTTGGCGCCGCCCAGCGCCATCAAGGCCTCGCCGGGGTTGCCGGCGGTACTGTCGATGTACTCGTGGGCGCCGAGCTCGCGGGCGAGCTGCTCCTTGTCGGTGCCGCGGGCGATCGCCACGGTGCGGAAGCCGAGCTTGGCGGCGAACTGGATGCCGAGGTGGCCGAGCCCGCCGACGCCGAGGACCGCTGCCAGGTCACCGCCGCGCGCGCCCGAGTTGCGGAGCGCGTTGAAGGTGGTGATGCCGGCGCAGAGCAGCGGCGCCGCGTCCTCGTCGGCGAGGTCGTCGGGGATCAGCGCCAGGGCGCTCGACTTGACCACCACGTAATCGGCATAGCCGCCGTCGAAGGTGACGCCGGGGATCCCCATGTTCTGGCAGCCGATGAAGTCGCCCCGGCGGCAGGGCTCGCACCAGCCGCAGTTGCCGCCGAACCAGCCGACGCCGACCCGGTGGCCGACCTGCCAAGGCTGGACGTCCTCGCCCACCTCGGCGATCTCGCCCGCGACCTCGTGGCCGGGGACGATCGGGAAGTTGACGCCGGGGAAGGCGCCCTCCTTGGCCAGCATGTCGCTGTGGCAGACGCCGCAGGCGTGGACGCGGACAAGCACCTCGCCGCGTCCCGGGCTCGGTACCTCGCGCTCGACCAGCTCGAAGTCGCCGCCTTTCTCCGTGATCTGCATCGCGCGCATCGTCGCCATCAGGCCACCCCCTCCAGGGCCGCGAACTGCTCGTCGGTCAGCTCCAGCTCGGCGGCGCCGAGGTTCTGCTCGAGGTGCGCGACCGAGGAGGTGCCGGGGATCGGCAGCATCACCGGCGAGCGCTTCAAGAGCCAGGCGAGCGCCAGCTGCGAGGGCTCGGCGCCGGTCTCCGCGGCGATGTCGGCAAGCGGGCCGCCCTGCTCGAGGAGCTTGCCGGTCGCCAGCGGGAACCAGGGGATGAAGCCGATGTCGTGCTCGGTGCAGTGGTCGAGCAGCGGCTCCGCATCGCGGGCGGTCAGATTGAAAAGGTTCTGGACGCTGACGATCGTCGCCGTCTCCTGCGCGGCCTTCAGCTGGTCGACGTCGACCTCGGAGAGCCCGATGTGGCGGATCTTCCCCTCTTGCTGAAGCTTCGCGAGCTCGCCGACCTGCTCCTCCAGCGGCACCTTCGCGTCGATGCGGTGGAGCTGGAAGAGCTCGATGGTGTCGAGGCCGAGGCGCCGCAGGCTCATCTCGCACTGCTGGCGCAGGTACTCGGGGCAGCCGACCGGTCGCCAGTCGCCGGGGCCCGGGCGGGTCAAGCCCGCCTTGGTCGCGATCACCAGGTCGTCGGGGTAGGGATGCAGGGCCTCGCGGATCAGGTCCTCGGCCACCTCGGGCCCGTAGGAATCCGCGGTGTCGATGAAGTTGACGCCCGCCTCGACCGCGCGCTTCAGCACGGCGACGGCTTCGTCGTGATCGTCGGGCTCACCCCAGACGCCCTCGCCGGTCAGCTGCATCGTGCCGTAGCCGAGCCGGTTCACCTCGAGGTCGCCGCCGAGCTTGTAGGTCCCGGAGGCGGCCACGATGGAAGTGATGCTCATATAAGTCGGTCCTTTCTGATGTTTCGCGGCTGCCCTCCCTTAATACCGCGCAGGCGATTTCGCGAACCCCCGATGTGAGGGGGTACCCACAACGGGTAGAACCCTGGGGGTGAGCCGACTCCGCGCGATGCTTCTCCTGCTCCTGCCGGTGGTGGGACTCCTGGCCGCCGCCTGCGACTCGGGTTCCGGCACCTCGAGCGCCGCGACCAGATCCGTGCCGGCCGGCGCGGGCGGCGGCGGCGCGGTCCTCGCCGTCTGGCCCGAGTTCGGCCTCGGACCCGAACGATCCGACGCGACCGGCGCGGCGACCGGGATCACCGCCGCCGACCTCGGCAAGCTCCGCGATCGTCGAGTCACCCTGCCAGGGACGATCGACTCCTCGCCGATCTACCTGGCCGGCGCGGAGGCCCGCGGCAGCACCCACGACCTCGTCGTCGTCACCAGCAGCTACGGCCGCACCTTCGCGCTCGACGCCAACTCGGGCAAGCGACTCTGGACCTACTCCCCGCCGAGTTACCCGAGCCTGGAGGGCAGCGCCCAGATCACCACCACGAGCCCGCTGCTCGACCCGAGGCCGCGGCATCGCTACGTCTATGCCGCCTCGCCCGACGGGCAGGTCCACAAGCTCTCCCTGGCGAACGGCAAGGAGGTCCGCGCCGGGGCCTGGCCGGTGGCCGTGACGCACGACCCGACCAAGGAGAAATTGGGCGCGGCGCTGAACGTCGACGGTCCCTACGTGATCGCGACGACCAGCGGCTACACCGGCGACATCCCCGTCTACCAGGGCCACGTGGTGCTGATCGACCGGGAATCGGGCAAGGTCGCCGCAGTCTTCAACACGCTCTGCGCGAACCGGCGCTCGATCATCGTCCCGAGCAGCTGTCCGCAGAGCGACTCGGCGATCCTCTCGCGCGGCGGCGCCGTGGTCGAGCCGGGCGGCAGGCGCCTGCTCGTCGACACCGGCAACGGGACCTGGGACGGCCGCCGCTTCTTCGGCGACAGCGTGCTGGAGCTGACCGTGCCGGGCCTGCGCCTGCGCCAGTCCTACACGCCGCGCAACCAGGCCGAGCTGAACGCGCGCGACGGCGACCTCGGCTCGAGCGCCCCCTCCCTGCTCGGCGAAGGCCGCGTCCTGGTCGGCGGCAAGGACGGGGTCCTCCGGGTGCTGGACCTGAAGCGGCTGGACGGACATGCCCCCGGCGGCAAGCCGCGCCTCGGCGGCGAAGTGAAGATGCTCCCGTCGCCGGCCGCCGCCCCGCTCTTCACCGCCCCCGCGGTCTGGCACCACGGCAGGCAGACGACCGTCTTCGTCGCGGACTTCTCGGCCACCGCCGCCTACGCATTGCGCGCCGGACGCCTCCACGAGATGTGGGAGAACGAAACCCCGGGAACCAGCCCGGTGGTCGCGGGCGGCCTCGTCTACGTCTACGACCCGACCAGCGGCGGGATCAATGTCTACCGGCCGGCCTCGGCAAAGCCGATCGCGAAGCTGCCCGGCGCCCCGGGCCACTGGAACAGCCCGATCGTCGTCGACGGCCACGTGATCGAGCCGGAGGGCGACGCCAACGACCACAGCCGCACCGGCACGATCGACCTGTTCAGCCGACGGCGGTGACTCAGGGCATGGAGCCCTGCGGCGCTCGGTGGAGGGATGCGGCCATCGCCGGCTGACGTCCCGGAAGGGACGGGGACCCGCAAGCTGTCGCCAGGAAAGGGATGGGCCCTCTGGAGCTGGCGCCCGGAAGGGACGGGGCCTCGCAAGCTGACGCCCGGGTAAGGGCCGGTTCCCCCGCAAGCTGGCGCCCGGTTAGGGACGCGCCCCGGGTGTGCGGGAACGGAGGAACCGTGACGGGAGCGTGATGAGAATGCGTCGGGGGTGACACGGATCCGTGACGGGAGTCCGACCCCGTCACGGAGATGTCGAGAACTCCACGCTTCCTCCCGTGTTGTCCAACAGTCACGGGCGCGTTGTCGACTTTGGGGCCCCCATAGGGGCCCTGAAGTCGACAGCGCGTCCCCGACCCCTCGATCTCGGCCGGAAAAGGGCCTCCCGGGGCCGGAAAGTGTGACGTTCCCGGCATCTTCGTGAACGATCGGGCCGAGGTGTGGAAACTCCCGGACGGGATCGTCACGGAAGTCCGACCTCGTCCCGTCCCTGTGACGCCTCCGTCACGGAAGTCCGACCTCCCCCCGTCCCTGTGACGCCTCTCCCAGGAAAGCCTCACGTCCCAGGCTCCTCATGGGGTCACAGCCTGCCAGGACCCCCATGAGGCGCCCGGAACACCCGCCACACCATCTCGGACGGCCGCCAGGGCCCCCGGACAACACTCGGCCGGCCGGCCGCCCCCCGAGCCCCCGCCCGTCCCTTCCCGGACCCCCCGTCCCTCCCCCGCCCCAGAACCGCCCGCTCAGGCCGGGTTGACCGTCACCGGCGTCCCGATCGGCGTGTAAGGCCAGATTTCGCCCGCCTCTTCGAGCGGCATCTCGACGCAGCCGAGGCTCTGGGGGCTGCCGTAGGACGGTCGGTCGAAGGCGTGGAGGGCGTCGCCGCCGTTGAAGTAGGAGACCCACATGATCCCCGGATCGTTGTAGGGCGTGCCGTCGGGGTTTTCGCCGCTCATCGTCGTTTCTTCGAAGCGCAGGTACACCGGGAAGGTGCCGGCTTCGGTTTCGGCGCCGGGGATGCCGGTGTTGGCGGGCGCTTCGCTGACGATCATCTTGCCGTTGTGCCAGACGTTCACCGTCTCCGGCACCGACTCGTTGACCCAGACGTAGGTGTAGCCGTTGCCGGCGCCCTTGGTCGGTTTCTTTTCGCCCGCGATGGTCGCCTTCATCAGTTCTTCCCAGACGACCGGGCCGGCCAGGCCATCGACTTCGAGGCCCTTCCGTTCCTCGAAGGACATCAGCGCGCCTTTCACCAGCACGTTTTCTTCACCCGGCGTCCACAGTTCCTTGATGCCCGACGGGGTGTTCCCCCAGCGCGGCGAGAAGTGGCCCTTCGGGGCTTCCGTCGTGGCCGCCGCGACCTGGGCTTCCGGCGTCTTCGCGACTCCTTCGCCGTTCCACTTGTAGGGCAGGTAGCCGAGCTGGGCGAGCATCTGCTGCAGGCGCAGCTGGGAGCCGGCCGGGACTTCCCACTTGACCTCGGAGGCGTTCTGGGTCGAGCCGTCGGACTGGACGACTTCGACTTCCTCGGGCAGCTCGACCTTCAGGTCGGTGGCGAGCGGCGCGCCGAAGCCGGCGGGCACGAAGCGCAGGGAATGGGGATTCGGCTGCGACCACTTGCCGTCGACTTCCGGCGAGAGCTTCGGCTTTTCGGAGCCGAGGATCTTCTTCACCGGCTTCGAGAAGGTGAGTTCGACCGGCGTCGCGGCGGAGATCGTGGAGCCCGCGGTCGGGGTGGCGGCGACGGTCGGCGTCCCGGTCGCCGGGAACCAGGTCACGGACTTGAACTTGCCGATGTGCTCCCAAGGCTCGGCCGCGGCAGCCACGATCATCTGCCCCGCGGGCGGCTGCTTGCCGAGCGTGAAGCTGGTCTGCGGCTGGTCGAAGCGGCGGTGCTTCAGCTTGCCAGGCTGGCCGTAAGCGACCTCGCTGACCGCGCGGTTGAAGTGGACGTAGGGCTGCTTGCCGCTCTTGACGCTGAGCCAGCGCCCTTCGAGTCCGGCCGCCGGCGCGGTCACCGTCATGGTGAGCTTCTTCTCGCTCCCGGCCAGCCAGCCGACCGTGCTCGGCCGCTTCACGGTCGCCTCGACCTTCACCTGCTCGCCGGGGTGGAGCTTGACCGTCGGCACGATGCGGTCGCCCTTCAGCTCGACCGGGACTTCGTCGCCGCTCTTCACCGCGGTGGCGCTGACGTCGGCGACGTCGCCGCCGAAGGTGTCGGTGCTGACCTTGCCGAGCGAGGATCCGTCTTCCTCGAGGCTCGAGCCGGAGAGCGCGAAGGCGGAGACGACGAACGCCGCGACGGCCGCGAGCACGAGCGTGACGATGCCGCCGACCAGCAGGCGCTTCGGCCAGCGGCGCGCCTGCGGCTGGTGGTCCGGCGCGGTCGATCGATCCTCTAGGAGCATGGGACTACACAGGGTAGGCACCCAGCACCGCGGCCGTGCGGAATTGTAGGCGGATGAATGTCAGGTGGCGTCAGGACTGCTCTGGCGCGGGGCGCTCTCGTCCCGGCGTCTCGAAGAACATCGTGGCCGACATCGTCGAGATACCCTCGTCGTCTGTACTGGTGCGTCGTTCGTCGCTCCGCGCCTGGATGTCGAGCGTTCGCTCGTAGATCTCGGCATGGAGGGCAGAGAGTTCCTCGAATCCCTCCTCGTCGACAACCATCGGCAGGCGGAGTACCCAGCGGTTCGTACGGGCATCGATCGTGTGCTCGTCCATCGCGCGGGAGAGGTCGGTCACGTGCAGCTGCAGGAGGTACCGCGTGAATGCCTCGCGCTCCTCCATCGACTGCGCGGCAAATTCCTTTTCGTCGATGATGGGGCGGGCGATGGCGCGGTAGAAGTGCTCGACCGCTCCGCGGACGGGACGCTCGTCGACGAGCTCGATGAGATTCAACTCCTGGAGTTTGCGCACGTGGTAGCCGACGTGGCCCACGTCCTTGCCGATCTCCTGGGCGATTTCGACCGGGCTCGCGGTGCGTTCCGCCAGGATCGAAAAGCTGCGCACGCGGGTGGGGTGGGCGACGATCGTGGCAAGGGTCGTCTCCATGGAGGCAGTCTCGGCTTTGACGGGGGGCATCGGTTGGTCTCCTTGGCTCAAGTGGGATAGCTCGTTCGATCGTAGGGCAAATTCTGAGCAATTCCAGCGGACATTGCTGGAACGCGATGTACCGCTGGAATCTCTTCCAACGGTGGAGGCGGTCACACCGCTGAGTCATCCGCAAGAAAGAGCCAGGGAGAAGGGGGTGAGCAGGTTGAAGATCAACGTCGCTGAGCAGACGATGCCGTCGGCTTCCACTTCGAAGACGGTCTAGTAGAGCTTCGCGGGGCCGGCTCCACTCGGGTGTCGGCCCCCATCACCTGCCTGGGCATCGGGCACAATCGGCCGATGCGGCACAACCCCGCCCACGCCACCACCGATCCCGAGGCGGTCCGCGATCTGGTCCGCCAGAACCCTTGGGCGACGATCGTCAGCGACAACGCCGGCGCGCTCGTGGCCTCCCACTACCCGGTCCTCATCGACGAGGACACCGAGGATCTGGCCCTGCTGACCCACGTCGGCCGGCCCGACGAGGAGGTGCACGGCTTCGGCGACCGCGAGGTGCTGGTGATCGTCCAGGGACACCACGGCTACGTGTCGCCGAGCTGGTACGGGCCGGGCGCGACGCGGGCGCCGACCTGGAACTTCAGCGTCGCCCACCTGAACGGGTGCCCGAGGTGCTCAGCGAGGGGGAGAACCTGGCGACGCTGACCCGGTTGGTCGAGCGTTTCGAGCGCGCCGTCGAGGAGCCCCTCTACCTGGACCAGGAGTGGGGGCGGCAGGTCGCCAAGGGCACGGTCGGGCTGCGGATCCCGGTGCGCCGCTTCGTCTGCAAGCGCAAGCTGAGCCAGGACAAGGACGACCTGAGCCGCCGCCAGGTGATCGAGAAGCTGCGCGAGCCCGGCCCCTACAGGCACCCCGAGCTGGCCGACGAGATGGAGCGCGAGTGGGAGGCGGAGCTCTAGACGCGAGCGTCCCGGAGCAGCCCTACCTCACAGCGCGCGGCGCGGCCGGCGAGCGCCGCTTGACGCGCACCCGTCGGGTACTCAAGCTGGACCGGCCTTGCTCTACTTCAGCGACCCCTCGAGCCTCGAACACGATCCTCGCGACGCGATGCCGGGGCACCCGGAGTCGCCGCCGCGGCTGGTCGCGGTGGAACGGCGCCTCGAGGACGAGGGCTGGCTCGGCTGGGAGCGGCGGGCGGCTCCGGCGGCGAGCACCGAGGAGCTGGAGCTCGTCCACACCGCGCGCCACGTCGCCGCGATCCGCGAGCTGAGCGAGGCGGGCGGCGGCGCGATCGACGTCGAGACCTACGACGGCCCGAACTCCTTCCGGGCGGCCGCGCACGCGGCCGGGGGCGCGGCGGCGATGGCCCGGGCGCTGCTGGCGGGCGAGGCCCGGGTGGGGTTCAGCGCCCTGCGCCCGCCCGGCCACCACGCCGAACCGGAGCGGGCGATGGGCTTCTGCCTCTTCGACTCGATCGCGGTCGCGGCGGCCCTGGCGGTCGCCGAGCTCGGCGCCTCCCGGGTGCTGATCCTCGACTGGGACGTCCACCACGGCAACGGGACCGAAGCGGTCTTCCGCGGGCGCGACGACGTGCTCCTGATCACGATCCAGCAGGAGCTGATCTGGCCGGGGACCGGCCTGCCGGAGGACGTCGGGGAGGGACGCGGCGAGGGCTTCACGATCAACCTTCCGGTCCCGGAAGGGTCGGGACGCGACGTCTTCCTCTCGCTGCTCGACCGGGTGGTGGCGCCGGTGGCGGGCGAATTCGCGCCCGACCTGATCCTGATCTCGGCCGGATACGACTCCCACATCGAGGACCCGCTCGCGGGCCTGGCGCTGAGTGCCGAGGACTTCGGCCAGATGGCGATCGAGGTGCGCGAGCTGGGGGCGCGGCTGGGGGCGCCGATCGGCGCGGTGCTCGAGGGCGGCTACGCGCCGAGCGCGCTGGCCGACTCGGTGGCGGCGACGATGCGGGGACTCGGCGGCGCGGGCAAGCCCGTCACCGCGCCGGAGACGGCGCTTGCCGCGGAGGCGGCGGCGCGGGTCGCGCGGTTCTGGCCGGCCGTCCGATCGTGAACGGCGCGCGCCGCCGGTAGGTTGCCGGGCATGAGCCCGCCGCGAAGGATCGTCGTCGCCCTGCTCGGGGTCCTTGCGGTGGCGCTCGCGGCCACCCCCACCGCCGGCGCCGCTGCCCACAAGCACCACCGCAAGGCCATCCATCCGCCCGCCGCCGTCCGGGTCGAGCGGGTGAAGCTCGCCCGCACCCCGAGCGGCCGTCCCGCCCTGCTGGTCGCCGTCCGCTATCCGATCCAGGCGGCGGGCCGACGGCTGCGGCTGGTCGCGCGCATCCGGATGAGGCCCGGCACCGTGCCGCTCGCCGACGCGGTCGCGCACCGCCTCAGCGCCGGCGCCCTGCGGCGGCCGGAGCGCCGGCGCACGTTCACCTTCGTCCACGAGATCGACCTGAAGGCGAGCATCGCCCGTGGGCTCTCGAAGGCCTGGCACGAAGGCCGCGCGCCGCTCGTCACCGTCGAAGCCCAGGGCGGCATCGACATCGACGCCGACGGCAAGGCCGACATCCGCTCGCAGGGCATCCCTGGGCGGAACGTGCGGCTTGCGCCGCCGGCGGAGGGCGCCGCGACGGCCTCGGCCTCCGCGGCAAAGCCCTTCTGCGCCTCGGTCCCGGTGGTCGAAGTGGCGCCGCGCGGACAGGCAACGATCCCGCTGCCCACCTGCACCCGGCCGGTGCGCTGGAGCGTCACCGGGAGGGCGAGCGCCGGCACCGCCCACCTCGCCGCAGACCACCTGGCCTACACCGCGCCCGCGACACCCGGCACCGAGACGGTCCGCCTCGACCACGCGACCGTCGTCGTCAAGGTCGCCCGGCCCTGGCTGCCGCTCGCGCCGCTCACCCCCGCCGGCGGCCAAGGCCCGGTCGTCCGCGCGATGGGGGACTCGGTCACTGCAGGCTTCGGCTACTACAGCGACGGATCCTCGATGGGGATCCTCTCGCTGTACGAATGCAAACCGGTGGGGACGGTGCTCGACGATGCCTGCTCCTCGAACTCGACGGCGACCGCGAACGGCCTCGCCAAGGTCCCCTACGCGCCCGACTACGGCCTCGCCAACAACATCTCCTGGGCGGCGCAGTGGGCGAACGAGTACGGCGTGACCAACTACAAGAACTTCGCCGTGAGCGGCTCCGAACCGACCAACTGGGCGCCGGAAGGCAGCCTCTACGAAACGACCGAGCAGATCGAGACCGAAGACCCGGACTACATCCTGATGACGATCGGCGCCAACCCGATCCTCGCCAACACCCTCTTCGGGCTCGGATCGATGGCGTGCGCGCTGGAGTCAGACATCGTCGGCGGCTACCGCGAATGCGTCGAAGCAGCGTTCGCGGAAGTCCACCTGCGCGAAGAACTGAAGCGCCTCTACACCGAGCTGGTGGAAAAGACGCAGGCGACGGTCTACCTGATGCAGTACCACCTCGCGATCCCCTCCTCGGCGCTCGCCTACTCGGTCACCCAGATCGCGGAGATGGGGAATCTGATGAACGAAACGATCGCCGAAGTCGCCGGGGAAGTGAGCCCGGCCCGCCTCAAGGTCATCGCCCCGCCCCACTTCAACGTCGGCATCAGCCTCGAACCGGTCTACCCCTCGACGTTCACCTGCTCCTACTTCGAATTCGGCGTCGACGGCCCGAGCGTGCAGTCGACGCCGACCCAGGTCGAGCTGAAGCTCGGCCACTACTCCTCTTTCTGCGGCGGCCCGCAGGGCGGCGGCGAACCGTGGGTGATCAGCGGCGACACCGGCATCCACCCGAGCGCCGCCGGGTACGGGCGGATGGCAAGCCAGGTGCCACCGCCCGCCCCGCGCGGCTGACGACGGCTTGAGCCTGATTCCATGAGCTCCACGCCGGGGGAAGGGACGCGACCCGTTGAAGCTGGCGCCCGGGGAAGGGACGGGCCGTCTCGTCCACGGCCCTGGCAGGCTGTGGCCGTGGCCGAGACGGCCGGGTGTGCGGGGAGCGGGGGGACCCGTGGAGCCTCCGTCACGAGGGAGCCACCGATCCCTCACCGGAGGGACACGGATCCGTGACGGGAGTCCGACCCCGTCACGGAGACGTCGGGAACTCCACGCTTCCTCCCGTGTTGCTCAACAGTGACGGACGCGCTGTCGACTTTGAGCCCCCCATAGGGGACCAAAAGTCGACAGCGCGTTATCGGCCCCTCGATCCCGGCCCGAAAAAGGGCCTCCCGGGGCCGGAAGGTGTGACGTTCCCGGCATCTTCGTCGCCGATCGGGCCGAGGTGTGGAACCTCCCGGACACGATCGTCACGGAAGTCCGACCTGCTCCCGTCCCTGTGACGCCTCCGTCACGGAAGTCCGACATCGCACCGTCCCTGTGACGCCTCTCCCACGGAAGCCTCACGTCCCGGGCGCCTCATGGGGTCACAGCCTGCCAGGACCCCCATGAGGCGCCCGGGACGCCCTGCGACCCTCCTCGGACGGCCGCAAAGGTCACGGGCCCCCCGTCTCCCTCCCCAGCCCCGCGGTCCCTCCCCGCGGCCTCAACCGCCTCAGGCGACGCTGCTGTGCCTGCGGTCGGAGCGGCGGCGGGGGCGCGGGTGCGGATCGAGGTGCACCGGGGCGGTCGAGAGGGCCTGGACGCGCAGGTCGCTCCAGGTGAGGCCCTCGCGGACCAGGGCGGGCAGGCCGAGCACGACGGCGGTGGCGATCTCGACGCCCTGCAGGATCACGCCGTAGGCGAGGGCGTCGGCGGTCGAGACCCCGAAGCCGGTGTGCAGCACGCTGATCACCGCCAGCTGGAAGACGCCGATGTTGGACGGGGTCGCCGGGACGACCGCGGTGACGTTGACGGCGAAGAGGACGGCGGCGGCGGCGCCGATGCCGGCCCGGCCGTCGAGGCCGAGCGCGTAGAGGAGCGCCCAGCAGGCCGAGAGCTGGATCGCCCAGGCGCCGAGCTGGGCGGCCGCGGCGGCGGCACCCTCGCGCGGGTCCTTGAAGATGCTGAGGCCGGCGCGGACCTGGACCATCGCCCGATGCGCCGCGGCGGCGATCCGGGCCACCCTGCCGTTGCCGGTCTGCCGCATCACGAACGGGGCGACCAGGACGACGACGAGCAGGATCAGCGGCACCAGGCTGAACAGGAAGAGGTGCTTGGTGCCCGAGTGGAAGAGCGGCGTGGTCGAGACGATGATCACCCCGAGCAGCGCCAGCGCCACCAGGTTGAGCAGGGTCTGGGAAACCAGGGTGCCGAGCAGGACCGGGAAGGTCTCCCGCATCCGTCCGGTGCGGCGCGCGAGCGCGAGCGCCCTCGCGGGCTCGCCTAAGCGCGCCGGCAAGGTCGCCGACATCAGGACGCCGATCATCGTCGCCGAGGTGACGTCACGACGGCGGATCGGCCGATCGGGCAGGGCGGCGCGCGCGATCCAGTACCAGGACGCGGCGCGGAAGAACATCGAGATCGACATCAGGGCGAAGGCGATGAGGACCCAGCTGAGGTCCGAGCGCACGATCGATTCGGCGACCTCGTCGACGCCGATCTTCTGCGCCGCCAGCAGCGACAGGCCGACGCCGAGCACGCCGGCGACGCCGAGGCCGACGCGGCGGGCGATGCGACGGCCGCGCTTGCCGTCGGTGGCCGGGGCCGGCTCGAGCGAGGGCAGCTTCTGCGGCGGGATCGGCCGGTTGCCGTCGGCCGGGCGCAGGCCGGCCCAGTGGGCGGCGCGGGCGGCGCTCCCGACCGGTGCCGGGGCGGCCATCGCGCGCTCGTAGACCGTCGTCACCTGGTCGGCGATCCGCGGCCACGCATAGCGTTTGGCGCTGTGGCGGGCGGCGGCGCCCATCGCGGCGAGCCGCTGCGGTTCATGGGCGACGCGCTGCAGCTCCTCGGCGAGGCGCTGCGGGTCGCCCGGCGGCACCAGCAGGCCGTCGACGCCGTCGGTGACGACGTCGCTGTAGCCGGCGATCGCCGAGGCGATGACCGGGGTGCCGGCGGCGAAGGCCTCGGTCAGGACCATGCCGAAGCTCTCGCCGGAGAGCGACGGCGCGCAGAGCAGGTCGGCCGCGTGCAGCTCGGCCCAGAGATCCTCCTCGGAGACGCGGCCACGCACGTCGATCGAGCCGAGCAGCTCCGGATCGGCGAGCCAGCGCTTGACGTCGTCCTCCTCGGCGCCGATCACGGTCAGCCGCGAGGGCACGTGCTCGACCAGCGCGTTGAAGGCGCTCAGCAGGATCGGCAGGCCCTTGCGCTCCTCCGGGCGGCCGACGAAGAGGATGTTCAGCTCCTCGCCGGGGACGGTGAGCCCGGTGGGCGGGGCGTCGACGTCGACGCCGTTGGGGATGATCGTGTACTCGCCGCCGAACCAGCGCATCCCCGTCCAGGCGGCCGCCTCGGAGACGGCGATCCGGGCCGCGAGGCGATTGAACATGCGGCGGGCGCCGAGCGCGGACGCCAGGTGATTCGGGAACGCCTTGGTCGAGTACGCGTGGAAGGTCCCGACGACCGGCGTCCGCGCGCCGAGCACGGCGTTCCAGCCGACCAGCGGCGCCACCGGCTCGTGGACGTGGATGACGTCGAATTCCCCGGCGCGGACCTCGTGGCGGGGACGGACGTAGCCGCTCCCCGGGGTGGCCGCGAGGTTGGAGACGGCGCCGTTGGCACCGAACCCGATGGTGCGGCCGAGCGGCACCAGGTAATCGGGCAGCTTGGCGGGCGCCGGGGCGGCCCGGTGCGTGGCGCGGCTGAGCACACCGGGCGGATCGACCGGTGCGAGGACGCGCACATCGTGGCCTCGACCGAGGAACTCCTCGGCGAGCGCTTCGACGTGCCGGTTCACGCCCCCTTGGAAAGACCAGGAATATGGCGAGACAAGACCTATGCGCACAAGCACCTAAGGGTAGACGACAGAACGGTCTGCACGGGAATTCCTACCCGCTCTCACGGAGGGGATTCCGCGCCGGGGGTCGATCTCCCTCCCTCGGCCCAGGCCCAACCGAGGAAAACCAGCAGGTACGCGGCGCCGATCTCGAGCAGGAGGGCGCCGGAATCGTTTGCAACGGTTGCGACTATCGTCGCCACCACGGCGCCGATCAGGGCGGCCCGCATCGCAGGCACCTCGCGCACCCAGCTCGCCAGCGTGGCGCGCCGCAGGACGGCGACGAGCACCCCGATCGCGAGGATCGGCAGGGCGACGAGGAGGACCGGGCGGACGAAGCTGCGCGCGGTCTGCTCGAGCCGCCGCTGGGCGGTGTCGCCGAGCGAGTGCAGCCCGCCCGCGTCCAGCACCGAGCGGGTGAAGTGCGAGTTGGCGCCGGTGAGCAGGTCGGCGAGCGCCAGCAGCGCGAGCACCCCCAGCGGGATCAGGATCACCAGCAGGATCCAGCGCCGCCGCCCGCCGGTCACCACCAGCGCGGCGACCGCGACGCCGATCGGGAAGTCGATCGCGGCGCCGACGTCGGCGCCGAACTTGCCGGAGGCGAAGATCCCGGCGCAGACCAGGCCGACGACGAGGAAGACGACCGCGCATCGTCCCGGCGAGAGGCGCGGCGCGAACCCCGCCAGCCCGGCCCCGATGCCGCCGACGACCAGCACCGAGAGCAGCGCCTCGAGCTCGTTGCCGATCCCGTAGAAGCGGACGCCGAGCAGCGGGTTCGGGCCGAGCAGGGAGAGCGACGAGAGCGGTGAGCCGAGGATCGCGTCGAGCGCGTAGGCGCCGACGGTGATCCCCGCGCCGACGGCGAGCGCCCGGTAGTCGCGCAGCGCCGCCAGCGTGATCGCCGCCAGCAGCGGCGCCCCGAGCATCACGAGGAGCATTTCGGGGGACTCCGCCGGTTCGAGCGCCGAGCCGAGGAGCAGGAGCACCGGCAGGTAGACGACCGAGAGGCCGAGCAGCCGCACCGTCGCCCGGGCGAGTCCACGGGCGACGAGGACGACCAGCAGCGACGCGAGGACCCAGGCGAGGAGGCTCCAGCCGATCACCGGCCCGCGCCGCGAGGAGACGACCGCCATCCGGGCGCCGCGCGCTTCGATCGCGGCCGGGTCGACCGTGCCCTCGCCGCGGATGGCCTGCCCGATCATCTGGTCGGGGACGGCGGCGCCGAAGAACTCGAGGATCGTCGGCGCGACGTCGGTCGAGGCGACGTAGCCGTTCGTGCGGGTGGTGTCGGAGGTGAGGTCGCCGTCGAAGCCGCGCCCGGCGATGCCGATCGGGATCGGCTCGTCGGTCTTGCCGGTCGGGCGGGAGATGACGATCGTCAGGTCGTGCGGCCCGGTGTTACGGGCAAGGGATGGGAGCGCTGCGACTGGGGCTTCGGATACTTCGATGCGCTTGAGAAGAGCGTTCTGGCGAGGGGTTCCGCTTAACTTTTTCGGTGGAGAGTCGGAAGCTGTCGCCTCTTTCGCCGGTGACGAAAAAGTACAAGACGCTCCACCCCTCGCCAGAACGCTCACACCGGCCCCTTCGAGGGTTTCGGACAGCAGGCCGGGCTCGATTTCGTCCGGGGCCGATTCGGCGCGTTCGATGACCTGGCGCCACCAAGCCGGGCAGTTTCTCTGAGAGCTGGGAAGGGACGAGTCGTAGAGGGAGTCGAAGACCCGATTGCCCGCGGTGATGTCGACTTCGGTCTGCAGTCGCGGCACGGTCCCGACGCCCGCGCTCAGCAGCCCCGGCGAGAACCCGTCCCGAGCCAGCTCCCCCACCGATACGTACGGGCCCGTCCAGACGAGCCGGACCCGCCGCGGGGCTCGGGGGTGGGGTGGAGCGTCTTGTACTTTTTCGACCGTGTGCCCCGAGGCGGCAGCAGCAGGGTCTCCACCGAAAAAGTTAAGCGGAACCCCACCCACGAGCCCCGCGACCCAGAGGAGGCCCGCTACACAGAGCGCTATCGTCAGCACCATGCCCGCCGACCGTACTTTCGCCAAATTCAGCTTCTTCAAAGTCGATCCCGCCTGGCGCCGTCGCGACGCCGACCTTCGCGGCGCCGACAAGCAGGAGTTCCTCGCCGCCTGCGAGGACTTCGGCATCGACCGGTCGCTGCGCGCCTACTCAACCATAGGAACGCGCGGCGACGTCGACCTGGTGCTGCTCAGCCAGAGCGCCAACCTCGAGGACATCCACACCTTCCACGTCGTGCTCGGGCAGTCGGGGCTCGCCAAATGGTGCTCGTCGCCCTACTCGTTCCTCTCGATGACGAAACTGTCGCCGTACTCGGAGGAGAAGGCGCGCCCGGAGATCTGCGTCTCCGACCGCAAGTACCTCTTTCTCTATCCGATGGTGAAGCAGCGCCGCTGGTACGGCCTGTCGCCCGCCGAGCGCGGCCGGATCATGAAAAACCACATCGAGGTCGGCCGCAAATACCCGGAGATCACGATCAACACGACCTACTCGTACGGGATCGACGACCAGGAGTTTGTCGTCGTCTTCGAGGGCGACGACCCGGCGGCCTTCCTCGAACTCGTCGCCGAGCTGCGCCCGACCGAGTCGAGCGAGTACACCGAGCGCGAAACGCCGATGCTGACCTGCGTCTCGATGTCGGTGGGCCGCGCCCTGGACGCGCTCGACGGCGTCCCCAGCGCCGCCACGGCGCCTGTCTCGGCCTAGCCGGGGCCGGCGCGACCCGGGCGTTTAGGGTCGCCTATCCTTCTCCGTCCCGTCCCAGACCCGAAAAACGAGAGAGATGCCCAACATCGGTACCCCTGAGAACCCGCTTCGCGTCGCCATCGTCGGCGCCGGCCCGTCCGGCTTCTACGCCGCCGAGCACATCCTCAAAGACGGCGACGTCCACGCCCTCGTCGACCTCTTCGACCGTCTCCCCACCCCGTTCGGGCTGGTGCGCGGCGGCGTCGCCCCCGACCATCCAAAGATCAAGTCGGTCATCCGCGTCTACGAGAAGACGGCGGCGCGCGACGGCTTCCGCTTCTTCGGCAACGTGAAGATCGGGCAAGACATCGAGGTCGAGGAGCTGGAAGGGCTCTATCACGCGATCGTCTTCACGGTCGGCTGTGAGACCGACCGGGCGCTCGGGATCTCCGGCGAGGACCTGCCCGGCAGCCACGCCGCCACCGCCTTCGTCGGCTGGTACAACGCCCACCCCGACTACGCGGACGAGGACTTCGACCTCTCGGCCGAGCGCGCCGTCGTGATCGGCAACGGCAACGTGGCGATGGACGTGGCGCGGATGCTGGCGCTGACCGACCATGAGCTGCGCGAGACCGACACCGCCGACCACGCGATCTCCGAGCTCGACCGCAAGGGCGTCAAGGAGATCGTCGTGCTCGGCCGCCGCGGCCCGGTCCAGGCCGCCTTCACCAACCCGGAGATCAAAGAGCTCGGGGTGATGGAGGACGCCGACGTGGTCGTCGACCCGGCCGACATGGAGCTCGACCCGGCCAGCAAGGCGTTCCTCGAGTCCGACGAGGCCGACAAGACGACGCGGGTCAACGTCGAGACGCTGACCGAGTTCTCGCAGCGCACGCCGGAGGGCAAGAAGCAGCGGATCGTCCTGCGCTTTCTCGCCTCGCCGGTCGAGATCAAGGGCGACGGCAAGGTCGAATCGATCGTGATCGGCAAGAACGAGCTGGTCGAAGAGGGCGGGCGGCTGGTCGCCAAGGACACCGGCGAGCGCGAGGAGCTCGAGTGCGGGCTCGTGCTGCGCTCGGTCGGCTATACCGGCGTGCCGATCGAAGGCGTCCCCTTCGACGAGAAGCGCGGCCTGATCCTGAACGACGGGGGCCGGGTGCTCGACTCGCACGATTCGGGCCACAAGGTCGGCCACTACACCGCGGGGTGGATCAAGCGCGGGCCGTCGGGCGTCATCGGGACGAACAAGAAAGACGCCCTGGAGACCGTCCAGCACCTCCTCGCCGACGTCGCATCGAGGACGCTCCTCGATCCGGCCGACCCGGACCCGGAGGCGATCGAGCGGCTGCTGGCGGAGAAGAACGTCCGCTACATCTCCTTCGAGGATTGGCAGGCGATCGACCAGGCCGAGGTCGGCCGCGGCGAGCCCCACGGCCGTCCCCGGGTCAAGTTCGTCCGCGTCGACGAGATGCTTGACACTGTGGGCGAGCAGGTCGGCTGAGCGATGGGGGTCGACCTGGCCGAGCTGAAGACGATGATCGAGGCGGCCCTGCCCGGCGCCTCGGTCGAGGTCTCAGACGAAGATGGCGCCGGCCAGCACCTGCGCGCCGAGGTCAAGGCCCCCCAGTTCCAGGGCCTCTCGCGGGTCGACCAGCACCGGCTGGTGAAGGCGGCGGTGAAACCGCGCTTCGATGACGGCACCGTG
>Ga0070679_100002095_pt1 | contig 17975 bp, 16 predicted proteins | sample KBSC63BmetaG_FD_65652 | JGI IMG/M metagenome (GOLD analysis project Ga0070679, IMG submission 65652) | Corn rhizosphere microbial communities from Kellogg Biological Station, Michigan, USA - KBS C6-3B metaG | ecosystem: Host-associated > Plants > Roots > Rhizosphere | place: USA: Michigan... | reverse complement strand
CGACGAAGCAAGCTCGACGAGATGATCGCGCGCGGAGATCGAGGCGCCCGCACCGTTCAGAGCTCGCTCCAGCATCTCGATCGCTATATCGCTGCGACACAGCTCGGGATCACTATTGCCTCCCTCGCTCTGGGGTGGATCGGCGAGCCGGTGCTCGCCCACCTGTTCGATCGGCTCTTTCGACTGGTCGGGCTCAATCCGTCGCCAACCGCCGTGCACATCGCCGCCGCGCCGGTGGCGTTCTTTATCCTCACGTTTTTCCATATCGTCCTGGGCGAGCTGGCGCCCAAATCCATCGCCCTCAGCAGTCCCGAGCGCACGGCCCGCGCGGTGGTGGCCCCGCTGCTGGTCTTTTCCAGATTCATGTCTCCCTTCATCTGGCTTTTCAATGGGACCGCCAATGCCCTGCTCAAGGTCTTCGGCGTTAATCCGGCCAGTGACCAGGAGGGACACAGCCCCGACGAGATCCGCTTTCTAGTCATGCAGGCACACGCGCGCGGCACCCTCGACGAGTCGGATCGGGCGATGCTGGCCGGAGTCCTCGACTTCCACGACAAGAAGGCGCGCGATGTCATGCGGCCACGCACCGATGTCGTCGCGCTCGACATCCAATCCACCGAGCAGGAGGTGTGGGAGATCCTCCGCCGCGAACGGTATTCCCGATATCCGGTCTATCGCGAATCTCTCGACGACGTGATCGGCGTGTTCCTGGCGAAGGATCTCTGGCTGCATTCCGGCGACGCGCCGTTCAATCTCGCGGATTTCGTGCGCGAGCCCATGTATGTGCCCGACAGCCGGCCAGCCGAACGTGTCCTGGATGATTTACGGCGTACGCGCGCCCACATGGCAGTCGTGCTCGACGAGTACGGCGGCACCGCCGGCATCGTGACGATGGAAGATCTGGTCGAGGAAGTCGTGGGCGACATCGCCGATGAGTACGACTTCGCGTCGCGTGAATCGATCGTCACTGACGGCGTGCTCGAGCTCGCCGGCTCGTTGTCGTTGATCGATGTGCGCTCCGACTATCGGATCCAGATTCCCGAAGGTGACTGGACCACCCTCGGCGGGTACGCTTTCGCCAAGCTTGGACGGTTGCCGCGAATGGGAGATCGCATACCGATTCCGGGCGGCGAGATGGAAGTCGTGGCGATGGACGGCCGTCGGATCGCCGCACTCAGGATACACCGCGCCGGGGCACGACAACCGGCGGTGGTCGCGCAGCCCGCCTAAAGCTTTCCGCGAAATACCCGGCAGGCGTCGAGCGGAATGGAATCCATTGCCGCCGCGAGCCGCGACGTCCTGCATGGTAGCAGCGATGTCCGCGCCAGCCACGTGCCGCGGCGTCGTGCGCCGACGTCCGAGACGAACCGATCGACGAGCTTCGACCGCGAGGGGTCGAAGGCCGACAAAGCCGCGGCGCTCTTGATTGCGAGCTCGCTTTCGCGCGCCCGCATGTAAAGGAGCGGAAGATGCGCCGCGACGGCGAGGTCGGCGCTCGGCACGGGACGATCGATCGATTCGGTGCGATCCCACACTGCCTCGGTGTACTTCGCCTCGAGGTAGCTGGAGTAGAGGCGCGCGGCAGTTGTGTTCTTCCCCGAGAATTCCAGTCGCTTGCCGATCGCGAGATAGATTTCCGGCGCGCCGACGTAGCCGAGCCTGAGCGAGCTCTGGAGCATCGCCAGCGCTGAGTCGGCGTGACCCGCGCCGGCGTAGGCCTCTGCAAGGCGGTAGCGGGGCTCACCGAGGCGGGGGTCCGCGGTTATCGCATCAGTCAGTACGACCATCGCGCGCTCGAAATCGCTGTCGCTGCTGTAAAGAGCGGCAAGCGCGAGGCGGGGCTCGATACGGTGAGGGCTCAGCTCCATCGCCCGATGAAACGAATCGATCGCCTTCTGGCGGTACGCTGCCGACGCGTAGAATCTCGCGGCTTCGGCGTAGAGCTGACCCTGGTGGGTGTAGAGACGATCGTTGAGCGAGTCACGCTCGATTTCGCGGTCGAACACCACCATCGCGTCAGCGAACGCGCGATCCAGGATCCGACGTCGGTCGGGATCGGCGGATATCGTCTCGAGGCGCGGCGCCAGGGAGCCGACGTACTGTGCCATCACGATCGGAGTGTGGGCAGTCTGGTGACTCGAGGCCGTCGCGAGCAGATCGAATTCTGAGAGTGTGCGATCGACCGACCCCGGAACATCGATGCGCGCGAGCGCGCGATCGACGCGAAGCGGGGTTAAGCCCTCGGCGTACAACGCGAAGACGAGTGCTGCAGCCGCGGCAAACGCCAGCGCCGGCCGGCGGTGCGCCACGACCGCGTCATGCTCGGTGGCCTCCAACACCACCGACCCGACGGTCCCGCGCGACGCGATGAGCGCCGCGAGCAGGATCCAGAGCATCGTCGAGTTGAGATCCACGAACCAGAAAAAAAGATAGGTCGCGTAGGCGAGCTGCAGTCCGGCGAGGATCGATACGCCCGCTGCTGTGAGCCGTCCCGCGCGATACGCTCGCGCGAGAGTGACCCAGATGGCGGCCCAGATCCCGAGGAACGCCAACGTTCCGAGCAGCCCCGTCGTGGCGAGGATCTCCAGAAACTCGTTGTGAGTGCGGTCGTAGATGTCGGTATCGATCCGGTAGATGTCGGGATCGAAATGCGCGCTCCAAACGAGATTGTGATTCTCGAGACCGTACCCGGTGAAGGGGCGATCCTTGAACCCCTCTATCGCCGCGCGCCATTGCATGGTTCGGGATTCGTCGGTTCCAGCGAAGTCGGTGCTCGCGACGCGTCGGAGAACGCCCGGCACACCCCGCGCGACCGCGCTCTCCGGGAACGCCTTGATCACCAGGACGATCGCGCTGAGCAGGATGCCGACCGACAGGGCGATCGCAGGTACGAGCCACCGCCGGCGTCCGTGCGACTCGAGCACCGCGAAAAGCACCCCGCCAACGAGCGCAGCGAGCACCAGGCCCAGGATGGTGCTCCGATTCTGCGCATAGACGAGTGCCAGAAGCTCGACGAACCCCGCAGCGAAGTACACCAAACGGTATCGCGCTCGCATCGTCGCGAGATACGCCGCTATTGCGATCGCCATCAGTAGATACGCCGCCAGCAGTCCGGAATTCCCGAGCGTCGCCATGCTCGGCGCTACGACAGAATCGGCGCCAGCGGCAGACGTCTGCCGGGCGTGCTCGACGATTGCGACGCTCGCGACGATCACCGACACTGCCAGAGCTGCATTGAGAATCCAGCCCCAGTCCTTGTCCCGCAGCGTCCGTAGCAGGACGAAGAACAGGAAGAGATGGAGCCACGCCCAGACCCCACCCATGCGCTCGAAATCGCCAAAAAAGCTGTGCAACCGCGCGGGCGAAAAAATCGCCGAAACCGTCACCGCGACCAGAAAAGCGGCGAGCGCCCACAGGATCGGCTCGTCTCGGAGATCGAGGGATTTGCCGCCGAGCGAGAGCGCGATTACCAGCGCTGTTACTCCGAGCTCCACCACGATGCGGAAAAACAGGTTGCGCGGAACTACATACGGGAAAAAGAAATCGGACACCACTATCAGCGGAACGAAGAGCGCGGCAATCAGCAGGATTATCATTGCCGAGCGCCATGACAGCTTGGACGCGAATCTCGTTACGCCGGCGGGAATCACGGCTGCGAATCCTCCGCGAGCTCCAACAGAAGTTGGGCGTGGAGCTCGTGACCACCGTCAAAGCGTACGGTGTTGTGCGGAACTTCGAGCTCGCGTAGCCGTCCTTCCTGCTGTGCGACGACGTCCGGCCGGGCAAATTGATCGCTGGTGCCGAACACCACCGTCAGTGGCGAGCGTCGGGTGAGCCGCGTCGCAGCAGCGGTGTCGAGCTCGGTGGGCAACATGCCGGCCCAGAGAATCACGCGGTCGGGATCGACCTTGCCGCGCGCAATCCACCGCGTCACAGTCGCCACTCCCTGTGAGAATCCGAGCACGATCAAGCGCACCTGCGAGCGATCGACCATCGAGAAAATCTCGTCATGGACAAGATCGAGGTAGCTCACATAATCGTCGATCTCCGCGTCGCGATCTTCGTAGGTCATCCAGCTCGCGCCCACCGGCACATCGGTGCCATGCGGTCCGATCCGCGGTGGCTCCAGGTAGAATCGTGACAGCGCTTCGGGCGCCACGATGAGGCGATCGGTGCGCTCCATTGGCAGAAAGCGCGCGATGAACCGCCGCGCAAGCTGGGCGTGACCGTGACAGGCGATCCACACCTCGCTGAGATCCGCGTCGAGCGATCCGAGCATTGCGTAGCGGGCCGTGCGCGGAACGCTGATGTGACGCTCCTCGAAGGTGCGTCGCGGCTTTTCAGATGCGAGAGGAGTCTGCAATGGTGGCTCGAAGTTTCGCCGGGTGTGGGCAGCCAGTGGCTGGAACATGTCTTGCCCCCCTCAAGAATCTACCATTCCGGCCGGGAAATGATTCGCTTCTGCATAATGATGGCCCTGGTCCTGGCTTTTGCCGGTTGTTCGGTGTCCAAGGATCAGGAGGTCGCACTGGGGCGGCAGGACGCGGAGCAGGTCAACGCGCAGCTTCCGCTCGTCACCGACCCTGCAGTGGTTTCCTTCGTCCAGACGCTCGGCGAATCCATCGCCAGCAAGACCAGCAGGGCAGATCTGGACTGGCATTTTTATGTCGTGAACAGCGACCAGGTCAATGCGTTCGCTCTGCCTGGTGGGTATGTCTACGTAAACCGCGGCCTCATCCAAGACGCGGAGCGAGTCGACCAGCTCGCCGGTACCCTCGGCCACGAGATCGGACACGTCGTCGAGCGTCACTCGGTGAAAGACATCCAGACCCAGCAGAAGACCAATCTTGGACTCGCAGTGGTCTGCACGCTCACCAACATCTGTCACAGCGGTCTCGCCCAGGCTGCGGTGCAAGTCGGGGGGAGCGCATTCTTCGCGAGGCACAGCCGGCTCGACGAGTTGCAGGCCGACTCGGAGGCAGTCATCAACGTGACGCGCGCTGGCTACGATCCGCGCGGCATCCCGGAGCTGTTCGAGATTCTGCTGCGGGAGCGGCAGTATCAGCCGACGGTGGTCGAGGGCTGGTTCGCGTCGCATCCGCTGGAGGAGACCCGCATCCAACGCGCGCGGAATCTCATTGCCGGATTGCGGGTCGACCCGAGCCAGCAGCTGATCGTCGACTCACGGGCTTTTCAGGCGTTCAAGGCTCGCGTCGTGCAGCTACCTCCTGCACCGCAGGCGCCGCCGGGCTCCGCGCCGGGCGGGCCATAAGCGCACTCGTAATGCGGCCTCGATCATCGCGCCGTAAGATTACCCGCTTCGAGAACTTCAACGCTTCGCCGCCGGGGCTATGACTCGATTTCGCGTTCCCGCAGCTTTGGTTGTGTCCGTGGTGGTCGGGTTGGCCGGTTCCCTTTCGCCGGCGCGGGCGAGCGCACAGCAGACGATTGACTGGCCCGCCTACGCGCGCGAAGCGCAGACCGTGCTGTCGAGCTACCTGCAGGTGAACACCACCAACCCGCCTGGCAACGAAATGCTCGGCGCGCGATTCCTGAAAACCATCCTCGACCGCGAGGGCATCGAGACCCAGCTGCTCGACACCACCGAGATCGGGCCGAACCGCGCGAACCTCTACGCGCGTCTGCGCGGGAACGGAAGCAAGAAAGCGATTGCGCTTGTACATCACATCGACGTAGTCCCTGTGACGCCGGCATCATGGTCGGTCGATCCGTTTTCTGGAGTCGTTAAAGACGGCTACATCTGGGGACGCGGCGCCATCGACATGAAGGGCAACGGCGTCGCGCAGCTGATGGCGATGATCGCGCTGAAGCGGTCGGGAGTGAAGCTCAATCGCGACATCGTGTTCATCGCCAACGCCGACGAGGAGCTCGGCTCGACGGGGGCGATCATTTTCGTCAACCGACACCCCGATTTACTCAAGGACGTGGAGTACCTGATCACGGAGGGCGCTGACAACGTCCTCGACTCTACTGGCAAAGTTGTCTACTTCGGCGTCGGCGTGTCGGAAAAACGAACTTTCTGGCAACACCTGACCGTAAACGGCGTGCCGTCCCACGGATCACGCCCCACCAGGCTGAATCCGGTGCCCCGGCTGGTAGCAGCGCTTTACCGGATTTCCCAATACGAGACACCGCTCCACGTCACACCTGCGGTGGACAAGTTCTTCCGCGATATCGCGCGCACTTACCAGCAACCGCAGCGCGGCTGGCTCTCGAACGTGAGGATCGCACTGGAGAATCCGCAGGCGAGAGACTGGATTCTGAGCGACGTGACCTGGAACGCGGTTCTCAGGAATACGATTTCGATGACCGGCCTCACCGGATCGAGCAAAACCAATGTGATACCAGCGGTCGCGAGCGCCGAAATCGATGTGCGGCTGCTTCCCGATCAGGACACCACCGAATTTCTGAAAACCCTGCGGGCAGTTGTGAACGACACCGCGGTGCACTTCACGCACCTGGCCAACACCAAGGCGCCCCTCGAGAGTCCCATCGACACCGACCTGTTCCGGGCCATCGAAAGGGCCGCGCACGATCGCGAGCCGAGTGCGTTCGTAACTACTCCGATGGAAACCGCGGCCACGGACAGGCCGACCTACCGCAAGATGGGGATTACAACCTACGGCTTCAGCCCGTTCAAAATTCCGCGGGCCGAGCTCCAGCGCGGCATGCACGGTAACGACGAGCGACTATCGGTCGAAAACGTCGGTTACGGTGTGCGGTTCATGTACGACATCCTGCGCTACGCGCAGTAGTCGGCGCTGCAATCGGACCGCGATCAGCTCTTGTGCCGGAAGGTGATGCGACCGCGGGTAAGGTCGTAGGGTGACACCTCGAGGGTGACGCGATCGCCGGCGAGCACCCGGATCCTGAATCTCCGCATCTTGCCAGCGATGGTCGCGTGTACGTCGTGACCATTGTTCACCTGCACCCGAAACGTCGCGTCGGGCAGCACTTCAGTGACGGTTCCTTCCAATTCGATTGCTTCCTCTTTTGCCATACGCCCCCTTGAAATGATGGCTTGTTAGTGAAGGACGATTAACACCAGTGCGAAAACAGTAAGGTGGAGGGTGCGAGGTGATCTTCGTTTTGCCCTCTAATGAAAAGAGCCGCCCCGGCAATGTCCAGAGCGGCTCTTTACTACTACTCAGCAAGCTGCGACTTACGCGCCGAGCTTGGTGACGTTCTCAGCGGCGGGACCCTTCTGGCCCTGCACGACGTCGAACTCGACACGCTCGCCTTCGGCCAACGTCTTGAAGCCGTTGCCGTTGATGGCGGAGTGGTGAACGAAACAATCCTTCTGTCCGTTCTCAGGAGTGATGAAGCCAAAACCCTTGGCGTCGTTGAACCACTTTACTTTGCCGGTGGTACGCATTGCGGTACATCCTCATTCAATTGTGTCGGAGTTCCGTGTTTGCGGTACCTGCCGACTCCTGTTTGTTCGCGGCCGAAATGGCCGCCCCTACAGCCAGAAACCAAAAAAGACCTGGCAAAACCCCAGGTCCCTGAACTGCAAAACTGGCTCGGTCACGCAACTGTGCGTTTCCTCGCGATAAACCTAATGCCTCAAGGCTTTACGGTCAATGAACTTGCACTGCTCAGGGCGACATCATCCGCCGGTTCGGCGAAGCCTTCCATTGCGTCGCCGTAGGCTTCGATCACGCCTGGCGGTGCGGAGACGGTCTCACCGGTCAGCATCGACTTCATCATCAGAGCGTTCGCGACCGCCTTGCCCTTGTAGTGGTTGTTGGTGACGACGTACACCTCCTGCGTCGACGGGTCCGCCGCGATCTCCCACGCCCGCTCGACCCACGGCTTCAGCTCGTCGGCCTTGTACAGGTAATTGTAGCGCTCCTCGACCCCCGCCTTCTCTCGGAACCAGTCCTTGTAATTCCTGCCGTGCACCCGCACGTAGCCGATGGTCGATGTCACGTGGGCGGAAGGCTTGATCGAGTTGTGATACAGCGGCTGGTCGATGTTGACGAATCCTACGCCTTCCTCGTGCAGGGTCTGCATGAATTCCGGCTCGAGCCAAGACGAATGTCGCACTTCCACCACCAGCGGGTACTCGTTGAAGGTGCGCACGACGTCGCCCAGCCATTCGCGATTCTCCTCGTTGCGACGGAAGCTCCACGGAAACTGGAGCAAAACCGCGCCCAGCTTCCCCGCCTCCATCATCACGTCGAAGCCATCGCGGACCTGCGCCACTTCCGCCGTCGTCCATGCCTTGTCGCGTTCGTGAGTAAAGCGCTTCCATAGCTTGGCGGTGAATCGGAAGTTGTCGAAGTCCTCGACCCGGCGAATCCAGGACGCCGTCGTGCGCGGCACCGGGGGCCCGTAATAGCTGGAATTGATTTCCACCATGTCGAAGAATTCCGCGATGTAGCGAAGCTGGTCGAATCGCGCCGGCTTCTTCTCCGGGTAGACCAGCCCTTCCCAATCCTTGTACATCCAGCCAGCCGGTCCGAACCGCACTTTGGCGACCGCGTTCTTCGAGCTCGCCGCCCTCGATCTTTGCGAAGCCATGCTGTCCATGACTTGCTTGTTCAGTGCCAGACTGCGCGTACGGGTCCCTGGATGGCAGGCACTGGTAGCCGCCCGGCCCCGCTATGCGCACATTTTCCGGCGCATGCCCTACGCGTTCCATACCGTCGACGTTTTCACCGATCATCTGCACGGTGGCAATCCGCTCGCCGTCGTTCCCGACGCGCGCGGTTTGTCGGAAGCACAGATGCAGGCGATCGCGCGCGAGTTCAATTACTCGGAGACGGTCTTCGTATTTCCACCGGAGGAGAAGGCGCACACCCGCCGCGTGCGGATCTTTACACCTGGCTCCGAGCTTCCGTTTGCAGGCCACCCCACTATCGGTTGCGCGTATGTGCTCGCCGCAATTGGCGAGCTGGAGCTCGACGGCGACGAAACGCGCATCACTTTCGAGGAAGGCGTTGGCCCCGTTCCCGTAGTGATTCGATCGAGGGATGGAAAGCCGACATTTGCGCAGCTCACCGCCGCGAAGATGCCGGAGATCAACGACCCGCCCCCGCCGCCCGAAACTCTTTGCGAGATCCTTTCGCTCGAGCCCAGCCACATCGTCGCCGACGACATGATCGAGCCCGAGGCTGTCTCGTGCGGTGTGCCGTTCCTCTTTATCCCGATCAAAAAGCCGGAAATGCTGTCGTGGGCGAAAGTCGACATCCCGAAATGGGAGCAGTCGCTGCGCGACTACTGGGCGCCCGAGATGTTCGTGTACAGCACCGAAGACTGGAGCAACATCTTCGAGGGCGGCCACATTCGCGCGCGGATGTTCGCGCCGGCGATGGGTATCATCGAGGATCCGGCGACCGGAAGCGCCGGCGCGGCGCTGGCCGGCTTCCTCGCGTTACGCGCCGAGACCCGCGACGGGACGTTGCGGTGGGTGGTGGATCAGGGAGTCGAAATGGGCCGTCCCAGCCGGCTGGAGCTGGAAGTCGATGTCAAGCGAGGGCAGCTGGCGGCGATCCGCGTCGGCGGCGCGTCGGTGCTGGTGAGCTCGGGTACCCTGCACGTCGACGGCGACGCCTACGCGATCAAGCCGGGACCCTACTCCAGGTAGTGGTAGAGTCCGAACAGCGCCATTGCAGCGCCGCCGATGAGTATGATCGTGCCGGGGGTGTCGCCGACGAGCGCGCCGACGATCATCGCGCCGACTCCGACAGCCATCAGCGCCACGTCCTGGCCGGCGTGTGGTCGAACGACCTGGGTCGCCACTGCTGACCTCGAGCCGACGGTCTTCGCTTCGTTGGCGTGAAATCCAATCGACGCGGCCTGCAGTGTCGGACCGTTCGTCGCGGGATTGGTCAGTTGCTGTGCACCAGCGGCCATAGGCAGAATGGCAAGAGCAAGAAAGCCGAGTGCCAGAAAGCGCATTTCGTTCTCCGTTTGGGCTGAAAAATCATGAAGCCGCTCCGTCGCGGCCATATGTGTGTCGTTCAGTCGGGAGTGCGGCAATAAACGTGCACGACAGGGCGAATTGTCAGCGGTTTCTCGGGGGCGCCGGCAAGCTCGGGCCCGCGCACTCGTGAAACAAAAAATGGTGGCGCGAGATCCTCGCGCCACCATCGTCCTTCCAGCGACCGCGGGGAAGCTACCGGTCGCTGCGACGCCCCCTGCGATGTCGCTCTGGAATGTCGATCTGCCCCGACACCTCGGCGTAATCGATATCGCCACTGCCCTTCGATTCCACCCGCAGGTCCTTTCCCACCTTGCTCACCTCGATGGTGCCGGAGCCGTCGTTCTCGACGACGACCGATCCCTTTACATCGGTCGCGAAGATTCCACCCGAGCCATCGGTCTGCACCGTAAAAGATCCTGTTACGTTGCGCACCTTGATGTCGCCCGAGCCGTCCTGCACTGTGACGTCTCCACCGATGTTCTCGATGGTGAGATCGCCCGACCCGTCGGTGATGTGCACCGATCCCGAGGCCCCGGTGACCGAAAGCGAGCCCGACCCATCGCTCATCTCGAGCGAGCCCACATTCAGGACTGTGGCTTCGCCGCTGCCATCGCCGATATCGGCATTGAGCCCCTGCGGTACCTCGATGACCAGATCGAGCGCTGCCGAATAATCGTCGTCGCGGTAGAAGTTGTCGTCATCGGGCATGTCTGCCTTGATAAACACCACATCACCCCGTCGCTCGGCGATCAGTTTGATGCGGCTCAGCATATGTTGTGATGAAGATCGCGCGGTGCCAGTCACCTGCACCTGACGCAGTCCCGGCTTCCCTTCCACCCGAAGATCGCCTGCCGCGGCCTCGACCTCGATGCTTTTCGCGCCCGACGCATCAACGACCGCGTTTCTCGGCGCAGAAAACGGATTTTGGGCGTGCGCGGCCGAGCCGATCAGGAAAGGCGCGGCCGCGAAGGCTGCGCCGCGAAACGATCGCTTCATTTGGTGCTCCGTTCGGGTGTGCGGGGTTAGACAACCCTTCCTGCCCTACGGTTTGAATGGGGTCGGGTTTCAGTCGGGCGGGAACGGGACGACGCCCAGCTTCCAGAGACCGTTGAGCATGTCGGAAGCGTAGAGATTGGCGCCTGTGAACTGAACGCCCCAGACATAAACCGGTCCCACATCAGCGAGACCGTGCCCGAGCTCGCGTCCCATCTTGCCGAGGTCGCAGCGACCGTCGGCGCTTCTGGCCGCAGCATCGCAGCTGGACAGGTCGCCTGTCACGTCGATCGCCCTGACCCCGCCGTTGTAATAGGCCGCGTACAGGATTCCGCGCGTCTCATCGACGGAGAAGTTATGAGTGCCGGCACCCGCCAGAGTGTAGAACGCCACCTCGTGCGGAGTCGCGAGATTGCTAACGTCGACGACATGGATGTCGCCGCTCGAGAACGTGCCGATCGACCCCGGGCCCTCCTGGCCGACGAAGACGTAGCGCTTCTCGCCGCTGATCTGGTTGTGGAACCACCAGACATTGTGCGCCTCGCCACCCCTGGTGACGAGACTTCCGATCGGCAAAGGGTTGGCGACGGTGCCCTGGCCGGCGCCGCCGATATCCCAGATTTTGATGCCGTCATCCCACAACGCGGTAATCAGGATTCCGTCTCGGACGTAGACGTCGTGTACGAACGGATTGCCCATGACGGCGCTGAAAACCTGGGTCGGCGCGGCGGGATTGGACAAATCGACGATTACGAGGCGGGCCGGGTTGCCATTGCGCGGATCGATGCACAGAAATGCATAGAGCTTCCCGTCCACGCGCTGGACTTCCGCGGTGTGCACTCCCGGATCAGTCAGCGACGTATTGTACCGCGCCAGCAGCTGCGGCCGCAGCGGATCAGCGACACTGTAAACCATGATGGATCCGGTCGTAAACTCGGTGGCGACAATCAGCAGCTGACCGTCGTCGCTGACCTGGATGTCTCCGAGCGTGCTTGCGTTCGGCACGATCACCGAATCGACGAGCTCCGGCGTGGCTCCGGCAACGTTCCAGATCTTGATCGCGTTGCCGAGGGTGGAGCGATTGCCCCAGGTGGTCGTGTACGCGATGTCGCCGCGCACGGCGAGCTCGGCGGTGAAGCGCTCGGTCACCGCGCCTTCGCCGATGGTGGCGAGTGGCTGAGACTGCCGCGGAGGAGTAATCTGCGTGCTCGAGTCGCACCCGAGCATGAAAGCGGCGACGGCGAGCGGCACAAACCGTGACAAACGATCGAACGATACGCTTTGCATCTTCAGGTTATTGACGAGTTGATATGGAATCGCCGGTTACATCCCCGGCATGTGCATGCCGCTCATCTGCATGCGCGGAGTTTGGCTGACTGCGACGCCATAACGTCCCATCCGCATGTGTGACATGCCGAACGAGAGGCGCGCGCCAAGCGATACGCTCCAGATGCGATCCGCTCCGTAGAATTGGCGCGGATCGAATCCCGATGGCTGCAGCGTCGGTGAGAAGCGTGCGCGCGCAACCTCGGCGAAGGGCTCCATGGAAAAGGCTTTCGCGGTGAAAGCATCGGCGGCGAGTCGAGCGGTGACGATGGTCCAGCGCGATCGGCCCGCGATACTGAGATCGGTTGCCGGCACCGGAGTCCGGAACTCATCGGTCTCCCGGGCCTCATCGGGGCGGTCGGTTCGCTCGAAGCGCAGCGCACCGTTGATGCGATCGTAGCGCGCCCAGGTTTCCGCGAGCCAGGAAGTGAACGCGAAAGTGGGAGTCGAACCGGCGTAATCGTCGGTGCGGGCCCACTCGACGAGCGCATAGCCGGAGTGCTGCGCGTCCTCGAGACGCACCGAAGCGCTGCGCTTTCGCTGGTCGGCACCGCCGCCGGTGGGATTCTCCGGAGACTTCACGCGCGCGTAGCTCGCCTGGAATTCACCCTGTGGCCACGGCATGAAGGTCGCCCGGCCCGACCACGAGTCCCAGTATCGCTTGCGATTCGGAGTGTCGCCTGGACCAGTGGGCTCATCGCCATTGAACATTCCGGCCTCGAAGGTCCAGTTGCCTGACCGAAGCGCGCCTATCGCTACTGCTCGCTCGAGGATCTGCGCCAGGTGGTGGTTGATGGGGTACTTCTCGAATGGCCGCGCCATCGGATCATCGGTCCCGAACGGCGCGAAGCCCTTCCCCACAGTAAGCGACACTCCATTCGCGGAAGTCCCCCCGAACCGACGCGTGGATGTGAGCACCAACTCGTGCAAGTACGTATGCGGGTGCCGACGGTCGATGTACCCCTCGCCGGCGATGCCGGCGTTCAGCTCCCCGCGCTTTATCGTTGCGCCCTCGAAGTTGATGGTCGTCTTGAGGGCGAGCGCCTCCCCCCACGGCGCCACCGTGAGCATTATTGCCGGCTGAGTGAAATAGGCCTCGGTGAGATCTCGTCCGCGAATCGCGGGCGACTCCCGGGTGACGACGCCGATTCCCTGCGCGCCGAGCTCAATGGCATCGCCAACTCTGCTTTGCGCCGCCACCGAAGTGGCGTCGAGCAGCAGTGTCACAGCGATACCAGCGACTACGATTGAAAAAAAAGTGCGCGCGCGGTGCGGCGGGCGCTCGATGGGGTTTGGCCGATCCAAATTCAGGCTAGCCGATGGGTGTGCAGCGTTGTAGACTTTTCGCAATATCGCACCGGGAACCGCACCATGCGTCATCGAGCAGGAATCGCCACGTTGGGTCTCGCCATCGCGCTGCCACTTTCAATAGCGCACACCCAACAGATCGCCACAGCTTCTGCGGCTGCGCCTTCTGGGCCAGCGGTTAACGATGTCGCGCCTGACTTCACTCTCCCCGGCGCCGACAAGTACGGGCTGCTCAAAACTCCAGTTAAGCTTTCCGATTTCCGTGGTCGGACGGTCGTCCTTGCATTCTTCTTCCAGGCGCGGACCAAGGGCTGAACCATCCAAATGGAGGCGTACCGTGATCAGTACGCCACGCTCTTCAACAACGGCAGAAACGTCGCCGTCATCGGAATCAGCGTAGACGCTGACACCACTCTGGCCTCGTGGGCACGCGAAGAGGATTTTCCGGTCCTGTTCGCCAGCGATGCAGGCGGGAAAGTCGGCCAGCTGTACGGCGCGTTCGACGCCAAGAACAAGCTCGACAACCGTACGCTGTTCGTGGTTCGGCCCGACGGACGAATTGCCTACATCGCGAAGCCGTTCAAGGTGCTGACGCCGTCGGCCTACACCGACCTCGCAGCCGTGGTCGACAGTCTGGCCCCGCCACCCAAAGCGGAGTCGACGAACTAAAGCGCTTTTCTGAGCGCCGCCTCGAGGTCCTGCTTGCCGCCGAGTCCGGTGTAAACCACTCGGCCGCTCTTGTCGAGGACCACTACGTAGGATGTGGCAGGAGCGTCGAACGCGCCGGCGGCTTTGCCGTCGACATCGTAGTAGGTGTCGTGCGGTAACGGATGCGCCGCGAGCCAGCGCCGCACTTTTTCGGGCGACTGGTTGATCGCCACAGCGATCGCCATGAACTTCACCTTGCTGCCGTACTTCTTCTCCGCATCGAGCAATGCAGGCATGAGCTCCCGGCAGTTGGGGCACCAGGTCGCCCAGAACTCGATCAAAACCGGCTGCTTGCCGAAATAATTGGCGAGGCTGACCGTTTTTCCGTCGAGGGCCTGAACGCTTACCGCGGGTGCCGTAGTCCCGACTTCGATGCCGAGGTCCTGCGCCACTGCCGGCGTCGCGACGCAGGTGGCGGCAAGCACGCTGACTGCAAAAAGTGCTTTCATGTGTCGGTCGATTGCGTTGACAATGCCTAGATGAGAAGAAGTCCCATCTGCACAAGGTAATACTCCGCAACGGCCAACATGATCAACGCAAAGAACCGCTTCACCCAAACCATCCACGCGCCAGCCCTCGGCAGGCGCGCAACACTGCCGCTGAACAGGCCGACGATCACGAGTATCGTGCACATCCCCAGTGAGAACACGAACAGGTAGATGAATCCGAGGACGCCGCTTTTGGTGGTGCCCACCCACGTGAGCACCGCGGCCATCACCGGCGCGGAACAGGGAGCCGCGACGAGCCCCGATGCTGCGCCCATCACGAAAACTCCGCCCAGGGTGCCGCCATCTCCCGCCGTCGCCGCGCGCGTCAGCAGCCAGCTCGGCACCCGCACCGGAATCGCGTCAAGCATCGCCAGTGCCGCGATGATGAGCAGGTTCGCCATCGCGAAGTAGAGCCACGGATTGGTGCTGACCGAGCCGAAAAGCGTGCCGGTGAGACCCGCGAACAGCCCCAGTGCCGCGTACGCGAGCGCAAGACCCAATACGTAAGTGAGAGTAAGAAGAACTGTCCTCGAGCGAGGCCGCGGCGCTCCGCCGACCGCTGTCCCGCCGACGATCGCCGCCGTGATCGGAATCATCGGGTAGATACACGGCGCCAGACTGGTCAGAACACCCGCAATGAAAAGCAGCGGCAGAGCGGTGATCGGGTTGGAGGAGAGCTGACCCGATATCTGTGAAAAATCCAAGTTGTTCGAGGTGGAGAGACCACTGAAAACTACCAGCCGGGAGCTCCGTGCGGAGCAGCCGGCGGCTCCGAGCATGGTTTTGAAAACAGCGCCTGGGATCGCGCGTGTTTTTTTTCAAACCCTGCTCGACGCTCCGAGCCGCTCCGCCGACCGCTCTCAGCTGGTCGTTTTCAGTTTCGTTTTCAGTCCCGAGCCGCGGTGTCTACTTCCTGGTGAGCAGCTCCTCGAATAGATCGATAGCCCGTGGATCGTTCGACTGTCCGAGCCAGAACAACGCCTTCTTCCTGATCTCGGGGTCCTTGTTGGTACGGGCGATCGAGATCAGCGCCGGGACTCCCTGCTCGGGCGGACGCTGAGACAGGGCGAACACCGCGTGCTCCCGCACCTCCCGGTCGACCTCGTTGTCCACCACGATGTCTTTCAGATTCGCCGTCGCCGCTTCTCCGGCCGCCTGTCCGGTCCAGAAGACCGCCTGGTTGCGGGTGCCGCGCGGCAGATTTGCATTTCGCGCGATCTTGATCAGCGACGGCCAGATGTCGACGCTGTCGGCAAGTGTCGACGGAAGGATTGCCTTCTCGCCCATGCTACCGCGCTCGGTCTGTGCCAGTGAAACCAGATACTCCGCTGCCTCCCGCGCCGGCACCATGCCGAGGTCGACGACGCCAGAGGCAGCTGGACGCCAACGCCCGCCCACGTAAAACCGCAGATCGCTGATCTCGCCGTTGCGCCTGTCGATCACCACCCGCGCCGGCCCGGTGCTGCACTCGTTATCCCATTCCACATCTTGCGACGTGTTCCACCCGTTGCCCCAGGTCGTCCGGCCGCGGCCGTTGTTGCTGCCGATCGAGTTGCCACTGCCGCAGAGATCCGGACGCGCGGCGAAGCTCATTCTCACCGAGCCAGTGCTCACGCGAGCGACTCTGCTCGCGATGCTCTGCGCCGGCGCAACCGTGGTCGTCACCGCCAGAGCGGCGAGGACGGCGGCTGCCGTCCTCGCGCCCGACATCATTGATTGTGTTTTCATCGGTTGATCAGGTCCAGGAGAAACTGCTGCACGCGCGGATCGCGTGATTGGCCGAGCCAAAAGATCGCTTTCTTGCGCAGCTCGGCGTCTTTGTCGTTCTTCGCGATGTCGAACAGCTTGTCGATTGCTCCCTTGTCGCTCTGGCGCTGCGACAGGCCGAAGATGATCGCGTCCTTGAGCTCCGCGTCGTTGATCCGGTCGTAAAGGCTCGACAGCTCGGAGATCGCGATACCCGACTGGCCGGCCCAGAACAACGCCTTTTTGCGCAGCTCGATATCCACCTTCGGATCGACGGCGACGTTCATCAGCCACTGCTGATTGCCGCTCTGCTGCGACAGCGAGAACAGAACCTTCTCGCGGAGATCCGGATTCTTGATCTTGTCGAAGAGGTCGCGCAGAAACGTGGTGTTGTCTCCGCCACGCTGGCCGAGCCAGAAGATCGCCTTCTCACGCAGCTCCTCGCTCTCGCTTTCGCGCAGGGCGAAGTCGCGGAGAATCTGCTGTGCCCTCGGTTCACTCTGCTGCGAGAGCGCGAAGAGCGCTTTCTCCTTGATGTTCGCGTCGGCGTTTCCCTGCAGGATGCTCTCGAGCAGCGGCGTCGAGCCGGGCACCTGGGACAGCCAGAACACCGCCTGCTCGCGCACTTCCTGATCCGGGTCGCTCCGCGCGATGTTCATGAGGATACTGGCGGTCTCAGGGGTGTTCTTCTGCGACAGCAGGAACACCGCCTTTCTGCGCAATCCCGCCGAGCAGGCATCGCGCTTCGCAAGAACCTGCTTCAGAATCGGCACCGCCCGGTCGGCATCCATGTTGAGCAACGCCTGAAGTGCCATGATGCGCTCGTCGTTCTCGTCATCAGCATCCGGGCAGCTCCGACCACTCGGGATCGTGGCCGTCTGTCCGTTCGTGACGTTGCTATCGCCCTGCGCCTTCTGAGTGATGATCGACGCGCAGGATTCGTCCCCGCGTTTCGCCAGCTCACCGCACACCCTCGTCAGGAGCTGAGCGCCGTCGTTCCTGGCCAGGTCTGGATACTTCTGCTTCAGCTGGTCGAGCCTTGCACGAGCGGTATTGAGATCGTCGTCACCGCCGCTGCGGTACAGTGAATAAGCCTCGTAGTACATTGCCTGCCCCGCGTAGGCCGACTGCGGGTAGCGCTCCGGGATCCGATGAAAGATCTCCGCAGCCCGCTTGTAGTCGCCGCGCGACATCGCCTCGCGCGCCAGCTTGTACAGGGAGTCGGCCGGGTCGCTCCTGGCCCAGGGTGCCGGTGGAAGCTCGTCGGACTGCCGGTCGAGTGATGCGACATCGGCGCCGAGCTGAATGTCACTCGCCGCGGGTAGCGCGACGATGTCGGAGTCATACGATTGATGGCTGGCGGGAGTGTTTCCCACTCCGAATCCAACCGATGAAAAAATTGCTGCTGCGGTGAGTAGTGTGCGCATTGTCATTGAAGGGTTCCTCAGCTGCCG
>Ga0070679_100002094_pt1 | contig 17979 bp, 14 predicted proteins | sample KBSC63BmetaG_FD_65652 | JGI IMG/M metagenome (GOLD analysis project Ga0070679, IMG submission 65652) | Corn rhizosphere microbial communities from Kellogg Biological Station, Michigan, USA - KBS C6-3B metaG | ecosystem: Host-associated > Plants > Roots > Rhizosphere | place: USA: Michigan... | reverse complement strand
TCTATCAAATTATAAATCCGTTATCTTCGCCCCGCAAACAAAATTTATTCCTGCAGATGCTTCCTAGGTTTAAACGTATTCTTCTTAAGCTTTCCGGTGAATCTTTAATTGGTAATCATAATTTTGGGCTCGATTCCAATGTGATTTCGCAATACGCTAGCGATATCAAACTAATTACAGAGCTTGGCGTGCAGGTAGCTATTGTTATTGGCGGCGGTAATATTTATCGCGGTATGAACGAGGCTGAAACTGGCATAGAGCGGGCACAAGGCGATTATATGGGTATGCTTGCAACGGTTATTAATGGGATGGCTTTACAAAGCGGGCTTGAAAGAGTAGGTGTATACACCAGGCTGCAAAGCGCCATAAAAATGGAACAGATCGCTGAGCCTTATATTCGACGCCGAGCGATTCGACATCTTGAAAAAGGCCGTGTTGTAATTTTCGGCGCAGGCACCGGAAATCCCTACTTTACAACAGATACAGCCGGTTCTTTAAGAGCTATTGAAATTAAAGCCGATGTTATTTTAAAGGGTACCAGAGTTGATGGAATTTACTCTGCCGATCCCGAAAAAGATAAACTGGCAAAGAAATTTGAGATCATCACATTTGCTGAATGTATATCTAAAAACTTAAAGGTGATGGATATGACAGCTTTTACACTTTGCATGGAAAATCAACTTCCTATTATTGTTTTTGATATGAATACACCCGGTACTTTATTGCGAGTAGTAACAGGAGAAAAAGTTGGTACTTTGGTTTCCGGATAATAATTGTTTAATTTACATTTTTTTATAAAAGCCTATCCAATACGGAATTTCGGCTTCTATACCTATGAACACTTTTCGGTTATAACCCCCTTGGATTTAAAAATTATATACTTTTTTATTTTTAAATTAAGCGCCTTATGTGGATATGGTGGTTACTGTCTCTCATTATTCTTATTGCGTGTATTATTTTTTCCTACCGCATGATAGTTAGTTCCTACGAATTTTTGCCTACAGATAAACGTTCATTCTGGAGATTTGGAAAGAATAATTTTAAAATCACTGATGCGCAGCCGCAAACTGAATCGTTGACTGCCATAAAGAAAAAGCTGCAAACAGTTGAAGACAGTGCTTCATTTTATAATATGCAGTTCACAAAATTGCAAGAACGGCTGAAAGCGCTTGAGGAAGAACGAAGCACTGAAGCTAAAACAGGGCAGACTGGTACTTTAGTTGAACAAGAAGAGGATTGGAAGGAAATGTTTTACCAGGAAAATGAGGCTAAGGAAAAGCTTGAAAATGAACTTGATGCTATGAGCCAGATACTTGAAGATACAGAAGCAAGACTGAAAGAATTATCACAAAATAACTCCCACAATGCTGAAGTTCAAAGTGATAATGATAGCAGGTTGCATTTGGTAGATTCTTTGCAAAGCCAGGTAGAATTGCTGCAAGCCCAGCTTACAGCATCCTCAGAACGCGAAAAGGAGCTTGAGCAATTACTACTCTCGGAAGTAACAATTCGTGAAAAATATTCGATGTTACAAAAAGAATATATTGAACTGCAAAGCGAAGCTGATGATTTAAGAATAAGGATAGTAGAGCTTAGTAAAAAAGATCTGCGTCAGGAAATGCGCCTTGTTCATCTTAGTGAATTAGAAAGTAAGCTTGCTCTTTGTGAAGACGAAAAACTGAAGTTAAAAGCCCGGCTCGAAAAACATTTATTAGGAGAGATGTAATCCTATTCCGAAGAAATATTTCCGTTAATGAAAAATTTCTCAACTGGTGCCGAATTATATCAATTAACCTTCCGTCCCGTAGCTATATATCTCATTAAGATGATTTCATTTATAAATAGATAAAGCCGTTTTCTTTATTTGGTCGTAGTTACATAACCCTTCCTTATTTAACTTTGTCTTCTTTATCTAATCGCCTTAGAAATTTATTTATGCAAATAACTACCGATTTAGCAGGTATCAGAAAAGAATATCGGTTACAATCTCTGCTTGAAAAAGACGTAGAAGCAGATCCTATAGTGCAATTTGAAAAATGGTGGAAACAAGCAATAGCAAGCGATATAGAAGAAGTGAATGCTATGACGCTTGCTACATGTACCCATGAAGGTAAACCCTCTGCCCGAATTGTTTTATTAAAAGAAATAAGAAAAGACGGATTTATTTTTTTTACAAATTATAACAGTAAAAAGGGTACTCAATTACATCAAAATCCTTTTGCATCTCTTGTTTTCTTTTGGAAAGAACTGGAAAGGCAAATAAGAGTTGAAGGAGAGATTGAAAAAATCAGTGGCAAGGAAAGTGATGAGTACTTTTCAAAACGGCCTATACAAAGCCGTATCGGCGCATGGAGCTCTCCTCAAAGTGAAGTGATTAAAAACAGGGAAGTTCTTGAAGCAAACGTTTCTTATTATAACGAAAGATTCAAGTCTCAACATATTCCGCGTCCTCAGCATTGGGGAGGTTATATTGTAAAGCCAACCCTGGTAGAGTTTTGGCAGGGTCGGCCAGGCAGGCTTCATGATCGCCTGCAATATGTTAGAAATGAAAAAAATTTATGGATAATTGAAAGGCTTGCTCCTTAAAACATTTTATTGAGCTTCTTTCTTCTCAACCTTTTTTGCTTTTGTTTTTGAAGATCTTACTTTTCCGAAAGAGCCTTGAAATATTTTTCCTTTTTTAGTTTTCTTATCACCACGTCCCATGAAATAATTTTTTTAATTGATTTAAGATTGTAACATTTATAAATATCAAAACTGAAAAATAACATAAAAAAAGCAAGATACACCAATGTATCTTGCTTTTAAGAAGTTTACCAATAATCAGATTTTTGCTGATAATTCTTTTCCTGCCTTAAATTTAGCTACTTTCTTAGCTTTAATTTTAATAACAGCTCCTGTTTGAGGATTACGCCCGTTACGGGCAGCTCTTTTACTTACAGAAAAAGTACCAAAGCCTACAAGTGTAACTTTGCCTCCACCTTTTAAAGTTTTGGTTACTGCTTCTACGAAAGAATCTAAAGTAGCATTAGCTTGTGTCTTGGTAACTCCTGCATCATCAGCCATCTTGGTGATTAATTCAGCTTTGTTCATAATAATTTTATTTGATTTTTTTAAACAGCAACAAATATATAAGGTTTTTTATTGCGACAAAATTTTTTACAAATTTTTTTTGCTTCTATTTTGCTGAAATCCGCAATTGGCAAAGGTTTAATATTAATTTCATAGAAAGTTTTTTAGTTTGAAAAAATACGAAATCCTTTAAAACTCAATGCCAGCAACAGTTTTATAAGATTGTCTTAAACCCTTCACTGTAAAGGGTTTTAAAAGACAAAGCTTCTAAGAATACAAATAAAAAATATGCACTTCTAATGCACACTTTGAAGAAGTGTTTGAAACGATATAAATAAATTACCCCATTTTTGAAAAGCTTTTTCACGAAAAATTATGGAATAGTCTCGTATGTATTTATCATATTCTTCCCGTTCTTTTGCGAAAAGCTGCAACACAAAAGTCCTCCCTTCCGTTTCATCGTGGTCATGTAATTTAAAAAAACGATACTCATAAAATAATCCTGTACTCATGATTTCTGGGATATTAAATTGCTTTTGCCACAGCAGCCATTCGTTTACAATGGAGTTATTAACCTTAGTGGTAATATTATAAGCAAGCATGATTAAGGATTTAGCTCAAGGTAAACCGGGCAATGATCACTATGCTTTACTTCCGGATAAATCTTTACATCTTTAATAAAATCACGCAAATTGGTTGATACATTAATATAATCAATTCTCCAGCCTTTGTTTTCAAGCCTTGTGCTGGGCCGCATTATACTCCACCATGAATATTGATTCGGGTCCTGATTAAGATGACGAAACCCGTCAACGAAATCATTCTCTATAAATTTGTCAAACCAGGCTCTTTCGTCGGGTAAAAAGCCAGACGTTTTTTTATTAGAAACAGGATTATGAATATCAATTTCTTTATGAGCAATGTTATAGTCGCCGCAAACAATTATTTTGGTTCTGGTTTTCCGAAGTTCATTAAGATAGTCAAGAAACTCACCGAGCCACACGTATTTGTAGGATTGTCGCGGCTCGCCGGTGGTGCCAGAAGGAAAGTATGCGTTTATTAAGGTAATGTCGCTAAAGTCGGCCCGCAAAACTCTTCCTTCAAAATCGCTTTGATCATTGCCATGGCCATATTCAACATTGTCGGGAGAAAGCTTACTTAAAATTGCAACTCCGCTATATCCTTTTTTTTGCGCTGAGAACCACCACGAACGATATCCTGCAGCTTCTATTGATTCGATATCGATATCTTCCCTATGAGCTTTTATTTCCTGAAGGCATATTATATCTGCCGGATCGGTTTTAAGCCAGTCAATAAAACCTCTTTTTATTGCCGCTCTTATCCCGTTTACATTATATGTGATGATTCGCATAATTTTCGTTTATACCCTTCTAACTGTAAAATTAGATATGTACGATTGAAAACGATGAATATCGAAAAGGTTTTTTATTAAATGAGATATATCTATACTTCAATACATAAATGGCACAGAGCATTCATTTTCGTGTACCCGCGGTAGTTAGATACAACTTTATTTAAACCGCGTTGCTCTAAAAATTATGATATATATGTTGAGGAAAAATTATTTCCTTTGAGTTACTATCCGTTATCAGGCATCATACTCCAACTGTGGCCTTAACCATTTTTCCACTTCTTCAACAGTCATATTCTTTCTTTGCGCATAATTTTCCACCTGGTCTTTACCAATTTTACCAATACCAAAATATTTACTATCGGGATGTGCAAAATACCAGCCACATACAGAAGCGGCAGGGTACATTGCCAAAGATTCTGTTAATGTAATGCCTGCATTTTCCTGCGCATTTAGAAGCTTAAAAAGCTTGTATTTCTCTGTATGATCTGGGCATGCAGGATATCCCGGGGCAGGGCGTATCCCTAAATAATTTTCTGCAATTAATTCTTCTGCAGACAAATGTTCGTCTGTGGCATACGCCCAGAATTCTTTTCTCGTACGCTTGTGCAATAATTCTGCAAAGGCCTCCGCAAGCCTGTCTGCAAGAGCTTGTAGCATAATTTTACTATAATCATCAAATTCTTTATTAAATCTTTCTATGTGTGGCTCAATCCCATGAATAGAGACCGCAAAGGCTCCTATGAAATCGGAATTTTGTTGATCTTCCGAAAGAGAAATATTTTGCGTTTTTATAAAATCAGCTAGTGAAATATTTGGCTGGCCTGGAGCTTTCGCATTTTGCTGACGCAAAAATTCAAGATGAATAGTTGTATTATCGTCTTTTACTACCACTGTATCATCTCCAATTGCTGAAGCTTCCCAAAAACCAACTACACCTTTAGCCGTAAGCCATTTTTCTTTAATCAATTTTTTCAAAAAAATCTGCGCTTCATTATATAGCTTGGTTGCAGCTTCGCCAATTTTTTCATCGGATAATATTTGTGGGAATTTTCCATGCATTTCCCAAGCTATAAAAAAAGGCTGCCAGTCAATGTAATTATAAATTTCGTTAAGATCATAATCTTTAAAAACTTTGGTTCCTGTAAAAGTGGGAGCTACTGGTTTAAAATCATTCCAGTTAATTTGTAATTTATTTTTTTGTGCTTCACCAAATGGCAATAACTTTTTTGCTGATCTTTTGTTTCCAAAGTCCTTTTTTAATTTATCATACTCTGCTTTTATTTGCGTAAGAAAACCGTCTTTAGTATCCTTATTCAATAAATTACCAGCAACCGTAACACTTCTTGAAGCATCAAGCACATGAACGACTCCATTATCAAATTCAGGAGCAATTCTAACAGCAGTGTGTAAACGCGAAGTAGTGGCGCCTCCGATGATTAATGGTATTTTAAAATTATTGCGTTTCATTTCCCTTGCCACATGCACCATTTCATCAAGAGATGGAGTTATTAAACCACTAAGTCCAATTACGGCCACATCATTTTCTTTTGCAGCTTGCAATATTTTATCGGCAGGAACCATTACTCCAAGATCAATAACTTCATAACCATTGCAGCCTAACACAACACCAACAATATTTTTACCAATATCGTGCACATCGCCTTTTACTGTGGCCATTAAAATTTTTGCAGGCCCTGCCCCTTCAACATTTAAAATTCCAGCTTCAATATTGGCTTGTTTTGTTTTTTCTTTTTCTGCCTCAATAAAAGGAAAGAGATAATTCACACTTTTTTTCATAACTCTTGCGCTCTTCACTACCTGTGGCAAAAACATTTTTCCGCTTCCAAAAAGATCGCCAACTATGTTCATTCCATCCATTAACGGCCCTTCAATTACTTCCAGTGGCTTCGGATATTTCAACCTTGCTTCTTCCGTATCTATTTCAATATAATCCGTAATACCGTTTACTAACGCATGGCTTAAACGCTTTTCTACAGGTTCACTTCTCCAGGCTTCATCTTTTACAACTTCCTTTCCTTTTGCTTTTACGGTTTCAGCAAATGCAAGCAATTTATCAGTTGCATCTTCATTTCGGTTAAGAATTACATCTTCGCATAATTCTCTCAATACCGGATCAATTTGCTCATACACTTCCAGTTGACCTGCGTTTACAATACCCATATCCATGCCTGCCTGGATGGCATGATATAAAAAGACCGCATGCATGGCATCTCTAACTGTATCGTTACCACGAAATGAAAATGAAACATTACTTACGCCTCCGCTTACTTTTGCAAGCGGCATCAATCTTTTTATTTCGCGGGTGGCTTCAATAAAATCAACGCCGTAATTGTTATGTTCTTCAATACCTGTTGCAATAGCAAAAATGTTGGGGTCAAATATAATATCTTCAGGTTTATAGCCTGCCTGTTCTGTTAAAATTTTATAAGCCCGGCTGCAGATAGATACTTTTCTTTCTATTGTATCTGCCTGTCCTTTTTCATCGAACGCCATTACAATTATGGCTGCGCCGAAGCTTTTACAAATGAAAGCTTGTTCCAAAAATTTCTCTTCTCCTTCCTTCATCGAAATAGAATTCACGATGCATCTTCCCTGTACGCATTTCAACCCCGCTTCTATTATATTGAATTTGGAAGAATCAATCATCACCGGGATCTTAGCAATGTCAGGCTCAGCCTGCAATAAATTTAAAAATGTGGACATAGCTTTTTCGCCATCAAGCAAAGCATCATCCATATTTACGTCAAGAATTTGAGCACCGTTCTCTACCTGCTGACGTGCTACGGATAATGCTTCTTCATAATTTCCACTCCTTATTAAACGGGCGAACTTTTTGGAGCCCGTAACGTTGGTGCGCTCACCAATGTTGATGAAATTGGTTTCGGGGCGAACTACAAGAGGCTCTAATCCGGAAAGCCTTAAAAAAGGTTTTATAATTTTAGTTGTTGACATTTTATTTTGGTTTGCCGGAAACTTCAAATCCATAGAATTTCCGGTTTATTTTCCTGTACTAATAATCATTTATAAGACTTCTTTCACTGGCAGATAATTTTATCAACCTTACGATACTTCTTCCAATACCGGTAATTTCCTTGCTTCAAATTTTTTCACCTGTTCAGCGATGTGTCTTATATGATCGGGCGTGGTACCGCAACATCCACCTACAATATTCACAAACCCTTCTTTAGCCCATTCTTCAATGATATGCGCAGTTTCATGCGGTTGTTCATCATATTCTCCAAACGAGTTGGGAAGCCCTGCATTTGGATAAGCCGATGTATAACAACTTGCTATTTCACTAAGCTCTTCAATATGCGGGCGCATTTCTTTTGCTCCTAACGCACAATTCAACCCAACGCTTAACGGGTTTGCATGAGAAACCGAAATATAAAATGCTTCCAATGTTTGCCCGCTTAATGTTCTGCCACTGGCGTCTGTAATAGTACCGCTAATCATTATCGGTAATTCTTCTTTCTTTGTATCTCTAAAATATTTCTTAATAGCATAAATGGCAGCTTTGGCATTAAGTGTATCAAATATGGTTTCTATTAAGAGGAGATCAACACCACCATCAACGAGGCCCCTAACCTGTTCATAATATGCATTCGCAACTTCATCAAAAGTTACGGTACGAAATCCCGGATTATTAACATCTGGCGAAAGGCTTAATGTTTTATTAAGTGGACCGATAGCTCCTGCAATAAACTTTTCACTAATGTTTTTTGTTTCGGAATTAAAAGTTTCAATTGCATTTCTTGCACAATTTGCTGCGGCAACATTTAGCTCATAGGCTATAGCCTGCATATCATAATCAGCCTGGGCAATAGACGTGCTGCTGAATGTATTGGTTTCAATAATATCTGCGCCAGCTTTCAGGTATTCTTTGTGAATTGCTTCAATAATTTTTGGTTGGGTAATGCTCAGCAAATCATTATTCCCTTTTACATCTTTATGCCAGTTTCTAAATCTTTCGCTGCGAAAATCTTTTTCACTTAGACCGTACCGTTGTATCATGGTACCCATTGCGCCGTCTATTATGAGAATGCTTTCGTTCAGGCATTGTTGAATGGTTTTCTTCATAAAAAAATCTTATTCAAATTAATAAAATGAATTATTTTCCAATTTTATAAATAAAGAGCCCGCCGCCAATTATATCTGGTTTTATACCAGCTATTACCGCCCGGCAAAAAATAAATTGAAAAAGTAAACGAAAGTTGAAGATCCTTAAGGAATTGGGAGCAATTTTTTTCGTTTATTAGTTCGCTTTGTAAGCCGGCAAGGGCTAACTATATTCTTTTTTACCAGGATGAACAATAAACAAATCCGCCTGGTTATTTGTGCAAAATTAGATGAACCTGTTAACAAAACAAAATATCCGGATGAAGGTGGTTATTACCTGAAAATTTCCTTTTGTAAAAATAAAAATTTAAGATGCTGAAGATTCAGGCGGCGGATGTACTTCAGCTAATTTATTTGCAAACCTGCCGATGGTAAGCCCCTGAACCATTATAGAAAATAACACCACAATATAAGTGATTGATACGAACATTTCTCCATACATATATTTCGGAACTGTTAAGGCTAGCGCCACAGAAATGCCTCCACGCAATGCTCCCCAGGTAAGTATGGGAATTGCATTATTCTCAAAAGACCTTTTTCTTTTTAAAACCGATATGGGCAATAAAACTGAAATAAGTCTCGCAAAAAGTACAATGGCAATTGCGATGCAGCCCAGCCATAAAAGAGTAAGATTGAAAGGCACAATCAACATTTCAAAACCAATTAAAAGAAATAATATGGCATTCATTACTTCATCTATCATTTCCCAAAATTTATAAAGATAATCGCGAGTAAGATCGCTTACAACATGATCGATGCTTTTGTTGCCAGTAATTAATCCAGCCATAACCATTGCCAGTGGACCGCTCACGTGCAAAAATTCAGCAAATGAATAGCCGCCCATAACTGCGGCAAGTGTTATCATCACTTCCACTACATAATTATTAATTGATCTCAACATATAAAAACATAGATAGCCCAACAACCATCCTAATAACAATCCGCCGCCAGCCTCCCTTACAAAAAGCCAGAGTATGCTCCATATAGATGTGTTTTCAATTCCAATTTTAGCTACCTCGTAAAAAGTAATGAATAATACAACTCCAACACCATCATTGAAAAGACTTTCACCACTTATTTTTGTTTCTAATGATTCTGGAATTTTTGCCTTCTTTAAAATGCCCACCACAGCAATAGGATCAGTAGGAGAGATTAAAGCCCCGAATAAAAGGCAATATAAAAAATTTACATTAAGGCCAAAAGCAGAAGTGGTGGCATATAAAAGGGCTCCTACGACAAACGTTGAAATGAAAACTCCGATAGTAGAAAATGTAATGATGGACATTCTCTGGCTTCTTAATTTTTTAACATCAATATGAATGGCTGCTGCAAATAATAAAAAACTAAGCATTACTTTCAATACAACAGTATTAAAATCTATAGCTCTTATTGATTGTATTGTTTGCAGAAAAAAATCAGGGAAAATGCTGCCAATTCCTATAATAGCTAAAGATGCTATGAGCGAAATTAGCATAATGCCAATAGTGCCTGGCAACTTGATAAACCTGTGATTTATATAACCAAAAACAGCGGCCAGCAAAATGATAATTGTGATAATGTTGTATATCTCCATTCATCGTTTTTTTTCTAAATATAGGTGTGTGATACCGGTAAATTTATTATAAAATTTTTGAAGGATGAATTAATATGAAACAAGGTGTAGATGCATAAGATGGCAGTGCAGCGCCTGATTACCCGAAGTGATGGTTTGTTAGATAAATATTATTTGCAGCAATCTTTTTTTCTTATAAAAATCGCTTTAAATATTTTCCAAAAGAAATTGAATATGTTATTGATGACTGTCATAAATTTTTCAAGATATTATAGTAGCATGATTAGCATTCTTTGTGAAGACAACCTGTTAATTCAGCTTCTATTTCTATTGTGCTATGATTAATGCTATGATGCATTAATTCGTGTTTTAACTTTTTAACCAACACCATTTTTTCATCAAAGCTTAAAGATTCGCTTAAAGAAATATGTGCCGTAAGCGCATTCTCAGTAGTGCTTAATGCCCAAATGTGAACATGATGCACTTCTAAAATACCGGGCTGGCTTACTATTACATTTTTTATTTCATTCATATCAATGTCAGGAGGAACCGCATCAACCGACATTTGAAAACTATCTGAAAGCAAAGACCAGGTGCCTATTAATATTACAATCATAATCACAAGCCCTATTACGGGATCAATCCAGTACCAGCCGGTATAAAAAATTAAAATGCCTCCCGCCACAACGCCTAACGATACCAATGCATCGCTCATCATGTGCAGGTAAGCGCTTTTTATATTAAGATCACTTTTTCGATTTTTAAAAAACATTAAGGCTGTAATTACATTTATAAAAATTCCTGCTGTAGCAACCCATGCAATTATGTCTCCCTTTACTGATTCAGGGTTTAATAACCGGTGTACAGATTCAAAACCTAAAATGCCGATTGCGATTAACAAAAAAACAGCATTGAAAAGAGCAGCCAGCACCGTTGTTTTTTTATATCCGTAAGTAAACTTTTCAGTTGATTTTTTTTTAGCGAGCCGGAACGCAATAAGAGATAACACCAGGCTGGCAACATCGCTAAGATTATGTCCCGCATCAGTAAGCAGCGACATGGAATTATTTAATAACCCTGCAATTACTTCTGCAATTACAAATGCTATATTAAGGCCAATGCCAACAATGAACGCATTGCTGTTATTTATGGGATTAATCCCATGGTCGTGATTATGACTGTGATTATGCGACACTTTTTTACTATTGCGGACGCTTTAAATCTTATATTAACGCTGAAATGTTTTAAATCAGCACTTCTTTTTATTTTACAAAGGTATTGAAGATGAAGTAGCAATTATTACGCTTGTAGTAAAGATTATATTTCTTTTTTTGATTAACACGGCAGTTTGATTGATCATCTGTTACATCAGATTATTGATTGATTGCGCATATTGTAAAATAAATTTACAACAAGTGCAGTCCATCCTGTTTGATGGCTTGCTCCCAAACCACGTAGGCTATCTCCGTGAAAATATTCGTGAAATAAAACAAGATCCTGGTTTTCTTTTCTTTGATAGAACCAGTTATATGGCCCGTTTACAGGCCTTTCGTTATGTTGATTCTTTTCAAAAATATTCAATAACCGGCTCGTTAATTCTTTTGCTACTTCTGTAAGAGTGAGGTAAACACCTGAACCTCTAGGGCATTCAACTTTATAATCATCTTCATAAAAAGATCCATAGATTTTTATTGCATGAATAAGAAGAAAATTTAAAGGCATCCATACAGGTCCGCGCCAGTTAGAATTGCCTCCAAACATATTTGATGTTGAATCTCCGGGATCGTATTGAATGGTATAATGAGTACCTGAAAAGTCTAAAGAGTATGGGTTTTGCTGATAATATTTAGAAAGCGCCCTAATACCTCCATCAGAGAGAAATTCCGATTCATCTAACACCCTGTCGAGGATGAATGTGAGCCTTTCTTTACTAACCATTGAGAGCAACAAACAATCAGCATTATCATTATCCTGGCTGGGAAGATATTTGCTGTTTTGTTTGCGATAATTTTGAAACCAATGCATCCGCTTTGTAAAATCCTGCAACTTGTCCTTATGCTCTTTTTCTATAACAGTTACTGCAAATAAAGGAATAAGGCCCACCGCAGAACGTATCTCTAAAGGAAATGCATTCGATTTATTTAAAGATAACAGGTCGTAAAAAAATTTATCTTTTTCGTTCCACAAGCCCATTTCATTAAGCGCCTCGCCGATTATAACAAAATGCTCATAAAATTTAGTGCCTGCATCTTCAAAAGAAGCATCGTACATGGCAATTTCAAGAGCGATTTCCATCATGCCCAACGCATACATGCCCATCCAGCTTGTTCCATCAGCCTGTTCCAAAAGTACATTGCCCGGCAAAATCATGCTTCGGTTAAAAAGCCCGATATTATCAAGACCCAAAAAACCTCCTTCAAAAATACTGTTACCATTGGCATCCTTTCGGTTGATCCACCATGTAAAGTTGATGATGAGTTTCTGAAAGATCTTTTTTAAAAATTCTATATCATTTTTTCCATACAGGTTTTTTTCAGTGCGATAAACCTGCAATGCTGCAAACGCATGTACCGGCGGATTTACATCACTAAAGTTCCATTCGTATGCAGGCAATTGCCCCTGCGGATTCATGTACCATTCCCGCATTAAAAGCAATAATTGATGTTTTGCAAAATCAGGATCAATAAGCGCCAGTGAAATACAATGAAAAGCCATATCCCACGCAGCATACCAGGGATATTCCCATTTGTCAGGCATAGACATTACATCCTGGTTTTTTAAATAACGCCATTCGCAATTGCGCCCGTCTTCACGCTCTTCGCTTGGAGGAGTTATACCATCAGTTGTTTCAAGCCATCGCTCAACATCGTAATGATAAAATTGCTTGTTCCATAAAAGCCCGGCAAATGCCTGCCGCTGTATATTTTTTTGATCGGGAGTTGCCTCCGAAGGAATTATTGCATCATAAAATTCATCCGCTTCTTTTTTTCTTTTTTCAAAAATTCTTTTAAAATTTTTGGGAAATGCTTCTGATAAATTTTTATTAACGAGCCGAAGAAAAATAACTTCAGATTGGCCTGGCTCTATTTTATACAAGTAAACCGGCGAAAATTTAGTACCCTGTTTTTGTTGTACAAGCTTATCATAATTTTTGCCGTTGATAATAGCCTCATGAAATGCATCTTTTACAAACTCTGTTTTATTTTCTTTGCCAAAAAGCCTTTTGAAATTGGTTTCATTTTCTGTAAACAAAACCTCGTTAGCTTCCTGGAAATACAAATAATAATCGCCTAAGTATGTATGTTGCGCTTTTACAGAAGTGTTGCTCAAAAAATTAATCGAAGGCTTTTCTTCGTTGCCTGCATATTGCCACCGGTTGTAAAATAATAGTGTAGGCATTACCGTTAGGTGTGCACTTTCATTTCCGCGGTTTATAACTTCAATTTTTATAAAAATATCTTCGCTGTTATTTTTTGCGTACTCTACAAATACATCAAAATATTTATTGTTGCTGAAAATGCCGGTATCTAAAATTTCATATTCAGGATCGTACTTATCAAGGTTTTTATTTTTATTAACAAGATTCAGGTATGGAAATTCTTCCTGCGGATATTTGTATAAGTACTTCATATAATAATGTGTAGGAATATTATCCAAGTAATAATAAAGCTCTTTCACATCCTCGCCATGATTGCCTTCGGGATTGCTTAATCCGAAAAGCCGTTCCTTTAAAATGGGATCTTTGCCATTCCATAAGGCAATTGAAAAACATAAATTTTGAAAATAATCTGATATGCCCGCCAGTCCATCTTCGCCCCAACGGTAAACGCGGCTTCGTGCATGATCATGGGGAAAATAATTCCATGCATCTCCGTTCTTACTATAATCTTCGCGAACAGTTCCCCATTGTCGCTCACTTAAATAAGGCCCCCACTTTTCTAACGGCACTTCTTTTTTTGAATTTGCCCTTAGCCTTCTGTATTCTGCTGTGTTCATATTGTGAATTGTCAATGATCAATAAGTCAAAATAATCAATGATCTAATGACTTAATTAATAATTATAAATTTAACTTCGTATACCCCTATCCGTTAGTTGAAAACCCTGGATATAATAACATGCCGCCATCAACAAATAAAGTTGTTCCGTTTACATAATCTGATTCATCGCTGGCGAGCCATACCGCCGCTTTTCCAATATCTTCAGGTTGTCCTATTCGTCCATAGGGAATCAGTGTGAGTAAACTGTCTAACGCTTCTTTTGTTTCCCATGCTTGTTTGTTAATTGGAGTTTGTATAGCGCCGGGCCCAATGCTATTAATCCTAATTTTTTTTGGGGCAAGTTCCTGTGACATACTTTTCATCATCATATTGATGCCGCCTTTACTAGTTGCATAATTAACATGGCCGGCCCAGGGTATCACTTCGTGTACGCTACTAATACATATTATTTTGCCTGCTGCTATACTTCTTTCCTTCACGATTCCTCTTCTTAAAAATTCTCTTACAGCTTCTCTTGCGCATAAAAATTGCCCTGTGAGGTTTACATTTAGCACAAGTTGCCAGTCTGCAAGGCTCATATTTTCAAATGATGAATCTTTTTGAATACCAGCGTTATTAACCAGGATATCAATTGTGCCATATTTGTCATACATCTGTTGAAACATTGTATGCACTTCGGCTTCGTTACTTACATCTGCTTTTATTGCAACTGCATTGCCGCCGTTGTTTTCAATTTGCTTTACTACATCATCAGCAACTTCGGGGTGGGTAACATAATTCACAACAACGTTGGCACCGTCGTTGGCAAGGGCAACAGCAACGGCAAGCCCAATGCCGCTATTGGCGCCGGTTACAAGAGCGCTTTGGCCTTTAAGTTTAGGATTGGGATTCATAATTTATAGTTTTAAAATTTCTTTTATAACAATAGCGGAAATATTATGCCATAGAAAAACCTTTTTATATATCACCTGGGTACAGGTTAGAAAAATCCTTATCCTATTAGTAAAGAATGTTAATAATTAATAAATGCTTCATCCAATTTTTTGAGGCTTTCTTCGTTGAATATTAATCAAGCCGATTCAAAAACAATAATTATTTATAAGAAAATGATTGCTTATGAAAAATTTATTTCTTTTTGCATTAATCGCATTCAACTTTTCAACAAACGGCTGCGCCCAGGTTGCTAACGCAATGCCGCCAGATGCAGATGAATTCTACAACAAAACAATGCCGTTACTAAAGCCTCAACTTAAAAAAATTATTCTGCAAACTGCTGACGAAATAAAGCGCCGGAAAGTTAATTCAGACAGCCTTTGCAATAGCCTTTACAAAAATCCTCAATTAAAAGGTATGAGTAAAAATGATATTGAAGGAATTACTGTTTTGGTGATGGTACAGGCATCAAAAGATGCAGATGATGAGCTTAAAAATATGGTAATGGAAATAAGCCGCAGTTCTAGCCAAAATAACAATGTGGCAAAAGAAAATGATCCACAAAATTTAAAACTTCAGATTATCATGAGCCGCAAAAGCGATATGGCAGAAGAGATTAGTTATGTAATGAAAAAAATATCCGGAAGCAAGCAGAATATTATTGATAATTTGAAATGATTATTCATTGTTTAGATCATTCACAATTTGCCATCCATTTTGGGTTCGCTGAAGATAAATATAACGGCTCAAGCTGCTCTCATTATTTGTTTTAGTTATTGCTGTAGCTGCTATAACAATTTTATTTTGTTGCGGTGCAGTATTTTGAAGATTGTAGTGATAGAAATTATTTCCAGCTACTATTATTTCTGTAATGTTCTTTGTGTCTTCTTTGTTTATGTTTGATGTATCAGTAAAATTATAAATCACGTAACGGTTTATTTTTTGATTACTGCTGTCAACTTTTAGGTAAAGATCAATTGAAGTATCGTACAAATTTCTTTTGCTGCTATCAAATAATAATTGGGGTCTTGCAGGTTTCAAGGAATCTATCCATGCCATTGGAGGAACAATTGCCGGGTATTTGTAATAATTATTTCGCAGGCTGTCGCTCCACCCGTTGGGATTGCTTGCAAATGATGCGCTGCTGAAAAAAATGCTTCCCTGCACCTGCGGGTATTTCCGCAACAATTTTATTTGATTCGGCAATTCGTTTTTATTTTTCCAAGCAGGAGACCTTGCTTCCATTGCTCTGTAAATTCCCTGTCCAATGTATAATTGCTTTCCATAAGTGTGTCGTGCCCACCAGTCAATCAGTACTTCGTAACCCACTACCTTTTGCCCTATTTCCCAATACAATTGCGGAACTACGTAATCAATCCATTTATTTTTTAACCATAATAAAATATCGGCATACAAATCATCATAATTTGTCTGGCCTGCTTTGGTATTACTTCCTTCAGGGTCTTTATCAATGTTGCGCCACACACCGAAAGGACTAATGCCAAATTTGCAATAGGGATTTACTTCTTTAATTACCCTGCTAAGCATAACAATTATAGAATCCACATTGCTGCGGCGCCACGTTTCTCTATCTAATCCATTACCATATTTTCTGAAGGAAGCTGTATCTTCAAATTCTTTTCCTGCTATGCGATAAGGATAAAAATAATCGTCAAAGTGAATAGCATCAATATCGTATCTGCTTACCACATCTTTTACTACATTGGTTACAAATTTTTGAACGTCTTTATTACCCGGATCAAAAATTTTTGTATTCCCATAATTTATAAACCATTCAGGATGCAGCCTTGTAATATGCGTTGGTGAAATAGATGATTTCTTTATATTGAACATGGCACGGTAGGGATTCATCCATGCATGAAATTCCATTCCGCGTTTATGCGTCTCCGTTATCATGAACTGCAAAGGATCATAATAAGGAGAAGGCGGCTTTCCCTGTGTGCCGGAAAGCCATTCGCTCCACGGCTCATATTGCGACGGATAAAATGCATCCGCAGCAGGCCTTATCTGCACAACGACTGCGTTCATGCCATTGCGTTTATGCATATCCAGCAGGTTTACAAATTCTGCACGCTGTGCAAAAGAATTTAAAAATTTGCTTGAAGGGAAATCAATATTATCAACAGTTGCAACCCATACGCCGCGAAATTCATATTTAGGTTGCGCTGTGGTTTTATGAAATATTGAAATTAAAAGTATAAGTGAAAAACAGGAGAGGCATTTCTTCATGAATGAATTATTGAGTAGCAGCTAATTTACGGAAACCATTTTTTATAAAGAGCAGTATGAATTATCTGCTAAAGATTTAATCTTTCCACACAGAAACGCCTTCGCTGCAATTAGCGCAAATGTCAATATTTTTTCTGCTGGTCATTAGCTCTTTTCTAAACTGTTTATAACTATCATTATGCCAGATTTCTTTAAAAGATTGATTTTTTAAATTACCTAATTGATGAGATCCATCTTTATCAAAGCAGCAGGGAACCACTAATCCATCCCAGGTTATAACATTGGCTTGCCAGAGCTTCCAGCAATGATTGGCCAGCTTATTTTTAGCAATAGTTTTTCCTTCTTTATTTTTTTTATACCGGCTATATTTTTCGTTTATGGGTATTAGTTGGTTCGGATCATTCTCATAGTCATATACCTGCGCAGTTTTAAAACGCACTTCATCCACACCTACTTCTGCTGCCAGCTTTTTAATATCTTCAACCTGGTGTTCATTAGGTTTTACTACCAAAAATTGGAAAAAAACAAAAGGTGTTTTACTCTTTAATTTTTTTTTCCATTTTACAATATTCCGGGCGCCTTCTATTACCTTATTAAGATTTCCGCCAACACGATATTGTTTATATACTTCTTGTGTTGTTCCGTCAATGGAAATAAT
>Ga0070679_100002088_pt1 | contig 17987 bp, 20 predicted proteins | sample KBSC63BmetaG_FD_65652 | JGI IMG/M metagenome (GOLD analysis project Ga0070679, IMG submission 65652) | Corn rhizosphere microbial communities from Kellogg Biological Station, Michigan, USA - KBS C6-3B metaG | ecosystem: Host-associated > Plants > Roots > Rhizosphere | place: USA: Michigan... | reverse complement strand
GCTGTCGTTCGACGGTCGGGCGGGCGACGACGAGGGCGCCCGGGAGGCGCTGCTGACCCTGGGCAACGCGTACCTCGCCTGGCGAGGCGCCGCCCCGGAAGAGTCGGCGGACGACACGCGCCACCCGGGTTTCCGGTCGCCAGTACCACATCAACCTCGCCGTCGCCTACAACGTCTGGCGGTACTGGCAGACCACGGCCGACATCGGCTTCCTCGCGCATCCGGGGTGGAGGATCCGGTCGAGCCGGATCGCCACGTACCCGAGGGTCGACAGCACCACGCACACCGCGATGTCCACTATGGATAGTGGCTGGGTACCGAGCAGGTCGCGCAACGGCGGCAGGTACAGTCCGGCGAACTGCAGCAGCAGCGCGCCGGCGACCGCGACGAGCAGCATGGGGTTCGCCCGGGTACCGGGCCGGGCGCGGGAACCGACCGCGACGGCCAGCTGGGTGGCGCCCAGAGCGAAGAAGGCCATGCTCTGCCATGGTCTTCCGGTCGCGTGGCCCCACACCGCCACGCCGAGCGTGACCGCCGCGATGACCGCGCCGACGCGCAGGATCCGCGCCCACAGCCCGGCGCCGAGGACGCTTTCGGCCGGTGGTCGCGGTGGGCGGCGCATCGCGTCCGGGTCAACCGGTTCGCTGCCCAACGCGACGCCCGGAAGGCCGTGGGTGAGCAGGTTCACCCACAGGATCTGGGCGGGCAGCAGGGTCAGCGGCAGGCCGAGGAAGGGGCCGGCGAGCATGACGGCGATTTCGGCGGTACCGCCGGACAGGCCGTAGAGCAGGAACCTGCGGATGTTGCCGTACACCCGGCGACCCTCCTCGGCCGCGGCCACCACGGTGCCCAGCTCGTCGTCGGCCAGCACCAGGTCGGCGGCCTGCCGGGCCACCTCGGTGCCCCGCCTGCCCATCGCGACACCGATGTCCGCGCAGCGCAGCGCCGGCCCGTCGTTGACCCCGTCACCGGTCATCGCCACGATGTCCCCGCCGGCGCGGCGGGCCTGGATGATGTCGAGTTTCTGCTGCGGGGTGGCGCGGGCGAACACCCGGCCGGTACCGGGATCGGTCAGCTGCCGGCAGTCAACCACCTCGCCGTCCGCTTCGAGGATGCCGGTCTCCACGGCGATCGCGCGCGCTGTGGCCGGATGGTCGCCGGTGATGAGCACCGGGGTGATGCCGGCCGCCTTGCACGCCGCGACCGTGGCCGCCGCGCTGGGCCGGGCCGGGTCGAGGATGGCGACCAGACCCAGCAACCGAAGTCCCCACTCCAGGTCCGCGCTCTCCGGTGGCGTGTCGCGGTCGGCCGCTGCCACGGCCAGCACCCGGTACCCGTCTCGGGCCATCCGGTCAGCCTCCCCGGCCGCCCGGCTCAGCGCGTCGGGTGGGTCGGCGAGGACCGCCGGGGTCAGCAGCACCTCAGGCGCGCCCTTACACACCACCCGTACCCGGCCGTCCGGGCGCTGGTGCGCGGTGCTCATGCGCTTGCGGTCGCTGTCGAACGGTACCTCCGCCAGGCGCGGGTACCGGGTTGTCACGTCCGCCGCGTCCAGGCCGAGCTTGGCGGCGGCGGCGAGCAGGGCCGCCTCGGTCGGATCACCCAGCACCGCCCAGTCCCGGTCATCCTCCCCGGGTGGGCGCAGCACCGCGTCGTTGCACAGCACGGCCGCCTCGAACAGGTCGGCGAGGTCCGGCGCGCTGCGCGCGGTCATCGGTTGCCCGTCGCGAGCCACCCGCCCCTCCGGCCGGTATCCGCTCCCGTCGAGGGTCGCCGTACCCGTCGGGGTCCACGCCCGGCGGGCGACCATCCGGCCCTCGGTCAGCGTGCCGGTCTTATCCGTCGCGATGACCGTCACCGACCCCAGCGTCTCCACCGCGGGCAGCCGCCGGATCAGCGCATGGCGGGCCGCCATCCGCCGCGCCCCCAACGCCAGCGCGAGGGTGACCACCGCCGGCAGCGACTCGGGTACCGCCGCGACCACCAGACTGATCGCGGTCACCACCATCAGCTCCACCGGCTGACCACGAACCAACCCGATCGCGCCCACCAACGCGCACAGCACGACGGCGGCGACCGCGAGGGCCCGACCGACCCCGACCAGCCGCCGCTGCAACGGAGTCAGCCCCGAACCGTGGACCATCAGCGCGGCGATGCGGCCCATCGCGCTGGCCGCACCGGTCGCGGTCACCACCGCCCGGCCACGTCCCCGCACCACCACCGTGCCGGCCGACACGCAGTCGCCGGGCTGTTCGTTGTCGAGGTTGGCGGACTTGTCCACCGGCACCGACTCGCCGGTCAACGCGGCCTCATCGACCAGCAGGGCCGCCGCCTCCACCACCAGGGCGTCCGCCGGCACGATGTCGCCCTCGGCCAGCACCAGCAGGTCCCCGACCACCACGTCGGCCGCGGGGATCAGCCGCTGCTGCCCGTCGCGCAGCACCCGCGCCTCTGGCGCGGTCATACCCGCCAAAGCGGTGATCGCCCGATCCGCCTTCACCTCCTGCGCCACACCCACCGACGTGTTCACCACGATCACCAAGGTGATCACGGCCGCGTCGGTCCAGTCCCCGGTCGCGATCGTCAACACCACGGCGATCAGCAGCACCACGACCAGCGGGTCACGCAACTGCGCCCCGACCCGTTGCCACAGCGGTACCGACCGCGCAGCCGGCAGCACATTGGCGCCGCCGCCGGCCAACCGCGCCGCCGCCTCGACCGACGACAACCCGGTCAACGACTCAATCAACGCCACCGGGCCCCGCCCGCCAGTGTCGGGGAATCCGACTGCGTCGGGCCCGCGCCGTCCCGGCGTTACCGGGTCACTCACCACCGCCGCCGAGCAGATCACTCAACGCGCCGAACGCCCCTCCGCGCTTACGCCGCGGCTGGTCGAACCGGTCACCGCGGTACGCGTCATCGTCGTGGTAACGACGATCGTGATCCCCGTGGTGCCGGTCGTGGTCGTCGCCATCATCGTGGCGGCGATACTTGTCGCGGCCCTGATCCCGGTCGTACCCGCCCCGGGCAGAGTGCTCGAGGATGCGATCCAACTCACCACGATCCAGCCACACTCCACGACACTGCGGGCAGTAATCGATTTCCACTCCCGCCCGCTCGGCCAGCGCCAGCGTCGTTCCGTCCACCGGGCACTGCATCACTGCCTCCCTGCATGCTGTGCCGTTTCCTCCACCGTCCCCCGGCGAGGGGTCAGCGCCCAGGGCCGGAAGGCCCCTGTCCGTTCACCCGCCCTACGCACGTCCGACACGCCGCGCGGACATGCTCCAGGGCTGTTGCGGCCCGGTGGCCGTGTGGGGCGCGCCGGCGGCCGTGTGGCGGCCTTCGGCACGGCCGGACCGCCGGTACGCCATGTGTCCCTACCGTTGCGCAGGGCGGTGGGACGGCGGATGAAACCAGTGTGGTGTCGACCCGTCGGTGTCGGTGAGCGGTCGCTATTCGACGACGCGGAGGGTGGACGCGATGTCCATGCGTCGGAGTCTGCGCAGGGTGGAGGTTGGTGCGATGGCGACGGTGAGTACGCCGAGGGCGAGGGCTTGGATGATGGTGGTGGTGGACAGGGTTGCGGTTACGCCGATGTCGGCCCGCTACCTCGCCGAGCAGCGAGGTCCACACCGCCCTACTCGCCGACTTCAGCGCTCTCACCCCATGACTTCCATAGGAGCATCTCACGGCGACCGCAGGGTGGGCCGCTTTGCGGCGCTCCACCCGCCGCACCGCGCGTCCCGCCGGTAACTACGACAGGGCAGGCACCAGGCACAGGACGAACGCGAGGTAGAACAGACTCGCACCCGCCGGCGCCCGCGGGCCGATCGCGTCCAACTGGCGAACGAACAGTTGCGACGCGGCGAACGAAATCACCACCGACGTCGTGGCCCACCACTCAAGCCCTTCGGCGCCGAACAGCTCGACGCGCGGATCCGTGCTGTATTGCGCCGGCTTGGCGAGGACGCGCCCGACAGCGCGGTCGCCGCGGTGGCGACCAACCCAACCCGTGCCGGACCTACTTGTACCCGACGCCAGCGTAGGACGCGAACCGCTCCGGTTGGGTCTCGGCGGGCTGCTCGGCGTCCGGGCGCCACAGTGGCAGGTACACAACGCCGGGGGGTACGAGCGTGAAGCCGGAGAACAGCTCGGTGATTTGCTCCCGGGTGCGCCAGCGCATCGGCTCCGGAGACTGCGAGTTCCACATCTCCAGCATGTTGATTGTGGCCTCGGGCTGCCCGTCGTGGGTGGCGTGTTGGATTGCTAGATAGCTGCCCGGTGCGGCCGCGTCGCGCAGGGTGGCCACGATCGGGCCGGGATCGTCATCCAGGACGAAATGCAGCACGGCGACCAGCAGCAGCCCCACGGGCCGGCTCAGGTCGATCAGGTCACGCAGCGCGGGATCGTCCAGGATCCGCTGAGGCTGGCGCAGATCGCCATTGATGGCGATCGCATTCGGGTTACCCGCGAGGATCAGCTGCCCGTGTGCGACGGCGACGGGGTCGTGGTCGACATACGCGACCCGGACGTTCGGGTTGAGGCGGGCGGCCACTTCGTGCACGTTGCCAACAGTGGGGATACCCGCGCCGACGTCGATGAACTGGGTGATGCCGGCGTCCACCATTTCCCCGACCGCAGCGCGCAGGAACCGCCTGACTTGCCTTGCCAGCTCGGGCATGTCGGGTTTCATGGCGATCGCCGCCTCGGCGACCTGGCGGTCAACGCCGAAGTTGTGCGAGCCGCCGAGGAAGTAGTCCCAGACCCGGGCCGCGCTGGGACGGCTGAGGTCCAGCCCGACGGGCGCCCATTCCGAGTTGTCCGCGCCCATGTCCGCACCATCCTCCCTGACCGATGTCGATGCGACGGCACCATACCACCGTATCCCTGGCCGTTCGCCGGCCGCTGCCAGGCATAAGCACTGCCTTGCGCGACCTGGCCGAAGTCCAGATCGATGAGCCGTCGGATGAGTGCGAGCTCCTGGGCTATGGCGTCGCGTCGATCGAGCAGTCACGCGGTCCGTACCTCACCCCGACGACGAAGACGCCGCCGCCCTGGACGCCGGACGGCGAGACTGCCGGTACCCCTGCCGACACTTGATCGATACATTCGCGGTCTTTCGCGGCGACCACGCCAAGGCCGCAATGCGTCGATGACCAGAGTCCTACACCGTGTCGGTTGGATCGGGCTGACCCTGATCGCCGCGTTCCTGCTGTTCGCCGTCGCCAACGACCTGCGCGCCGACCACAGCACCGGCCTCCCGGTCGATCACACCGGCGCGTTCACCGCCGTGGCCGGCCAGTCCTTCGACACGGTACGGCAGTCCACCCCCGGCGTCGCGCGGTACATCACCACCATGGAAGTCGGGTACGCCCTGCACGAGCTGACCTTCGTCGTGCTGTTCCTCGCCCTGGTCCTCATCCCGCTGCGCCGCCGGCAAACCTGGGCATGGTGGACCTGCTGGGCCATCATGATCGCAAACCTCGGGTACACCTTCACCATCGCCCACCACGACTCGACCATCCTGACCCGCAGCCTCATCGCCGACATCGCGGTACCCGTACTCCTGCTGCTATGCACACCAGCAGTCTTCGCCAGGCCGCGCACAGCCCGCACCGGCAGCTGACACTCGACGGCGGGTTGGTCGCGGTCTGCGAGTCGGCCCGACGCGGCCAGCGGGCATGCCGGCCGGCGGCTCCCCCGCGTCGCCACCAGTGAAGCGGGCCGCGACCGGATCTCGTCGTGACGGGCCCCGTTTCCGGGGTGTGCTTGCCCATGGCGACCATCAAGCCCGCCAATCGTCGCATCGACGAAGTCGAGGCTATAGCCGCGATCATCACCCCGTAGCCGCAAGCCCGAACCCCAGGGGACTGCCGAGGCCTACTGTGCCGCGCGCCTGGCTCAGCCGAGGGTGAACCAGACGAGGCTGGCCAGGCCGGCGACCACGCAGTAGATGGCGAACGGGGTGAGGGTGCGGGTTTCGAAGTAGCGGGTGAGGAACCGCAGCGACAGGTAGGCGCCGATGCCGGCGACGAGGCTAGCCGGCCAGGACCTGGCCGAGGATGCCGCGGCCTTCGGATCCGGCCAGCTCGGGAAGTTTGAGTAGGCCGGCTCCGGCGATGGCTGGGATAGCCAGGAGGAACGCGAACCGGGCGGCGTCCTCGTGGGACAGGCCGCGGATGAGGCCGGCGGCCATGGTGGCGCCGGAGCGGCTGATGCCGGGCAGCAGGTCGAACGGACCGGCGTAGCGCTTCTCCATCGAACCTTCGGGCTTCCGCTGGGGTTTCGATACGCCCACGCGGCAGCGTTTACAGCAAGGGAACTCGTGGAGGTTGGTATGCACGGCAAGATGATGACGTACCTGATGGTGGCGGGCGCATCCGTCGTCGTCGGCCTGCTGATCGCCGGCACGCCGATCCGCTCGGCGCTACCGCTGGTCTTCGTACTCGCCTGCCCGCTGATGATGATGTTCATGATGCGCGGCATGCACGGCGACGGAACACACCACCAGCGCAGCACACGGCAGCCCGAGGACGACCGCGCCTCTCGCGGCGAGCACTGATCCAGGTTCCCGGCGGCTTATCGCTGGTCGGTGCCGCCGGGGTGGGGAGAACTGGCGATGATGAACTGGTACGGCGCCGGCATGAGCGGCTGGGGCTACCTGCTGATGATTGCGAACACGTTGTTGTTCTGGGGCCTGTTGGTGGCTGGCGTGGTCGTCCTGGTCCCGTACTTCGGCAGCGCAAGCCGGCACGGTGGCGTGCGGCCCGGCCAGTCGGCGACGCCCGAGCAGATCCTCGCCGAGCGGTTCGCCCGGGGTGAGATCGACGAGGACGAGTACCGGCGCCGCCTGGCCGTCCTGCGCGGCGCGCCATCGGCGTGATCGATCAGGTGGCGGGCAGGGTGATCTGGAACGTCGCGCCCCGTCCGGTACCAGGGCTGGCCGCGTTCAGCGTTCCCCCGTGTGCGGTCACGATGGCCTTGGTGATGGTCAGGCCGATGCCCGAGCCGGCGCCGTCGCGGGTACGCGCGGTGTCGGCGCGGTAGAAGCGTTCGGTGAGCCGGTCGGCCTCTGCTGGGTCGAACCCGTCGCCCGTGTCGGTGACGGTCAATCGCGCGACCGGCCGGCCGAGTCGCGCGTCGCGGGTGACGGCGACGGTGACCGTGCCTCCGGCCGGGGTATGGCGTAGTGCGTTGTCCAGCAGGTTGGTCAGCGCCTCTCCCAGCCGGTGGGCGTCGGCGGTCACGGTGGGCGCGTCGCTCGCAACGGTGAGGTCGAGGCTCACGCCTTTGGCCGCGTACCGCGGCTGGATCGCCGCGACCGCGGCGGCGGCCAGATCGCCGGGTGGGCGGGGCCGCGGTTCGGCGCACAGGGCGCGTTCCTCGGCGTGGGACACCGCGGCGATGTCGGCGACCAGCCGGCCGAGCCGGGCGGCCTGGTCGGTCAGCGTGGCGCAGGTCGTGGCATCGGCGGGCAGTACGCCGTCGGCGATCGCCTCGGCGGTGGCTTCGATGGAGGCGATCGGGGTGCGCAGTTCGTGTGCGAGGTCGGCGAGCATCCGTTGGCGTACCCGCTCGGTGCCGGCGAGGCGCGCGGCCATCGCGTTGAACCCGTCGGCGAGCGCCGCGAACTCCGGACCCAGTCCGGGATCGGGTACCCGGGTGTCGTAGCCGCCGGCCGCGACTCGGCCGGCGGCGGTGGCCAGGTCCGCTACCGGAGTGGCGATGCGTCGCGCCACCAACCACGCCACCGTCGACGCGGCAAGGATGGCGACCACGACAGCCATGCCCAGCGACAGCAGGACCGCCCGGGTGAACGCCTCGTTGACGTGCCGGGCGGTGTCGGCCGCGACGTTGCCCAGCGCCATCTGCAGGTGTGCGTGGAAAATCTGCGGTGCCACGAGCAGCGCGACGGCCAGCAGCGTCACCGCACCGGCGACTACGACAAGGCCGATGGCGACCAGAAGCCGCGCACCCAGGCCGACGCGGGGGTTCATCCGGTACCCATCCGGTAGCCCACTCCACGCACGGTCAGGATGTACCGGGGACCGGCCGGCTCGTCGCCGAGCTTGCGGCGGATGTGTCCAATGTGGATGTCCACGAGGTGTTCGTCGCCGACCCAGCCGGTACCCCAGACGGCCTCGATGAGTTGGGCGCGGCTGTACGCCAACCGGGGCCGGGCCGCGAGGGCGTCGAGGATGTCGAACTCGGTACGGGTCAGCTCCACCGGTGTCCCGTCGAGGTGGACCTCGCGGGACTGCGGGTCGACCGTCAGCGCCCCGAACCGCCGCACCTGCGGATCGGCCGCGGCACCCGCGCGTGGACGGCGCAGCATCACCTTGACCCGGGCCACCAACTCGCGTGGCGAGAACGGTTTCGTCACGTAATCGTCGGCGCCGACGGACAGCCCGATCAGCTTGTCCACCTCGTCGCCGCGGGCGGTCAGCATAATGACGTACGCATCGGTGAACGTGCGCAACTGCCGGCACACCTCCACGCCGTCCATGCCGGGCAGCATCAGGTCCAGCACCACCACGTCCGGCCGGGTACGGCGGGCCACGGCAAGCGCGGCCTCCCCGTCCGCGGCGGTGTCCACTGTGTACCCCTCCCGCTGCAGATACCCGGCGACGACCGTGACGAGGCTGGGTTCGTCGTCGACCACCAGCGCGCGGGTTGGTGTGGCGGTCATCCGTCTTCCCGCGCGATGAACCGGCCGTGCCACGAGTGGTACCACACCTGCCCGGTGCTGGCGTTGACCGACAGCATCCCGTTGACCGTGCCCTGAGCGGTGGTGGTTTCCATCGTGTAGTAGCCGGGGTAGGCATCCGGCGACTGCGCGACGTGCCCGGGCAGGTTCGCGGCCAGCCAGGCCGAGGCGAGCTGCTGGGCCTTCGCCGCGTCCACCGTGGTCGCGGCCGCGGCCGGGCGATGCACGCCGTACCGGGTGTTCCACATCATCGCCGGGCCCGGCTCGGTGGTCACCGCGCCGGTGGCGGGCTCGACGATCACCTCGGTCGCCGAGTCACCGGCCGAATCCTTCAGCTCGACGTAGAACCCGTTGTCGAACCAGATGACCTCACCCGGGTGCAGCCCGGCACTCGATGCGGCGCTCGCCGCTCGGGATCGGGCGCCCGGGATCGACCCGATGCGCGATCCGTTGCCGGGCAACCAGACCGTACCCATCATCCCGCCGGCACCCATCATCGCGGCGCCGCCCATCATGCCCGGGCCCGCGAGGGTGCCGGCCCCGCCCATCATGCCGGCGTGGCCGGCCATCCTGGGTGAGCCTGCCCGCGTTGCCGCGTAGGCCGCGGAACCGGCGAGCGCGGCGACGGCGACCACGAGCGCGGCGATCAGGCCCGCGCGACGCATCCGGCTCACCGCCCCTTGCCACCGGCCGCGGCCAACGCCGATCGCGCCGCCGCGTACGCCTGTTCGTCGATCTCGCCCCGGGCGAACCGCGCGTCGAGGATCTCCTCCGCCGACGGGGACCGGTCCGTCGACGCCGTGCGGTTCCCACTGGGCAGCAGCCGCACCACCAGCCACACAATCAACGCCAGCAACAGCACCCAGAAGCCACCCATGAACAGCCAGGCGCCCAGGCTCATCCCGCCGCCGTACCAGCCCATCATCGTCCTCACCTCAACCGTGCTCGACGCTTGTCCGATACGTTCAGCCTGCGCGCCGAGCCCGAAGGACCGTCCTCGCAACGACGAAGGTTCGACGAAGACCGACAGCGGTGACCGCGACACGAGTCGCGGCGCCGCGCGGCGTCCGCGGTAGCTCCCGCACCCCTGCGCCTCATCTCCATGCCACCTGACACGTCTCCAGGCTGATCCGCTGATACCCCTACCGACAGGGTCTGTCGGCTCCCCGCCCTCGGGGCGTCGGTCCTTACCTACCCTGCGCCCGGAAGCGAATCGCGGACCGCGCGGTGCCGCCGTCGTTAGCTCGCTCAGGGTGTGGGTACGGCGGCCGTGAAACGCTGCGTTGGAGGCGATGACCTCGGCCGAGTCGACAAACAGGTACTCGCCAACTGCATCGAGGCGTGTTTCGACTGCGCCCAGACATGCACCGCGTGCGCGGACGCCTGTCTGAGCGAACAGCTGGTCGCGGAGTTGACCCGGTGGATCCGGGTCAACCTCGACTGTGCGGACGTGTGCGATACCCCCGGGCGAGTGCTGTCCCGGCACACCGGCTACGACGCGAACCTCACCCGCGCGGTCTTGCAGGCGTGCGCGCAGGCCTGTAAGAGCTGCGGGGACGAGTGCGACCAGCACACGCATTAGCGCCGCTGCGCCGTGTGCGCGCAGACCTGCCGGCGCTGCGAACAGGCGTGCCGGCAACTGCTCGCCGCTCTGGGCTGAAGCCCTCCGGGGTCATGGGCCGCGCCGCAGAACCTGCAGGCGCTTGCTCGCAACCCGTTCCCGGTTCGCCGCGGGCTACTCCGGTCGGCCGAGGTTCCTGACGCGCTTGTGGACCGGAGGCCCGCTACCGGGGTCACGTGAAGCGGCGCAGGCGCAGGCTGTTGCTGACCACGAACACGGAGGACAGCGCCATTGCCGCTCCGGCGATCATCGGGTTGAGCAGTCCGGCGGCGGCCAGCGGCAGGGCGGCCACGTTGTAGGCGAAGGCCCAGAACAGGTTGCCCTTGATGGTACGCAGGGTGGCGCGGGACAGCCTGATCGCGTCGGCGGCCACCCGCAGATCGCCCCGCACCAGGGTGAGGTCGCCGGCTTCGATCGCCGCGTCGGTACCGGTACCCATCGCCAGGCCGAGATCGGCCTGGGCCAGGGCTGCGGCGTCGTTGACCCCGTCACCGACCATCGCCACCACCCGTCCCTCGTCCTGCAGCCGCTTGACCACGTCCGCCTTGTCGGCGGGCAGCACCTCGGCGATGACCTCGTCGATCCCGACCTCGGCGGCGACCGCCGCCGCGACAACGCTGTGGTCGCCGGTCAGCAGGACCGGGCGCAGCCCGAGGCCACGCAGCGCGGCCACCGCCTCCCGGCTGGTGTCCTTGATGGTGTCGGCCACCGTCAGCAGGGCCCGGGCGTGGCCGTCCCAGCCGACCGCGACGACGGTCTGCCCGGATCGCTGCGCCACCGCCGCCGCCCGCTCCAGGTCGCCGGGCACGTCCATTCCCCGCTCGATGAGCAGTCGTGGGCGGCCGACCACGACGGTACGGGCCTCGACCATCCCGGTCACGCCGAGCCCTTCGATGTTGGTGAACTGCGTGACCGGGGGCAGCTGCCCGAGCCGCTGCCGGGCGCCGGCCGCGATAGCCACGGCGATCGGGTGTTCCGATGCGTCTTCGAGGGCACCCGCCAGCCGCAGCGCGAGCGCCTCGTCGACCCCATCACCCGGTACCACGCCGGTCAACGCCATCCGGCCGGTGGTCACGGTGCCGGTCTTGTCCAGTACAACGGTGTCGATCCGGCGGGTGGATTCGAGGACCTCGGGGCCTTTGATGAGGATGCCGAGCTGGGCGCCGCGTCCGGTGCCAACCAGCAGGGCGGTCGGGGTGGCCAGGCCCAGCGCGCACGGGCAGGCGATGATCAGTACGGCGACGGCGGCGGTGAACGCCGCGGCGGTGGGTTGGCCGATAACGAGCCAGGTGCCGAGGGTGGCCAGGGCCAGCAGGATGACGACCGGTACGAACACGGCGGAGACTCGGTCGGCCAGCCGCTGCACGGCGGCCTTGCCGGTCTGGGCCTGCTCGACCAGCCGGGCCATCTGGGCCAGCTGGGTGTCCGCGCCGACGCGGGTGGCGCGGACCACGAGCCGCCCGCCCGCGTTGACCGTGGCACCGACGACCGCGCTGCCCGGCGCTACCTCGACCGGTACCGATTCGCCGGTGAGCATGCTGGCGTCCACCGCCGACGTACCGTCGACGACCACTCCGTCGGTGGCGATCTTCTCGCCCGGCCGGACCACGAACCGGTCCCCGACCGCGAGCTGGTCGACCGGGATGCGTTCCTCCCGGTCGCCGCGCAGGACGGCGACGTCCTTGGCACCCAATTCCAGCAGCGCGCGCAGGGCGGCGCCGGCGCGGCGCTTGGCCCGGGCCTCGAAGTACCGGCCGGCCAGGATGAACACGGTCACCCCGGCGGCGACCTCCAGGTACAGCGTCGACAGGCCGGACATCGAGTCGGCGCGCAGCGCGAACCGCTCCCGCATGCCGGGCTCGCCGGCGGTACCGAAGAACAGGGCGACCATCGACCAGCCGTAGGCGGCCAGGGTGCCCACGGAGATGAGGGTGTCCATGGTGGCCGCGCGGTGGCGCAGGTTCACCCACGCCGCCTTGTGGAACGGCCAGCCACCGTACGCGACGACCGGGGTGGCGAGGATCGCGGACAGCCACTGCCAGTTGCGGAACTGCAGGGCCGGCACCATCGCCAACACGATCACCGGTACGGACAATGCCAGGCTGATCAGCAGCCGGGTACGCAGCGCGGCGGCCTCGTCCGGTGACGCGGCGGGCTCGTCGGTGCTGGCCGCGTGGGCGGGGCGGGGCAGGCGGGCGGTGTAGCCGGTCTGCTCCACGGTGGCGATGAGCGTCTGCGGGTCCAGGGTGGCCGGGTAGGTCACCGCCGCCTTCTCGGTGGCGAAGTTGACGCTCGCGCTCACCCCGTCCAGCCGGTTGAGTTTCTTCTCGATCCGCGCCGCACAGGACGAGCAGGTCATCCCACCGATCTCCAACTCGACGCGGCCGGTCGCCACCGGCAGCCCCGCTCGTGTGGTTTCGGTACTCATCGCCCCTCCCGCTGTTGTGAAGCTACCGGCCGCGACCCGGCCCTGCTGGTGGTCAGCCGACGAGTTGGTAGCCGGCCTCGTCGACGGCGGCGCGGACCGCGTCCGTGTCCAACGGCTGCTGGCTGGTGACGGTCACCGCGCCGGAGGCCAGGTCCACGTCGACGGCCTCGACGCCATCAAGCGCGCTCACCTCGCCGGACACCGACTGCACGCAGTGTCCGCAGGTCATTCCGGACACCTGGTACGTGGCGGTGGTGCTCATCTGGTTCCCCTTTCAGGACCGGACCAGCCGCGCGATCGCGTCACTGGCCTCTTTGACTTTGATGTCGGCTTCCTCGCCGCCCTGCCGTGCCGCTTCTACCACGCAGCCGGCCAGGTGCTCCTCCAGCAGCGACAGCGAGAACGCCTGCAGCGCCTTGGTCGCGGCGGAGACCTGGGTCAGCACGTCGATGCAGTACTTGTCCTGCTCGACCATCCGCTGCAGACCGCGCACCTGTCCTTCGATGCGCCGCAACCGCGCGAGGTAGTCCTGCTTGCGGTCGGTGTAACTGGCCATCACGATCTCCTACCGTCCCCGTACACCGATACCATACCCCCCTAGGGTATCGCGGCAAGGGCCGGACGGCCTCTCTGTGTGTGCCGCTCGCCACTGGCACGCTGCCGCCCACTATCGGGCCTCGGAGACCATTCTGTTGCCGACGGGGGATGTGCATGAGTGATCCGCTGCACCTGCAGGGCCGCGAACTGCAGCCACCGACCGTGCTGCCGGTCGGTGCACAGGACTGGGACTCCGACGACCAACCCGTCCCCGACTGGCTGACCCAGCTGCCACCGCCGCTGGTGCTGGTGGCCCGCTCCACCGTCTATCAGAGGACGGCCACATCATCCAGGCCACTCTCGACGCCCTGGCCGACAGCCCGGTATCCGTAGTGGCCACCACCGCCAGCCGCGACCCGGCCCAGTACCGAGTAGCCGGCCGCCCGCGCCGCGGCTACGACGCTGCGCCATCCATCGGAAACTGACACGGCAGCGGCCGCGTTGCAAGCCCTCGTCACCCACACGTCCACCGCATGACCAGACTCGGTGGTTGTACGCAATCGCGTCGGCCAGTTGGCAGGGACAGCCGGCCAAGGGAGCGGCCTCGCAGCCGCCGCTGCGACGGTCCCCGCGCTTGCCCAACATGGATGTGGTCAGGTGTCCGCTCGCCGGTAGGTCGTGGCTCTGGTCGAGAAAGCGCTGGAGGTGGGAGCCCCACCCGTGGTTACATGATCTTCATGGTGTCCGCCGACCGCTTGCTTGCTTTCGCCGCCATATCGTTGCTGCTCATATTGGTCCCTGGTCCCAGCGTGCTCTTCGTAATTGGACGGGCTCTGGCCCAAGGACGCCGCGCCGCGCTGACCACGGTGGTAGGCAACACGGTTGGCGCTTACCTGCTCGTCGTGGCCGTGGCCTTGGGGATCGGGTCCGTCGTGGAACGCTCGGTCGTCGTGTTCACGGTGCTCAAGTTGGCGGGGGCCGCCTACCTGGTGTACCTCGGCGTCAAGGCGTGGCGGGGACGGCGTGAATCGCTGCAGGCATCCTTCACCGACGCCGTGGCGGCGCGCGGGGGCCTGCGTACCTTCTGGGAGGGGTTCACCGTCGGTGTCTCGAACCCCAAGACCATCGTGTTCTTCTCGGCCGTGCTGCCGCAGTTCGTCGACCGCGGCCAGGGGCATGTCGCGGCGCAAATGTTGGTGCTCGGTCTGGTCTTCAACGCCATCGCTGTCGTCTCCGACAGCACGTGGGGTCTGGTCGCAGCCACCGCACGGGACTGGTTCGCCCGCTCACCACGACGGCTTTCCGTCGTCGGCGGCGTCGGCGGGCTCACCTTGATCGGGCTCGGCGTCACCGTGGCGGTGACCGGACGCAAGGACTGAATTCACTACCCTGCGAGATCAGCTTGCTCGTCTGACGCTCGCGCACGCACCAGCTGAATGGTCGCGGTAGGGCCGCCCTCGGTCCTTGCGCCCGACCGCACGTGGTTGTCGCCTGCGGCGAGGATCCGACCACCGGCGATCCCGACAGCCTTCACCGCGGTTCCCCGCGCTCGAACCTGGCTCATCTGGATCTCCCTTGCCCGTGGGTCGCGACCGACAGCGTGTGGTGACCGCCACATCGGTATCTCGCACATCGATGTACGGATTAGGCTGGCGCATAACTCGTACATCAGGGTACGAGTAGCTCGGAGGTCGTGGGAGATGCTGAACCGTCAAGCAACCGCAAGCACCGTGAGCCTCAGGACGAGCAAGCGGGCACGTGCCCAGATCGTCATGCTCCTCGCCCAGTTCCTGCTGGGCATGGGCGTCAACCTCATCGGACTGCCGTCCGAGACGTCCGGTGTAGCCCTGGGCGTGACGGTGGCCGCGCTGGTGGGCCATGTCGCGATCGCGCTCGGCCTGACCGTCGGCGCCATCCTGACGGTACGGCTCGCCGCTTCCATGCCCGGTCACAGGGCGCTGGCCTGGAGCGGCCTTCTCCTCGTCGTGGTCACCATCGCCGCCGGCGTGCTCACGATGCTGCTCGTCAGCAACTGGTGGTCCTACCTGATGGCCATCGGCTTCGCTGCCCTGCTCGTCGTGTACGGGCGCCTGTACCTGGTTGCCGTCAGGGACGGGGCGCGGCGGGCGGGCTGAAGGCGGCGAGCAGCGTGGCGGTAATGAGCCCGGGTGCCTGGTCCGCCTTCACGCGACCGGCCGCGACATCCTGCGCGGCGGCGTGCATGAGGCTGACCGCCGTGGTCATCAACCAGTGCTTCGGCAGGTCGGTGCGGAAGGCCCCGGCGCGTTGCCCCCGCTCGATGAGCGACTGAACCCTGCGCAGGATCCGGTCGTGGACGCCGTGGATGCGCTCCGCCGGAAGTTCGCGGTGCGCGGCGAGCAGGATGTTGTGGAACTGGTGGACGAGCTGCCAGGAGGCGGCCACCAGCCGGGTCAGCGCCTCGGCCGGATCGCCGGTCGTGTCGGTGGCGGCGAGGATCTCGTCGCACCGCTCAAGCGTGCGCACGAGGGCGGCGTCCACCAGCTCCGCCCTGGTCTTGAAGTGGCCGTACAGCGTGATGCGACCGACCCCCGCGGCCGACGCGACGCTGGCGACGCTCGCATCCGGGTCCTGGGCGAGGCAGGTCACCGCGGCTTCGACGATCGCCTCGACGTTCCGGCGCGCGTCGGCGCGCTGTGCCCTCGGGGCCTGATCCTGGGCAGCGTGTGAGGGCATCGTCACATCTTCCTTCCTGAACACCGCTGTACGAGTTAGCTTGAACAGGCCTGTTCAAGTTAACGGGTATCGCAACTCGCACATGCCTGTTCAGCTTAACGCACGGGAGGGATTCAGATGCTCGAGAGATGGGGTCGCGTGCTCGTCGCGCGACGGCGCCTCATCGCGGCCGCGGGGCTGCTGATCGCCGTACTCGCCGCCCTATGGGGGCCGGGAGTGTTCGACAAGCTCGTCACCGGCGGGTTCGAGGACCCGGGCAGCGAGTCGGCACGGGCTGCCACGCAGATCACCAACGCATTCGGTGGGCAGACTCCGGACGTGCTGGCCGTGTACTCCAACGCCACGGCCACCGTGGACGACCCGTCCTTCAAGGAACCCGTCGAGGCCGCCGTACGAACGCTCCGGGCCCAACCCGCGGTCGCGGGCGTAAACAGCTACTACGACGGAGCACCCGGGCTCGTGTCCCGTGACCGGCACGCCACATACCTGGTGATCCGGCTGACCGCGCTCGACGACTCCGGCAAACGTGTCGGGTACGACGCGATCCGGTCGCAGTTGCAACTGCCGGGCCTGACCACCCAGATCGGCGGCACCGTCGCCGTGGCACAAAGCCTCGACGATCAGACGAAGACCGATGTCACCCGTGGCGAGATGATCGCCATGCCACTGGTACTGGTGTTGCTGGTGCTCATCTTCGGCGGTGTCGTCGCGGCGAGCATGCCGGTACTCATCGGGGTCCTGTCGGTCGTGGGGGCGCTGAGCGTGACCCGCGCCATCGCGCTGTTCACCGACGTCTCCACGTTCGCCGTCAACACCATCACCCTGCTCGGGCTCGGCATGGCCATCGACTACTCGCTACTGGTCATCAACCGGTTCCGCGAGGAACTGCGCACCGGCCAACCAGTGGGAACCGCGGTGGCTCGCACCGTGGCCTCCGCCGGACGTACCGTCCTGGTCTCCGGCCTGCTCGTCATCCTGTCCCTGGCCAGCCTGCTCATCTTCCCCGAGGTCTTCCTCAAGTCGATGGCGCTGGGCGGCATGGCCGCGGTACTGGTGGCGATGCTCAGTGCTCTCACGGTGTTGCCGGCCACGCTCGCACTGCTGGGCCACCGCATCAACGCCCTGCGGGTGAAGGTGCCGTGGCCGGCGCGCCGCCGCAACCCGGTCGTGCCGTCGGCGGCGGCCAGCACCGGAGCCTGGGCGCGGCTGGCCCGCAACGTGATGCGCCGGCCCGTCCGCTACGTCGCCGTCGTACTCGTCATCCTGACCGCCCTGGCGCTGCCCTTGTCGCACGTGCGCTTCGGCAGCGTCGACGAACGCGTCCTGCCGGTCGGCGACCCCGCCCGCGCCGCCACCGAGCGTGTCCCGAACGACTTCGCGAACTCCGCTCCCGCGCCGATCCTGGTACTGGTCGAACACGCCGACGCGGTCCAACTCAACGACATCCAGCGCCGGATCGAGAACCTCCCCGACGTCACCGGGGCACAGATCACCGTGCGACAGGGCACCGACACACTGATCGCCGCCAGGTACACCGGTAGCTACGCGGGTACGCGGGCTCTCGACGCGGTACGGCAGATCCGTACGCTGACGGAGCCCGCCGGGGTACGCATCACGGTCGGCGGCGACTCCGCCTCCACGCTGGACGAGATGAACTCGCTGCGCGACCGGCTCCCGTTGATGCTCGCCATCATGGCCCTGGTCACGCTCGGCGTGCTGCTCGTCGCGTTCAGGTCCGCCCTGCTACCGATCAAGGCCGTCCTGACCAACGTCGTATCGATCGCCGCCACCTTCGGCGCACTGGTCTGGATATTCCAGGACGGCCACCTCGCCGGCCTGCTCGGCTTCACGCCGACCGGTCACCTCGAACCCACCGTGCTCATCCTGATCCTCGCCGAGCTGTTCGGTCTCGCCACCGACTACGAGGTCTTCCTGCTCTCCCGGGTACGCGAGCAGTGGGACGCCACCGGTGACAACAC
>Ga0070679_100002079_pt1 | contig 18018 bp, 15 predicted proteins | sample KBSC63BmetaG_FD_65652 | JGI IMG/M metagenome (GOLD analysis project Ga0070679, IMG submission 65652) | Corn rhizosphere microbial communities from Kellogg Biological Station, Michigan, USA - KBS C6-3B metaG | ecosystem: Host-associated > Plants > Roots > Rhizosphere | place: USA: Michigan... | reverse complement strand
CCGCCTCGCCATGGCTCCTGACCCTTTCCCGGTCCTTCTGAAAGCCTGAACGAATCCGCCGGGCCCGGCAGGCAACCTTCACGCACCGAGCTGGCACCCACCCCGCAGACCGGTCATTCCCGCGCAGCGATGAATGATTCCACAAGCGACGTCGACTCCCGCGACCGCATGCTGCTCCAGCGCATGGCGGCCGGCGACCGCGCGGCGCTGGAGACGCTTTATCGCGCCTACCACGGCGGGCTTTGCCGTTTTCTGTCGCGCCTGACACGGCGCGCCGATTTGATCGAGGAGATCGTGAACGATTGCTTCTGGATTGCATGGCGCAAGGCCGACAGCTTCCACGGCGACTCGCGCGTTTCGACCTGGATCATGGGCATCGCCTATCGCTGCGGATTGAAGGCGCTGCGGCAACGCGGCGATGAACCCGTCGACGACTACGCGATGCGCGAAGGGCGCGGTCCGGCCCACGACCCGGATGAGGATCGCGAGTTGCGCGACTGGCTGGGCAAGGCGCTCGAGCACTTGTCGGCAGACCAGCGGATCGTCGTCGAACTGGTTTACGGGGTCGGCAACAGCCTGGAGGAAGTTGCCGCCATCATGCAGGCGCCCGTCGGCACCGTGAAGGCGCGCCTGTTCCACGCGCGCATCAAGTTGCGCAACGTGCTTCCGACCCTGGCCGGCGATTCGCCTGCGCAACAAGAGAACATGCCATGACGATCCCGATGAATGCCGGCCAGGACTGTGCGCGTGCCTGGGAAATCATGCCGTGGGCACTCCAGGCCACGGCCCCCCGCGAGCAGTGCGACTGGCTGATGCACCACCTGGCGCAGTGCGAAGCGTGCAGCGCGGAGTTCGCCCAGCAGAGCCGGCTGCGCTGCGCGCTGTCGTTGCCGACGGACATTCCTGTCGACGCCGACGCCGGGTTGAAGCATCTGCTGGAACGCCTGGACGCGCCCGAGCCGGACACGACGCCGCTCCACATGGGATCCTGGGGCAATCGGTTGACGAAGGCACTGGCCGTCGCGGTCGTGGTGCAGGCGATCGGGATCGGCGCCCTGGGCGTCCGGTTATGGTCGGACCAGGCGCCGCGCTATCGCACCCTCAGTCAGCCTGCCCTGATCGAACCGGCCGGCGCCCTGCGCGTCGTGCCCGCCACCGGCATGAAGCTGGCCGACTGGAACAAGTTGCTGCACGACCTCGGCCTGCGCGTGATCGACGGCCCCAACGACGTGGGCGCCTACGCGGTCATGCCGGTCGGGGCCGACGCGTCTTCGGCGTCTGCGCTGCGGCGGCTTCGCGCTGATCGCGACATCCGCCTGGCAGAGCCCGTCGACGACACGCCATGAAACCCGGCGCGCTCCTCGTCGCCGTCGCGTGCCTCGCGTGGAGCGTGTTCGCGCACGCGCAAACCAGCAACGTCGTGGTTTCGATGGACAGCCAGCGTGACATCGTGCTGGCCGTCGCCAATCCGATCGAGCCGCCGGCGACCCACGCGGGTTCCAGCCTGCTCGGCTACGCGCCATCGGGCAACTACGGTGCCGGCCAGCGCGCGGCCTCCACCCTTGCCGCATTGCAACGCAATTACGGCTGGCGCCAGCTCGTGGGCTGGCCCATCAAGAGCCTGGATCTGTACTGCATCGTGCTGGAGCCGCCTGCCGGAACCAGCCGGGACACGTTGCTCGCGGCGCTCGGCCGCGACAAGCGGGTACAGCTCGCCGAGCCGCTGCGGGATTTTTCGGTCTATTCCAGCCGCCGGCAGGATGCGCACAGGTACAACGACCCTTACGTCGATCTCCAGCGCGGTTTCCGCGAGACCGACGCCGGCCTCGCGCAGGCCGTCACCCAGGGCGCGGGCGTCGACATCGCGATCGTGGACACCGGCGCGGACGTAGCGCACCCGGACCTGCGGGGCCAGATCCACGACGTTCACAACCTGGTGGATGACGACACATCGGCATTCGACCGCGACCACCACGGCACCGAAGTCGCCGGGATCATCGCCGCGATCGCCGACAACCATCGTGGCATCGTGGGGATGGCACCCAGGGCCACGCTCAGCGTTTACAAGGCGTGCTGGTATCCGCCTGGTTCCGACGCCGGCGCACGCTGCAATTCCTTCACCCTCGCCAAGGCGCTCGCGGCCGTGATGGACACGAACGCCCGCATCGTGAACCTGAGCCTGGGCGGCCCGTCGGATCCGCTGCTGTCGCGGTTGATGCAACGGGTGTTGGAGAGCCGCGTCGTGATCGCCGCGCTGCCGCCCGGCGGCAAGCTCGACGGATTCCCGGCCGACGTGCCGGGTGTGATCGTGGTGAACTCAAGCGCACGCCGGGTGGATCCACCCGGTGTGCTGAACGCCCCCGGCAACGACATCCTGACGACGCAGCCCGACGGCGGCTACGACTTCACTTCCGGTTCGTCCATGGCCGCCGCGCAGGTCAGCGGCATCGCCGCGTTGCTGGTGTCGCTGGACCCGCACATGGACGGACGCGCGATCCATGACCTGCTGGCGCGTACCAGCAAGCTCGTCAACGGCGTGCGCCAGGTGAATGCCGCGGCGGCGGTGGCCGCGCTGCGGGATGCGGAGCCCGCCGGCCATGACTAGTGCGGACGCGGCGGTCGCGCCTTCCCGACCCGACCCGATGGACTCGGCGAGGGACGAACATCACGCGACCGGGTCGTCCAAACCTGCATGGCATCACGATGCGGAGAATCCCCGTGGCGCGGCCCTCGCGGCGCCCGACATCGCCGCCGAAATACTGCCGCTTGTCGACGACGCGATCGACTGGGTGGGCATGCAGGGCATCGACATGCCGATCCTGTTCGACGCCGGCGATGGCCATCCGCAGCGCTGCCACGCCAGGGTGGATGCCTTCGTGAACCTGGTGCGCCCGGACCGTCGCGGCATCCACATGTCGCGCCTGTACCTGCTGGCGAATGAGCGCCTCGGCGCGGAACCCATCGACGCGGGCATGCTGGAATCGTTGCTGCGCGCGTTCCTGCGATCGCAGCGCGAGCTGGCCGACCGCGCGCGCATCGTCATCCGCTTCGAGCATCTGATACGCCGAAAGGCGCTGCGCAGCGATCATCACGGCTGGCGTGCCTATCCGGTTTCCATCGAAGCCGACCTGGTCGGTGGCGCCTTTCGCCTGGACCTCGGCACGCAAGTCGTGTACTCCTCGACCTGCCCCGCTTCCGCCGCGCTGTCGCGCCAACTCGTCCAGCAACAGTTCGCGGCGGATTTCCACGCAGGGGAACCGTTGAGTCATGCCGATGTGTTTGAGTGGCTGGGCAGCGAACGCGGCATGGTCGCGACGCCGCACGCCCAGCGCAGCGTCGCGCACTTGCGGGTGCGTTTCACCCACGCCGCGCCACTCAATCTGATTACCCTGCTCGATCGCGTCGAGCGGTCGCTCCGGACTGCGGTACAAACAGCCGTGAAGCGCGAGGACGAGCAAGCCTTCGCGTTGGCCAACGGCGAAAACCCGATGTTCTGCGAGGACGCGGCCCGCCGCATCCGGCGCGCGCTCGACGCCGAGGACGGCATCGCGGCTTTCCACGTCCGCGTCGAACACCAGGAGAGCCTGCACCCGCATGACGCCGTGGCGCAGGTGAGCCGGAATTTCCCGGGAAACGGCCATGCCATGGATAGCGATCATGGCTTCGCCTGAGCGAACCGTGCGCAGCGTGGTTTCGCGATCGGCGACCATCGCGCCGCTGATCCTGTTTGCCGTCGCAGGCGCGCTGCTGGTCGTCCGGCACGCCGCGGCGCAGGTTGCCCACCCCGCCGTTTCCTCGAGCGCGCTGACCGAACGGGATTTCAGCCGCATGTTGCCGACAATGACAGCGCAAGCCGCCGTGAACACGAACGACGGCAATCCACACGCGAACGCGCTGCCGGCAAGCGCATTGACCACTCAGGACTTCAAACGGATGTTGCCGCGCACCGACATGCGCAGCGATGCGGATGCGAACGCGCACCCGCATGCACATGCCTTCCTCGACAACGGTCCGGCCACGCCCTTCGACGCTGCGCCGATCGCGAAGAATCCGCTGGCACCGGATGCGATCGCGATCGGCGCCAAGTCCTGCGTGGCCTGCCATGCGCTGGAAAACGTGCAGGCCTCGCACTCGCTGCATGTGCAGGCGTTCCGCGCCGGTGCCGCCGGAACCGGCGCCGCGGCGGCGTGTGAAGCCTGCCATGGCCCCGGTTCCGCACACGCCAGGGATCCGACCAAGCCGGGCCTCATCATCGCCTTCACCCGCGACGCCAAAACCCCGATCGACACGCAGGCGAGTGTGTGCCTTGCCTGCCACAAGGGCGGCGCACGCCAGGACTGGATCGGTTCGGTGCACCAGCAACACCAACTTTCCTGCACCGATTGCCACAATCCGATGGCGCGACTCTCGCCGGAAGGCGTGCTGGCCAAGAACTCGATCAACGAGGTGTGCGCGACCTGCCACCAGGACATCCGCAACAAATTCAACCGCCGCTCGCACATGCCACTGCCGGAAGGACAGATGTCCTGCGTCGATTGCCACAATCCGCACGGCACATTGACCGCGGACCTGATCAAGACCGATACCGTCAACGAGACCTGCTACACCTGCCACGCCGAAAAGCGCGGGCCGTTCCTGTTCGAACATGCGCCGGTCCGCAAAGACTGCCTGACCTGCCACGACCCGCACGGTTCCAACCAGCAGGCGTTGCTCACGCTGCCGGTGCCGATGCTGTGCCAGCAGTGCCACACCATGACGGGCCATCCCAACGATCTGCTGACGAGGGCCGGGCTCGCGCCCGGGCCTGCACCGGACGAGCGGCTGATCGGCCGCGCCTGCCTGACGTGCCACACCAACATCCATGGTTCCAACAATCCATCCGGTTCGAGGTTCCATAAATAAGCCACCCGTGCGCCTGCGCCGCCTTTCTCGACCATGCAGAACCACGCCTCCACAACCCCCGCCTCACCGTTGCACGGCAACGGTTCGGCAGCCCCCTTGACTCAAGGGGGCAGAACAGCCGGTGATTCGTCGGCGCGATGGCGCTAGGAAGTCCATGCGCAAACTGCTCATCACATCGCTGGCCGTCGCCATCGCCGCGTCCCTCGCGGGCCCGCGGGCGTTTGCCGATTCCAGCGACAGCGCGCGCGTGGGCGACATCCAGTACGGCAATGCCCTCGACCCCACCGGCTGGGCACCGCTCGCCTGGCCCGATCCACGCGGGTTCTCGTGGCTGCACGCCGGCATGATGCGCACGCCCAGTGGCGTGCTGTATCCGTATCCGCCGCAACGCGACGATCAGGCTTCACCGCTGTACAAGAACAGCGACTGGGTCTACTCGGGTTTTTTGCAACTGGGCTATCTGCACGTAGGCGGCGACACCCAGGCCGAATTCTTCCGCCAGTACGCCGGCTGGAAGGATGGCATCGCGCTCGGCCTGTTCGCGTTGTATGCGGACAATCCGAAAACCGGCCAGTACGTGGAATTCCGCGGCAGCCGCTTGAGCGGCGACGACCAGTACTACCGCCTGCGCACCGGGCAATACGGTGTCTACAAGATCGAGGCGTTCTATCGGGACATTCCGCACGTCGTCACTACCAATGCCTACCCGTTGTGGAACGGCGTCGGCAGCACCAACCTGACACTGCCCGCACCGCTGGTGCCGGGTGGCAGCACGCCCGCCGAAGTGGCGGCCGTCGATCAGACACGCCCACGGCGAACCATCGGCCTCACGCGCAGACGCGAAGGCCTCAGCTTCGAAGACAACTTCTACCGCGACTGGACCGGCTACGTGTCGATCGTCGACGAAAAGCGCACCGGTGATCGGCTGTGGGGCGGCCCGATGTACCTGAACTACATCCTCCACGACAACGGCGGAATCCTGGAAACGGTGCGCCCGATCGACTTCACCACCACCGACGTCAGCATGGGCCTGCGCAATGCCGGCACGGTCTGGCAATTCCAGTTGAACTACACCGGTTCGTTCTTCCGCAACCACAAGGACGCGTTGAATTACCAAAGCCCGTTCGCGCTGCAGAACGTCGTGGGTGTACCGCAGGTTGCCAACATCTACCAGGGCCAGTTTTCGCTGGAACCCGACAACGACTATCACAACCTGCGCGCGGAACTTTCGCGCAGCCTGAAGTGGAATGGCCAGCTCTCGCTGGCCGCGGCGTGGGGCACCATGCGCCAGAACGATCCGCTGCTGCCGCCGGTCACCTGCACCGGCACCGGCGGCATCTTCATTTCGCCGTCGGCCGATTACACGTTCAACTGCGCCAACTGGAACACCACGGCGGCACTGTCGCAGCAGACCGCGAACGCGCGCATCGACACCGGCCTGCTCGATGCGAAGATCACGCTGCATCCTTCCCCGAAACTCGGTTGGCACGCCGGCCTGCGCTGGTACCGCGAAGACAACAGGACCAACTACCTCGCCTTCAATCCGCTGACCGGACAATACGGCTACATCGCCGAGAATGGTTCGCAGGGCAGCATCATTCCCGGCCAGATCGGCATCTTCGATCCGCGCAATCCGCTGTACGCGTCGTACGTGACCCAGGTGCGGGCGATCCCGTTCGGCTATACCGACACCGTGTTCGATACCGGCATCGACTGGCGCGTCAGCGAGAACAACACCCTGAGTCTCACTTACAGCTTCGACCGCGACCAGCCGAAATACCGCGAGCGCAAACTGGTCAACGAACAGCGCATCAAGCTCGGTTGGGTGGACCGCGCGCTTGGCAAGGCCACGCTGCGTTTGGACTACGAATTCGCGTATCGCAACGGCGGCCCCTACGACTACAACCCCTACGCGCCGTTCTATTCGACGGCGTTGCCCGGCTTCGTGACGCCGCCGCTTGGCAACGTCGCCTTCACCACCGACGCGATGCGCAAGTACGACTTGAGCAACCGCATCGAACACAAGCTGCACGCGACCCTGATCTACCCGATTGGCGAGACCGCGACGCTATCGGCCGTCGCGTACGCAACGCGCGACGACTACGGCACCGCGATCGGCCGGCAGGCCACGCGCAACCATGGTTTCGATGTGTCATGGGACTGGCAGCCCTCGCCGCTGACCAGCATGAGCGCCAACCTCGGGCGCGACGATTCGAGCCTGAATTTCTCGAACGTCGCCGACAACGAAGACGTCACCGGCGCACCGGGTCGTGACGATCCGTCGTTGGGCGGCCCGTTGTTCCCGCTCGCGAACCAGTGGCGGAGCCTCGACCACGAGCGCGACTACAACGCCGGCCTCACGCTCCGTCACGATTTCGGGCGCGTGCGCGCGGACTTGAGCTACACCTACACGTATGCGCTCGGCAGGATCGGCTACGTGTTCGCCTCGCCCGGCGCATTGCCCATCACGCAGCAATCGTTCGCCAGTGACGTCGGCAATGCCTTCCCGGACAACCACTACCACATCAACACCCTGCAGCTCGGCTTCGACATCGCCGTCTCGCGGATGATCGGGATGCGGGTGTTCGACATTTTCGAGACCGGCAGCTTTGCCGATTGGCATTACCTCGGCCTGCAGGACAACCGGGTGATCGACCACAGGATCTACGCCGATCTCGGGCCGCAGCCCCATTACAGCGCCAATCTGGTCGGCGTGCTGCTCAACGTGAAACTGTGAGGACGCCGCCGTGATCTTCACAACCCGCGCCGCAACCGTTGCCTCGATCACATTGACAGTGGCCGTCGGCGTGGCGCTGGCTGCAACGCCGCAGTTCGACGATTTGCGCAACCAGGCGCCGATACACGGCGACGCAGCGGCGGGCGCGGCCAAGGCCGCCGTTTGCGCGGCTTGCCACGGCCCGAAAGGCATTGCGGTTGCGCCGACCTTTCCGAATCTCGCCGGTCAATCGGCAACCTACCTGTACGTGCAACTGCGCGCGTTCAAGGATGGCGCGCGCGCGAATGCGGTGATGCAGCCGCTCGCGAAAGCGCTGACTGACCGGGACATGCGCAATCTCGCGGCACACTTCGCATCGCTGCCGGGCAAGTCCGCAGCACCCGCGACGCAGGCCTCTTCGCGTGGTTCCAGCCTGTTTCACGAGGGTGATGCCGCGCAAGGCGTGCCGCCCTGCCAAGGCTGCCACGGTGTCGATGGCAAGGGGCCGCGTCCGGACCCCGCCAGCGCAGCACCGCAACCGGCTTGGTCGACCTTCCCGGTCCTCGCCGGCCAGAATGCGCCTTACGTGCTGGCGCAGTTGCAGGCCTACCACGACGGCACCCGCGTCGGCACCAGCAACGACAAGGTGATGCAAGGGGTCGCGCACAACCTCAGCGCAGCGGACATGCGTGCGCTCGCCGATTACGTTTCGGGTTTGTAGCGCTACTCAACCGTCACCGATTTGGCCAGGTTGCGCGGCTGGTCCACGTCGGTGCCCCGCAGCACCGCGACGTGGTAGGCCAGAAGTTGCAGCGGCACCGTAAGTACCGCGGGCGCGATGAAGTTGCCGCCGGAATCCACCTTCATCAGGTGTCCGCGATCGCTGTGCAGGGTGACATCCGCTTCGTCATCGGCGAACACGTACAACTGTCCGCCGCGCGCGCGCACTTCCTCGAGATTGGATTTCAGTTTTTCCAGCAACTGGTTGTTGGGCGCGACCGCGATCACCGGCATGTCCTCGTCCACCAGCGCCAGCGGACCGTGCTTCAGTTCGCCCGCGGGATAGGCCTCGGCGTGGATGTAGGAAATCTCCTTCAGCTTCAGCGCGCCCTCCATTGCCACCGGATAGTGGGCGCCGCGGCCAAGGAACAGGGCGTGATGCTTGTCGACGAACGACTCGGCCAATTCCGCGATCGCGGGCGCCAGCGTCAATGCATCTTCGAGATGGCGCGGCAGGCTGGCAAGCTCACCCACCAACTGCGCGAGCCTTTGGGTGTCGATGCCACGCAGGCGCGCAAGTTCCAGCACCAGCAGCGCCAGCGCGGCCAGTTGCGTCGTGAATGCCTTGGTCGAAGCCACGCCGATTTCGGGACCGGCGCGGGTCATCAAGGTGAGGTCGGATTCGCGCACCAGGCTCGATTCCGGCACGTTGCAGATCGCGAACGAACCGAGGTAGCCGCGCTCCCGGCCGTCGCGCAATGCGGCCAACGTGTCGGCGGTTTCGCCCGATTGCGAAATCGCGAGGAACAAGGTGTCGGGCATCACCACCACGTTGCGGTAGCGGTATTCGCTGGCCACCTCGACGCTGCACGGGATGCCGGCGATGCCTTCCAGCCAGTAACGCGCGACCATGCCGGCGTGGTAGCTGGTGCCGCAGGCGACGATGTGCACGTGGCGCACGCGCTTCAACAGTTCGTCCGCATCCACGCCGAAGATGTTCGGCAGGATGTGGTTGTCGGCGAGGCGGCCTTCCAAGGTGTTGGCGACCGCACCGGGCTGCTCGAAGATTTCCTTCAGCATGTAATGCCGGAACTGGCCGCGCTCGACGGCATCCATCGACAGGTCGCTCTCGCGCACCTTGCGGGTCGCCTCACTGCCGTCGGCGGCTTCGATCGCGAGTCCATCCGGCGTGATCTCCACCACGTCGCCTTCTTCCAGATACACGATGCGGTTGGTGACCTGGATCAGCGCCTGCACGTCGGAACCCAGAAAGTGTTCGCCGATGCCGACGCCCACGCATAGCGGACTGCCGCGGCGCGCGCCGACCACATGGCCGGGATGGTCGCGGTGCAGCACCGCGATCGCGTACGCGCCACGCAGGCGCCGCGTGGCGTCGCTGACCGCTTCGCGCAGCGACTTGCCTTCGGCCACCAGCTTGTGCACCAGGTGCGCGATGACCTCGGTATCGGTGTCCGAGGTGAACGCGTAACCGGCCTTCTGCAACTCAGCGCGGAGTTCCGCATGGTTCTCGATGATGCCGTTGTGCACCACCGCCACCGTGTCGCGCGACACGTGCGGATGGGCATTGGCTTCGTTGGGAACGCCATGGGTAGCCCAGCGGGTGTGCGCAATGCCGGTGCGGCCGTGCAGGGGCGATGCGCGCCACAACGTATCGAGTTCCGCGACCTTCCCGGGCGCCCGCAAGCGCAAAAGCCGGCCATCGTCCAGCACCGCCAGTCCCGCCGAGTCATAGCCGCGATATTCGAGGGCATGCAGGCCCGCCAGCAGGATGGGCACCACATCGCGCTGGGTGCAGGCGGCGACGATTCCGCACATGGGGCTTGGAGCTCCGGGTCAAAAAACGCAACGATACAGGGATTTTGCGGGCGGAATCGGGGGGCCTTTTCCAGCCTCCGGCACGTTTCGTGCAGGGGGTTCCCGGCTTGGCTCAAAACTTTGAACAGGGTCTCATTTCGTAGTATAAAGGCCGTCCGCTTGCCGATCGGAGTGGTCGGTGCAGAGGCCCAACGGATGGGGGTAGCGACATGTTCAGATTGTTGCGGCAACGGGCGCTCAAGTGGCAGCTCCTGTTGGTGATAGTCGAATTTGCCCTGCTGGCGGGCTGCGTGTATGCAGCGGTGTTGCTGCGCTATTGGGGCGACCACGATACCCAGCTTGCCTTCGGGCGCGCCCTGCGTTGGCGCGCACTGCTGGTCGCCGGCGTGCTGGTCTTCGCGATGGCGGCGCTGGGCCTGTACCAGGTGCACCTGCGGGCCGGAATGCTGGGTCGGTTGAGCCGGCAAGGCGTGGCATTCCTGCTGGGCTGGGTCGCGCTGACCGTGCTCTATTACGTCATCCCCGCAACCTACCTGGGCCGCGGCGTGCTCGGCATTGCGCTGGTGCTGGGCTACCTGGTGGTGGCGCTGTGGCGCATGAGCTTCCTCGGCTTCGTGGACGCCGACCTGTTCAAGCGCCGCGTGGTGATGCTGGGCGCCGGTGAACGCGCGGCGGAAGTCGTCCGCAAGATGCGCCGCAAGACCGACCAGCGCGGTTTCAAGATCCTGGGTTACGTGCCGATCGGCGATGATCCGGTGGCGGTGCCCGCGACATCCCTGTTGCACCCGGCCAAATGCCTGTACCAGTGGACCCAGCGGATGGGGGTGGACGAAATCGTGGTCGGTCCCGATGACCGCCGCGGCACTTTGCCGGTGGATGCGTTGCTGGAATGCAAGCAGCGCGGCATGGCGGTGACCGAACTCGCGGAATTCTTCGAACGCGAAGCCGGCAAGATCAAGATGGACCTCACCAATCCGTCGTGGCTGGTGTTTTCCGACGGCTTCAACATCTCGCCGGTGCGCCGTACCGTGAAGCGCGCGTTCGACGTTTCGATGGCGGCACTGGTGTTGCTGGTGGCATGGCCATTCATGCTGCTGACCGCACTGGCAATCCGGCTGGAGTCGGGCTGGAACGCGCCGATCCTGTACCGGCAGGAACGCGTGGGCGAAAACGGCAAGTCGTTCCCGGTGATCAAGTTCCGCAGCATGCGCACCGACGCCGAACGCGATGGTGTCGCGCGCTGGGCGACCAAGAACGACGACCGCGTCACCCGCGTCGGCCGTTTCATCCGCAAGACCCGGCTGGATGAACTGCCGCAACTCTGGAACGTGTTGCGCGGCGACATGAGCATCATCGGGCCGCGCCCGGAGCGCCCGCAGTTCGTGGACGACTTCAATGCCCGCATCCGCTACTACTCGTTGCGCCATTGCGTGAAACCGGGCCTGACCGGATGGGCGCAGTTGCGTTATCCGTACGGCTCCTCGTTCGAGGATGCCGAGGAAAAATTGAAGTTCGACCTGTTCTACGTGAAGAACCACAACTTCGTGTTCGACCTGGCCATCCTGGTGCAGACCGTCGAGGTCGTGTTGTTCGGCCGCGGGGCACGCTGACCACGATCCACTGATCGGTCAAGAACGACAGGGGTGCGGCCCGGCGCCGGCCCCGCCTTGGGGAAATTTCGACGGAGATCAAACCGCAATCGCGGTGGATCGCACGCGCACCGGCGCCCGGCGCGCAACCGGATGATACGCATCCGTGCAGTACATGGCTGCGCCCTCGCCGCATGGCTTGCGGCCACTTGTAGCCCGCCCCGCAATGCGTCAATGTGGCGGACCTGACTGGAGACCGAAGCATGGCCGACCCGCTGCACGTCATCGTCCTCGCCGCCGGCGAGGGCAAGCGCATGAAGTCCATGTTGCCCAAGGTGCTGCTGCCGCTGGCGGGCCGGCCGATGCTGGCGCACGTTCTGGACACCGCGCGCGCGCTGCGGCCCGAGGGCCTGCACGTCGTGTACGGCCATCGCGGCGAGCAAGTGCGTACGGCGTTCGCACGCGACACCGACATCCACTGGGTGCACCAGTCCGAACAGCGCGGTACCGGACATGCGGTGAAGCTGGCGCTGCACGACATTGCCGATCCGAAGCGCATCCTGGTGCTGTACGGCGACGTACCGCTGCTGCGCGCGGAAACGCTCACCGAGCTGGTGCGCACGCACGCGGAACTCGCGGTGCTGGCCACCGAACTCGATGATCCGTCCGGCTACGGGCGCGTGTTGCGCGACGGCCTTGGGCGGGTGCGCGCGATCGTGGAAGAAAAGGACGCGGACGAGGCGCAACGCGAAGTGCGCATCGTCAACACCGGCGTCACCTTTGCCGAATCGCCGCAACTGCGAGGCTGGGTCGACCGGCTGGTGCCCGACAACCAGCAGGGCGAACTGTATCTGACCGACGTCTTCGCACAGGCCGCCGACGACGGCACACCGGCCGACGTGGTGATGACGCGTGATCCCGTCGAAGCGTTCGGCGCGAACGATCCCGCGCAGCTCGCCGAACTTGCGACGTACCTGCGCGCTCGCGACGCGCGGCGCCTGATGTTGGCGGGCGTGCGCATCGCCGATCCCGCGCGCTTCGATCTGCGCGGGCACTTCAGCCATGGGCGCGACGTCGAGATCGACGTGGACGTGATCCTGGAGGATGGCGTCACCTTCGGCGATGGCGTGAAAATCGGTCCGTTCTGCCGGCTGCGCAACGTCAACCTCGCGGCCGGCACCGAAGTGATGGCGCATTGCGATCTCGAAGGCGTCACGACCTACGGCGCCTGCCGGATCGGTCCATTCGCGCGCCTGCGGCCCGGCACCGAACTCGCGGCCGGCGTGCACGTGGGCAACTTCGTCGAAACCAAGAAGGCCAAGCTGGGCGAAGGCAGCAAGGCCAACCATCTCACCTATCTCGGCGACACCAAGGTCGGCTCCGGGGTCAACATCGGCGCCGGCACCATCACCTGCAACTACGACGGCGTCAACAAGTTCGTCACCGAAATCGGCGATGGCGCGTTCATCGGTTCCAACGCCTCGCTGGTCGCTCCGGTGCGGATCGGCGAAGGCGCGACCATCGGCGCGGGTTCCACGATCACCGCCGACGCCCCCGCCGACAAACTGAGCCTCGCGCGTGGTCGCCAGACCACCATCGACGATTGGCAACGGCCGCAGAAAAGCCGGGAATAGGGAATCGAAAATCGGAGCTCGGAGCTTTTACGATTCCCGATTCTCCATTCCCGATTCCCGTCCAAACTGCCACCCGTCGATCTCGACCAGCAGTTCGCGCCGGCAGATGTCGCCGTGCAGCAGGATGCGCGGCACGGCCGGGTCGAGATGGCGCGCCAGTGCGGCACGAATCGCGTCGGCATCCTGCGGGCGGCGCACGTAAACCTTCAGCGGCGACGACGCAGCGAACGCGGGCAGCGCGGCCCGTTCCAGCAGCGCATGCAGGTTCGCGACCGCCTCGTCGGCTTGCGCGTCCACATCGTCGGCGTGATGCGAGGCGTGACCGATCACCGCGGCGGTACCGGAAATCGCGAGCGCGCCGCCCGGTAACTGCATCGCGCGCGCAAAGCTGGGCGCGGTCGGCCCGTACTGGCGCGGGTATTTCCAGGCGCTCACCTGGCGCGGGTTTTCCAGCGCCTTGCCCGGCTCCGTGGCGCACAGCGCGTACACCTGCAGCAAGCCCCGTCGTCCGTGGTGTCCAATCGCGGTGGCCGCGGGATAAGCGGTGATCCCGCGCGCCGCGAGTCCGCGTGCGCGGCCGTTGCAGAACAAACGGTAGCGCTCACCATCGCCCTCGCCCGCGTTGATCGCGCCGAGGTAATTCCAGATGCGTTGCAGGTGCCGTTCCGGCGATGCCGCCACGTGCGTGAGCAGAAGCGTGTAGGCGCGCTCGCTGGCGGCCTCGATGCCGCCGCACTCGGCTTCATCGACCTCCACCGCGACGAAACGCCAGCCGGCACCGGCCGCCCAGCGCAGTGCCTCGGCGCATCCGTGGGTGACGTTCCCGTCGACCGACCAGCATTCGCGCGGCGCCTCGACGTCCAGCGGCGGCAGCGGAATCCGCAGATGGCGCGGATCGGAAATGTCGTCGTCCGCGCCCGTGCCGAAATCGAACACCGCCAGCGTGTCCGATCGTTCCAGCAACGTTGGCGCGGATTCCCCCCGATACGCGACGCGCAACCCCGAACCCCTCATGCCATCCATTCCAAATCGCCGCGACGCGCACGACCACGCATGCCGATCGGCGCCTGTGCCAAACTGTCCATGTTACACTGAATGGTTGATTCGATGAGCGTGCGGAGCCAAGGAGCATGACCCAGCAAACCCCTGCGGAGCAGGAATTGGCGAGCCTGATCGTCGAGAACCTCAATCTCGAAAGCGTGGCACCGCAGGACATCGACCCCGAGGCGCCGCTGTTCGGCGGCGAGCTTGGCCTCGACTCCATCGACGCGCTGGAACTGGCCTTGGCGGTGTCCAAGCGCTATGGCATCCAGTTGCGTTCGGACAACCCCGACAACCGCCGCGTGTTCGGGTCGCTGCGCGCGTTATCCGAGCACATCCAGGCACATGTTTGCGATCATCCATGATCGCTGCGTCAGGAGGCATCCAGACGCCTGTCGGCCAACGTTGTCTGCTGCTCCAGAACACGCATCCGTGGGCTGACTTTTCACAACAGCCGCTTCGAATGGCACGTCTTGTGGCCGCTATTGTTGCGACCCGTCGTCGGCGCTGCTGAACTTCGCACGCAAGGCGCGGTAGTGTTCCAGTTGCGCGGCGAAACGCGTCTCGGTCTTGGCGTAATCGGCGCGCTTCTGCACCAATGCCGCGCGCTCATCGTTGACGCTCTGCCGCTGTTCGGCAATCCGCTTGCTGACGTACGGCGGAATCGGCTGCTTCGAATGCTCCAGATCGGCGGCATGCGCCAGCAGCTCGGTCAACGAATCTTCCTGGCTGCGCAGGTTGGTCGCCAGCGAGTTGATGTCGGCCTGGATCTGCCGGAGCTGCGCCTGCTGTGACGCCTGCAGGTCCTTGTCGGTGGGGTACGCCGTCAGCATCTGGGCGTCCGCGACCCGGCGTTGCTGCGCCTCGCGCCGGACCGCGGCCTCCTGCGCCGCGCGCGCGGCGGCCGCGCGACGTTCGGCGGGCGTCAGCTCGCGCTCCACGTGGCGGACCACCATGCCTTGCGAGTTGACGATATCGTAGCCTCCCGCCAGCGCCGAGGAGGGAATGGTGTCGCTGAAGTGCACCACGCCGGACGCGTCGGTCCAGCGATAGTGGGTGGTCGGCGTGGGCGGGGCCGCGAACGCGGGCGCGCACATGCCGCAGGCCACGGCTGCGAGCAGCAGGCATGAGGAAATTCGGCGCATCAAGGTCTCCGGATGAAACCAGTATAGGCTCGGGAAGCCCGCCATAAACCTGCTGCACTTGGCAGCTTGCGCGTCGGCAGGACCTTGCCGATTCGCCGCGACGATTCCACGGGCGCTCCCCGGCACAAAAGGCTCCCCGGACCATGCAAATTGCGGGCCGGGCCCGGATTCAGGCCGGCTCCGCGCCGTAACGATCGCGATAGGCCAAGAGCCGCTCGCGCTCGGCGGCGAGGTCGGGCCGCGTTCCCGCGTACTCCATGAGATCGTCGAGACCGACGATCGCGATCACCGGCACGCCGTGCTCGCGCGCCAGTTCCTGCACCGCGGAAAGCGCGCCCTGCCCGCGTTCCTGCCGATCCAGCGCCACCAGCACGCCGGCCACGCTCGCGCCGGCGCCGTGGATCAAGCCGAGCGACTCACGCACCGCGGTGCCGGCGGTGATCACGTCATCCACGATCAACACCCGCCCGGAAAGCGGCGCGCCGACGACCATGCCGCCCTCGCCGTGGTCCTTGGCTTCCTTGCGGTTGTAGGCCCAAGGCACGTCCCGGCCGTGCTCGCGCGCCAGTGCGACGGCCGTCGCCGCCGCGAGCGGAATGCCCTTGTAGGCCGGGCCGAACAGCATGTCGAAAGGCAAGCCACTCGTGGCCACGGCGGCGGCATAGGCGGTACCGACGTCGGCCAGCGCGGCACCCGTGTCGATCCTGCCCATGTTGAAGAAGTACGGGCTCTGCCGACCGGACTTCAGGGTGAATTCGCCGAAGCGCAGCACGCCGCGTGAGAGCGCGGTGTCGAGAAAGGCACGTTGGTGGGGTTGGAGCATCGGGACTCGGGACTCGGGACTCGGAACTCGAATGATATGTCGCAACCGGCAGAAATGTTCTCCCACCAAAGCCACCAGCAGTATCGGCAGAACGGGGGCTTTTGCTTTAGGCTTCCCGAGTCCCGAGTCCCGAGTCCCGCAAAGTGAAGATCATCTCCTTCAACGCCAACGGCATCCGTTCCGCCGCCAACAAGGGTTTCTTCGACTGGCTGCGCCAGCAGAACGCGGACGTGGTGTGCCTTCAGGAAACCAAGTCGCAGGAAGACCAGCTCATCGACCCGTGTTTCCATCCCCATGGACATCACTGCTTCTATCGCGACGCGATCACGAAGAAGGGCTACAGCGGCGTCGCGATCTACGCGAAGCGCGAGCCCGACGAAGTACTGAAGAAGATCGGCTGGAAGCCGTTCGACGACGAGGGCCGCTACATCGAAGCGCGCTTCGGGAACTTGAGCGTGGTGTCGCTGTACGTGCCGTCAGGCACCTCGGGCGAGGAACGCCAGCAGTTCAAGTTCGAGGCGATGAAGAAGCTGCGGACGATCTTCGACAAGTGGCTCGCCAGCGGCCGTGAATACGTGGTGTGCGGCGACTGGAACATCGTGCGCAGCGAGCGCGACATCCGAAACTGGAAATCCAACCAGAAAAATTCCGGCTGCCTGCCGGCGGAACGCGCGTGGCTGAACGCGCTGATCGCAGACCCGCACGGCGACGGTTCGCCCGCACCAAAACATGGATGGCTGGACAGCTTCCGCGTGGTGAAACCGGACGTCGAGGAATACACGTGGTGGTCCAACCGCGGCGCCGCGCGCGCGAACAACGTGGGTTGGCGGATCGACTATCAGATCGCCACCCCCGGCATCGGCAAACGCGCGCGCGCCTGCACCGTCACGCCGACGCCGCGGTTCTCCGATCACGCGCCCTTCGCGGTGGACTACGCGGAATGACCCGCACCGCCGCGGGCGACGCCAAGCCCGCCAAGCCATCGATATGGAAGGCGTTCACGCAGCCGGCCGCGTGGACGATGTGCTTCTTCGGTTTTTCCTCGGGGCTGCCGTTCCTTCTGGTTGCCGGGACGCTGGCGTACTGGCTGAAGGCCGAACACATCGTCCTGCGCGACATCACGATGATCGCCAGCGCCGGCATGACCTACGTGTTCAAGTTCCTGTGGGCGCCGCTGCTGGATCACTGGCGATTGCCGCTGTTCTCGCGGCTGGGGCGCCGCCGCGGCTGGCTGCTGCTGGCGCAAGGCGGGGTCGTGGCTGGGTTGCTGGCGATGGCCTTCCTGACGCCCGCACGACTGGATGCCTTCATCGCCGCCACGCTCGCGGTGGCGTTTTTCGGCGCCACGCAGGACATCGCGGTGGACGCATGGCGCATCGAGATCGCGCCGATGGACCAGCAGGGCGCGCTGGTCGCGACGTACGCGCTCGGCTATCGCATCGGCCTGATGGTGGCCGGTGCGTTCGCGCTGATCATGGCCGATCACCTGGCTTGGCCGTGGGTGTACGTGGTGATGGCCGCGATGATGGTGATTCCCGTCGTCGCCAACCTGCTGGCGCGCGAGCCGGAGCGGCATCTCGAATCGCCGCGGCGCTGGCTGGACGCGATGCGC
>Ga0070679_100002077_pt1 | contig 18024 bp, 17 predicted proteins | sample KBSC63BmetaG_FD_65652 | JGI IMG/M metagenome (GOLD analysis project Ga0070679, IMG submission 65652) | Corn rhizosphere microbial communities from Kellogg Biological Station, Michigan, USA - KBS C6-3B metaG | ecosystem: Host-associated > Plants > Roots > Rhizosphere | place: USA: Michigan... | reverse complement strand
CTGACGATGCGGATGTTCGGCGTGCCGGAGTCCGAAATCGCCAAAAGCCTGCGCGAGATCGAGGACGACGACGGGGTGGACGTCGACGCGGTCGAGATCACCACCTGCCTGCGGCGGGGGGAGATCGAGATCGACGTGCGCTGGCGCGAGGAGACCGAGGCGACCGCGATGGCGGTGCGCGACGGGCTGCGGCGGCGCCACGAGCGGGAGACGTTCAGCCTCGACGGCGAGACGATCGACCAGCAGGTGGCGAAGCTGCTGGCGGGGCACCGGCTGGGACTGGCGGAGTCCTGCAGCGGCGGCCTGCTGGCGGCGCGGATCACGAACGTGCCGGGAGCGTCGGACTACTTCGCCGGGAGCGCCGTCACTTATTCGTATGAGGCCAAAGAAGAGCTGCTCGGGGTGCCGAAGGCGCTCCTCGAGAAGTACGGGGCGGTTTCTCCCGAGTGCGCGGAGGCGATGGCCACGGGCGCGCTGAAGGCGTTCGACGCCGACGTGGCGGTCTCGGTCACCGGCATCGCCGGTCCGGGTGGAGCGTTGCCGGACAAGCCGGTCGGCTACGTCTGCTTCAACGCGATCCTCGCCGATGGGACCTCGATCGCCCGCGCCCCGGTGATCCCCGGCGACCGCGCCGACATCCGCGAACGCTCGGGGCTGGTCGCGATGCACCTTTTGCGCGATCTGCTCTCCTAAATTCACAGAGATGTTGCGAAGTGGTGTTGAGCCGCGCGCATTTCCCTCCTAGCTTGGCCCCATGGCAAGTCAAGAGGGGCAAGGGAGGCGACAGCGGCTGTTCGTGGCGCTCGACCTTCCCGACAAGATTCGAGACGGATTGACGGCGTGGGGGGAGGCCGAGCTGATCGACCCTGGGCTGCGGCCGGTGCGGCCGGAGTCGCTGCACGTGACGCTGGTCTTCCTCGGCAACCATGAGGCGGGCGAGGCGGAAGCGATCGTCGAGGCGGTGCGAGACGTGAGCGCTCCGCCGGTGCTGATGAAGCTCGAGGACCCGATCTCGCTGCCGCGCCGGCGGCGGGCGGCGGTCTTCGCGCTCCCGGCGCCGTCCCCGGCTACGACCGACCTCCATCACGGATTGGTGGACAAGATGGTCGCGGCGGGCCTCCACGAGGACGATGGGCGTGATTTCTGGCCCCACGTCACGGTCGCCAGGGTGCGTCAGGAAGGGCGCGGATCGCGCCATCCGACGAGGGTCGCGAGGCGGCCCGGAGACCTCCCGGACCCGCTCAAAGAGCCGTTCTATGCCGTCCGATTGACGCTCTACCGTTCTGAACTCCAGCCGGGCGGTGCGCGATACGTGCCGCTGGCCCAAGTCGAGCTGTCCTGAGGGGGCAGCAGTGAGGTGATCTGAGATGGCGGACAACAAAGTGAACTTGAAGGGCCTCACCGCGAAGGAGGCCAAAGCGAAGGACGCCGCCCTCGAGGCCGCCGTGACCCAGATCGAGCGGGACTTCGGCGTCGGCTCGTTGATGCGCCTCGGCGACAAAGGCACGGTCAAGGTCGACTCGATCCCGACCGGGTCGCTGGCGCTCGACCTCGCGCTGGGGATCGGCGGCGTGCCGCGCGGCCGGATCATCGAGATCTTCGGCCCGGAGTCCTCGGGCAAGACGACGCTGGTCAACCACATCATCGCCGAGGCCCAGGCGCTCGGCGGCGTCTGCGCCTTCATCGACACCGAGCACGCGATCGACCCGGTCTACTCGCGGGCGATCGGCGTCGACACCGACGAGCTTCTCGTCTCCCAGCCCGACTACGGCGAGCAGGCCCTGCAGATCGCCGACCGGCTGATCGCCTCGGCGGCGGTCGACATAGTGGCGATCGACTCGGTCGCGGCGTTGACCCCGAAAGCGGAGCTCGACGGGCAGATCGGCGATACCACGGTCGGCCTGCAGGCACGGCTGATGTCGCAGGCGCTGCGGAAACTGGCGGGGAGCCTCAACCGGACCAAGACGGTCTGCATCTTCACCAACCAGATCCGTGAAAAAGTCGGCGTCCAGTTCGGCTCGCCGGAGACCCAGCCGGGCGGCCGGGCGCTGAAGTTCTACTCGTCGCAGCGGCTCGACATCCGCCGGATCGAGACCCTCAAGGAAGGGACCGAGGCGGTCGGCAACAGGGTCCGCGTGAAGGTCGTCAAGAACAAGGTCGCGGCGCCGTTCCGCCAGGCCGAGTTCGACATCGAGTACGGGGTCGGGATCTCCCGCGAGGGCGGCCTGCTCGACTTCGGGATGGAACAGGACCTGGTGCAGAAATCCGGCTCGTTCTTCTCCTACGGCGAGACTCGTCTCGGACAGGGTCGCAACAACGCCAAGCAGTTCCTGAAGGACAACCCCGAGCTGTCCCTGGAGATCGAAACGAAGGTGCGTACGGCGCTCGGAATCGGCACTGCGCCGGGCGACGCCGCATCTGAGCAGGACACCCCGATCGCGGAGGCCCAGGCCGCCTAGGGCGGCCTGTCTCCGGCCTCCACGCACGGGGCTCTCCACACCAATAGGATTCGCGCCGCGCGATGAACCAAACGCTCTTCTACATCTGCGGCGGCGTCCTCGTCGTCTCAGCCGTCGTCGTCAGCTTCGTCGGGCTGAAAAACAACGACTTTCCCGGCAAATTCATGCCGGCGATCATCGTCTGGTTCGCGATCTTCGCGGTCGGCGCCGGCACCTTCGCCGTCCTTCACGGCAAGGACGAGTCGAAGGAACACGACGCGGAGTACGCCAAAGCCAGCGAAGAAATCAAGTACAACGAGACCGAAGGTCCATACGTGAGGGCGCAGGAAGAAGCCGCCGAAGAATCCGGAGCGGAAAGCGGCGAAGAATCCGGTGAAGCCCCTGAAGCCGAAGAAGAAGGCGAATCTGCCGAAGGCGGGGAAAGCGCCGAAGAAGGCGAAGAAGGCGCCCCGGCGGAAGAAGGCGGGGAACCTGCGGCCGGCGGCGACGCCGCAGCCGGCGCGACCGTGTTCTCGACGAACTGCGCGGCCTGTCACGGCGAAACCGGTCACGGTGGCGGTGGCGGCCCCGATCTGACCACGATGCCTCTTGCGCAGACCGAAGAAGGCGCGATCCAGCAGGTCACCAACGGCGGTGGAGGCATGCCTCCCTTCGGCGGGACGCTGTCCGAAGAAGAAATCGAAAACGTGGCGGCCTTCGTCGTCCACGAAGTCGTCGGCAAGTAGACCGCGGCTGCCGGCAGGCCCGGCCGACGGCGGCCTTCCTCTCGATACCCTGAGCGCGTGAAGCGCTTCCACGTCACCACCTTCGGGTGTCAGATGAACGTGCACGACTCCGAGCGGATGCGGGGCATGCTGATCTCGCTCGGCTACGAGGAGGCGGCGGAGCGTTCCGAAGCGGACCTGATCCTCTTCAACACCTGCTCGATCCGCGAGTCTGCCGACAGCCGCTTCATCGCGCATCTGGGCGAGGCGAAGCGGCTGAAGAGCGAAGACCCGGAGCGCACGGTCGGCGTCGGCGGCTGCTGGGCCCAGTCGGTGAAGGAGGAGGTCTTCGAGCGCTTCCCGTTCGTCGACGTCGCCTTCGGTCCCGGCCAGATCCACAAGCTGGCCGAGTTCCTCAACTCCGACTCGCTGAGCGCCCAGGGGTACTTCGAGTTCGAGGACTTCTCCGGCCACCTGCCGGCCCGCCGCGAGCGCGAGTTCCAGGGCTGGCTGCAGATCTCCCAAGGCTGCAACTGCGTCTGCTCCTACTGCATCGTGCCCTCGACCCGCGGTCGCGAGGTCAGCCGCGACCCGGCGGAGCTGCTCGCCGAGGCCGAGGCGCTGGCCGCCGACGGCGTGCGCGAGGTGACGTTGCTGGGCCAGAACGTCAACAGCTATGGCCGCGATCTGCCGAAGGATTCCCGCATCTCCTTCGCCGAGATGCTCGCCCGGGTCGACGCGGTGCCCGGCATCGACCGCATCCGCTACACCAGCCCGCACCCGAAGGACATGAAGGAGGACGTGATCCGCGCCCACGCGGAGTTGCCCTCCCTCTGCGAGCAGATCCACCTGCCGCTCCAGTCGGGCTCGAGCGCGGTGCTGAAACGGATGCGCCGCACCTACAACCGCGAGCGCTACATGGACCGGGTCACGCTGATCCGCGAGCACGTCCCCGACTGCGCGATCACCACCGACATCATCGTCGGCTTCCCGGGCGAGACCGAGCGGGATTTCGCGGAAACCTTGGAAGTCGCGGAGGAGGTCGCCTACGACGGCGCCTTCACCTTCATCTTCAGCCCCCGGCGCGAAACCGAGGCGGCGACGATGGACGACCAGTTGCCGCACCCGGTCAAGGTCGAGCGGATGGAACGCCTGGTCGAGGTGGTCCAGCGGCGGGCCGCCGAGCGGGCGCAGCGGTTCGTCGGCCGCACGATGGAGGTGCTGGTCGAGGGGCCCAGTAGGACCGATCCGACGCGGTTGCGAGGGCGGACCCGCCATAACAAGGCGGTGAACTTCGAAGGGGTGGCGGCGCCGGGCGAGATGGTCGACGTGGAGATACAGAGTGCCACCTCGCAGACCCTGGGCGGGGTGTCGGCACAGCCCCTCTCTCAACTTTTTCGGTGAATCCGATGCGGCCGCCCACGCTGCCGACAACGAAAAAGTACAAGCCGTTCGCGGCTGCGCCGACACCCCGCCTCTAGCCGTGGCGGTAATCGCGATCTTCGGGCCGACCGGGGTCGGCAAGACCGGTGTGGCTGTGGAGCTTGCGAGGCTGCTGCGCGAGCGCGGGGGGGAGCCGGTCGCGATCAACTGCGATGCGCTGCAGGTGTACGAAGGGCTCGACGTGCTCACCGGGACGGCGAGCGCCGCGGAGCAGGCGGTGCTACCGCACGAGCTGCTGGGGATCGTGCCGGTGACCGAGGACTTCTCGATCCACGAGTACATGCCGCTCGCGCACCAGGCGATCGACGCGGCGCTGGCGGCGGGCAGGACGCCGATCGTGGTCGGCGGGACCGGCCTCTACCTGCGCGCCGCGCTCGCGGACCTGTCCCTGCGCAAGGTCCCGGCATTCTCCGAGGTGTCGGAGCTCTGGTCCGGAGCGACCCGCCATCCGACCCGGATCTTCGGCCTCGACATGGACCGGGCGAAGCTCTACGAGCGGATCGACGCGCGGGTGGACGCGATCGTCGCCGGGGGCGGGGAGGAGGAGGCGCGCCGCGCCGACGCCCTCGGCCCCGGCCGCACCGCCCGCAAAGCCCTGGGCCTGAACGAAATCCTCGCCGGCGACCTGGAGACGATGAAGCGCCGCTCCCGCAACTACGCCCGTCGCCAGCTCACCTGGATGCGCAAAATCCCCAACCTGACGACGATCGACCGCACAGCCCTGACCGACGCCGAAACCGCCATGTTGATGGGCCGAAAACTAGACATATAGGCGAGTTTTCGGCCCATCAACATCGTCGCTAGGGTGGTCGCTGTGAGATTCGAGAAGTGGCAGGCGCTGGGGAACGACTATCTGATCCTCGAGGCGGCGGAGCTTCCCTGGGAGCTGAACGCCAAACGGGTCGAGTGGCTCTGCGATCCGCACTTCGGGATCGGCTCGGACGGGGTGCTGCTGCTTTCCCGCTCCGACGATCCTGAGTTCGTCGCCGATCTGCGGATCTTCAACCCCGACGGCTCGGAGGCCGAGCTTTCGGGCAACGGCGCCCGTGAGGCGATCCTCTACCTGCGTCGCCACGGCTGGACCGATGCCGACGAGTTCGCGATCTCGACCGTCGCCGGGCCGATCCGACCGACGATCACCGGCGAGCTGACCTGCTCGGTCGACATGGGGAAAGCGTCGACCACCTCCAAGGACTTCCCCTCCGGCGGTCCGGACGGCCGCGGCACGGTCCGCTCGGCGGGGCGCGAGTGGGAGTTCCAGCACGTCTCGATCGGCAATCCGCAGTGTGCGATCCTCGTCGACCCGGTCGAGCTGGCCGATCTCGACCTGGAGCTGGTCGGGCCCGAGATCGAAGGCTCGACGCTCTTCCCGAACCGCACCAACGTCAGCTTCCTGGCCTTCGACGGGAGTCACGTCCGCGCCCGCATCTTCGAGCGCGGCGTAGGGGAGACTCTCTCCTCCGGGACCGGAGCGTCCGGCGCCGCCGTCACCGCCTTCCTGCGCGGCGCAGCCAGTCCGATCACGGTCGAGCTCGACGGTGGCGAGCTGGCCGTCGCGATCGGCGAGGATCTGTCGGTCCGCCTCGACGGCTGGGCCGAGCCGGTCTACGCGGGCGAGGCCACGCCGGAGCTCCTCGCCGCCCTCGCCGAGCAGGGCTGACCGTCCCGGCTTCCCGCCCGGGCTTTCGTTAGGTTCCGTGCCATGCCTATAGCCGAGCCTTCCAAGCGCCTCCAGCAGATCCCGCCGTACATGTTCCAGGAACTGGAGAGGCGCATCGCGGAGAAGAAGGCCGCCGGAATCGACGTGATCAGCCTCGGGATCGGCGATCCCGACATGCCGACCTACGACTACATCGTCGAGGCGATGCAGAAGGCGGTCGCCGACCCGGCGACGCATCAGTACCCGTCGAACCGCGGGCGCGAGGACTTCCGCCAGGCCTTCGCCGACTTCTACGACCGTCGCTTCGGCGTCGCGATCGACCCGGCGAACGAGGTGATCCCGGCGATCGGCGCCAAGGAGTGCATCTACAACCTCTGCAGCGCCTTCCTCGATCCGGGCGACGTGGCGCTGGCCAGCGATCCCGGCTACCCGGTCTACACCGGCGGGCCCCTGCTCCACGGCGCCACCGCCGAGCTGATGCCGCTGGTGCCGGAGAAGGGCTTCGCGCCTGATCTTTCGGCGATCTCCCCCGAGATCGCCTCGAAGGCGCGTCTGATGTTCATCAACTTCCCCAACAACCCGACCGGCGCGATCGTCCCCGACGGCTTCTTCGAGGAGGTGATCGAGTTCGCCCACGAGCACGAGATCCTCGTCGTCCACGACAACGCCTACTCGGAGACGACCTACGACGGCTATGTGGCGCCGAGCTTTCTGGCGACGCCGGGGGCCAAGGAGGTCGGGGTCGAGGTCTTCTCCGCCTCCAAGGGCTACAACATGACCGGCTGGCGCTGCGCCGCGATCCTCGGCCACGCCGACGCGATCCAGAGCTACTGGCGCCTGAAGACCAACATCGACTCCGGCCTCTTCGAGGCGGTCCAGATCGCCGGCGCCACCGCGATCGCGGGCCCGCCGGAGCCGCTGGCCGAGATGAACGCCACCTACCGGCGCCGCCGCGACCTCGTCGTCTCCGCCCTCGGCGCGATCGGCGTCGACGTCACCCCGCCGAAGGGCACCATCTACGTCTGGGCGCCCGTCCCCGAGGGCCACACCTCGACCTCCTTCGCCGAGACCGTGCTCGAAGAGGCCGCGGTCGTCGTCTCACCGGGGTCGATGTACGGCCCCAGCGGCGAGGGCTTCTTCCGCATCTCCCTCACCACCCCCGACGACCGGATCGAAGAGGCCGTCGAGCGGATGCGCGAGCACTTGGCGTAGGCGAAACGGGTTCGCGGCGGGTAACTGATGCCGGCGCGGGGGGCGGGCGCTTTTCGGAAGGGACAGCGGGGGCCGGGGAGGGACGGGCGGGGGCTCGGGGCCATTGCGGCCGTCCGAGGTGGGTGGCGGGTGTCCCGGGCGCCTCATGGGGGTCCTGGCAGGCTGTGACCCCCAATGAGGCGCCCGGGACGTGAGGCTTCCGTGACGGAGGCGTCACAGGGAGGGGAGGAGGTCGGACTTCCGTGACGGAGGCGTCACAGGGACGGGAGGAGGTCGGACTTCCGTGACGATCGTGCCCGTGAGATCCCACACCTCGGCCCGATCGGCGACGAAGATGCCGGGAACGTCACACTCTCCGGCCCCGGGAGGCCCTTTTCCGGCCGGGATCGAGGGGTCGGGGACGCGCTGTCCGACTTCAGGGCCCCTATGGGGGCCCCAAAGTCGACAGCGCGCCCGTGACTGTCGGACAACACGGGAGGAAGCGTGGAGTTCCCGACGTCTCCGTGACGGGGGCGGACCCCCGTCACGGATCCGTGTCCCTGCGGTGAGGGATCCGTGGCTCCCTCGTGACGGACGCTCCACGGGTCCCCCCGCCCCCCGCGACCCGGCCGTCTCGGCCACGGCCACAGCCTGCCAGGGCCGTGGACGAGACGGCCAGTCCCTTGATCGGGCGACAGCTTGCGGGGAACCGTCCCTTCCGGGCGCCAGCCTGCGGGACCACATCCCTTCCCCGGACCCGGACCCACGCAACACCCACCTGGCCCCTAGCCCGCTTCGCGCTCCGCCTTCTTACGCCAGTAGCGGTCGAGGCCGGACCACTGGTACGCGGTCGGGACGGCCTGGAACATCTCCTCGGTCGCCTCGGGATCGTCGAGTTGGGCGGCGATGCGCTTTTGCAGGTCGGCCTCGTAGGTCGCCTCGTCCATCTGGCGGGCGAGCTCGGCCTCTTCGCGCAGGCGTCGCTTTGCCTCCGCGAGGTGGGTGGCGGGGTCCTCGACCGGGCCGAAGTGGGTGAGGGCGAGCCTCTCGGGCTGCCAGCCTTCGACCAGGGCGATCGAGTCTTCCCAGGCCTCGACGTCGATGTCCGGCGGCGGGGTCGGGGGGATGACCAGGTTGGTGCCGGGGAGGCGGCAGGCGGCGACGTCGCCGACGAAGGCCGTGCCCGTCTCCTCGTGGAGGTAGCAGACGTGGTGGGAGGCGTGGCCGGGGGTGTAGGCGACACGCATACCCCGCAGGGTCTCGCCGCCGGCCAAGGTGGTGACGTTGGCCTCCGGGACCGGCTGGATCTTCCCCCAGAGGTACTCGAGCTGGTCGCCGTAGAGGCGCTCCGCCGAGGCCAGGAGGCGGGACGGGTCGATGATGTGCGGGGCGCCGCGCTCGTGGACGTAGACCGACAGGTCGGGCCAGCGGGCCACCAGCGCGCCGGTCGCGGCGGCGTGGTCGAGGTGGATGTGGGTGAGGAGGATGGCCTCGGGTCGCTGGTCGCCGATTTTCTCCAGCAGCGTGCGCAGGGAGGACTCGGGGCCGGGGTCGACGAGCATGCCGTCGACCTCCCAGCAGCCGATCACGTGGGGACGGCCGAGGTGCTCAACGTCGATTACGCGCATGGGCGCGAAGACTAGCCGCGCCGCTATGCGGCGGGGCGGGAGGGGAGCCTGCCCTCCGCGGCGAGCATGTCGTGTATGCCCTCTTGCAGGCCGCGCGGTTCGTAGCCGAGCTCGCGCGTCGCCTTGTCGTGGTTCGCCCAGAAGGTGACACCGTCGGCGCTCGCGATCAGCTCGCGCAGGTTCGGCGGCTGGTTCATCACTTTGCCGACCAGGGCGCCGAACGGGGTCATCAGCTTCATCAGGGCCGTCGGCATCGCGTGCTTCGGCGCCTTCCTGCCGGTCTCCGCGGCGACCACGCCGATCGCCTCGCGCACCGTCGTCACCGGGCCGCTGATCACGTAGGCCTCGCCGGGCTTGCCCTTGTCCAGCCCGAGGAGGATCCCGGCGGCGATGTCCTCGACGTGCGTGAGGCAGATCCCCAGGTCCGGGAAGGGGATCAGCGGCATCTTGCCTTCGAGGAACTGGTTCAGCAGGCGGCCGGTCGCCGATTCGTCGCCGGGCCCGTAGACGCCACCGGGCTGGACGATCACGCAGGGGAGCCCCTCGCCGATCAGCCGCTTGGCGACCTGGTGGGCTTCCCACTTCGTCTTCTCGTACTCCGAGGTGAAGTTGTCGGCCGGGTTCTCGTAGGTCTCGTCGACGACGCGGCCGTGGGTGTTGCCGAAGATGCCGACGGTGGAGACGTAGACGACCTTCGGGATCCCGGCCTCGAGCGCCGCACCCAGCACCCGTTCGGTGCCGCCGACGTTCGCTTCCTCCATCGGCTTGCGCTCGCTCGCCGGGATGCCGACCTCGTAGACGGCGGCCGCGTGGATCACGGCATCGCAGCCCTCCATGCCGGAGCGGATCGCCCGTTCGTCGTTCAGATCTCCGGGGACCAGGGTGCAGCCGAGCTCCTCCAGCGCCGCGCCCTTCGCGGGATTGCGCACGAGTGCCACGACATCGTCACCGCGGGCGCGCAGTTGGCGCACGACGGCGCCGCCGATGAAACCCGTCCCTCCCGTGACGAAGACCTTCATGGGCCCACCCTAAACGGCCGCGGCGGCACCGTACAATGGGTTGGAGTGAGTGGATCGAAGAACGGCCGTGTCATCGAGACGCGGTACGCAGCGCAGAAGGGGAACGGTGCCGGGGTCCTCAACCGACGCGCGCGCCAGCGCGCGCTGGCGATCGGCATCGTCGACGGCCGCGAGCCCGGCGAGCCGCTGGCCGAGCTGAAGGAGCTGCTGCGAACCGCGGGCGTCGCCACCGCCGGCGTCGCCACCCAGCAGCGCCAGAAACCCGACCCCGACCGTTACTTCGGCCGCGGCCGCCTGGAGGAGCTGAAGGCGCAGATCGCCGCCGACGGCGCCAACCTCGTCGCCTGCGACGACGAACTGCTGCCGCGCCAGGAGCGCAACCTCGAGTCGGCACTCGGCGTGCCGGTGATCGACCGCACCGCGGTGATCCTTGACATCTTCGCCGACCACGCCCACTCCGCCGAGGGCAAGCTGCAGGTGGAGCTTGCGCAGCTCGAGTACAACATGGCCCGCATGCGGGGCCTCTGGACCCACCTCGAGCGCCTCGGCGCGGGGCGCATCGACGGCGGCATCGGCACCAGGGGCCCGGGCGAGAGCCAGATCGAGACCGACCGCCGCCTGGCCCGCAACCGGATCGCCGAGCTGCGTCGCCGCCTGCGTCGCACCGAACGGAACCGTGGCGTGATGCGTGCCGAGCGCGAACGCTCGCAGATTCCCCGGGTCGCCCTCGCCGGGTACACCAACGCCGGCAAGTCGACGCTGCTGAACGCGCTCACCGGCGCCGAGGTCGGCGTCGCCAACCGCCTCTTCGAGACGCTCGACCCGACCACGCGGAGCTTTGAGCTCTCCGGCCGCGACTACCTCCTCACCGACACGGTCGGCTTTATCGAGAAGCTCCCCCACCAGCTGGTCGAGGCGTTCAAGGCGACGCTCGAGGAGACGACCCTGGCCGACCTCGTCGTACACGTCGTCGACGCGTCCGAAACCGAAGAGCGACGGATGCTCGACTTGCACGCCGTGGACGAGGTACTGGAGGAGATCGGGGCGGGGGAGAAGCCGCGCCTCCTCGTCCTCAACAAGGCCGATCTCCTGAGCGAGGACGAGCGCCATGAGGTGGCGATCGCGCACCCCGACGCGGTGCTCGTCTCGGCGCTCGCCGGCGAGGGCCTGGAGGAGCTGCGCGAGCGGATCGAGACGGCCTTCGCCGAGACCCTCACCGAGGTCGAGCTGCTGATCCCCTACAGCCAGGGCGGCCGCCTGCACGAGCTGCACGAGGTGGCGGGGGAGCTGGAGCGGACCGACCGCGCCGACGGCGTCCTCGTGCACGCCCGCGTGCCGTCGGCCGAGCTGCACCGCTTCACAGACCTGGCCGTGGCCTGAGTCGCCTGAGCGCACCCGACTCTTTAGGCTGCGCCGCATGGACCTCAAGGTCACGAAACTGCACATCTCCGCCGTGCTGCCGAGCCGCGCCCATCCCGGCGACGCCGGCCTCGACCTCTACTCGATCGAGGAGGCCCACATCGGCCCCGGCGAGCGCTGGAGCCTCGGGACCGGCATCGCGGTCGAGATCCCGGAGGGGCACGCGGGGCTCGTCCTGCCGCGCTCCGGGCTGGCCCGCGAGCACGGGATCACTCTTGTCAACAGCCCTGGTCTGATCGACGCCGGATATCGCGGCGAAGTGCGGGTGCTGATGCTGAACACCGATCCCGCCGAGACCGTGCGGATCGAGGCGGGCGCCCGGATCGCCCAGCTGGTGGTGACGCCGGTCGCCCTGGCCGAGCCGGTCGAGGTGGCCGAGCTCAGCGACTCCGCCCGCGGCGACGGCGGCTTCGGCTCCACCGGCCGCTGACCGCACACGGCCAGCTGTTCTTTTTGGACGCCTGACGTCCATAAGGAACAGCGGAAGGGGGTCAGACGTCGGCGTCGGCGAGGCGGGAGAGGATCTCGACGGACCGCTCGATCGTCTCGCGGTCGGCGTCCGGCAGCTCTTCGAGCGCCTTCACCAGCCAGCCCTCGCGGGCGGCGCGGTCGGCGGCGATGCGGGCCTGGCCGGCCTCGGTGAGGCTGACCAGGGCACGGCGACGGTCGTCGGGGTCGGGGTTGCGCTCGACCATCCCCTCGGCCTCGAGGTCGCCGACCGTCTGCGCCATCGACTGCGGCCTGACGCGCAGGGCCTGGGCGAGGTCGGAGACGCTGGCGGGGCCCTCGCGGTCGAGTCGGCCGAGGACCCAGGTCTGGGTGAGGGGGAAGAGGTTCTCCGCCCGCAGTCGGCGGATCAGCTGACCCACCGCGACCCGCAGGTCGACGGCGAGAGGGGCGATGTCGGTGCGCATCGGCACCCGTCAACCTTACCGCACATCTACAGGCAAACTGCACAGGTTGCCTGTGTACTATGGGGACATGACGTCGGCCGCGACCGCCAACGGGCACGGCGCCTCCCACGGCGACCGGTACAAGTGGGTGGCGCTCTCCAACACCACGCTGGCGATCCTGCTGGCGACGCTGGACGCCTCGATCACGCTGATCGCGATGCCGGACATCTTCCGCGGCATCCACCTCGACCCGCTGCTGCCCTCCAACAGCTTCTACCTGCTGTGGATGATCCTCGGCTACCTGGTCGTCACCAGCGTCTTGATCGTCAGCCTCGGCCGCCTGGGGGACATGTACGGGCGGGTCAAGATCTACAACCTCGGCTTCGTCATCTACACGGTCGCCTCGCTGATGCTGGCGATCGACTGGATGACGGGGTCCGACGGCGCCCTCTTCCTGGTCGTGTTCCGGATCGTCCAGGGGATCGGCGGGGCCTGCCTGCTCGCCAACTCGGTGGCGATCCTCACCGACGCCTTCCCGGCCAACCAGCGCGGCATGGCGCTGGGGATCAACAACATCGTCGGGGTCAGCGGGATGTTCATCGGCTTGATCCTCGGCGGGCTGCTGGCGCCGATCGACTGGCGGCTGGTGTTCCTGATCTCGGTCCCGGTCGGCATCTTCGGCACGGTCTGGGCGTACCTCAAGCTGCACGAGCTGTCGACCCCGAACCCCGGCTCGATCGACTGGTGGGGCAACGTGACCTTCGCCCTCGGCCTGATCCTGGCGATGGTCGCCGTGACCTACGGCATCCGTCCCTACGGCGGGTCGCCGACCGGCTGGGGGAGCCCCCGCGTGCTCATCCTGCTCGCCTGCGCCCTCGCCTCGATGGTCGCCTTCGTCCTGGTCGAGCGGCGGGTCAAGGAACCGATGTTCCGCCTGCCGCTCTTCCGCATCCGCGCCTTCACCTTCGGCACGCTCTCGACCTTCCTCGCCGCGATCGCCCGCGGCGGCCTGATGTTCATGCTGATCATCTGGCTGCAGGGCATCTGGCTGCCGCTGCACGGCTACGACTACACCGAAGCGCCGCTGATCGCGGGCATCTACATGCTGCCGCTGACGATCGGGATGCTGATCGCCGGGCCGGCCTCGGGCTACCTCTCGGACCGCTTCGGCGCCCGCGGTTTCGCCACCGGCGGGATGATCGGCGCCGCCACCAGCTTCGCCGCCCTCACCTTCCTGCCGGTCGACTTCTCCTATCCCGTCTTCGCCGCGATCCTCACCTTCAACGGGATCTCGATGGGGATGTTCGCCTCGCCGAACCGCGCCGCGGTGATGAACAGCCTGCCGCCCGGCGACCGCGGCGCGGGCGGCGGCATGAACCAGACCTTCCAGAACTCGGCCCAGGTGATCTCGATGGGGATCTTCTTCACGCTCTTGATCGTCGGGCTGGCGGCGAGCCTGCCGCACGCGATGACCACCGGCTTCGAAGCGCACGGCATCGCCGCCGCGAAGGCCCACGAAGTCGGCGAAACGCCGCCGATCTCGGTCCTCTTCGCCGCCTTCCTCGGGGAAAACCCGATCGAACACCTTCTGGGCGCCCAGACCCTGCACGAACTGCCACAGCACGCCCAGGCGGTGCTGACCGGCCACGGCTTCTTCCCGAGCCTGATCTCGGGACCGTTCAGCAACGGGCTCGACACGGCCTTCGGCTTCGCGATCGTCGCCTGCCTGATCGCCGCGGCCGCGTCGCTGATGCGCGGCGGGCGCTACACGCACACCGAGCCGAGCGAGGTGCCGAGCGGCGCGCCGGCCGGCCCGGTCCCAGAACTGGAGGAGTCACATGCGAGTTGATTGGCACGGGCCGTCGGCGTTCACGCTCGCCGGCGAGGACGCGACGGTCTTCATCGACCCGTGGGGCGACATGTCCGGCGCGGCGGCGAGGGGGATCACGTAGAACTACCCGGCGATCGCCTCGCCCGACGGGGTCGATTTGCTGATCGTGACCCACGAGCACCGAGACCACAACGCGGTCGAGGTGATCGACGGCGAGCCGGCCTTGGTGCGCTCGGTCGCGGGGACGCACTCCTCGCCGCTCGGCGACGTTGTCGCGGTCGCCTCCGAGCACGACGGCGCCGCGGGCACCGAACGCGGCCCCAACACGATCGTCGTCTTCGACCTCGACGGCCTCCGCGTCGCCCACTTCGGCGACTTCGGCCAGGCGGCCCTGCGACCCGAGCGGCGCGCCCGCCTCGACGGCATCGACCTGCTCTTCATCCCGGTGGGCGGCGGCCCGACCATCGACGGCGCGGCCGCGGCCGCGATCGCCAAGGACCTCGCCCCGTCCTGGGCGGTGCCGACGCACTACAAGACCGAGCGGGTCAACTTCCTCGACACCGAGGAGGCGTTCGTGGACGCGATGCCAAGGACCGAGCGCCTCGCGGCGCCTTCGTTCGACACCGGGGACCTGGAGAAGGGGTCCGAGCCGCTGGTGGTGGTGCCGGCGGCGCCTTAGGGGGTGCGGGGGTGGAGGTGGGGGGGCGGCTGTCCGGGCGGGGTGCGTAGCGCGGGCGGCCGTCCGAGGTGGTCCTGGGCTCCTCATGAGGGTCCTGGCAGGCTGTGACCCCCATGAGGAGCCCAGGACGTGAGGCTTGCGTGGGAGAGGCGTCACAGGGACGTTGCGAGGTCGGACTTCCGTGGGGGAGGCGTCACAGAGACGTCACGATGTTGGACTTCCGTGACGGAGGCGGCACAGGGTCGGGAGGGGTCAGACTTCCGTGACGATCCCGTCCGGGAGACTCCACACCTCGGCCCGAACGGTCACAGAGATGCCGGGAACGTCACACTTTCCGGCCCCGGAAGGCCCCTTTCCGGGCCGGGATCGAGGGGCCGGGAACGCGCTGCGTGGATTCACTTGCTATGGCACGGTCAATCCACGCAGCGCGTCCGTCGGTGTTGGACAACACGGGAGGAAGAGTGGAGTTCCCGACGTCTCGGTGACGGGGTCGGACTCCCGTCACGGATCCGTGTCCCTCCCGTCGCACTCCCGTGACGCTCCCGTGCACGATCCCCCGCCCTTCGCACATCCGCCCCTCTCGCCACGGCCACAGCCTGCCCGGGCCGTGGCGAGAGGGGCGGGTCCCTACGACCGAGCCAACCGATCAGGCCCCGAGTCCAGCCAACCGATCAAGCTCCGGCTGCCGCGCGAGCGCCGGCGTGGGCGGCGCGCTCCAGCGCGTCGGGAAGGGGCTCCAGGGTGGGGCGCTCCCCGTAGCGGCGCTCCAGCGCCAGCTCGATCAGGTGGTCGGCAAGCCAGACGTTCTTTGGGAGGAGCGGGCCGTGCAGGTAGGTGCCGATCATGTTCTGTCTCCACACACCCTCGAACCCGTCGCCGCCGTTGTTGCCGTGGCCCTTGACGACTCGGCCGAGGGGACGGGCATCGGTCCCGAGATAGGTGCGTCCCCCGTGGTTCTCGAAGCCCGCGAGCAGGCGCTTCTCGCCGCCCAGCTCGGTCTCGATCGCGACGTTGCCGATCAGCCGGGGGCCCTCCTCGCGGACCGTGCGCAGGTCGGCGAGGCCAAGGCCGGGCAGGGTCTCCTCGCCGAGCTGGTAGCTCCCGCCGAGCAGCTGGTAGCCGCCGCAGACGGCGAGGAGGACGGCGCCGTCGTCGACCGCCTCGGCCAGCGCCGCGCGCTTGGTCTCGACCAGGTCGGCGGCGACGACCCGTTGATCACGGTCCTGGCCGCCGCCGATGTAGAAGAGGTCATGCGCGGACGGGTCGATCGACGCTCCGGGTCCCGCGCCTTCCCATTTGAACGAGATCCCGCGCCACTCGCAGCGCCGCTGCAGGAAGAGGATGTTGCCGCGGTCCGCGTAGATGTTCATCTGCTCGGGGTAGAGGCTGAGGACGCGGAGCTCCATCACTCCTCCTCGCCGAGGACGACGACGGTGGAGCCGACGTGGTCGTCGGTGGCATCTATGTAGAGGCGTTCGATCGGCACCAGGCCGACCTCGGCCGCCTCCGCCTCCAGATGGTCGGCGGTCAGCGTGCAGATCGTCACCTGGTCGGGGGCGTCGGTGAGCTCGCCGCTCGGCGAGACCTTCTGGCGCAGGCGGTGGACGACGATGTGCTCCGGGCCGACCGTCGCCTCCAGCGGCAGGCTCGAGTAGACCCAGCCGTCGACCTCGCGCACGTCCGGCAGGAGCGGTTCGCCCTCCTCGGGCTCCGGCATGCCCTCGACCATCGCCGCCGCGAGCCGGCCGCCAGGGAGGAGTTGGGCGGCAATCGAGTCGAGGCAGGCGAGGCGCTCGGCGCGGTCGGCGAGCATCTGCAGGAGCTGCATCGGGGCAAGGGCCAGGGCCACCGGCTCGGGGAGCTCGAACCCGCGCGCGTCGCCGAGCAGCGGCGTGACCGGGAGGCCGGCGGCGCGCTCGCGCTGGGTGGCGATCAGCTCGGGGTCGTTGTCGAGTCCGATTACCCGATGGCCGCGGCGGGCGAGGTGGATCGCGAGGCGGCCGGTGCCGGCCCCGAGCTCGAGGATCGGGCCACCGCAGCGGTCGGCGAGGCCGTCCCAGAGGCGGAGGTCGGCGGAGTAGGCGCCGCACTCGACGTCGTGCCAGATCGCGGCTTCGCTCATGGACGCGCTCCTCCCGATCACTGCCAGAACTCCTTGGCCAGGCCGCGGTCGGCGAGCAGCTTGCGCAGCTCCAGCAGCGCGGTGTAGGTGGGGAGGGCGAAGAGGCGGCCCTCGGAGGCGGCGAGCGCGGCGTCGAGCGAGGCGGCGATGTCGGGCTCGACCGCGATCCGGCCCTCCGGCCAGCCGGCGTACTTCAGCCGCAGCGCCATCTCCGGCGCCCGCGTCCCGGCGCAGGTGACCCGGCGCACGGCATCGGTCAGGACCTCGAAGTCGGCGTCCCAGATCCAGGAGACGTCGCGCCCGTCCGCGATCCGGTCGTTCAGCGCCACCCAGAGGTCGATCCCCCCGTCGAGTTCGCACTTCTCCGCGCTATCCGCGGAGAAGTGCGAACTCGCCAGGGGGGCGTGGCGCGTGGCCTCGGCCTCCAGGCGCAGCGTCCGCAGGACCTCGTTGGCGCCCGCCGGGTTCTTGATCAGGAGGATGGAGACCTCGCGGTCGCCGATCGGGATCGTCTCGACCCGGCCGAAGGCGGCGCGCATGTCGCGCAGGGCGGCGGCGACCCGCTCGGGCTCCACGTCGAGCACGATCGCGGCGGAGATCGCCGCCAGCGCGTTGTAGACGTTGTAGAGGCCGGGGAGGGGGAGCTCGACCTCGATCTCGCCGCCGGGCACGCGCACCGTCGCCGCCGAGCCCTCCATGCCGCGCAGCTCGATCCGCGTCGCAGCGACCTCGGGCCGCGGCCGCTGCGCGCCGCAGTTCGGACACGAATAGTGGCCGAGGTGCCCGACGAACGCGACCTCGTAGGCGTAGGGGTGCCCACAGCGGCGGCAGTGCTTGGCGTCGAAGGCGTGCTGCAGCTCCGGCAGCGCCTGGGAGTGGTCCTCGATGCCGAAGTAGAGCGTGCCCTCGCGGGGGCGCTCGGTGTCGGGATCGCGGCCGAGGTCGGCGATCAGCGGGTCGTCGGCGTTCAGCGCCA
>Ga0070679_100002076_pt1 | contig 18026 bp, 18 predicted proteins | sample KBSC63BmetaG_FD_65652 | JGI IMG/M metagenome (GOLD analysis project Ga0070679, IMG submission 65652) | Corn rhizosphere microbial communities from Kellogg Biological Station, Michigan, USA - KBS C6-3B metaG | ecosystem: Host-associated > Plants > Roots > Rhizosphere | place: USA: Michigan... | reverse complement strand
TTTCCCAGATGAGCTATTACTTGAGCGTTGGCTTACTACAAAAATACCACCAAAAACAATTACTAAAATGGCCAGAATTGATAAAAATCGCTTATCCATCTACACTCCCTCTAAATTTCAACCTATATCATAACATGATCTAGCAGATTGCTGAGTGTATGCTGTAAGATATAAAGGCATGAAAACGCTTATTTTTGTGGTGCTGGCGCTTTTGTTTTTGGTTTGCGTCCTTTTAGATAAGGCCTATAAGACAATTAGCGTTAAAGAATTGCGCCGCCGTGCGCGTTCCGGGAAAGACAAAAATACCGCCAATATTTATAAGCTTGTCTCCCTAGGTGGTTCGTTAAAAACCTTTTTATTGCTAGTAGGCGGATTAAGTGCCGCAGGATTTTTATTAATACTCGCCAAGTTTTCTTTGCCCATAACACTAATCGCAGTTTTGCTTGGAGCTTGGGCCGCAATGAGCGACCGAAGTCTTAAAACAGATAGTTTCCTCTGGAAAATTGCCGGCATAATTAGCGTGCCAACATTTAAAATAGTCCACTTTTTACATCCGGTTTTGTCTAAGTTTTCCAAGTCTGTTTCTAACTTAAAACCAGTAAACCTCCACACAGGACTTTATGACAAAGAAGATTTACTTGAACTTTTAAATATCCAAAACCAGCAAGTAGACAACCGCATTCCGGAAAGTGACCTAATGATTGCATTTGGCGCGCTAACTTTTGGCGATAAATTAGTCCGCGACATTATGACGCCGCGCCGGGCAATAAAATTTGTAGCCGCCAGCGACACCATTGGTCCGCTTTTGATGGACGAGCTGCATAAAAGCGGCTACTCGCGCTTCCCTGTTGTTAAAGTCCCCACCAAAGAAGCCAACCCGGAAATTGTCGGAACTCTCTATTCTAAAGAAGTTATGGCGCACCAAAGCGGAGGCAAAGTAGCGGATGTTATGAAAAAGGGTGTGCACATAATCTCCGAGAAACAAAATCTGCGCGAAGCTTTGAATGAATTTTTAAAAACGCAGCACCACTTGCTGATTGTTACAAACGACTTTGCCGAAATTGCCGGAGTAATTAGTATGGAAGACGTCATGGAGCAAATATTGGGCCAAAAAATAGCGGACGAATCACTGCACCCAGAAGATCCGCGCGCCGAAGCAGAAAAAGAAGCGACAGAAGAACAAAAGTTACAATCTGATAATTAAGTGGTAAAATAACCCCTATGAGTCGAGTTTTAAACAGAGACGTTGCTAAAAACGTTGGTAAAGAAGTTGAAGTTCAGGGCTGGTTGCACAAAAAGCGCCTTCTTGGAGGCCTTAATTTTATAGTACTGCGCGATCGCAGCGGTATTTTGCAAATGGTAGTGGACCAAGAAGCGGAAGTAGAAAAACTGCGCGGGCTGCAAATTGGCACAGTTTTATCTGTAAAAGGCAAAGTAATTGAAGAACAGCGCGCCCCGGGGGGCGCAGAACTCCATGATGTCCAAATCACCGTTGACGTACCAGTTACTGATGAGCCGCCGATTGAAATTGATAAGCCACTAAGCCATAAGTCCGAAAATTTAGATACACTTTTTGATAACCGGCATCTTGGATTGCGCAGTCCGCAAGAACAAAAAGTGTTCCGTATCCGCGCAGCTCTCTTGCGTTACATACGTGAATTCTTAACCGAACATGATTTTATAGAAATCCAAACTCCTAAGCTAATAGCCGGAGCCACCGAAGGAGGGGCTGAAGTTTTTAATGTGGAGTATTTTGACACAACCGCCGTTTTAGCCCAGAGCCCGCAGCTTTATAAACAGATGATGGTCGGTGCCTTTGAGCGTGTATTCGAGATCGCACCGGCTTACCGTGCAGAACCTAGCGCAACTACCCGGCATATGACAGAGGTCATGATGCTAGATATCGAAATGGGTTTCATTAAAAACCACGATGAAGTATTGGATATGGTTGGCGGCATGACGGCCGAAGTTTTACGGCGCGTCTATAAAGAGCATGGAGATGAATTAAAAAGTTGGAATGCTCCTGAACTTGTCTTGCCAGAAGATAATAAAGTTCCTCGTTTTACTGTTGCAGAGATTCATGAAATGTACAGCAAAGCCAATAAAACTGACACGACAAACGAAAAAGACCTTATCCCGGACGAAGAACGTTGGATAGCCGACTATGCCCGCAAGAATCTAAAGAGCGATTTAGTTTTTGCTACGCATTTTCCTGTTGAAGCGATGAAGTTCTACCACAAGTTAAGTGACGATGGACAGACAGTTTTATGGGGCGATCTACTTTTCCGCGGCCTAGAAATCGCCACCTGCCCAATGCGCGAATACCACTACGAAAAATTGGTTGAGCAAATGAAATCAGCCGGACTTGATCCAGAGCATCCAGGATACAAATACTACTTGCAAGCTTTCAAATACGGTCTGCCTCCTCACGGCGGCTGCGGTTACGGCATTGACCGCTTAGTGCAAAAAACCTTAGGTCTTAATAACGTCAAAGAAGCAACTCTCTTTCCCCGCGATATCAACCGTCTCTCGCCCTAATACAGACATTAGTTATCTAAATAATGCTCGCCGTGCTTTGCAAAGTGCAAATAATAAGATTCTGGCTTAGAGGCTGTATCAATAATCGCCCATATCCACGAAATTAATCCCCAAACCCCAAAAGTAATAATAGTTAATATAAAGTTTAGCCAAAATTTCCATGCTTCTTTCTCATATGTATAAAGCCAGGTCCAGAAAGCAAACAAAACAGCTAATACGACAGCGGTAGTTTTTGACTTGGGACCATCAAGATTTTTGTGTCGGACAAGCTTAATGATCCAAATCGGTAAGCAAATAATTAAAACCACAGCGACTATGCCTAGTAACACACTTAAAATATTGACCAGAATAACTAATATATTATTTGTATTATCACCATTAGAGCTTGTAGCTGCGTGTACGAGTATTTGTAAAAAGGCTATAAAAAATAAAGAGATCCACGGTAAGACGATTAAAGTAATCCATAGACCTTTCTGTGATTTATTCTTTTGAGATTTTTCCATTTAACAATATCCTCTATCCTAATATTACATTGATTTAATATTGCTCCCAGATATATCATTAATCAACTCTAATAATATTTTTTGATAGAATAAGCTTATGGATATAAAGCCCCCTTCGGATATGTCGGAGCCTAATGATGCTCCAAAACCAGAAACAAGTATGCCTACTTCTCCTGAAATTAAGCCAGGCCAAGATGCCCCGCAACCTGGACAAGAGCAAAAACCACAAAATCCGGTTGTAGATTCAAAGCCCGATCCGCTAGACATCCATGAAGCCAAAAACACAAAATCCATGAAAAAACTGGGAATTATGACCGCAATTATTGTAGTTGCTATTGTCGCCGCGGCATATTTTATTAGCCACGGTAGTAGCAAACCGGAATCTTCATCAACTCCGCCGCCAGCTCCGGTTGCAAAAACTACTCCACCAGCATCAACGGTTAAAGGGTTGCAGCTAGACACTAAAAAGAATTATGGTAACAAATACGCTAACGGAATCTTACCTGTTGGCGATGGTAAATATGTGACTGACACCGCAAAACAAGGTTATGTTTATGTGTGCAGCCAATATGCCCAAAACCTAAAAACAAGCCAGGGCGGTGCAGGCGTGCGCGGTCCGTGGTTTGTTAATAACAACACGCAATATGATCTTAATAAAAAAGCCCATGTGCAAGGCGGCGTAAACTGGACCCCCAGCTTTAGTAACACGGAAAACGGCACCACACGCACAATAGTTACTAACGATTTGCCAAACCACACAACCGGCGTTTTCCCAATTTCTGCCAGCGATCCGGCATATGCTTATGATCGCAACCCCAATTCTATAAAGGCGCAAAGTTTAACCTATGCTCTTAGCGATAAGCCAACTTACGGTAATCCTACTTGCGTGGGCGGGGAAGTTGGCGTAATGCTTACCGGGGTTGCACTATTTAACGGCTTTGATGCCGGCGGACGAGACGCTGGTGCCTGGGAAGTACAGGACAGCTGCAGTGGTCATCCGCAAGTCAGCGGCGAATACCACTACCACACGCTTAGCAGCTGTATTAAAAATATTGGAGTCGATACAGTAATTGGTTACGCACTAGACGGTTTTCCTATAACCGGTCCGCAAGTTGGAGCAAATAATATCTTAAGTACGTCAGACCTTGACGAGTGCCATGGGATAACAAGCGATGTTGTGGTAAACGGCAAAAAGACTACGACTTACCACTATGTGATGACACAGGATTTTCCATACTCAGTCAGCTGCTTTAGAAGTTCTGCAATTCAGCCGCCCGGCCAACAAGCCCAACCGCCAGCCCAACAACCCGGACGCTAATTATCTTTGGCGTGCCAGACATACCAGCAGGCAACAGATTCATAAGGATGCCAATTATTTACTTTAGACAGTTTAGTAATTTGCTCCGGCGCTGGAAGGGAAGGAAAACCGTAGAGTTTTTGAACTCCAGCTTTAATTCCTAAGTCGCCAACCGCTAGAACATCTAAGCGGGCCATGGCAAAAATTAAAAACATGTGTGCGGTCCATTCGCCAATTCCCCTCACGGCTGTAAGTTCTCTGCTCACTTCCAAATTACTTAACTTGTTAAGTTTTTCTAATTCAAGTGTGCCGCGGCGGATGTGCTCGGCCAAAGATTTTACGTATTTAACCTTGGCACCGCTGAGGCCAACTTGGCGCAATTTTTCATCCGGCGTTACTAAAATTTGATCAGGGCTTGGCAACGCTCCCGGGTATAAAGCTTTAAAACGTTCTTCAATTGAGCGTGCAGCATTAATGCTTAGCTGCTGGCTAATAATAGCGTCCACAAGCTCCCAATAATAATCTTCAGATTTAACTGGACGGATTGTGCAAAGCCCAGCTCTTTTTATAACCGTTGCTAAAATCGGATCATTCTTAGCCAAATAATCCGCCGCTTTTTGCATCACCTCTTCCATAGTGACAATAGTATACTTAATGTTAATGGATTCACCTAAGCAGCAGGTTAAACTTTTTAAAGACCAGACAATGTGGCAAAAATGGCTGGATAAAAATTATGACAAGTCCGATGGTGTATGGATTAAGTTTGCCAAGAAAAATTCCGGCGAAAAATCAGTGAATTACCAAGGAGCAATAGAGGTTGCGCTTTGTTATGGCTGGATAGATAGCCAGGTAAAGACTTTTAACGATAAATTTTATTTACAAAAATTTTCTCCTCGGCGCGCTAAAAGTGTCTGGTCCAAAATAAATGTAGAAAAGGCCGACAAATTGATTAAAGATCACAAAATGCAACCCGCTGGTCAAGCCCAAATAGACCTTGCCAAATCAGATGGCCGCTGGGATGCGGCATATGAAGGCCAAGGCAAAATGCAGGTGCCTGAAGATTTTCAAAAGGCCCTAAATAAAAACAAAAAAGCCAAAGCGTTTTTTGAACAGTTGAATAGATCTAACCGCTACTCCATCTTGTTTAGGTTGCACCGCTCCAAAAAGCCAGAAACCAGGACGGCTAATATTAATAAGTTTGTAGCTATGTTGGAAGAAGGAAAAAAATTTCATCCCTAAGTTAAAACAGCGCAGCTTGTAATAACTACGCTGTTTTTAATTGAGGCATTTTTTAACCCCAGTTGAAGGTTTGGCCGATCAGCCAGACTGAAAAAGCGACTGCTATAAAAAACAGTCCTAATCCAACCGGCGAACCCCAGCTAAACCATGAGCCCCATGCGCGCCAATGCCTCATGTGGTCTTCGTAATATTTTTTGTTTTCTTCGTCATTTAATTCTTTAGACATACAAAACCTCCAATTAAGTTTTTTAAAATTTAGCAATCGACCTTATGCCAAATTTTGCCTTTTATAAAGTGGTGCTAATGTTTTTGGCTACCATATATCCGTAAAAGCGCTAAAAACGGGGTAGCAGCTAGTTTTAAGACTTGCCACGTTAGCTATATTTAACCACTTTTTGATTGTTTATAAAAATTAGCGCGTATAATTTTAAGTATGGACGAAGAGCATAAGCCGGATCTAGAGTCAGTAGAAAAATACCCCGCGCCAGCGAGAACGGCGGACGGCATGGGTAGTAAGACGTCAAAACGGCCGCATAATTTTGAACCGGTAGGCCCTGACTATTACAGAACCAAAAGAAGCTTCCATCCATTTTTGATCATCGTTGTCCTTTTATTGCTTGCGGCTGCAGCAATATATTGGTTCCTTATCCGCGCCCAACCTGTTAAGGCACCGGTAAAAAGCAGCAGCGCAGCTACTTCTCAATCAAGTAATACATCTGCAAATGCAACAACGCACTATGATTCGTCCAATTTTAATCTTGGTTTTGACTACCCAAAAAACTGGAAGTTGAGCGATATTGCTGGCAGCGGCAAATTAACTCTCGTTTCAACTCCAATGCAACTAAAGACTGCTAACGGCCAAACTATAACCGGCCAAGCTGTGCTGTTGATGCGCGACACCACGCAGCCATTGAGCGAGTTTACTAAGGGCAATGCCACGGCTGTGGCTGATTCTGAAAAAATTAGCTATGCCAAGCCTACTCAAACGCAACGTGCCAATACATATATAAGCTTCCTGAATTATGCCAGTTCCAGTACTACTGGATTAGATGGAGTTTATGTAACTGGAGATGCTGGGTATCAAAAAGATCAGGCCGTTCCGTCTACTGATATAGTTAAAATTCAACCGGTAATAGATGTGACATTTTTGAAATGCAGCGACAGCAAATGCACTGGGACGGGCACGCCGCTTACGCTTTCATTAACAGCCTGGAACGACGCCAATTTCTCAAAGCCTGTCAAATCCGTGCTGCAATCACTTTCAATCCAATAGCTTTTAACCTGGTACAATTCTTGTAATGGACATAAGCGTTTTGCACGTCTTAGCTGTTTTTATTGTCGTATTTTTATCCGGCATTTTTTCTGGTATGTCCGGCGGAGGCGGCGGAATGATTATTGTTCCTTTTTTAATTGCCGTAGGTCTCACCCCGCAGCAGGCTATTGCCACAACTAAGTTTTGCGGTATTGGCTTTAGCTTTGGTGGCATTGCGGCTTTTAAAGAGAGATCATTTAAACGGCCTGTACTTCTTGCTTATTTAAGCTTGCTAGCGATTGCGATTAGCTTAATTGTGCCAGCGCTGTTTAAAACGCTAAGCGGCCACGTTTTCCAGATTTTGATTGGTTTGCTTATGATAGCGCTGGTGCCTGTAACGCTAGATGGTAAGCAAGGCTTAAGAACTAAAAGGACATCTAAAACACAAAAAGCATACGGCGCTATTTTATTAATTCCTACATTCTTGCTGCAGGGAGTATTTAGTAGCGGAGTGGGAGTGCTTAACAACCTTGTGCTAATGAGATTTTTTGGAATGAATGTTTTGGACGCCAGCGCAATCCAGCGCGTCTCTGCTCTAGTTTTAAACGGACTTATTGTGGTAACGCTAGCCTTAACTACTAACTTTATAATTTGGCAGTATGCACTTGTCGGGATTGCGGCAAGTTTTATGGGCGGCTACATTGGGTCTAAAATTGCAATTGAACGCGGCGAAAAATTCGCTAAATTTGTACTCGCGCTATTTATGTTTATTGCCGGCGCATTGCTGCTAATAGATGCACTAAAGTAAGCTTTAAAACTTTTATAATTATAAAAAATAGTGTTTTATATACGACGTGCCTTATTTTACGAATCAAATCGATGAAAAAATTGTTGAGCTTTTAAAAAGCGGTGGCGTTGGGTTTTTGCCTACTGATACAATTTATGGGCTATCGGCAACGGCGCTCAACAAAAATACCGTTAAAAAAGTTCATGATCTGAAAAATCGCGATAAAAAGCCTTTTATTATTTTAATTTCGCACATGAATCAACTTCCAGATCTAGGAATAGACCTCATGGCTGCAGGTGAGATTAGAAAACATTGGCCAGGTCCATTATCTGTAGTTTTTGAATCAAGCAAAGTCCCCGAGTGGCTACAAATGGGAACAAAAAGTCTTGCAGTAAGACTGCCGGATAATAAAAATTTAAGCGACTTAATCGCAAAAACAGGCCCGATTGTAAGTACTAGCGCCAATTTACAAGGCCACGAGCCGGCCAAAAATGTTGAAGAAGCTCAAAAATACTTTGGCAATAAACTGGATTTTTACGTAGATACTGGCGAACTTAAAGGACAGTCATCTACTTTAGTAAAAATAGAAAACGGCAGGCTAAAAGTTTTACGCCAGGGCGCATATAAAATAGTGACCTAGCGCACAAGCGCTCAACATAATTTATTGATAAAATATAGCGATGAGCAAAAAACAAAACACTAAAAAAGCCGCAGTTGAACATACTGGCATTAAGTTCTTTTCCGCAATCGGCCGCTTTTCTGTACGCTTCCGCTGGTTTATTATCGTTTTTTGGATCGCCCTTGTTCCAATACTTACAGCTAATTTTCCGAGCATTAACGACGTATCTAAAAATAATAATTCGGATTTTTTGCCTAAGAACAGTCCAACTGACACTGCGGTTAAGTTAGAAAGTAAATTCCAGAGTAAAGATACAGCTGCAAATGCAATCATTGTAGCTGCGCGCAGCGACGGCCCATTGACCATTGCCGACCACCAAGCAATCACCAAAATACAAGACGCCGTTAAAAAATCTAACAGCGTAACTGATGTTAAGGACCAAGGCATTTCCGCTGACGGCCAGGCGGAGCAAATATCTGTTGGAATCAATGGTGATGCATTTGGAGAAAAGGCACTTAAAGTAGCAGACGATCTGCGCACAAAAATGAAGAGTGTTAAGGCTCCGGCCGGTCTTAGTGTGCACTTAACAGGCGATTTTGCCTCGAGCGTGGACGCTGCTAATGCCAATCAGAAAGGTCGCGATAACACCCAAATATTTACGGTGGTTTTCATTTTGGTGCTGCTACTAGTTATTTTCCGAGCTGTTTTAGCGCCGCTTGTAACTTTAATCCCTGCTGTGCTTGCCTTATCGGTTGCGCAGCCGGTTATAGCAGAATCTACAAAAGTCGGCGTCCAAGTAGGGTTTATTACACAGATTCTCTTGATTGTGCTAATCCTTGGGGCGGGCACGGATTACGGCTTGTTTTTGGTATTTAGGGTAAGGGAAGAATTGCGAAAGGGAGCGGCTCCTAAAGAAGCAGTTGTTAAGGCTCTAAGCCGCGTGGGAGAGTCTATTACTTTTTCTGCAGCCACTGTTATAGCCGCGCTTTTAAGTTTGTTGCTTGCTAGTTTTGGAATTTATAAAGGGCTTGGACCGGGCTTGGCAATTGGGCTGGCTATTATGTTATTGATTGCACTTACATTTTTGCCTGCGCTGCTCGCAATTTTAGGACGCGCAGTATTTTGGCCTTCCAAAACTACAAAGCGCGAGCTCAAAATTGGCCTCTGGGGAAGATTGGCTGACCGCGTTATAAAACGGCCTGTTTTAATGATAGTTATCGGGCTGGTAATTTTTGGAACTTTGTCACTTGGAGTCCTGGGATATAAAGCCGGTGGGTTTGGCAACCAAAGCGCGCCTTCTGGCAGTGATTCCGATACCGGCCAAAAGGTATTACAGCGTCACTTCCCGGCTTCCGGTAGCGGACCGCAGCTGTTAATCTTCCAGTTTAAAGACTCGGTATGGAATAACCTTGGTACTATTCAAGAAGTCCAGGACGAATTGACACAGTCGGGCAAATTTAAAGAAATTAATGGGCCTTTTGATGCCAATGGGTTTAAGGTTGATCCTACGGCGCTCAAGCAGGTTCACGACACAGACACTAGCAGTCCAATCTTACTCGCAGAAAAGCAATTTATTAGCTCTGATGGCAAAACTGTGCAATTTCTTGGAATCCTAAAAGCTGGGCCAAGCGGCAGTGCCGCTGCGAGTTCAGCGATTCCGTCTGTTCGGGCCTCAATCGACCAGATAGCTAAAAATGCAGGAGCGGAACAAAACAGTATTTATAGTGCCGACTCTGTGGCTTACGACGTTAACCATGTTGCTAATAGCGACCTTAAGAAAATTATCCCAGTGGTGCTAGTAATAATCGCTGTGCTTCTCGCAATTTTACTGCGTAGCTTGGTTGCGCCGTGGTATTTGATTCTAACCGTCGGGCTTTCTTACTTTGCTTCGCTTGGTTTTGCGATGATTGTTTTTGTTCACATCCAACACCAAGACGGCCTGTTCTTTATATTGCCATTCCTTCTATTTATATTCGTTATGGCTCTGGGTGAAGACTATAACATCTTAGTGATGACTCGTATTCGCGAGGAAGTGCACAATGAACCAACTATGAAAAAGGCCGTGACCAAAGCAATTGGTATTACTGGCACAACCGTCACTTCTGCCGGTTTAATTTTGGCCGGTACCTTTGGCGTGCTCGGACTTGTAGGCGGCGACCCCTCGGTGGCGCAAATTGGCTACGGCGTGGCGTTTGGCATTTTGTTGGATACTTTATTTGTAAGGACGTTGTTAGTGCCTTCGATTGTGGCTCTGTTAGGCAAATGGAATTGGTGGCCGAGCGAGCTCTATAAAACCATCAAAGAATAAAATTTTCTGGCAAAAATCTCTTAAAAACTTTATAGTTTTAAACATAAACATTTAAATAATGAGTGAAGCAAAAAAACAATCCGAAGAAGCTATTGAAATTGACGAAAACGGTAAAGTTGCTGAAAAAGCAAAGGTTGAGGAAAAAACTCCGCCAAAGCCGATAGCGGTAAAAGGTGAGTCGCGCTTAAAGCGCTTTGCTAATTGGTATAAAACAGGCAAGAAAAAGTCTATTCCTTTGACTGTTTTGCTGCTCTTACTTATTTTGGCGGCTATTCCTTTTTCGCGTTATGCGCTTGCTGGAACTTTCCTAAAAAACAGTTACAGTGTTGAAGTTATAGACTCAACGGCCGGTACTGCAATTAGCGGTGCTGATGTTAGTTTGGGCAACATTCATGGAATCACAAACGGCAGCGGCAAAGTTACGCTTAATAAAGTGGGTGTGGGGCATAAGCAACTTTTAGTCAGCAAAAAATATTATAGAGACCAAAGTGCTAAGGTGCTTGTACCAATCCTCAAGCAAAAGAATGTACCTAAATATCAACTTACCGCAACGGGACGCCAAGTAAAAGTATCTGTTAAAAACCTTATCAACCACACTTCTTTAGCAGATGTAAATATTAGTGTGGCTGATATCAGCGCCAAGACCGATAAATCTGGTAGTGCAATTCTTGTGCTGCCTGCGGGTACGAAAAGCGAAAAAGCAAAGCTTAGCCTAGATGGATATAATAATGCCGACGCTACAATTCAAGTTGATGACAAATCCATAAAAGAAAATGATTTTAATCTAACTCCTTCGGGGAAAGTTTATTTCTTGAGCAAACTTTCCGGCAAAATTGACGTGGTAAAGACCAATTTGGATGGAACCGGCCGCCAGACAGTTCTCCCTGGAACCGGCCACGAAGATGACCAGAATACTGTGCTGTTGGCATCACGCGACTGGAAGTATCTTGCGCTGCAGTCGCGGCGGTCTGGTAATTCTCCATCGCTATATCTCATCGATACTTCTAACGATTCCTTGACCACTATTGAATCAGACAGCGTTAATTTTAGCTTGCTGGGCTGGAGTGATAATTTCTTCACTTACACAACCAGCCGCTCTAATAACCAGCCGTGGCAGCCGGGCGCCCAGAGTATTAAAAGCTATAATGCCCAGACTAAGAAACTAGCAACGCTGGATAGCACAAACGCAACTGGTACAAGCTTGAGTGACGCTAATTATGAAACATACATTATCCAGCCAATACTGCTAGACAACTTGCTAGCTTACGTTAAGACATGGTATCAGTACCCCGGATACTTACAAGTAACCGGGCAGAGTAATACGCTTAGCGTCATCAAACCCGACGGTGGCGGCAAGAAAACTATTAAGTCTGTAGATGCCAGCCAATCATATTTTGGAAGTATGGTTTTTCACGCTCCGAGTAGTGTTTATGTGCAGATGAGCAATATTAATGGTACAAGTTCAACGTATTATGAATTTAACGGCACAGGCCTGGCGCAAAAAAATCTGACAAATGATGATGTGTTTAGAACTTACCCAACTTACCTCTATTCACCGGATGATAGCTCCACGTTCTGGACAGAGCCGCGCGACGGCAAAAATACTTTATTTATAGGCGACGAGCAGGGCTTAAGCGGCAAGCAAATTGCATCTTTGACCGACTACAAGCCGTATGGCTGGTTTACTAGCGATTATTTGCTGGTATCTAAGAACTCAAGCGAACTGTATATTATGCCTAAGGGCGGCCTGGACGACAAAGCCCAGCCGGTAAAAATTACCGACTACCATAAACCAGCGCAGAATTTCTTTGGCTACGGCGGCGGCTACGGCGGAATCTAATAATAACCGTAGACACTTTCTGACACTCAGCCTTTTTGTATAATCAAGTGATAAGAGGGAGCTTTTATAATGTCGGAAGCATACGGTTCGCCCGAACAAGTGCCTAATAAGCAAATAACCGCACAGCTTTATTTAACTTTAGAACAAGCACTGCAAGGGTGCGAGGGAGAGGTAGGCCAATATCATGGTTGGCAACTGTTTAATGTCGAGCAGTTAGATCTCGGTTTTGTGCCGCCGGGCAAAAAAATAAAAGTTAGAAATACTAATGGTGATACTGAGGATAAACCTCGCCTTTATTATCCTAAGGCAGAAGCTTATGACCCAGAAGCTTTCTTGATGCCATCAAGCGAACTAGAGCCAAACAGGACATATGAAGTATCTGGAGTAGCTCAAGTCGTCGATGAGGATCCAAGGCATAACTTGCTTTTAGAAGTGAGATTAAACGGCACTTTATTTTATACAAACTCAATAGCAGACTTAGAATTTGAGGTAGTAGATAAAACTAATGGCGAGAAAGTTAATGAATTGCTGCGTAAGAACTCCCAAAGGCTAACTAAGCATGACTTACTGGTGCGTAAAGCAGAGGAGCTGCAATCAATTCGTGAATTAGTCGAATCTTTGCCAGAATTTGATCTAGTATCGTCGGACCGTTACACGGTAGACCTTTTTTACGGAGGTCGTCTTTATGCTATTGATTCCGGGCAGCAAGAAGCCGCACTGCTTAACGAGTTCAGGATCGGTTCGAATATAGTGCATGGAAAATTTGCGGGCAATAAAATCAAAGTTATTGATAACAAGTTGCTTCTAGTAGATGAGGAAAATGGCATAGGGTTTGGGGCTATAGACGACAAAGAATCAGACCGTGCGCTTGGAGGATTTGCTAATCTTGGCATAAATAGCGTGGCAGAAAAAACGATGAATCAAGATCTATTGCTAGCCTATCTCCAGAAAGTGCAAGACTCCTAATTCTCATTCGACTGTCGGAATTATGCTTATGCTACAATAACGGTATTGAAGTGCTAAAAAAATGAGAAGTTTTATTGCCCCATATTTAACGCGGTGTTTGTTGGTGATGCTCGGTACCTTAGTTTTTGTGGGAGGCAGCGTCTTTGCGCAAGCTGCTTCATCCGTAAGCGTAAGCTCTTCTATGGAAGAGCGCATAGCCCAGAGTAAAGCCACCCTAAAACTGCAACTAAGTACGGCACAGAATCAAAAGATTGCTCAAAAATGCAGCGCTGCGCAAACAATTATAAAAAATGTTGAGGCTAGTTATAAAATTTCTGCAGACAAACGCCAGCAAGTATACACAGATCTTTCCACGCAAATCACGACCGACATCCGCAAGCTGCAAAGCCAAGGCGAAGATATTATTTCTCTCAAAGCAGCTCAAGAACAGTTTGATGCTTCAATTAGTTATTACCTCGCAGATACGTCTACTTACAAAACTGCATTAGACGACATAGTTAATATGGACTGCGCCAAAGATCCTCTTGGCTTTGAGTCAGTTTTAACAAACGCTAGGCAAATTAAAACAAAGCTAGCTGCAGATGCTGCGCAGATTAAAAAATCGAGAGACGTACTTGTGCAAGTACTGGCGCAAACTGCCAAGACCCTTAATTCAACGGCGAGGCCAAACTAATGAAGCCGCAAACTCCTCCGCCCGAGCAGCAACAATCAAGCTTGATAGAACCTGAACTCCAGCATAATATTCCTGTTAAGCAACACATTGTCCAAGATATAAAAGCGCCTGTTAATGTAATCAAGCAATTTGTAGAACATGACAATAAAAATGACCAAGGAGTAGACGAAGCGACCCTAAAAGATGTTAATAAAAAAATAAAAGAAGAAGATAAAAAACCTAAAAAGCCGCTATTTTCATTTCATAGAAAACCAAAAACTCCTAAACCAACTAAGCAAGGGGCTAAACCTGAAGTAGCACGAGCACCCAAGAATGCAAAACCAGTAGGAAAAACTCCAACTAAGCCAAAGAGCACTAAGCCAATTTTCGTTATTGCAGCTGCTGCGGTTGCAGCAATTGGTTTGAGTGTTGCTGCAATTTACGCTTTCGCGCCTAAAAAATCATTGCCTTCAAATGAACCCGCGAGCAATGCCAGCACTGCTACTATTAACCAAAGTCAAAATGCGCAAGGAACAAAAGTCACGGCAGACGATTTGACTCAAGATGTTTCAGATTTAAATTCTAAAATTAATGCATTAAACGATACGCAAGATTTTAATACTGACAATATAAGTGACAGCGCACTAGGCCTACAATAATATTACTTAACTAGTTAAGTAATATTATAAGTGTCAAGTATATATGACTTGACTTTTCTAGTGAGCAAATATAATTGGTGATTTGCGAGTGTTTATAAGTCGAATTCTAAAATTAATGCCTTGTGATCGGATACGATTTTATCGGAGACTGTAAATTTACCCACTTTAACTTTTGGGCTATGAAGAATGTAGTCGCAAACTGTTTTGTCTCTATTAGATATACGATGTACTTTACTGAGCGTTGTTTTAATCCCATTTTCAACAGTTGGGTTAATTAAATCCAGGCTATTAATTGGCTTAAATGCGGGACTCTCGGGCGATATATTAAAGTCGCCGCAGAGCAGCAGTGAATCCTTAAGTGGGTTAAGTATCTTTGCAACTTCCTTACTGCATTCTATTGTCCTTTCAGTGCCTAACGGGTTTACGTCGTGGTAGCCATGGTAGTTTGCAACGGCTAATTTCTGGTTATTTGGCAACTGCAGTTCGCATATTTGGATATTAGTTATATTGAACCTAAAATCCAATACTGTTTGGTCTGGGTTGTACTTTTCGTTAATAAATTCGGTTCGTTGGTTAACAAAAGGAATCTTGGAAAAAATTGCATTGCCGGTGTCAACTTTTGCACCGAACGCATCAAACGATGATGTAGGGCTAAAGAAAGTATATTCAAAATCACCAGCCTCTTTAATGTATTCCAGGTTTTGAAAAATGTGGAATAAAGGATTTGGCCGGCTGCTGCTTGAAACTTCTTGCGAGCATAAAATGTCCGGCTGTTCTTGCCGGATAAATTCCATTAATGGTTGGATAAGATAGCCCTTCCAGGCGTTTACTTGAACTACCTTCAAGAGGCAAATTCCTTTCTGAGCCATTCGTCTAGGCTGCCGGACCCACCTCCGGCCATGCCTACAACCATGTCCCCAGCTTTTAAGTGATTTTGAATTAGGATCCTTAAATTTTTATCTGCTTTCATAGGCTTAGCGATTTCTTGAAGCTCAGGACTTAAATGCGTAATCAACTCTTCTGGCGATAAAACTTTAAGTTTTGGATCTTCTCGCGCAAGATAGCTCGGTACCCAATAAATTGCACTGGCGCCGTCAAAAACACTGTGATGCTCAGCACCCAAATAATGCATACGGCGATTTGTTAAGGGTTCGTACACAACTACAATTTTTTGCTTTGTTTTGTTGGCAAGCTCGCGCGCAACACTCATGCAGCCCAGAATTTTTTCCGGTGTGTGGGCGTCGTCGGAGTATAAATTCTCAACGATGCGTTCAAAGCGGCGAGCCACGCCCGGGAATTCACCCATATATTCGATGAATTTTTCTGTGTAATCGCCGGTGATTTGGTGCATGGATTGAATAGCCAGCCAAGCGTCGCGCCGGTTATAGAGGCCGGGCTGCTGTATTTGGTCGATTTGCTGATCGTCATACTTTTCAATGGTAAATTTTTTGTCCTTTGGCAGTTTTAGTTTTGTATAGTCGTCCTGCCACATGACCACGTTCTTGCTTTGTGCGATAAAGTCGCGAAATGCAGTCTGGTAATTTTCTTCTGTTGGAAAAATTTCGTGATGGTCATAAGCAACACCGGAAATTATCGATAAATGCGGATGAAAAGCCAAAAAGTTACGGTCGAATTCGTCGCACTCATATACAAAATACTCGCTTTTACGGTCGTAGTGGCCCATGTCTCCAAAACTTATTTTAGCGCCCAGCGAATAACTAACCGGCAGACCAAGTTTTTTAAAGAGCCACACGACCATTGATGTAGTAGTTGTTTTCCCGTGAGTTCCGGCAATGGCTATGAGCTTTAAGTTTTTCTCCTCAAGAATTTTATTAAGCAACTCGTCACGCTTGCTCATTTTAATGTCGTTTTCTCGGCAAAATAAAATTTCCGGATGGTGCGAATTGGTCTTGGGCAGGGCAGAACTATACACAAACCAGTCGATTGGTTTTCTTATATTGAGTTCAAAAATTTGGTTGCGTGTCTGGCCAATATTGATATCTGTAATGCCTTGCGACCGCAAATATTGAACGTATTGGCCATCGGATAAGTCGGAGCCGCTTACTTCATAACCTGCCTGCTTGGCAATTAATGCTAGCGGGCCAATTCCTACGCCGCCAATTCCAGAAAAATAAATATGCATACCTTATTAGCATAAAGCAAAAAAGGGAGGAAGCAAAAAGCATAAGTTTTGACGCGTGAGCCTGAACGTGCCAACATATTTACTAGGCATGAAACAGTATATAAAAAAGGCGGTTATCCATACTCCTACCTGGGTATTTGCGGTTTTGTTTGGTTTGAGCGCTATCACATGCGTCGCAGCGCTGAGGCACAATAATACTGAAATGATAAAGCTTCGCAGCGCTGTTTACGCCGCAGACAAGAATAACGGTGACGTAAACACCGCACTTAATAATTTGCGCCGGTATGTTTATGGCCATATGAATACAAACCTCTCAAGCGGCGGAAATGCTATCAAGCCTCCAATCCAGCTTAAATATACATACGAGAGGCTGCAGGCTGCCGAGCAAAAGCGCGTAGATACTGCAAATACCAATGTTTACACCCAGGCTCAGACCTACTGCCAGCAGCAAAACTCGGTAGATTTTTCCGGACGTAACCGCGTGCCTTGCGTGACCGACTATGTAACATCGCACGGGGAAAAAGCTAACACAATACCAGCAGCGCTTTATGAATACGACTTTGTTAGCCCTAAGTGGTCTCCAGACCTTGCGGGCTGGAGTTTAATCTTAAGTATTATTTTATTTATAGCGCTGGCCGCCAGCTTTACGATAGATAAGCTGGTCAGCAATCGTATTAAAAGTAATCTCTAAAAAGTATTTTATTTGTTAAATGTATAAAAAATAACCCGGTCTCAAATTGCCGGGCTATTTTATTAATCGCTAGCTTTTTCTAATGGCCGTTATTGCTGGCCGGTGGAGTAGCCGCTGGAGGAGTAGCGGTTTGGCTTTGTGTAGAGCCGCTACTAGTGTTGCTCGAGCTTGATTGGCTACAGTTAGGACCATTTGGGTTTTGTTGCTTGAACTGCTTGATAGCTTGTACAACTTTACCGTTATCTTTAATGTTTTCCCAGAAGGCGATCTGAGTGCGGTTGATTACCATTTCATCCTCTGGAGAGTGCAGCTGCTGACAACCCAGTTTGGTTAGCTGCGGGCTGGAAGCGCTCTGCGAGCTAGACGAACCTTGGTCTGTTAGGTAGTAAACATCGTTTAGAACTGCATATTTATCGTTTAGCTTTGTGATATGGCCAAAATAAGTAGAGTAAGAAACAGAACCGCTTGTTACGCCGCCATTTAAGAAGATAGCTTGGTACTGGCCCTTGTTTATTTTGTTCGCTTCGCCATT
>Ga0070679_100002075_pt1 | contig 18031 bp, 17 predicted proteins | sample KBSC63BmetaG_FD_65652 | JGI IMG/M metagenome (GOLD analysis project Ga0070679, IMG submission 65652) | Corn rhizosphere microbial communities from Kellogg Biological Station, Michigan, USA - KBS C6-3B metaG | ecosystem: Host-associated > Plants > Roots > Rhizosphere | place: USA: Michigan... | reverse complement strand
ACGTGATGAACAGGATTTAACCGTTTGCTCTCTGCGCGGATCGATGACAACACCGTCTCATCACGTCCCAGTGGATGCGGACGACGCGTCTCAGAGAAGCGCCGCACAATCGCGTCCTCGCTCGCTTCCAGAAACAGGACGCGCGTCGGCAGCACCTTGCGCACTTTCTTCAGGATGGCTGGAAACCGGTCCAACCGCATACCTTCGCGCACATCGATGACCAGGGCCGCCCGTGAAATTTCCGCCGACTGAGCTACCAGGTCCGCAAACCGCTCCACCAGTTCCAGCGGTAAATTGTCGACAGAGTAATAACCGAGGTCTTCAAACGTCTTCAACGCCGAAGCCTTGCCGGACCCCGACATTCCGGTCAGGATGACAAGCTCTCGAGCGGCATGCTCGGGCGGGGTTATGCCGGTTGGGATGGTCGCGCGCTTCCGGGGCATGGCTGCAATCCTAGCAGTTTCAGCGTCGCCAGCGCACCTTCACAGCGCAGATATAGCTGGGCCAACGGTATAGCACCGCCTGCCCAGCCATATCATGGAAACGAAGGCCTATGCGGCTTCGACTATTTGCGGTTTCGCATGACGCGTGATCGTGTCGAAGCGGTCCTTATTTTTGATTGCCTGGTGCTCCACCTTTTGCAGAGCGTCGTGCAGCGCGGTCTCCATCTCGCTCGCCTCGCACGTCGCCACCCACTCCCCATGGCGGCACTTCACATTCACTTCAGCGATCTTGCGGTACTTGTCCTCGGTTAAGATCACGTGGGCCGAAGCCGACTGATCGCATACCTTCATGATGCGGGAAAGCCCCGCCTCGGCCTGTGTTTTCAACTTAGCTGTAATCGTGGTTTGGCGTCCTGTGTATTCAACGTTCATAGGCTTCACCTCGTACTGCAATGTTGTGTGATGCTGTCATCGCACCCGGCGTTGGTGGGTGCTGGGAATGTGCATGTCCTCACGGTATTTCGCGACCGTGCGGCGCGTTACCTGGATGCCTTGCCTTTGCAGCTCGGCGGCCAGATATTCGTCTGTCCATGGCTTGCGCGGGTCTTCTTCTTCAATCAACTTGCGCACCCTGCGCTTCAGCAGCGGCAGTGGAAGATCGCCGCCTTCCGGTCCGTTCACCCCCTCGGAAAAAAAATAACGCAGCTCATACACACCCTGCGTTGTATGCACATACTTGTTCGACACCGCCCTGCTCACAGTCGACGGATGGACGCCGATCTCCTCGGCCACATCCTTGATCATCATCGGCCGCAGCGCATCCACGCCACGCTCCAGGAAATCCGTCTGCCTCCTTACGATCACCTCGCATGTCCGAATAATCGTATTTTTCCGTTGCTCGATATTGCGCAACAACTGGATTGCAGATTTATACCGCTCTTTCACGTACTCGCGCACGTCGCGCTCAGTTTTTTTCTCGCGCAGCATCTTACGATAGTTCTGGTTCAGCCTCAGTGCCGGGACATCGTCTTCGTTCATGACGACAACATACTCATCCCCACGCTTCACAAACGCCACGTCCGGCTCGATCAGCCGCGTCTCCGTCTGGTCGTAACGCTGCCCCGGCCGCGGGTCGAGCCGCCGGATCAAATCGACAGCTTCCTGCACCTGTTCCGCTGTCCGGCGGCAAAGGCGCGTCAACTCCCGCATGTCTTTTTTCTGCAACAGCGGAAGGCATTCCTGCACGATAAACGCCGCTGAGTCGTACACGTCGAACGCTGCCACCCCCTCCGGCGCCGACTCCGCAAGCTCCGCCTCGCTGCCGCTTTCCAACGCTTCGGCGGCCAGCCGCCGGCGCAGCATCAGTACATGCTCGCGGCGCTGCGATTCCACCTGCAACAGCAGGCACTCACGCAGGTCGCGGGCCCCTACGCCGATGGGATCAAGCTGCGTCACCACGGCCCGCGCTTCAATAATCAGTGCCCGTGCTTCGTCGGGCGTTATCGAGTTGTCCCCACTCAGAAACTCGCTCCAAAGCGACCCGGCCAGTTCCTCATCGCTCGCCGTCAGGTATCCATCCTCGTTCAGGTTACCGACCACCAGTTCCGCGGCCGCCCGCAACGTCTCGCCCAGTGCGAGGGCGCCAAGCTGCCAGTGCAGATGGTCGCTCAGTGTGCTCGGCTTCGATAGAAAATGCTCGAAAGATGGCTTGTCCAGCTCTTCAAAGTTCGAGCCTGTGCGAAAACCAGGGTCGAGATAGTCCTGAAAGTAGCTTCCGAAATCGATCTCGTCGAAGGGGTCTTTTTCGGTCCGCTCGCCTTCGGCCGTTACCTCTTCGATGCTGCGTTCACGGTCACCTTCCTTGCCCGCGCGTTCGTCCAGGGTCTCGGTTGACTCTTCAATTTCTTCAAGGACGGGGTTCTCGATCATCTCCCCGTTGATCATTTCCTTCAGCTCAAGCTTGTTGAGCGCGAGAACGCTGACCATTTGCACCAGCCCCGGCGTCAGCACCTGTCGCTGGGAGACTTTGACGTTCAGTCTAGGCTGCAATAACAAACTCGGGACCCCTTCGATTCAGCCGCCTCCGCCGATGTATCGACCCTGCCGGCGACGCCGCAAACCTTCGCAACTCCGCTCTGCGGGTGCTTGGCCTCAGTCTACTCCCAGCGCAACCTGACCTGTAGATCCCGCTCCGCCGATCCGGCCACGGTTACAGCGAAAAGTTGTCGCCCAGATAAAGCCGCTTCACTTCAGGATCGCGGCCCAGTTCGCCAGGAGTTCCAGTAGCAAAAATCTTACCCTCGCTGATGATGTACGCGCGATCGGTCACGCTCAGCGTTTCGCGCACGCTGTGGTCGGTAATCAGCACGCCGATCCCACTGGCCTTCAGGTCGAAAATGATGGTTTGCAGGTCCAGCACCGCAATCGGGTCGATGCCCGAAAACGGCTCGTCCAGCAAGATGAACGCCGGACTGATCGCCAGGCAGCGCGCAATCTCGACGCGCCGGCGCTCGCCACCGCTCAACGTATAGCCGCGGCTTTTGCGTACGTGCCCAAGGTGCAACTGCGCCATCAGGTCCTCGGCGCGTTTGCGGCGAGCTTCCCAGGTAATGTGCAGCGTCTCCAACACGGCGAGGATGTTTTCTTCCACCGTCAGTTTGCGGAAGATCGACGGCTCCTGGGGCAGATAGCTGATGCCGAAATCCCGCGCCCGCTGGTACATCGGAATCCGCGTAATATCTTCGTCGTCGACCTTGATGTGCCCCGAGTCCGGTCGCACCAGGCCCACTATCATATAAAAACTCGTCGTCTTGCCCGCGCCATTGGGCCCCAGCAGGCCGACAACCTCGCCCTGCCTGATGTGGAGACTGACGCCCCGCACTACTTGCCGCCCACCATAGGCCTTGCCGATCTCTTCGGTCGTCAGGGTCTTCATTCTGCCTTTTGCCTCACGCGAGTCTCAATCTTCACCCGCTGCGGCTTCTGCTCGCCCGCCGGTGCGCCCGTCACCACGATGGTACTATCCCCTTTATCTCCAGCGCGAAACAGCAACGAAGCCCCCGTCACCGTACCCTGCAGCGCGTCGACAACCTTCGGCATTACGGCAGGTGTCCCGGTCAACACGAAACTCCCGTCCGCTGCTTCGTAGACCAGTTGATCGCCTGTCCCATGCCGTCCCGGCTCGTCGATAATGACACCGCCAACGACGACAACGCGATCCAATGCCCCGCCCATAGCACCCATCTCGCCGCTGCTGGTTTTGGGCGAATCTTTTACGGCTGGAATGAAGTAAACCGTCGTCTTCTGCCCTCGTACCTCGCCAATCGACCCATCCATCTTCACCGGCCCTGTAAACACCGCATTGTGCTGCGCATCGCTGTACTCCAGCAGCCGGCTTTCGACCCGCAGGATGCCCGGTGCTGCCCCGGGCTTTGGTGTAGCCCCCGGCCTGGGCTGCGCGGCGAATACCGAATGCACCGTCCCACCTGCCGTTGCAGGCCGCGCCACCAGCGTCTTGTTCTGCCGGTCGACGAGGATGGTCGCCGCCTCGATCTGCGAAGCGTCCTGCCACAGCCGCGCCTGTTTCGCCGGGCTGCCTTCAAACACCGCCAACTGCGTCGCCTTGTGCAACGTCGCCTGCTGCGCGGTGATATGCGTTGGCTCAGCCGTACCGCTTCCTGCGAGCGTTGCCGCCACATTGCCCTGCGCCACCGCATCCTCGGTCTTCTGGTCGACCACAACCGAATCGGCAACAACAGCGGTTCCCGCATCCACCAGACGAACACCACCATGCAGCGAAAGCTTCTCGCTCGCGCCGTCATACAAGGCCTGTTCCGCGCTGCCAGTGGAAACATCCTGCGCCTTCTTCGACCCCGGCTTCACCGCCGCGTGGTTGTTGATGGTCACATGCCCAACCTGCGTCGCCGAAGCCACAGTCACCTGCCCAAGGTCCGCCTGCGCCGCTGATGCCGCGGCCGCAGCAAACAGCACGTCCAGCGTGTCGCCCGTACTCGTATGCTCTTCGGTCAGCGGAGCGGTCTGCCGCAGCACGGTATGTCCCTGTCCGTGCAGCTTATCGATCCGTACTTTCTTCACTCCATCTGGAACAAAGTTCGCCAGCAAATCATCGGCCGCCACGCTCGTGGCCTTCATTCCCGGCGCCTGTTTCCCTACAGCCTTCGCCAGCGAATCACCGCGCATTGCAGCCTTGCCGGTTGCGTGGAGCGTCTGCAACCGGGGCTTACCCTTCTTGCCGTCTGTGTGGAGTTCCGCAACGATCTGATCACCGCGCATCTCGCGTTCCAGCCAGACACCTCCCGCACCCGCCTGCTTCGCCAGCAGGTGCGCTCCATTCACCGCCGTAATCTCTTCCGGATGTCCATCGCCGTCGAACCGCAGCCGGACTTCGCCCGCCTCACCGTGGGCCGGCTGTTTCGCATCATCGTCGACCAGCTTCACCCCACCGGAAAGCTTCGCCGTCTGCGGGCTATTTTTTCCATCCATCGTCGTGTCGAGGCGGGCAGCGGTCACATGCTCCGTCGAGGTATCCAGCACCACCCCGCCCATCGCCTCCGCGCGCTCCACCGAACCATCCTTCCGCAAATGCAGCACCGCCGAATCCGCGCGCGCCTTGCGGTCCCTTGTCTCCATCACCGGCTGCGCAAACGACAGGACATTGCTGTCACGATCGAGGTCCGCCTTCACCGCATGCAACACCACCGGCTGTTCATGCAGCACGCCATTGATCCGCACGTCCGCCAATAGATGCAGCGCGCTCGGACTATTGTCGAACTCGGCGCCCTTCGCGAAACACGTCAAGCCCTTGTAACTGAACTCGATCTGCTCCGGCGTAGCTGCTACACCCAGCTTGCGCAGGAACACCAGGCCGCTGGTCCGCACATGAATATTTTCGGCCCCAGCTGCCGTCGCGGGACTTCCATGCCGCTGCGTCGCGACCACGCTCGACGGCAGTTGCAAATCCATCTGCACCTCGCCGACAGCCCGCGCGACACCCTGGTTTTCATCCCACTCAAACTGGTTGCCGTAGATCCGGTCGACGCGGTTATCGTGCGCCTCGTACACCTCGATCACGACATCGTGCAACGTCCACAGCCCGTTATCGTGCTGAAACGTCTTGGCCGCATGCAGCGTAAATGACGTATTCGGTCCCAGAGTATGCGAGAACGTGTAGCCATCGGTTTCCCTGGCAACGCTGGCCCCCAGGAGCTTTTTTCCCCGGTCGAGCCACGTCTTCGCGGCGCGATAACGGGCATAACCATACGTACCCGCCAACACCATCAGCAGCAGCACGCTCCCGGCGATCAAACCCATTCGAATTCTTTCGACCCGCCGGCTCATCCGTAACCCAGCTCTATCTTCTCACTCACGCTCGTATAAACATTCAGACGCTCTAAAGGGCAATTCGCCGCAATTAATCCGCCCACAATCTCTTCGCGAAACTTTGCTCCCTTCGCGCACTTTGCGTGAAATTTTTCTCCCGCCGGGCCACTGCCCTAGAATGGAGCCATGGCAGATCAGCTTTACCTCAGCCTCTGGTACCCCAACTTCCGCTTTGAGTCCCTGCCCGGGGCGCTCACAGGAGTCCTCCGTCAGTTCGCCCTCATCGCCACGGACGGCAAGCCCTCCAGCCCCTTCGGCCGTGTCCAGGCCGCGAGCGCCTACCCCATCAACTGGACAGAAACTCCAGCCTATCAGCGCATCTACGTCAACGACGACCGCGCCGCCGAAACGCCCGACACCGCCGGCTCCATCATCGAAACGGCAGTCGCCGAAGCTACCGAGCAGCTCCACGAAGACACCGCTTACGAGTTCGAAATGCGCTGGGCCCTCTGGACGCCCGACACCCCGCTCGACCCCGCCGAGGAGGACATTCAGCTCGACCGCATCTGGAAGCTTGAGCCCGCCAAGGTCCGCATCATCGGCTTCGGCCCCGACTTCGACGACGGCGCCTTCGAACAGAACGGCCAGATTCGCGTCGACTTCGGCCTCGACGCTCCGTGGGTGCTCGAAGACGAAGACCTCGACGAAGATGCCACCAAAAAAATCCAGCAGAACGTCGAGAAGCTGCTGGCCTTCACGCTCTCCGTCGAGAAGCACTGTGGCATATCGAGCCGGCTGTTATGGACGGAATCGGGCGAGCCCCTTGCCGAGAAACTCATCGCAAAATTGCAGCGTTTGAATTAGCGCTATCATCCATTCCATCTGGGTGGAGAACGCATTGACCAACACAAATGTACATACCGGAAGCATTTCCGGTGGCGTAAGGACAGTCGTCCGCCTGGAAAACCTCGCCATACTCCTGCTGACGCTGCTCGCTTACGGCTATCTTCATCTGGGCTGGATACTGTTCGCCATTCTGTTATTAGCGCCCGACGTTTCGTTGCTGGCCTACCTTGCCAACCCACGCCTCGGTGCACAATGTTACAACCTGGTCCACAGCTACATCGGCCCACTGGCTCTGCTCGGCGTGTCGCATTTCTACCCCCACCTGCTGCCATTCGCTCTCATCTGGGTGACGCACGTAGCCATGGATCGCGCCCTCGGCTACGGCCTCAAATATCAGACCGCCTTCAACGATACGCACCTCGGCACGATAGGCCGAACAGTGACCAGTCGTTAACGCCCGACGGGGTTACGTACCCAGAGGCACCGCCGGCAAAATACCCGCAGGCAGGGTCGCCCACGCAGCGGGATATTCCCCTGCATGTACATGCACCCCACCGGCGTTGTGATGCGCGAAGGCAACACAACCGGGCAGCCCGAACGGATGACAGTGTCCCGAGACTGCGTCACCCCCGTGATTGCCGAAATCCACCTCGGCAATACAGATGCCGGCAGCGTTGAAGATATAGTTCTTCTGCCCTGCACCGCCGGCCAAGACCGTATAAAGCTGATTCCCGCGTGTCGGGTCACCCAGCAAACCCGTCGGACTCAACGGAATATTCGGACCGGAAAGCGGTGGCAGCACAACGCCGCCAAACAGCAGCGCCTCCAGAATGGCTGCCTGCGCACTTGTGTTCAGCAGGTATCCGCCTCCGTTAATCACGACATGGGGATAGATATCGGCGATGCGTCCCCGCGTAACGGCACTGAGACCGGCGAGCGTCGTCATGGCGTTGTCCCGCAGGAGGGCGGGCACGGCCATGTACATATTGAAAAGCTTGTCGCCGTAATAATCGCCAACCAGTGTCGCGAAGCTCGCCGCGCCGATGCGCCGGGTGAACGCCAGCAGCTTCGTCGTATCGCCCCAGGCTGTGATGTAGCCCTTCAACCGCCCGAGTAGGGGCGCAGGCAACATCGCTTGCAGTGCTGTAGTTTCTTCGGCCGTCGTAAGCATGGGACGCTCCTTAGTTAGGCAGGAGCGTATCACGCAGCCGGGATGGCAATAAAGAATTTATTGACTACAATCTGCAAAAATCCGGCATTGGTAACAGGGGTACCAAATGAGCGGGTGGCCCATCCTTCGCGCACTTGCGAAGAGCCGGGTGCCGACCAGCGTCTTGTGCTCGCTGGGTGGGAGATTAGGTCTCGCCCTTGAGCGCAGCGGAACGGGTCGACCGTTCTCTTCCATCTCCCTACCACTTTGTCATCTCGACCGAAGGCGGCGCACTCTGCCGCCGCAGTGGAGAGATCGCAGCATTGGCCCTCTTCCATTCCCACGCAAATGCGAGGGAAAGCTAACCGGCCGTAACGATCTCCGAGAAGTCTGCGATGCCTGAGAAGTTGGTCACAATAGTCGACAGCAGCATCAGCCTGCGTTGACGAACGACCAAGTCCGGGTCCATCACCATGACTTCCGCGAAGAACGCATCGACCTCCGGACGAATCGTCGCGATGGCAGCCAAAGCAGCACTGTAGGCTCGTTGTTCGCGCAACTCGGCCAACTGTTTGGCTACATCATAGGCTTTTTGCATCAATGCGAATTCCGCGCCTTCCGATTCCCGAAGCATGAACCCGCCCTCACTCGCCTCATACCTAGCTTGTGCAAGGATGTTCTTAATCCGCTTAAACGCCGCGCTCACTGCCGCAAAGTCTTCGCCGCCCCTCGCCGCACTCACAGCTTCCGCACGAGCGACAGTATCGCGGACAGATAAATAATCGGCGTTTCTTTCGGAGCCGATCACTGCAGCAACTACGTCATACGCCTGCCCGCGCACTTCCCGCAGATAAAACCCTACACGCTCCCGGAAAAACGCAAACATCTTCTCTGTCGTAGCCTCATCCTTAGCAGCCAGAGTGACGATCGGTTCCAGCGTCAACGGCAGTTCCGTCTCCGCCAGAATCTTCACAATCCCATTCGCCGCCCGCCGTAGCGCAAACGGGTCCTTCGACCCCGTCGGTTCCATCCCAAGGCCAAACATTCCGGCAATCGTGTCAGCGCGATCTGCAATCCCCAGCAGCGCTCCTTCAACCGAACGCGGCACGCCATCATCCATGCTCGCCGGCGTGTACTGGTCATAGATCGCATCGCAGGCAATCTGCGAAACGCCCTGCGCCTTGGCATACAGCCCGCCAATAACGCCCTGCAGTTCCGTAAATTCCTTCACTAACTCGGTCGTCAGGTCGGTCTTCGCCAACCGCCCGGCTTCGTCCAGCGCCACGGCATCTACCGTCCCGCCGACTCGTTCAGCCAGGGCCGCGGCGAGCACACGCACGCGCTCACTCTTCGCCGCATAGCTGCCAAGATCTTTCTGGAAAGTCACATTCTCCAGCAGCTTCACGCGCTCCGCCAGCGGCACCCTCTGATCGAACTCCCAAAAGAACCGCGCATCATTGAACCGGGCTCGCAGCACCCGCTCATTGCCCTGGCGAATGATCGCCGCGCTGTTCTCGTCCGTTGAAATATTCAGCACTGTCAGAAAGTGCGGAGCCAGTTTCCCAGCCGCATCCTCCACCGCAAAATACTTCTGGTGGTCGCGCATTACGGTCACGAGAACTTCTTCCGGCAGCACCAGATACTCCGGCTCGAAGTTTCCCAGCAACACCGTCGGCCACTCGGTCAGATGCGTTACCTGATCGACCAGCGCCTCGTCTTCTCTCCACCGTGCACCGGCGATCTCGCGCGTCACATGATCCAGCGCCTTGCGAATCTTATGCCGCCGAGCCTCGACGTCTACCAGTACGTACTCACCGGCCAACTGCGCTTCGTAACTTTCGGGCGACTCAATCTCAAACGGCTCGCCGCTCGCCAGCACACGATGCCCAAACGTCGCACGGCCGGCGGTCTTCCCGCCAAAACTTACCGGCACAACTTCTTCGCCGAGCAGGCATACCAGCCAAAGCACCGGCCGCACAAACCGCTCTGGCTTGCCCGCGCGCCAGTACATATTCTTCGCCCAGTAAATCGCTCCGACTTCCTTCGGCAACTCGGCCGCGATCACCTCCGCAGCGCTACGCCCGGCCTTCACCGAAGTCGCGGCAAGGTATTCACCCTTGGGCGTCGTCACCTTCTTCAAATCTGCCACCGCAACGCCACTCTTGCGTGCAAACGCTTCCGCCGCGGCAGTCGCGACGCCATTCTTATACGCAATCTTCACCGCCGGCCCGGTAACTTCTTCCGACACGTCTTCCTGCCGCTCGCGCACACCCTGCACCAGCACAGCAAGCCGCCGCGGCGTCGAATACGACTTCGCCCCCGCCAACTCATCGAAGCCCGCGGGCAACAACCGCTCACGGCCCAGCAACGCAACCGTCCGCCGCAACAACTCGGCTTCCGCCGCCGCAATCATCCGCGCCGGGACTTCCTCTAAACCAATCTCGAAAAGTAAATCCGCCATGCCTTCGAAGCCGCCTTGCTTTCGTCGTTGCTCTTGCTTTTGTTTTTCTTGTTGTCATCCCCGCAGGGGATCTGCTGTTAAAGTCTCAGTTGCCGGTGCTCGCCTTCAGCTTTTCCTGCTCCGCATACATTTGCGCCACACCGACGATCAGCTTTCGTATGCGAGCCATCACGCCAACACGCTCGGTAACGGAGATTGCTCCTCGCGCGTCGAGCAGATTGAACGCGTGCGAACACTTCAACGCCAGCTCATACGCTCCTAGCGTCGGGAAACGAGCCACCGTAAGAGCGTCCGCCTGGGGTTTTCCATCAGAGTCTTCGTGCAATATCGTTCCAGCGCGAGCAGCGAGCGCCAGACACTCGGCCTCATACAGCCGCAAATGCTCCCACAGCTTTTCGACATCCGCATAATCGAAGCTGTACGCCGAAAACTGCTGCTCTTCATGCAGCCGCACATCGCCATACGTCATCTCCGCGCCGGTCTCGGGATCGCGCGCCCAAACGATGTCGTAGATCGAATCCACATCCTGCAAAAACTGCGCGATTCGCTCCATGCCATACGTAATCTCGCCCGAAATCGGGTCGAGGTCCATGCCGCCGCACTGCTGAAAATACGTGAACTGCGTAATCTCCTGCCCGTCGAGCATGACCTGCCAACCGACACCCCAGGCGCCACCCACCGGCCACTCCCAGTTGTCCTCTTCGAACTTGATGTCGTGCTCACGCAGGTCGATCCCAATCGCAACCAGCGACTCCAGGTAAAGCTCCTGCACGCGCTCCGGCGGCGGTTTCAGGATGACCTGCAACTGCGTATGCCGAAATAGCCGGTTCGGGTTCTCACCATAGCGCCCGTCGGCGGGGCGGCGTGAAGGCTGGGCATAGGCGATCTTGATTGGCTTCGGCCCCAGCACCCGCAAAAACGTGTCGGGAGACATCGTCCCCGCACCCACCTCGAGGTCGTACGGCTGCTGCAAAACACACCCACGCTCCGCCCAAAACTTCTGGAGGGTAAACAGCAGTTCCTGAAACGTCAAAGCCTTCTTCGCAACGGCAGTAGCCATTTGTGCCTATTTCTTTCTTTGTAGATATCCCATACAGTTTAGCCGATGCTCTCGTGGCTGAGATCGCTGTTTGGAAAACCTCGGCGTCCACCGACGGAAGACGAGCCGTACGCCGCGACAACAGAGAACCTGCGGCGAATCCTTCCGTCATGTCCCACTTGCCTTCGGTCTCTTTCTGGGCATTATTATGCGCAGTACGCTGTTGCGGCGGGTAAAGACGACATGTTGGAATTATTGGCGGCCAGCCGCGAATATCGCTGGCACGACCTGCGAAACATTCAAACTTTCAACGGGCTGCACGATGCATTAGACGCATTCGCGGTCCGCTGCACCGATCGCTCGGGGACCTTGATCAATACGCTGAATCCCTTCGAACTCTATGACAGCACAGCGCTGCTTCGTCGCTATCCCCTGGACACCGACGAATGGTTGCGGCTGCTCGAAGCGGCGCCGGATCTCAAATGGCATCCGTTTTAATCGTCTTTACAGCTTGCAGCGGCGTTGGCTCCGCAAACGGAAACCAGATCCCCCACACAAACAACACCGTCAGCAGGCACGACTGCACCACTCCCCCGTAGATCGAGAATCGCGGATACGAGTACAGGCTGAACGACGAGAACAACGGCAGAAACAGCAGAATCGCCGCGTGCAGCCCGGGGATGCGCACATCCGCCCGCGCCGCTCGAATCGCCAGAAACGTCAGGATGAACCACGGCGCATAGAGGTTCGCCAGCGTATGGAAGTAAGAGATCGGCGGCAGCAGCACCATAAACAGGCTGACCACCATGATCTGGTTGGCGACCGGCATTTTGCGCACTCGACCGAAGAACACACCGGCAAAGAGCAGCGCACCGCACAGGTAGTAGGGCTTGGTCAGAGGGCTGGAAGACAGACCCATCGCCCTGCCTAAAATCTTTACCCCCATGAACCACGAATGGTTCGACACCAGCTCACGAACCGTCCAGTCGTCGGCGCGCACTCCCTGGTATCCGAAAACATTCCCCAGCGAACCCTTAGCTGCGATGGCAATCGTCGGCCCCAGGTACGCCAGCGAAGCCACCGTGGCCCCCACAAATACCGCTACGCCGACCAGGAACGCGCGGTACTTCTTCCGCGGCAGAAATAGCACGAGAAAAATCACCGGATAAAGCTTCATTGCCGCGGCGAGCGCCCACATGACAGCTGCCGCGTCATCGTGTCCGCGAAGATAGAGCCAGACGCCGGCGGCCGTAAAAATCCACAGAAATAATTCGATGTTTCCCTGCGGAACCATCCGCCAGAAAGGAAACGAAGCCAGCACCAGCGTCACGAGAAACGGCGACGCAGTCCTGGGGCTCAAGCCGTACGCCACGATCGCCCGGCGAAGTGCCCACACCGATCCGCCGAGGGCAACCAGCGCAATCAACAGATATATGCGCACCGGGTTACCGAACGCATACACAAACCCAAACGTCGCCGCCCCAAACGGCGGATACGCCACAGCCGAGCCGGGAGGGTGAAAAAACGCCGCCGTATGCACCAGTTGAAATGTCGACCGATACTCCAGCAGGTCGGAGAAATTAAAGTACTGCAGTGGCGCGTACTGGCTCTGCGACCAGCCCGCCCGATACTCCAGCCACCCCACCAGCACCGTCAATACCAAGGCCGCCGCCGAGCCTGCCCAGAACCACAGCAGCACCTTCGGCCACGGCTTGTATCTGGCGGCAGCGCGTTCCTGTTTTTCGAGCAGATCGGCAGAGGCCACGGTCTTCCCTCAATACGCTCTGAGACCGATCGACGGCCGTAGAGCACGGTTGAAACTTCGCTCAATACACTTCATGCAGCCAGGGCCTCCGGCATTTTCTGCGCCGGGAAAACAGGCTCGACAAACGGAAACGTGACCGCGCACAGAAACAGCAAAATCAACATGCAGCCCTGCACCAGCCCGCCAAACAACATCACCCTCGGATACGTAAACAGCATGAAGGAGCCAAACAACGGCACGAACAAAAGTATGGTCGTCTGCAGGCCAGGAATGCGTACGCCGGCCCTTGCCGCTCTGATCGCGACGAACACCAGCACCAGCCACGGCGCGTACAAATGCACCAGCGTATAGAAGTACGAAACCGGTGGCAGCATCACCATAAACGCGCTCACCGCAAGCAGTTGGTTCGCCATCGGCAACCTCCACAGCCGCCGGAAGAACAACAGTCCGAACACCACTGCTCCCGTCGCGTAGTACGGCAGCATCAGCTTCGACAACGGCAGATTCACGCAGATCGCCACGATCTTCGCCAGCCCATACATCGAGTGGTTGGCCGCGAGCTCATGAATGCTCCACTCCGAAACTCGCACGCCCTGGTATCCAAACACGTTGTGCAGGGAGCCTTTCCACGCCACCGCAATACTCGGCCCCAGCCAGGCCATCGACGCCACCGACGCGGCGACGAACGTCCCAACCCCACCCGCGAACGCGCGATACTTTCGCCGCGGCAGCAGCAGCGCCAGAAAAATAATCGGATACAGCTTCATCGCCGCTGCCAGCCCCCACAGCACAGCAGCCGCATCGTCCTTGTCCCGGACGTACGCCCACGTTCCGCAGGCCGCAAAAACCCACAGGAACAGTTCGATGTTCCCGCGTTGAATCAACCCTGCGATCGGAAACGAAAGCAGCACCACCGTCAGCGGAAACAGCGTAGCGGTCAAGCCACCGATTCCATATACGAGCAACGCCCGCCGCACTCCCCACACGCCTGCCAGCAGCCACACCAGCGCCGTCATCAGGTAGAAGCCCACCGGATGCCCGGACGCATAATCCACCGCATACATCACCGCGCCGAGCGGCGGATACGCCACCGGCGTCGTCACCGGATTGCCGAAAAACGCGGTGGTGTGCAGCAACTTGTACGTCGGCAGATACTCCGTCAGATCGTCGTACCGTGAGCCCCCGAGCGGGCTGTAATGCGGCTTCGGATACCCCATCCGAAACTCCACAACCCCAATTGCAATCATCGCCACAAACGCAATTAGCGACCACAGCCAGAACGTCCGCACAATCTGCGGCAGCGGCATAGGCGCGCGTTCGATCTTTTCCTGCACATCAGCGGAAGCCAAGCAGTCCCCTAGGGTCTCAATCGCTCCAGTCTAGCCTCGGCACACGACCGCCCGTCATCCCACACTCGGGCGGTCTCTCCCGCGAAAGTATCAGCCGCGACCCAGCGCCCGCGCGCTCATCAGCCGCTTTTCAAGATGCCGTTCCAGGGTGCCGATCGCAAACGCCCGCAGGTCCGCCGCCCGCGCTGCCGGCCACTCACTCTCCGCCAGCACGGCAAGCGGCGTCCGGAACATCGCATAGCTCTCCGCTACCGACGCCGCACTCACCGGCTGGCTTCCCGGACGGCGGTCGTCGGAACATGTCACTCCATCGCCTGCCGGCGACCACCACACAGCGCCGCCCCGCAGGTCGAGCCCACACACCGCGCAGTGTCCCATCTCCGGCATCCACCCCATCAGCCGGTTCATCCACAGACAGAAATACGTCACCGGAAGCCACACTCGCCCTGCCCGCATCTCCGTCAGCACCGCCAGGGCCAGCCGAAACACGGCATCCTCCGGCGCGCCGTCGGGCATCGCTTCGTCGAGCACCTCGACGACCAACTGCAACGCCGCCGTCCGCGTATAGTCGATCGCGCCGGTCAGCGGCGACCATACAATCTCGAACGAGTCCAGCCGTGCGAGGTCCTGCCGCGGCCGCTCCGCATAGCTCGCCCGCACATGCGTCGCCGGCTCCAGCGCCCCGCCGAACCTGCGCCGCGAGCGCATCGCATGGCGCGCCACGCCCTTCACCTTTCCCTGCTCGCGCGTAAACAAGCTCACCAGCAAATCGGCTTCATGGAACGGCCAGGTCCGCAGCACAATCGCTTCGCCGTGATGTTGAACCAATCTGCCTTCAGCCACAAACCTATGGTCTCACCCTCACCACCGTGGCGAAACTTGGCTACCTTCGCGCCCTTTGCGTGAAGGCTTTTGCCCTTAACACAGAAACGCGCGACCCGAAGGCCGCGCGTCTCACAATCAACCGAAGAAACTACCGCCCAAAGTGCGCCGCGTTCTTCTCCTGATACTCCACCCACTTGTCTGGCAGGTCATCGGCGGCATAAATCGCCGACACCGGACACACCGGAACGCACGCGCCGCAATCAATACACTCCACCGGATCAATGAACAGCTGCTCCGCATCACCGTGCTTGTCTTCGTCCTTCTTCGGGTGGATACAATCCACCGGGCAAGCATCCACACACGCCGTGTCCTTGGTGCCGATGCAGGGTTCCGCAATTACGTACGCCATTCGATGTCTCCTCGGGGTGAATCAAATTCTCTTATCGAACACAATATTAGCAGCAAGAAAAATCCACAACTGCGACTGAAACGAACCGATTTCGTTGCCTCTTCTCACTTTTCTCCATGAGGACAAAAGCAATCAGCAACATCAGGAATTCACAACGTCAAAGCGGCGGAATCTATCTATGCTCTCCCACACGCACATAGACTTCACCAGCCAGACGCGAAATCTCCACTGGAAAGATGTTCTCCGCGGTCGATTTCAGCTCTGCGAGCGTCCACCAGCGCGCCTCCTGCATCAGCGCGATCTCGTCCTCCGTCACACCCGCCAGCCGCGGCATCTCACGCCCGCACCGGGCAGCGAAGAAAACATCGTAGTTCCGCACCGTTTCGCCGAGATGCTCGTACGTCCCGCCGCTTTCCTCATGCACCGGCCCAATCAGCGATAGCCTCAGCCCAAGCTCTTCGGCGAGTTCTCGTTCCGCGGCGGCAAGATCGGTCTCACCGACTTCCACTTCACCGCCGGGCGTCACCCAGCAGACATATGGGCCATCAGAACGCTGGGCGACAAAACGAATCAGCAAGAGATCGCCGCGCTCATCGAAAAGAAATACTCGCGCCGACCGCCGTAAACGCGCCTGGTTATTCATACCTACTCTTCTGTGTCCGAGCGCGACGACTGCACCAACACGAAGCCGACGCTCACTACGCCTCCGCTTTGCGCCGTGCCGCGAACTCCGCCGGCGTCGGAATCGGCCCCAGGTTCCGCCCCGCGAACATATCCTCAAACAGCGCCTGCATCTCCGCGTGGATTAGCCCGTTCGTCGCGAAGACCTCACGGCTGTCGAGCGTAAACTTTCCGCCATCGAAGTGCGTGATCTTCCCGCCGGCCTCTTCGACCATCAGGAATCCCGCCGACGTGTCCCAGGGGTTCAGTTTGAACTCCCAGAAACCCTCCAGCCGCCCGCACGCCACATAGGCCAGATCGATCGCCGCCGACCCCGCCCGCCGCACTCCATGCGACCGCAGCGTGAACTCCTGGTAGAAATGCACGTTCGGCGACTCATGCCGTTTCTGGCTCGGAAAGCCGGTCGCAATCAACGACTCCTGCAGCTTCGCCGCCTTCGACACATGGATGGGCTTCCCGTTCAGCGTCGCACCTTCGCCCCGGACAGCCGAAAACATCTCATCGCGCAGCGGGTCGTAGATCACACCGCAGACCATCTCGCCGTCTTCGTCCGCTGCCAGCCCAGGCGCCCGGCGCTCGCACCCCAGCACCACGCAGAACACCGGAAACCCATGCGCAAAGTTCGTCGTACCGTCCAGCGGGTCAATATACCACCGAAACTCGTTCGCTAATCCAGACCGCGCACCCTCTTCGCCGTAAACGCCATGCTGGGGAAACGCCGTATGCAGCCGCTCCACAATCAGCGCCTCGCTGGTACGGTCGGCGACCGTCACAATATCGACATCGCCCTTGTACTCGGCCGCGACTCCACGGTGATAAAACTCACGCAGCAGCCCACCGGCCTCCCGCGCAATCTCTTCAGCAACTCCAACAAATTCTCTCACCCGGCCATTCTACGCGCCGGCCTGCCTCTACCCAACATCACCCGCCCGATTGCCGCTGCGTCTGCGCTCTACGCCGGCAGCTTCGGTGATGGTACGGATCTGCTGCTTGTAGATGAACAGATTCGGCTTGCCTTCGCGCGTCAGACGCACCATCATGTCGTCAAAATACTCGATCCACCCGCTGACCGCCTCACCGTCGCGCAGCTTGACGGTAACCGGCACCTGCCGCTCCGACAGTGACTTAAGATAGAGGGCTTCCTGTCCTGTCTCACCCGACGGCGGGCTCTTATGGCGCTTCTTCATCGGCATACAAAAGATTGTACGTCCAATCGCAGCCATAAGTTGCCGCGACAGCTTTTCCTGACGTGAATTGCCAGCAAAAGCGCCATTTCCCCATATAACGGCGATGAAAAAGGGCGACGCACCCGCGCCGCCCTTCGCTATGTTTCCTCAGGTTTCCCGACGAGGCAGAGGGTATCGGCTCGCCGGTTGAGTAATATTACCGAGACTCGGTGGCAGCCGCCCTCATGGCAATGATGGTAGGAAGAATCACAATTCCGAAAAATACAAAACCGACAACAAAATCATGCATGTTGGGCCTCCGTGGAGCCTCTCGGCTCGACGGAATAAGCATGACGTGTCTGCTCCCAGAGGTCTATACAACACCGGTTTCGGCGGCGCATTCATAAGTAACGGCGGTTTTGGTTACCTATGGGGGACTACTTCGCTGCGCCCTCCAGTATGCCAGCGGCACGGTTCAGCGCCGCCGCCAGCGCGTCCAACTGCGCCTGGGTGCGGGGCGCATCTTCCGCGTCGATCCCCTCATTCACCCCGGGAAT